>Ga0247682_1000069_pt1 | contig 41771 bp, 66 predicted proteins | sample CNK23_metaG_FD_190130 | JGI IMG/M metagenome (GOLD analysis project Ga0247682, IMG submission 190130) | Soil microbial communities from Purdue University Martell Research Forest, Indiana, United States - CNK23 | ecosystem: Environmental > Terrestrial > Soil > Temperate forest > Bulk soil...
TGGCAATACGATTCCATCTACGCTATTTTTACTGGCATATGGCTATTTTTTGCGTTCTTGATTGTTTGGGATGCGCTTCCACGAAGAGCGAAAAAGGTTCGCCTCTTGTCGTTGCCAGCCATCGTAGCGATCGGGCTTACCCGTCACTGCTACATCTATATGGACGGCCGCTTAACTCATCGCGGATGGATAACGCTTATCGAAGCAGCGTGCTTGGTTTTTCTAGGGATAGTTCTCGGCGCAGCGGCCGGCTACGCATGGCCAACCTGCAACGTTCTGCTTGCGCTTAGCGCGACGTGGATCGCGCTATGGCTATTTCTCGATTTATTTCTTTTGCGCGATTCGTGGACCGGTTTATATTGGGTGCCGGCAGTGATCGTTAGCGTTGGGTTTACCGCTGCGGGGCTTGCTATACCGCAGAAATTGGAAGTTAAACATGAGCGATGAAATCCTGCTCGAAAAGCTTCTCGCGCTGCGTGATCTGATAGACGAACGCGACGTGCGCTACGAGCAGCGGTTCAAGGCTATGGACGAAAAGACTTCCCTTGCACTTACGGCGAGCGAGAAGGCTGTAGCGAAGGCGGAGATTGCGACAGAGAAGCGGTTCGATTCCGTAAACGAGTTCCGTGGCCAGCTAAAAGATCAAGCGGCAACACTGGTTCCAAGAGCGGAAGCAGATTCACGGTTCAGAGGACTCGAAGAGAAGATAGAATCTTTAAAGACGGGCGGCGTAGCAACAAACCGCTGGACGATGGACAAGGTTATCGTGCTGGGCCTTGCCGTAATAGGCTGGATAATCGTGTTCTGGAGCAAGCGGTGACCTGTGAGTGTAAAGGCGAGTGCGGCGGCCATAATAAAATATGCGGCAAAGAAATTCCGAAAGTAAAGCAGCAACCGGTGCCACCGGGATTAAATGGCGAGAAAAAAGTTCCTCTCTGCGATGAATGTATTAAGGGAATGCAGAAGAGAAGCAACGAGTACCAGAAAGGATAATTAGCCAATGAGCGACATCAACGAACTAGCGAGCTACGTCCAGCCGCTCTATCTAAAATTCAAGGCGAACTGCCAAGCGGCGGGGCTACCGACGCGCACGGAGGATATCGGGCGCACCGTCGAGCAGCAAGCGGCAAATATTACCGCCGGCAGATCATGGACTGCGCGCTCGAAGCACTTGCCGCAACCTCCCGAGAATAAATCTGAGGCGTGGGACGAAGTACCTACCGACCTCCTTACCGACAAATTCTGGGGCTGGCACGGCACGATCGAGGCGAGCGACCCGCGCTGGCTGCAAATGGGGCAGATTGGCGAGGCGTTAGGACTTCGGTGGGGCGGGCGTTGGCCGGTCAATCCGCCACACTCTCGCCCCGATCCGGGGCACTTCGAGTTTATTCATCCTTAGAATGGAGGAATCATGCCGCTCATTACGATAGTTGTAACGCTCATCGTCGTCGGAGTCCTGCTCTGGCTGGCGAATACCTACATCCCGATGGCCGACCCCATCAAGAAAATCATCAACATCGTGGTGGTCATCGTCGTGGTTCTGTGGCTCTTGAATGTATTTGGCCTGTTTGCGGGCCTCAGTAACGTGAGGGTAGGGCATTAGCCCTACTTCGGCGGCAGCTTTCCCAGTTCGTCGTCGATCTCGGCTATGGCCGTAGCGTTTAGCGCGTTGGCCATTGCTGCGATCTGCTCGGGCGTAGCGCCTTGCAGCTTTTGCAGTAGGCCGCGCACAAGATCGACCGCCGGCGGTGCAAGGTCTTCCATCAGCTTAATAAGTGCGATCAGTTCTGCTGCGGTCATGGTGCCACCTTTACCTGTGGAGATAGAAATGCTTTTGCGGTTACGAGCGATCCGCGAAGAGCGAGAAGAATGGCCGACAATGCATTCTTCTTGTTTTCGTTTTTGATCGCCAGCAACCCGTTCGTATTTGCATCGTCTACTGCTGCGATTGCTTCGTTGATCTTGGCGATCGCGCCTGTAGCATCGTGTGTCTTGACGATAGCGTTTACTGCCGCGTCGTCGAGCTGTGCGATCTTCCGCGAAGATTCGAGCAACGTCCTTTCGCAGCCATCGTCGCAATACTCCGGCGTATCCTTGTGAACCGTCGTCACGCCACGCTCGAAAGATAGATTCGTTTGCGCAGCGTCTTTCGCGATCGTAAGCATGGATTTTTCCGAAGAAGGACAGCCGGAAATGAACAGCAGGAGAGGAAACAGCAGAACTACAAGTTTTCTCATTATATACCCTTTCTAAGCAGCGATTTAACACCTTTGGCCCGTTAACTACAACCTAAATTCACTCGTGCTCGCAAGTCCGCTTTTACTCCCCTGCCAGCTTCTCTGCGCCCGCCCGCACAGCCTTAATTTCTGCAAATTCCTTCTCAAATTCTGGCGCTTGGTCATGCGAGAAATAGTATGGGTCGCAATCTTCGCCGTAACCTATCCAGCCGATTGCTGAGTCAAGAGCCTTCTCTAGTTGTGTGATTCGCTCCCGCAGCGGCTCCTCAAACGTTGGGGCTGGCTCGGTCCGCAACCAGCAGTAATCGTGGTCACCACTATGCCCTTCATCTAACCCGCATTGCATCCAATGGCCGCTTGTTTTATCCATTTGTTTTCGATGAGAGCACTGACGGGCAGGCCCCTCGCTGGAGGCAAGGAGGGCAAGTACATGCTCTAGCCAGTAGTGCCAGCGGATGTCACGTAGCCAATCGCCCTTTGCGCGGAACTCGTCCAACTCTGCTTTACCGTAGATGGGCAGCTTGAAGTTTCGGCAGAGGCAGCCGCCGTTGAGATACTCGTGCTGTTCCAGCGCCGCTCGCATTCGTTCAGTCTCCATTTCGCTTCTCTTTCTCAAATCGTCTTTGTGCCTCGCTGGCAGCGTCCGCATATAAATACCTGTGCCCGTAAACAATCAATGTCTGCTTTCCTCCGCGTAACCCATCCCAAATCTCCCAACGCCACCAACCGCGCTTAGCGGTAACAATGCTTATCGTCATCGTTCAGTCTCCATTAGCGCACCTTCAATTCAGCGTACACGCGCTGTAGATTGTCCAAGCAATGCTCGCAGGTCAAGTCCCACACCTGCGCATCTTCACCGTAACGATTCTCATGACGACCGCAAGCAATCAGATGTTCCTTGCCTGCACGCTGCACTGTTTCCAGCTTACTCACGGCCCACCGCCTTCTGGAGTTCGGCCCCGCGCGAAAGTTCTCTACCACGTCCGCAAGTTTGCACATCCCGCTGACAGTAGGCACATGAGCGCTTATGCTCCCCCAGCCGCTCACGCGCTGCGACTTGGGCGAGAAACGGCTTCGTCGCAACGTAGAGGCAATCTTCCACGCTCTCGTGTTCACAATCTTCACTTGTAGCGCAGTCGAAACCTTTGGCTATCACGTCCCGCAGCTCGTCATTCGCCGATGGTGGGGCGGCGCGGCGAGCTTCAGGCGGGCAATCGGTATCGCAGTGCTCGCCCCAAGTGAAGCCGCACTCCTTACATTTATCTAGCCTGACAGGGAACTCGCTGCCAAACTTTCTAATAGCCTCGCTCATCGCTCTCCTTTATCGGCCCCCTGCGGTCACTCCTTCGCTTCGCGTTTCGCCTTTTCCAGATGGAGAAACAAATCGTTCGCCGCTCCTAGAGCTTCCATCTTTTTGCTCTTTGGAATCAGGTCCAACAGTTCGTTTACCGCATCAATCAAATGCTGTGCTTCGTCTTTCGTCATCGCTCCTCTCATTCCCCTGCCTGTGCAAACTGGCTCGCAGGCTATTTCGCTAAGCTGCCGTACAAAAACTCTTCGCCCTTCGGTAGCTTCTCCACCGTAGACCAACTGAGCAAGGATTCCGGTATCTCGCCCATGCTGTTGAAGAGAATCTCTTTGGCCTGTTCTTCGCTCTTGGCGCGGATGTAGACCGTATCGCCCTCGGCATCGCATTTGTAGATTTTGCTCATCGCTCGCTCCTAGAATCCGTGGTGCTGCGCCGCCGCGTGTCACAGTTGATCCATCCTGCTAGGAATGCCGCCCACTGCTGCTCGATGTAGGCATCATCCCACCCGCGCCAGAAAGAGGTATTCCAGTCAGGATTCCGCATCGACATCCACTTCTCAAAAGCTGCTCTCGCTTCGTCCATGCGCTCCCCCTTCTAGCCGTGCGGCTGGGCACCTTCATCTTCGCCCCAAAATGTTCTTCCTGCCGCTAGTAGCATCTTTTTGGATGCGCGCGCGACTACATCCTCTCGGGGTGTTTTGCGTACTCTCTTCTTATTGCGCACGCGCCGCCTCCAATCGCTTTTGCTGCCCCATTCCCACCCTTCCTTGCTTTTATGCCTGCGCCCAGGGTGAGGATTAGTTAAAGTACATGAAATATATTTCCCGTCTACTTCAACCGTTCCTTTGCATTTCACTTTGCTCCGCCTCCCCCGCTTCGCTCTTAGCTCTGGGCCGTGGGCGCCAACCACTGCTTTGCAATCCATTCCGAATATGCTGGCGGCACAGCTTGCGTCAACTCTTCCCACGTCATCCAATCAATCCCCATGTCCTTCAGCGCGCGCTTGAGAGTTCCCCGTAGCGTGTCTTTGTTACCGGGCTTTTTAGCGCGAAATGCTTCTCTGCCCCACGCGCCGTAATAGGCTCGCACTTCCCGGCCAGCATGAGAACACGCTCGATCGAGAACGACGGGGAAGTTCGTTTCAAAGTTCCGATGCCGACGCACGCCCAAGTCGAACATTGAGCCACAAAGCCGGACTGGATTAAGCAGCGGAGCGCCAACTACGTTCTCAATGACGTAGGGCTTCTTGGTCGCAACCAGTATTTCTCGAGTCGGCTCAACTAGTTTGGGGTGCCCGTTTCCCCGGCCCTGATTCGTATATGCCTGACACGGCGGACTAGCCCAGATAAAATCCGCCCACTCAAACAGGCGAGAGCCTGAATCGAAAAAGTCCTGCTGAATGAAGCGGAATGGATAGTTGGGCTGTGGGGCAATATCAATTCCGATGATGACTGCCCCCGGAAGCGCACGACTCAAGCCCTTAGCGGCCCCGCCAGCTTTGCAGTATGTATCCAGTACGTTCAAGTCCCGCTCCCCCTCTCGGCTGATAGCCGCTCACTTGCCTATTGCTGATTCTCCGGCTTGTTCGCCATCGCTTTCTTGGCAAAGAAGCACGCCTCTTCGAGCCTCGTGCGGACAATCGCCATCTCTCGGCCTTCCTTACCGCACATGCCTTCGAGCGAGCAAAGGAAGCCGAAAAACTCTCCGGCGAGTGCCTTTGCTAGTCCTTGCCCCTTCTCGTTCAAAAGATGCACTTCAAATAGTTGGTCCATTTCATTCTCCTTTTCGATTTGAAACTTGTGACCCGACAAGCTCATCTGCTACTTGTTCTCTAACTTCACGCACCCAATAAACCTGTTCTTCGTGCTGCGGAGTTTCTTGGCCCTTACCGCCATCCCCTATTGGGCCGCGCAACTTAGCAGCGTATCCTTCCAGCATCGCAAGTACCGCCGCCCGGTCAATCGCTTCCCTGCTTTTCAGCGATTTAAACTCCTCGTCGTCCAGCGAAATGTCTGCTCGCCAGACGCGATTCTCATGGTCGTAGCAGAAGTATTTTAATAGGGCGTCCGCTATCGTCGGCATGGCCTTGATTTGCTGAATCAGCGTCATTTGGTATCCTTCAGCCAGCGGTACCACTCGGTTGCTTTGGTGGGGGAGGTCATAACGTCAGCCACAGGATTACGAATACAATCGTCGCTGCGAATAATCCGAAGAACTTTACTACATCCTGCGGCGTAATCGCGCTATCACCGAAATGCAAGAACGGCTGCGCCGTCCACCGCCGGAACCTCAACTCCGCGTAATACCCGCGCATCCAGTTCGCTTCCCAGAAGCCGATCTCTAGCTCGTAGATCGCGCGATTTACGTCGCGGCGAGAGGGAAGATGGTCAACTATTCGCAGCATCGGAGCCTCCCGGTTCGTCGGCAAATGGAGTTTCTTGCTCGTCGATCTTGATTTTTCCGGCTGCGCGCATATTGGCAAACAGCTCGTAGACTGCTTTCGCTGTCGCGTACGCTTGCGGCTCGACGAAACCGGCGTTGTTAACGACTTCAATGTACGACGTGCCTTCGGCGAACTTCTTCGGTGCGGAGGTAAGTTCATATACGCCGCCAAACATATCGACTTTGCGAAGGCGCATCTTTGCTAGCCAGTCTTTTGCGACGGGCACGCCGCTCGATTTAAAGCTCTTCACTGCCAAGCACGATTGGTCGATTTGCCCGCTTTCGGGGATAACCAGTACCGGGAAGTTGAAAAACTCCGTACATGCCTTGCCCTTCCCTTCACCATTCTTTGCCGTGCCGAACTTATTAAACTCGCACGTCGCACATGCAACGCCAGGGTCGCCAACGCCGCGCACCATATCGTCGCTGCGACAGAGAATCCCGCCGCCATCGTCTTTCGGCGCAAAGCGAATTCGGTTCTTGTACATCATCAGCGGCACGATCTTCACGACTTTGCCGTAGTTCTCTTCCGTGACGGTGTTGAAATGCTCGCCGTCGCGGAGGCCGTCAATATATTTTGCTTCGCCTTCTGTCTTTTGCGGCGTAAGCGCTTGACAGAGCCGAAGCTGCGGGATTGTAATGTCGCCTTGCCCGACTTCTTCGAACCCGGCTTGCGGCGCGCCTGCGCTGCGTTGCAAGTGTGCAGGGATTTGTTCGATTGCCGATGCTTGATGCTTCTCTATCGCCTTATTTAGTGCTGGTTTTGCTTGTTGCTTTTGTTGCTGTGCCATGCGTGACTCCCATCCTCGTTAGATTTACTCTTACCCCTAAAATCGTGATCGTACGGCTGCCTTTCTTCGCTTTCGGGCGCGTAAAGCCGCCACGCGCTGCGCGTTGCCAATCGCGCTTGTAGCGGCGTTTAAATTCAGCCGTCCACTTACTCTTCGCTCGATGCGCCATTGCTAACCCCTCGCACTAATAGTTTCGTCTTTAGAAACACTTTTGTACCAGGAATCACTTCTTTCCCCGCTACGAGCCGCTCGTTATTTATCGCAGAAAGTGTCTGGTAATTAACAGTCAGAATCGATTTCATTTTGTTTTTCTTAATCCAGTCGAAAACCTTTTCACGATCTTCGGTCGAAGTATATGGTGTGTCTTTGATCGAAACCGAACCACCTGAAGCAAGGTCAATTTTCTGTGTACCGTCCGATTCCATTGCTTCGACTCCGAGTTGGCTAAGCGCTTCAAGCTCGATATTCAATTGCGAGATTTGCGACTCCAAATCTTTCTTGCGGCGATCGCGCAGAGCATACTCGGTGGCGAGGCGCGAAGCGTTAGCATTTTCACCATTCTCCGTCCCGAGAAACTCTTGCTTCCACTCTGTAACTTTTGCGAACCATGCAGCTTGACCTGATGCCTCGGCCGAGACTTCGAAAGCCGGTAGCTTATGACGCAGATGCGTATACTTACCCACGTGTCTCCTCCTTGCACTTTTTGCAACTCAAACTATGAAATATCCGTATATCCCCGCCCGGCTCGCCGTGCTCGATCACTTCGTCTGCGGAAATTGCGTGGCCTGCTGCCTTAAGCGCCGAGAGATGAATCTCTAAGTTGCGCTTATCGGAATAGATCGCGCTGCGCGGAAGAACGGCGTAAGCGCCGGCGGTTTCGAGGTTTGTAAGGAATTTATCGTCCACGCGCCACCGCCTGATCTTTATGCACTTCGATAGATAGATTCCAAAGCTGCTTCTGCGCTTCGTAGCGAACAGCGAACGGGAAGCCTTTATTATTCCAAACATGATCGTGCGCGCGAAGCAGGATGTGCCACGGCCCGAATTGCTGCAAATGATCGTAGAGGTCGCATCCGTAATAGTGTTCGTCGCCTTTTACGATCTCGGTCATGTCCTGTCCCCCGCACTCACAATCCACACGTGCTGTACTTTCTCGATATTCAGAGCAGGGTCTACAACCATGCGCTCCCATGCCGCTTTTAGCTCTTCGAGCGTTGGCGCCGAGATCGCCAGCTCCCTGCCGCAATGTATCCAGACAGCGGTCCACGCTTCGAACGCTTTCTTGCCGGAAGGCGTTTGTACGGCGCGAAATTGGGAGGAGTAGTTACTCATCGCCGAGTATCCTTTTCCACGCCGAGCAGGTTAGCTCTGCTAAGCTCTTCTTCTCGCGCAACGCTGCCAAGATATGCGCATCTACGGTAGCTTGCCCTTTCGGCCCGGTGGCCACTATATCCAGGTACAAGCACGCGGACTTCTGCCCGATGCGATGAATGCGATCCTCGCTCTGTACGCGCGTCGTGAAACTAAAATCATTGGACAAGTAGATGGCAGTGCTTGCCGCCGTTAGCGTAAGACCGAAGCCGCCAGCGTGGGGCTGTGCGAGAAGAACAACTGGTCGATCGCACTTACGCTGAAATTCTTCGATCATCATGGTGCATTCTTTTTCAGATTGGCCACCGTAGATTTGAGTTACGGCAATAGTTGTTAGCTTGTCGGCAAGCCGCTCTCGCTCCCGCCGCCAGCGGCACCAAACGATTAGGGCGCGTTCATTGCTTAATTCGCCGTCGAGAATCGAGTCGGTAAGGAAGTCGAGCTTCTCGGAGCCTACATCGCGAGCGCCAGTGCCTTCGTGTTCTAAATCTTCTTCGATAATTCCGCCCACATGCCCACTCGTTATCTGCGCGAGCCGCAGTATGCGCACCGCCGCATTCGGTTCGGGCCGCTCATCGCTATCGGGTAGCGCGAGCATCGCCTCGCGCTTTAACTCTTGGTAAATCTTCCATGTTGCTTCGCTAAGCGCCACTTCCCGCACGCTATAGCTCTTCTCGGGAAGGTCGAGACAATCCTTTTTCTCTACCCGCGAAACATACGGCGCAAACTTCTTTTGCAGCTCGGGCAAGTTCTGGTAACCGACAACCTGCTGAAATACTCGTCCACCGCCGAATCGCATCGGCTGCGTTACTGCATACCGGCTACGGAAATGATAGAAGTTTTCGAAGCCTTTAAGCGGGCCGGAACCGTTGCTCATAACGAGCGCTTGGCCGTAGAGATCAAGAGGGGAATTGGCGATAGGTGTTCCTGTAAGTAGCCAACGGTAAGCGCATGAAGCGCCGATCTTTGCAGCACCCTTCGTTTGCTTAGCGGTGCGGTTCTTGAGGAAAGAAGATTCATCGCAGATAAGAATAACTTCGCCGCTAAAACACCAGCGAGAGAGCGCATCGACGTGCCGCTTCTGAGGAAGCAGTGAATATGAAACGATAAGAACTAACGGACCGCGATCTACGCGCTTCGGCGGGTTAACAATGCGAATCCCTTGAGTATCCGACTTGTACTGCATCTCTACGAATTCGATCTCAGCGAGTTTTGCCAACTCCTCACGCCACGCGAAACAGACCGCCGTCGGAGCCAAGATAAGTATTCCGCCGGCGCGACCTTCTTGGAATAATTTGTTTGCGGCCATGAGCGCGGCGCGGGATTTTCCGCAGCCCATCTCCCACCATAGTCCAGCCGATGGCCGCTTAACGAGGAACTCGACGCCTTCGCGCTGATGTTGATAGAGTTCAATCAAGAAAGCACCTATATACGACTGCGTTTGTCAATTCTTCCATCGTTACGTTAATAAGCAACCAATCGTTATTCGGAGTAAATAGCGCGTGCTTCCCTTCGGAGTGAAACTGAATCCAGTAGCCGCGATTGCCAAACTTCTTTAAGAAAAAGTACTGAATCTTTGTCGGCTTCTCCGGCCATACCTTTAACTCGAAATAATTAGTCTTTCCTGTGAATATCTGAATATCTGGACGCCCGCCGCCGAAGCGATCAGAGACTTTCCAGATCATCTCCTTCCACGCCTTCAGCGCCGGGTGGGCGCGAAGAGCTTTCAGAAGGCGAGATTGGAATTGCGATTCGGTCATCTCGTCAATCCTACTACTTTCTTCTGAAGCTGCACTAATGCTGGCTCTAAATAAGCAAGAAGGATCTCTTCCGACGGGAGCTTCAATAGCCGCTCTTTATCGAGATCGATCTCGACGTACGCCTTAACTACATCTTCCGGCAATATAGCGTCCGGGTTTTCGTAGACCAAATACAACTTCATCCTCGCACCACGATATTCAACACCTCAAACTCTCCCCGCACGCCGCCGTAAACTCCCCGGCGAATAACATACCGCATCCCGCTCCAGCATTGGCGCTCGGCGTCCCAGTTATGCGCTACGCTCAAATACAGACTCCGCTTCGGCCCGCGCGTTTCCCAAATACCGATCTTGCCGTGAGAACGTATGCAGCGGGCGCGGAGAAGGATCGGCGTTACCACTGCGAAGCCGAATAACGTAGTCTCAATCATTCGACGCCCTTATCCTTGCGCTAGCCGCCTGCTTCTCCGCAAGCCACTCCGCGAACCGTCGCACCCACATATCGCGGTTCGTCGGGTGAAAGAATTCGTCTACGTGATCGCCCTTAAGCGTCTTTGCGAATACGTGCAGCTCGCGCGCTACGGAGTTTGCTGCGGTTTCGAGGTTGGTCATTTTTCTCTCTCCGTACCCCTTCTACTGTGGCCTACGCTGACTTTTCCGATTCCACTTTCTTGATAAGCTCAGTCAGAAGATGCTATTAAGTCGTCTTTCGGGGCGCTGCGACCCCAGTTCATGGGACGCAAGAGCATTGTCAATCAAAGCGCTGGATATTTGAAATCCCAACAAATACGCTTTCGCCTGCTCATCTGCGGCAGCGCCCGGAACGACGGCTTACGCCGCGTTCTATTGCTCCGTGGAGGCTTCGCTATTGCCTTTTTCTTGCGCCGTAGGCCGCTTTTGGCGGGGCTTGCGGGGCGCTTTGGGCTTCTTCTCGGCCTTCGGAGCGGATTCTACCCGCTTGGCATCCACAAAACGATATACGCCGCTCTTCTTCGTCCCAAGATACCACTGAATGTTCTTGCGGAGCGTCTTCTCGTTTTTATGCTCCACGATCTTCCCAACTTCCTTGACGAGCGTTTCGAAGCTCGCTCCATCCTTTCCCGCGTCCACTAACGTCCGCGCAATCGCGGCGACGTAAGTCTTCTCCTTTTTGTCAAGGAGTTTGCCGTCTTCGAATTTTTCAAGTTTCTCCTTGTCTACAAAATAGAGAAGATTCGATTTGCGTCCTTCACCTTTCGGTTTGCGTGCTTTCTTTACCATTTCTTCTTCTCCTTGATTTGAAGTTTGGGAACCCGTTGCTGCTCGAAACTCGGAACATTTGCAGTACGTCATCTTACTCTCATCCACCAGCGCCGTACAGTCTTTTCCATGATAATGAACGTGCGCGTTATGGCCGCAGCGGCACGCGTCTTCAGGGCTAACGTTTAGTTTTGCGAGCCATGCGTTAGCGGCCATTGCGACTCTCCAAATACTTCTTAATCAAGCCGCGTACGATATGGCTTACCGAAACGTCCGTCTCGCGCGCAGCTTCCTTGAGCGCCTTAAACTTTTCTGGCTCTATCGCCAAGTGAACCATCTTTGTCTTGTTTGCCATCGCGCAGAATATATAAAACTTGTTAAAACTTGTCAACATCTATCTTTTAAATTCGTTAAACCGTTTTAATACTAGCATTTTTCGCATTTTCAATTTCAACTATCCTTCTTCCAATCCATTCCGCGATCTGAGGGACTATCGCATTGCCTAGTCCTTTAAGTCTGTCCACTGTAGAGGGTACCCCATTAGCCACTCGACCCACGTCGGGTTCAACTGACCAGTTTTCTCCAAGTGGATATGGGCCGCTAAAGAATCGAATCGCTGGGTGTCGTTGGGATGTGTCTCCGCGTCGCTCGCCGTGGGAGTTGGGAATGTCCTTGCATAAACCACTTCTTCCAAGTTCCCTCGCGGGTTCGCCACGTTCGCCATCTTTGCACCATTCGCTATTTCGCTCGCTCTGGGGGTAGGCCACAATCCAGATTCGTTCCCTTCTATGCGGAGCACCGAAGTCGGAAGCGCGTAAGCATTCCCATTCCGCGTCATACCCGAGCGCGGCCAAGTCTCCGAGAACTCTTCCCATTCCGCGAGCAAGGAGAGCTGCGACGTTTTCCACAACGATATATTTTGGTCGTAGCTCGCCAACAAGACGTGCGTATTCGCTCCAGAGTCCACTTCTTTTTCCATTGATGCCCGCTCCTTTGCCAGCCACTGATATATCCTGACAGGGAAAACCGCCGCTTACGATGTCCACTTTTGGCAGCACCCAGTCGTGTTCGCCAGAGGTCGTCACGCTATAGAATCTTTCCGCATTCGGAAAATTCTTAGCCAAAACTTTGCGGCAATAATCATTCAATTCCACTTGCCAGAGCGTTTTGATTCCCGCACGCTCAAAGCCAAGATCGAATCCGCCTATCCCGGCGAATAGTGCGCCGTGCGTTAGCATTATGGCGTAAACCTAAACGGCTCGCCCGGCTCGCTTCCCTTACATTGCGAGCAGAAATGCGTCAAGCCGCCGTACTCTGCAGCGCGTACGGACTTCTGCGCAGGACAACTGCACTGCGGACAAGCGTCACCGACTAATCGCTTTATCGCCGTCTCCTGCCGCTCTTCTGGCGTTGGTGGGTCGTTGCTTTCGAAGAGGCTTAGATTGTTCTGAGGTTTATGTTTCATGCCAGTGCTCTTTCACGTTTCCGCAATACATATTCGTTTCCCATCCATCAGTTAGCGGTGCGTAGCTCACCGTGCCACAATCTAGGCATTTGACGTGCGCGAACGGTTCCGCGACCTTCGAGTAGTTTGCCGCCACTATTTGAGGCGCGCTAAACTTCGTTCCGTGACAACTGGGACATGGCAACATTCCGTCGCCGTTGCGCTTTGTTCTTCTTTTACGCATCATAGGCTCCCTTCGCAAACTTCCCCTCGACCGTCCCTCTCAGCTTCTTGATCCGTTTCTCCAACGCCGCTACCAGCTCGGCGCAATGCCGGCAGACGAAGCGGCCGAATTTGCCGCAACCGATGCAGCGAGGAAGGGCTTTATACTTTTTCCGCACTATCCACCAAGATTTCTTTTACAAGACCTTCCATACATTTATCGCAAAGTAATAAATCAGCGCTATCCTTCATCACGTAGATTACGAGTGCTATTTCCCGCCCGCATCGATTACAAAGCATTTTTGCGTGCGCTTTATATTTCATCTCTTCTTCTCCTTTTCCGCGTCGTGCCGATACCCTCGGATAGTTACGTCTTTTACTTCTATTCCTAAGTCCTTGAATCGCTCGCGTATCTCTTGCGTCGAAAGCTCCGGGTCTTTCTCCGTCCACGCGCGGTAAAGCGCCATATTCGCAAACTTCGCTTCGCGCTTCTGCGAGTTATTGCGCGGATTCATATCGGGTTGCTCTTCGTAGAGCGGCCCTGTTTCTTCTGGCGTCTTGTGCATCTGGATGTCGTGTGTATTATCAATTGCTGGCCGCATGACGAGCTGGAACGGCCCGCACGCTTCGAAGTCGCGCGCCTTAAGATTCTGTACGTACGTTATCGCCGCTTTCTCGTCGATCTGTTTTACACCCCATGCGGTAGCGAGGACCGCGCCAAGCTCGCCCGTGCCGCGTATCATATTTTCGAGGTTCATCACCTCGGCGGCCTTCGCGCCTTTAATCGCGTGAAATAGTGCCAGCACGCAACGCGCTTCGGCGCGCAGCAGCCCAAGCAGATCATTGCTAAGTGAATTCGCCATCTCGCTCGCCGAGTTATCGCTAAGCCCTTCTTCCATAAATCGGATCGCCGTGTCGGCAACGACCGCCGCGCCTTTTACGGCCCAAAGCAATCGCTTATCGTCCAACTCCGGCGCAGGGCCTTTCGAAAGCGTTCGTACGAGCAGCCGCCCGCTTTCTACTTCTTCGTATAATTCCATTAGCTTTAGCCTATGCTTAAACGGCGTGATCGTTGACTCTGGTATCAGATAGATGACACGCTCGAAGCGTTCATTTATCTGAAACCAACCCCATAGCTTTCCTTCGCCGCGCAGCAGTGCTTTACAAACGCTTAGCGCGTTAAACGTCTTGCCGTGCCCCGGCAAGCCGGCAATCGCCGTAATCGCATCGTTTTGAAGGAATCTATCTATCGAGAACGAAAGCGGCGGGGCGTGCTCAAAATCTTCGTAGCTATGGAATAGTAGTCGCCAGTCTTTTGGCTCTTCGCTATATTTTTCAGCGTACTTGATCAGCGTCGAGAACGCTTCGGTGCCGGGGTTCCACTCCGAAACGTCCTTGTATTTCTCTGGTACTCGCGCTACGCCGATGCTCTTTACTGCTCCATGCAATTCTTTCGTTAAAAACTCCAGATGCAGCGCGCCAGCCTCGTCGTTATCCGGTACGATAACAATATCTTTTCCGCGTAGCTGCTCGTTATACTCCGCGCTCCATTTCTTGTTATCGTCTTTCTTTTTAGGGCTAACAGCGCCCATCGCGTTCGTCGTCGCTACGTATCCGAGCGCGTTGATCGTATTCGCGTCTTTCTCACCTTCCGTGATAATAACAAGCTGGGATTTTATGACTTGCGGCAAGTTAAACAGTACGCGACGCACATCGCCGAGCTTCCAAACCCATTCTCCGTGCCCGTTAGGCTTTCGCTGGCGGAACGTTTTTGGCTCCATGCGAACAGCTTGGTAGAGTAATTTCCCCGATTCGTCCGTATAGTCGTAATGATCTATCTCGATTGGTTTTTCTTGTAGCTTTCCGAGCAGCGCTTCTTGCGAGCAGCCAGCGTGGCAGTGATAAAGAATCTTTCCGTTATCGAAATCAAGTGACATCGACGCAGTACGATCTTCGTGCGCCGGGCAGCGCGCCATCCAACTAGAGCCGGCACGCCGAGCGCCGAGCTTCTCAAGTACCCTATCGAAATCAGCTTGCGTGGCCATCGACGACCTTTCGCGTGCCATTCCGGGATACCCCGAAATAATCAAGCAGTGATTTTTTGTCGATGAGTATGAACGTCATGCGCCCGATACGGCGCTTGACGGATTTAATTTTATTCTCAGTACAGAGATCGTAAATCCATTGACGCGTCCAACCAGTAAGGCGCGCGGCCTCGTGGACCGTTATCTGGCCCTCTAAGATTTCCATTTGTCCTCGGAAGTGCGGAAAGAAACTAGCGTACTCTACTACAAGTGCTGTACTAAAGTATATAGCTTATTTTCACGTACGGGAAATACCCTAATTTCACTAGCGTTTTGACGCACCGTTTTGACGCGCGTTTTGACGTTTTGACGCACCGTTTTGACGCGCGTTTTTCGAATTTCGTCAAAACGCCGTCTAAACGCGTTTGTTTGCTATAAGTTACGCGAAAAAACGGGGTGTTTTTTCCCCTAAGGCGCGAATTCGTCAAAACGGTGTGCGTTTTAACGCGCTCGGGGACTCGCGTTTTAGCTTACTTACAGAGTAAGCGCTAAAACGCGCCAGACTGTCCCCGCCCGGATCGTTTTCGAGAAAAAGCTAGACAGAGCGGCCCGCTTTTCGCGTACTCTCTACGTCGTGACGCATTCCCTCCTTGCAACAAGCGAAGTTGTACTACCCCTAGCGCCGGAGCGCGAAGAGACACGTAGCTCCGGCGCTGATTACCCGTTAAGCTTTGTTAAGGGGATGGAATAGTGTGCCAAAGCTCGCGAACGATCAACACGAGCTTTTCTGTTTGGAATATCTTAAAGATTTTAATGGCGGTCGTGCTGCAATCGCTGCTGGATATTCCAGTAAGTCTGATGGGCATATGGTTAACGCATCGCGTATTTTGGCTCGCGATGACGTTAAAGCCCGCCTTGCCGAGTTATCTCAAAAGAAATGCGAGAAGTTGGAAATCACTTCAGAGCGCGTGCTTGCTGAGCTTGCGAAGCTTGGCTTTGCGAACATGGAAGATTATATCGGCAGGACGCCGAGTGGGGATATTTATACAGACTTCTCTAAGCTCACTCGCGAGCAAGCCGCAGCAATTCAGGAAATTACTGTCGATGAATACACTGAGGGTCGCGGCGATGCTGCTCGCGACGTTAAGCGTGTCAAGTTCAAGCTTGCCGAGAAGCGCGGCAGCCTCGAATTACTTGGTAAGTACCTCAAGCTATTCGTTGACCGACAGGAACTTACCGGGCCAGATGGCGGGCCGGTCGAGCATACGATTAAGTTTGGAAATAGCGCCGCAAATGAACGTTGACGTATGGTTCCCTTCGAAGCTTGAGTTCCTCTTTAAGCCGTCGCGCTATAAAGTTCCCTACGGCGGACGTGGCAGCGCGAAGTCGTGGAGTATTGCGCGCGCACTTCTTTTGATAGGTAAGCAGCCTTCGGTGCTCTGGCCCGGCTGGTACGAGGAGTGCGAGAGGAATGGGCTTAAGCCGCACGAAACAGGTATTCGTATTCTTTGCTACCGCGAGACGATGCGTTCTATCGAAGAGTCCGTCCATCAGCTTCTTACTGATCAGATTAGGCTTTTGCGCCTCGGCGGATTCTATCGCGTGCAGCAGAAAAACATAGTCGGCGCAAACGGAACGGAGTTTTTCTTCGCCGGCGTACGGCAGAGTGTCGATAACCTAAAGTCGTACGAAGGTGTTCACATCGCCTGGGGTTCGCAGAGTGAGGCAATGTCGAAGAACTCGCTTAACGTAGTGATACCGACGATTCGTCGCGACATAAAGGTGAAAGATCGCACGTTCGATAGCGAGCTTTGGTTTGATTTTAACCCGGTCTTCGAAGACGACGAGGTCTATAAACTCTTCGCGATAGAAGCGAATCGGCCGCAAAATTCTCAAGTAGCCTTCATCAACTGGCACGACAATCCTTATTTCCCCGAGGTTCTGCGCAAAGAGCGCGAAGATTTGATGCGCCGCGACCCGGACGAATGCCAGCACGTTTACGAAGGCACTTGCCGCACGGCGGTCGAAGGTGCGATCTACAAGAAAGAGCTTCATGCCGCAGAGATTAGTGGCCGGCTTACGGGGCGTGTACCGTACGATCCGACGCACGCGGTCGAAACGTTCTGGGATATTGGGCCAGCGCATACGCGCATCTGGCTGGCGCAGAGCTTTCCGATGGAGTACCGGATTATCGACTACATCGCCGGAGAGCTTGAGGCGCTTAGCTATTACGTTAAAGAGCTGCAAGAGCGGCCCTACCATTACGGCATGCATACGTTGCCGTGGGACGGTGCAGCGAAAGAGTTAGGTAGTGGGCGCTCGATTCAAGAGCAGCTACAAGCGATCTTCGGTAAAGACCGCGTACGTTGCGCGAAGCAGCTTAGTGTCGAAGACGGCATTGCGGCGGTGCGTGCGATTTTCCCGAAGTGCTATTTCGATAATGAGCGCTGTAATTACGTCATCCCTTCGACGAAGCAGCAAGTCGGGCTGCGTGGCTTGCGCTGTTATCAGTACGAGTACGATAAAGATTTGCGAACGTGGAGCCGCAAGCCGCTGCACGATTGGGCGTCGCATGATGCGGATGCTTTCAGGACGCTAGCGGTAATGATTCGCGAGCAAGGAGTAGCACGCGAGAAGCCTGCGCCTGTTGGCCGTGGCCGGGGCGTCGAAGTTGGGCGAGGGGTGAAGTGGGGATGAGTATAGAACTATTACAAGACGTTCTTCGAGAACGTGCGGCGCGCGGCGAAGAAGGATTGCTCATTACTGTTATTTATAAAGGGAAATTAGTTGGCGTGACTATCGATCCTTGCGCCATAAAAGATTTGCTCGCCATTGATGTTGACGCGCCAGAAGGCGAAGGGATTCCGCTACATAATTTCTTGCAGCGATATTTCACGCCAGCGCTTAATCATCTTAAGTATCATCTGGAAGATGAAGAAATTGGCTAAACTACGCGCCAAGAAACGCAACGCTTTGCCGAAATCGAGCTTCGGGTTGCCGGGCAGCCGTAAATATCCGATGCCTGATAGATCGCATGCGGCGAACGCAAAGGCTCGCGCAACGCAAATGGTTAAGCGCGGGAAGCTAAGCGCGGCGAGTGCGGCGAAGATACGAGCAAAAGCGAATCGTGTTTTAGGAGGTAAGTAATGGCGAGTCACGGTGCAATGAAAGCAGAAGCAGCAGACCATCCGTCACACTCGAAAGAGCCGAAGAAAGAGCTTCGCCACGTCGAGCTGAAGAAAGCTGCCGATGGCGGCGTGATCGCCGAGCACTATCACAACGTTTACGACGGTGTAACGAAACCGTTCGCGTTCGGTAGCGACGAAGGGCATAAGCTTGCGTCGCATATCGAAACCCATCTGGGGATTAAAATGCCGGGACGCGCGAAGAGTGGGGTTGCGTCGTCGGCGAGCGGTGAAGCGGGGAAGGACGAGGATTGATGGCGTCGTCCGGCGAGGAGAAGAAGTATGCGCGGTCTGAACCTAAAGGTAAGCTCGACAAAGCAGTCGTGCTTTACTTTAACGAAGAGGCTTTGGGTTCTAAAGTCGGCGCGCACTGCGGCGATTGCTGGAAGTTTGTCGGAAGCGAATCCGGCGTCGGAACTTGTATTGAGGTCGAGGGAGCGATCAATCCGGCGCACGGTGTTTGCGGATTGTACTTTAACGGGCGAGTGTTCGACGGCGTTAAGCCGAATCTGCCGACCGATGTAGTGCAGATTAGCAAGATGATTGCGGGGTACGTCGAAGAAGCGCCAACACATTGCGGGAATTGCGAGTACTACGAAGGAACGGAAGACGGTAGCGGGCCGTGCAAGAAAGTAGCGGGAACGGTTGAGTTTTTCGGATGTTGTAATCAGTGGGAAGAAAAGTGAGCCACAGCCACGAAGAACTCAGAGCGCTACGCGATATAAATCGCACGCTTGCGATCAGCGCAGCTGCGGATCACGAGCTTTCACAGGAGCGTAATCTGCTTTTGCTTGAGTCGCTCGGCGAGCTTCGCGACATACATGGCCTCGTAGCGCAGTTGGTTACGCAAATAGTTCCTCCGGAAGACAATCTGGAGCGCCCGGCAATGATCTTCGGTTCAGTAAAAATCAAATCAAAGGAAACGGAACATGCCTCTAAAGATGCCAGTAGGTGACACGGACAAGTACTTCATTGTCGGAGTAAGCAAGCTCAAGAAAGTTGGGATTGCTTTGCTCAAAGATCAGCAAGTGACGGTGACCTCGGCCGATCCGGCGACGGTTATTATCACGCCCGACGCGGTTGCGGGAGTTACGGACGCGGATTATACGTTGCTCGACGGCACGGCGGTGCCGGCGGGAACCGCGACGCAGCAAAGCGGTGTTGTCAGCTCGCCTGCAGCTCCGGCGCAGCTCGATACGCCAATCAACGTAACGCTGCATTTGCAAAACGCGGACGGTTCGCCCGTTTTGAACAACGAAGGGCAACCGATCGCCGATGTCGTCGATACCGTGACGATTGTGGCGGCGGCCGATCTGCTCGAAGCGGAAGGCGAATTGTTCGGAACGCCGGTAGCCGGGTAAGGAGATTCGAGCGCTAGCGGCTCGGCGCGGAACGAGCCGCAAAATTTAAGCAGGAGAAATAGCAAATGGCAAAAGGCGACGCAGCAAGCGCAGCACGACATCAGCATGGAGTAATTCACCGGCCCGATCCTCGGCCCGTACTTACGCTCGAACAGCGCGTCGAGAAGCTCGAGCGCGATGCGGGTGAAGGTACGCGGCTTCATGGATACGGCGCAAGAGTGAAGTCGGCGGAAAAGCTTCACGGATACGGCGCATAACCGTGTCCCGCGCCGCCCTAGCCCCGAGCCAGTTCCTTGCGATGGTCGAGCATCACTACCGCGAAGACCTTGCTCGGAATAAAGGCAAAGCGCCGAAGTTTCGTTGCTTCGATTGTAAGCGGTGGATTCCGGCAAACGAGTTGCCACTGCGGTGCAATGAGTGCAGTGGAGCGCCGGAGCGCGTTAAACGCTATCAGTATTCGAAAGTTAACCGCAAGCTCGTGCTGAACGACGCGCACATCTGTAACCGTTGCGTCGATAAGCACGATCATTTGAAGCAAATGGTGCTGAATTTACAGTTCGAAGCGTATACGCATGGCACAGAAAAGCGGCTAACGATGGAAGCGATGAGGAAATTCGCTGGCGGCGATCCGACGGCGAAGCTGTCTGTATGAACCCTACCGTCAATTACGCCGCACTAGACGCGAGAGTTGCTCGCAAGATCGAGCGTGGCGCAGAGCGCCTCGGCCGGTTTAACGCCGTGCGCGATTGGTACGAGTTACGGCGTGGGATGTTCCGCATCGTATACAAGACGACAGAGGAAAGTATCGTCGCGCTTTGTAGCGAGGGGATTGCACGCGAGCGGGAAGCGAATCTGGCGCTGGAGAAATATGCGCCGAAGGAGTGGGTGAACTAGATGCCGGTTTCGAAAGGCCGCACCGGAGTAAAGCAAGAGATGGAGAAGTTCAAGGCAGGAACGCTGCACTCTGGCTCGAAGCGCGGCCCGGTAGTAAAAAAACGCAGCCAAGCTTTAGCGATCGCGTTAAGCGAAGCGGGTCTTTCTAAGAAGAAACTCACTCGCAAGCACGGTTTAACCAGTACGCGGCGCGGGAATCAGCACATGGAAAGCGAGACGCACAGCTACCACCACTAAATGCCCGAAACGAACACCAATTCGAAGCTTTTGACCGAAATCCGCGAGAACTATACGGGTTTTGAAGAAGCGTGGCGGCCGATTCGCGAAGAGGGCGACAAGGATATGCTGGCGGTTAGCGGTAATCCGTGGGAAACGAAAGAGCGCGAATTCCGCGATAAGTACGATCGTCCGGTAATGACATGGGACGAGCTTTCGCCGTATATCAATCAGCTTGTTAACGATCCACGCCAGAATAAGCGCGCAATCAAGATTAATCCGCGCGGGGCGGGTGCTACGAACGTAACAGCGCAGTTGCGCGAAGATAAGATGCGCGAGATTCAGTACAACTCGCGTGCGCAGAGCGCGTTCACTACCGCATTTCAAGGCGCTGCCGAGCGTAGCTTTGGCTGGTTCGGGATTAATGCACGGCTTGTCGCCGATGGGCTTACGGAAGAGCAATACGCAGAGCTGCTAAAAGAATCGCCCGAGAAGCTTTTCGAGCAAGAGTTGTATATCTATCGCATTGGCAACCCGAACAGCGTGCTGCCAAACCCGGAGTACAAAGAGCAAGACGCAAGCGATATGACAGAGTGCTTCGTCGAAGAGCGTTTGCAGCGTAGCGCGTTTAAGCGCCGGTGGCCAAAAGCGAAGTTCAGCGATTGGGTCGAAGGTTACGCCACTGAGGCACCCGGCTGGCAAACCGAAAAGGTTGTACGCGTTGCATCGTACTATAAAGCGATCATAAAGCGCCGGAAACTGTACTACCTCGATGGGATAAAAAACCCTGACGACCGTGTTGCGCTTTACGGCGATGAGCTTCCTGGTGGTGAAGATAGGTGGGTATCGGAAGAAGCTAACCGCAAGCGCATCAAGAGCGATCGTGCGATTGAGACGCGGCGCGTGAAGCAGTATTGGACGAACGGGCTTGAGATTCTTTCCGAGAGCGACGAGATACCGATTCGCTGGATTCCGCTTGTGTTGGTTGCCGGTAAAGAGCAGTGGATTGATGAAGGCAGCGGTGCGAAGCGCCGGCTGTATTCGCTGATTCGTTTGGCGCGCGATCCGTACATGGCGTACTGCTATATTCGCAGCTCTGAGGCCGAAGAAGCAGGCATGGCCCCGAAGTCGCCTGTTATGGGCTATACGGGGCAGTTCGAAACCGATCGTGCGGCGTGGGAGAATCTGAACAAGATTCCAGTTCCGTTTATTCAGGTTGATCCGGTTGTCGATCCGACTGACCCTACTAAGATTCTTCCTCTGCCTTCGCGCCCGCAGTATCAGCCGAACTTTCAGAGTTATGAGATGTTTGCCGAAGCAGCGCGGCGCGCGATTCGCACGGCTTGCGGCGGCAGCAACCTGCCCGTAGCGGCGCAACGCATGAACGAAAAGAGCGGCGTTGCGCTTAAAGAGATCGAAGCGGACGAAGATCGCGGCACGTTCCACTTCATCGATAATTTCAACTTTTCGCTTGAGCATGCCGGACGAATTATCGACGCTTGGTTTCCGTACGTTTACGATACGAAGCGCGACATCGCCGTGATGAAAGCAGATGGCGAGTTTAAGACGCTGACGATCAACGACGAAAACTACATGGAGAAAGGCTCGAACGGGCAAGCGGTAGCGCAGCACTACGATGCGGTTACGGGCGATCACGGCGTAACGGTTTCTACGGGCAAGGATTCCGCTTCGCAGCGCGACGAAGTGAAAGAGCTGCTGCAAGGCGTGATGAGCGAGCTGCAAGCGATTGCGTCGATCGCGCCGCCGGGTAGTGCGGCAAAGTTGTTGGCGCTGAATATCAGGCTTGCGGCGCTCGGGCCGCTTGGCGATGAGATGGCGGATACGCTTGACCCGCCCGACGCGGAGAAACAGAAGGCTTCGCAGTTTGCGCAGTTGCAGCAGCAAGCGCAGCAAGCGCAGCTGGTGATACAAGAGTTACAAAAAGAACTTGGCAAGTTGAAGCTCGAAAAAGCCGGGAAGGTTATCGACAACCAGTTTAAAGGCGCGCGCGAAGCGGCGGCGGCGGCAAGCGATCAGAAGCTGGCGCTGATCGACCGCGACGTAAAGATATTGCTGGCGTTTATTAGCGCGAAGCAGGGCACGAAAGAGCAAGAGTTCGAGGCGTTTAAGCAGACGTGGATCGAGCTGCATGGTGCGGCGCATGAGGCAGCGATGCAGAAAGAAGATCATGTGCACGAACACTCGATAGCGGATAAGAACGCTGCGAATGCGGCGGCGACGCAGGCGAGCGATCAGTTACATCAGACGAGTTTAGCGGCACAAGGAGCGGAAAATGACAGCGAGCCAAGCAACGCCGGCGGTAGTTAACGCACCGCAACACAAGGAAGTTGAGCATTTTTCGGACGAAGAGCGGGCCACATGGCTCAAAGACGGCACAATGCCGCCGCTCGAAGAGGAAACAAAGGGTGCGAAAAAAAAGGAATCGTCGTTAGAAGCGGGCGCCTCGGCAGCGTCTATACCCGCCTCCGAAGATGGGGGGAAGGAACCTGGGTCGGGGCCAGGTAAAAAAGCACGCAGTGCAGACGAAAACTGGCGAACGCTAACGTCAGAGCGCGATACTCTGAAAGCGAAAGCAGAAGCTGCCGAGAACGAGTTAAAAGAGTGGCGTGAAGGCAAGCGCAAACCAGAAGAAAAGAAACCCGACGCCGGGCCGAAACTACTCGAAGCTCCGAAACGCCCCAGCATGGCGCAATTCCGCGACGAAGCCGGCGCGCTAGACTATGAGAAGTACGAGGCGGCGCTCGACAAATACGAAACCGACAAAGAGGCTTACACGGCTCAGCAGGTTAACGTTCGCACAGCGGCGCAACAGCAAGAGGTGGCGATCAGGACGTGGCAAGGCGAGTTGAAAGAGAAGTACGGCGACAAGGCAAGCGGTTTAGATGTAAAGAAAACAGCCGATACATTGGCGAGCACGATTAAAGACGCTCCAGCTTTTTTCATGTTCCTGAACGATTCGGATGTTTTCACCGATCTGCTTTTTGTCCTCGGCACTGATCCGAAACTCGACGAACTGATCGCCGAAGCGAAAGACCCGAAGACGGTGACGCGGGCCGTTCGCAAACTTGTGGCGCTCGAAGCTGGTGTGAAAGCGGAGCTCGCGAAGCAAGCGAAAGAGCCTCCGAAGGTTGACGACAAGAAACTGACGAAAGCGGGACGCCCGCCGATCGAAGCTTCGGGCGGCAGCTCGACGCCCGAAGACGATGGCAGCTCTGAAGCGGCATGGAAGCGTAAAGACCTTTCCGCCGCAGAGCGTGGCGAACTGTACCGCGACCGCAAGAACAAAGAAGATCGCGAAAAGCGAAAGAAGAAAGTTAACTAGTCAGCGTGGCGAAGCACCGCGGTACGCCGCCGCAGAGAGTTGAACGCAAATGGCAGAAGGCCAATATGTATTCCCGGATTGGGTTGCCGAAGAGGCCCTTCGTCTGCTTATCAACATGCTCGAAGTTTGCCAATACTTCAACACCAGCGACAACAAGGAATTCGAAAAAGAATTCCCGGTGGGCGAAGTAATCCGCAAAAAACTTCCGCAGCGTTTCTTGATCCGCGACGGTCTAGGGTATTCTCCGCAACCGATTAACCGCATTAACACGACGATTGCGTGCAATCAGATTTTCGGCGTTGATTTCGAGTTTGACGATTTCGAACAAGCGCTGCTCATGGAGCGCTCGAAAGAGGAAATCTCCGAGCAGTATCTTAAGCCGGCGATGGAGCAGATTGCGCAGGAAATGGATACACGCGCCGCGCTGTTCGCGTATCAAAACGCGAATAACAGCGTTGGCGTGCTTGGCGTCGATCCGAACTCGGCGACAACGTTCATGCAGGCGAGGCAACGGCTAAAGAACCTGGCTGGCGCGACGCGCGGTAGCGATAACGCGATGATCGTGCCGTCGAGCGTCTACACGGCGCTCGTACCGGTTCTGCAAGCGCTGCTGAATCCTTCGGACGAGATCAGCGAACAGTACAAAGAGGGCTCGCTCGGGCGTCTTTGGAACTTCGACTGGTACGAATCCGAATCGCTCTTCCGCCATACGGCGGGAACGTGGGCCGGTGCTGTAACGCTCACGAACGCTTCGGCTGGCGGTACGCAGCTAACGATTACGGCAACGGCGGGCGATACGTTCAACGTTGGCGACCAGATCGGCATCGCGAACGTGAACCTCGTTAACCCGATGACGCGTCGTTTTGTTACGCAAGTTCAGAAGACGTTCGTCGTCACTTCGCCGCTTACGGCGGCTGGCGGTGGCGCTGACCTTCTGAACATTTCCCCGGCAATCTTCCTGCCCGGTTCGCAATACCAGAACGTTGACGCTACGCCTGCGGCTGGCGCTGCGCTAACGTTGTTCCCCGGTACGGCGGCCCCGAACGGAAAAGCCGGCGCGCAGGGTTTGTGGATAAACAAAGACGCTTTTGCGATGGTAGGGTTGAAATTACAATCGCCGAAAGCAACGGAGTTAACCTCACAGGCTCGCGACAAAAAGACCGGCATTCCGATTCGTTTCGTTCGGATGTATTCGCCGACCGAAAAGAAGATGACTAATAGCTGGGACACGCTGATTGGCTTCGGCCAATACTACGCAGATTCTTGCGCCGGGAGAATTCTCTGCGCATAGTTTTCGCGAGAGAAAAAACGAACATGAAAAACTACTTCAAACTTGCAACACTCGCTCTCTTGTTCGCGCTTTGCGCTTCGACAGGCTTCGCGCAGCAAGCTTTCCTCGGACAAACGACGCTCGCGGCTGCGATTCAGGGACAGTATCTTGGCTCTGTATCGGGCGCGAACGTACCGGCACCGACGCTGATTCAAGTTGCTTCTGTGACGAGCATCGTCGGTATTAATCCGAACCTAAGCATTACGGCTTCGCAACCCAACCAAACGTATCTTTACATCGGGCGCGAACAGATGCGTGTCACTGCGGTAAACGGCACGCAGCTAACCGTCGTGCGCGGTGTTAACGGTACGGTGGCGGCACCTCATCCGAACGGCGACATGGTTCTGTTTGGCCCTGCGCGGTTCTTCTACGTCATGGACCCTGGTGGAATACCCGGAGCCGGCGGCGGTATCTCTGGCGTCGCTTGTACGCAAGCGAACGTGCAGGTTTCGCCGTGGCTCAATATCAGAACCGGAGCGCAGTGGCTTTGCTCTTCCGTAACTGGTACGTGGGTACCTGGTTGGAATAACTCCGGCCAAGACAACTTGACGGCAACGGCTTCGGTTGCTTCCGTAGCCGGCACGACCGTACCCTCCGGGCCGCTATTTACGATGACCGGCACGAACGCAATCGTAAACTTCGGAACGCCTGTAGGGTTTAATGCTACGGCGGTCGGTGGCGGATGCTTTACGGTGATACCGACGGCGATCTGGACGTGGACGGCGGCGGGAAATATCTCAACGGCGGGAACGGTAACGGCGGGCAATAGCGTTCCGGTAACGTTCTGCTGGAACGCACTTACGTCGAAGTGGGTACCGAGCCGTATCGCGTAGTTTAACAATTCAACGAGCGGGGGTCGTGCCTGTACCGGCGACCCCTCACCTTCCGAGAAAGGAAGCAAAGAAATGCCATCAGGACCGAAGCAAGTTTCTACGGGCGGCGCGGCGGATTCGTTCGTAGCCGATGCGGTTAACGCGTTGCCCGAGGGTTCTCAGGTTACGTTAAGCGGCGCAGCGGACGCGATCTCGCCGAATAAAGCGGGGCTTTACCATGTTTCGCGCGCCGGCGTCGATGCGATGACGCTAGCAGCGCCAAACTCGGGCGATCAAGCGACGGGCGGTGACGACGGGAAAGAGATTCAACTGATTTCGACGACAGCGAACGCGCATACGCTTACCGCGACCGGGTTGCTACAGACCGGCTCGGCGAGCGTTAACGTCGCAACGTTCGCGGCGTTTGCCGGCGCAGGCTTGCGGCTTCGCGCGTTTGCGGGGAAGTGGCAAGTACTTCAGCAAGTAGGGATTACGTTCTCGTAAAACGTTTTTAGGGGCGTAGCGAACGACAAAGAGAGGAAGCATGGCAAAGAAAAAGCGGTTGACAGTCAAAGAATGCAAGCTGCAGTTCCCCGAGGCATTTCAAGACGCGAACGGGCACCCGGATAAGCGCATCGACGAAAACATGGAGCGTATTATGACGCACATGATCAACGAGGGCGAAGACCCGCGCGATGCGAAGCTAAAGGCGCTTTGTATCGCGAAGCCGCCCGATCATTTCGCGCAAGTACAGCCCGCCGGTGCGTGGCCGAAGTTGCTTTACCACGAAACCGGCACGATGAAGAGCGTCGAAGACGAAGAAGAGTACAAGACGCTGATTAAGCAAAAAGGCTGGTTTACGAAGCCACAAGCGAAGCATCTCGACAAGCTGCAACGCGGCTCGCAGCCTCGTGATGAGAACATCAAGCGGCTGGAGCGCGAGCTGGCAGCCGAGTTGAAGAAGAAGGAAGAAGAGAAGTCGCAAGAGACGGTGGCGGCGTAGCTCAGCGTAAGGAGCCTTTAAGTGCCCGTACTTCCCCCGGTCGGTGGAGCGCCGCTAGGATCGTACCTTAATCCTGGCGGCTCCGGCTCGTTCAAGCTGCTCGATCTCTGCAAGATGGCGATGGTGAAGGTCGGCGCTATCGACCCGCTAGACGTACCGGACGGGACAGAGGTCGCCGACGTTCAAGCGCAAGCGAACATGCTAATTGATTCGTGGAACGCCGCGCGTGCTTACGTTTGGGCGAACACGATCTTTACCGGGCTAATTATTCCGAACCATCAACCGCTGCTGATCGGGCCTACCGGAGATGTTGGGTTTAATCAAGCGGCGGGAATCTTGCAGCGCCCGACAAAGATTCTTGCGGCAAACATTTTACTTAACGCACTAGCCGGTCCGCCGTGGCTCGGGCAAACGACTGTACGGCTGCGCGTTACGGTCCATCAAGATAAAGGCGCGTGGTGGATGGCGAAGAGCGCTCCCGGAGTTGCGAGCGTAACTCCAACGGATATGTACTACGAAGAAGATTATCCAAACGGTTCGATGTTTCTTTGGGTCGTGCCGACCGTAGCGTATCCGCTTGAATTGCTTGTGCAAACTTTACTTGCGCAGTATCAGCTTGCCGATAGCGTGCAGTTGCCGCAAGGCGGGCTGATGGCGTTCGTCTACTCGCTAGCCGAGATGATCGCGCCGGACTTCGATCTGCCGTGGACGGCGCAACTAGAGCAATCGAAGCGCGCGGCGCTGCGGCGATTCACGAATCTAAACATTACGACGCAACCGTTCGGGACGCGCGACGCAGGGCTACCGGGTGGACGCGGTACTGGTAAGCGTAGCGATTATAACTATCGCAGTAAGGAGATCAACGATTGAGCCGCTTTGGCTTCTGCGACGGTTTTTATACTCCGCAATCGGTTAACGCCGATTGTCAGGATATTGTGAACCTCTATCCCGAGGTCGTCGAAAGCGAGATGGGTGTCTCGCGCATGACGCTCTATTCGACGCCGGGGCTGTCGCAATTCAATAATCCGGGCGGAAATCAAGTACGCGGGAATTTTACGATCACTACGGGGCCGAGTGCGGGGCGTGTTTTTAAAGTTGTAGACGATAAGCTCTACGAAGAGCTGGCGAACGGAAATACGGTTGTACTCGGAAACGTCGCGAACGATGGCAGTCAAGTTAGCTTCGCCGCGTGTCCGCAGCAGCTTGCGGTTGTTAGCGCCGGAAATTTGTATTCGTACCAGCTTGCGACGCAGACCGTGCCTAACATTGTAGCCGGAACGTTTACCGGGCCGATTCTCGGGCCGTGGGCACCGCAATCGGTTACAAGCATAGGCTTCCTTGATAGTTTCTTTCTGCTACTCGTCGCCAGTTCGCAAACGATTTACTCTTCGAATTCTTTCGATGCGACGACGTGGCCGCCGCTCGCGATTAAAATCATTAATACGTTCGCGGATAACGTCATCGGCATAGCGGTCGATCACGAATTCCTTTGGATATTCGGGCCGAAGCAGACCGAGGTTGACTACAACGTTGGCAGCTTTCCGTTTCCGCTTACGAAGATGCCAAACGGGTTCATCGAGCAAGGTATTGCCGCTCCGGCAGCAATAAGCCAGCTCGATAACGCGATATTCTTGATCGGACAGCGTAACGATCTAGGGCAAGCTATTGCGTATCGCACGAATGGGTTTAATTTTCAACGCATCTCGACGCACGCTGTAGAAACGGCATGGCAGCGGTACGGAAAAATCTCCGACGCGATTTCGTTCGTCTATCAAGAAAACGGCAACTCGTTTTGGTGCGTAACGTTTCCGACGGCGCAAGTTACATGGATGTATAACGTCGCGAGCGGCAAATGGAATAAGTGGGGTTTCTGGAATCAACGTCTAGGCGTATATCAAGCCGCGCTGCCGATCTGCCATACGTTCGCTTTCGGAAAACATCTTGTTGGTGATCGCCAGAGCGGGCGCACGTATCAGCTTTCTTCACCCGTAGCCGCAGGTGGCGGGTGGAGCTTCGTAACCGATAACGGCGCGCCGATCCGCAGATTGCGGAGAGCGCCACACATCAACGTCGAGCGGCAATGGATGCGTTATAGTTCGTTGGAGATTTACCTTGAGACCGGGTTAGGGCCGGAGCCACCGCTGCGCGACGGGGCTGGTAATATTCGCGATCCGCAGCTTACGCTGCGCTGTTCGCGCGACGGCGGGCATACGTTCGGCGCACCGCACGTAAAAGATTGCGGGCAAGCGGGGCAATTCTTGCAGCGCATAAATTATCAGCGTCTTGGCAGGGCGCGCGACATGGTTTTCGAAGTGACGTGTAGCGATCCGGTGCCGTGGAGATTTGTGGACGCATTTATCAATCCGAAGACGCAGCCTTCGCCGCGTAAGCGTATGTCGCATCAGTTAGCGGAGGTCGCGTAAGATGGCTCCGCAACTACCATTTCGCGCGCCTACAGAAGTTCCGCTGCTCGACGAACACAAGCAATTAACGTTCGGCTGGGTACAGCATTTTCAGTTTACGGCGCAGCAGTTAAAGACGCCAGCGAATCAACCGCCACCGCTAAGCGCGGGGCAAGCGGGGCAGCACGGGCAGATCAGTGTTAACGGTGGATTTCTTTACGTTTACGACGGGACGGTAGCCAGGTGGATAAAATTCGCGCCAGTAGCTTTCTAGCGATGTTCGGAGAAGGCGTCACGATGGAGACGCACATCGAAGATTTAAGCATCGATTCGCTTGAGTTCCTGGAGTTGCTGCAAGAGATTGGCGCGAAGTTCGGACAGATTTCGAACGAAGCGGCTACGCGAGCCATGACGGTGAAAGAACTATACGATGCGCTTCCAGCGTGAGGAATGGAGTAAAGCGTTACCGGAGTTGCGGCCTCTGTTCGCCCATCTCTGGGACGACGTTGCGCTCGATAAGGATAGATTCGTAGCCGAGTGCGCCGAGGATAAGTACGGGCAACTAGAGACGAACGGCGTACTTCATCTCGTAGTAGCGCGAACAGAAGAAGGAAAGGTAGCGGGATATCATCTCTCGTTCGTAAACGAGAACGGGCATTATCAAGGCGCTGGGCTTATGGCTTTTACCGATATGTATTTCGTTAAACCGGAGTTTCGCAAAGCGAATGTCGGTTTGCGGCTTTTCGCGTTCGTCGAAGAATCGCTTCGTGCTGCTGGCGTTGTAAAGATTTACAGTTCGCACAAGTTGCATAAGGATCGCAGCGCAATGATGGCGATTCTCGGCTATAAGCCTACGGATTTGATTTATACGAAGGTGATCGCGTGAGTACTGCTGCTATCGTCGGGGGAAGCATCGCTGCTGCCGGAATCGGTGCCGTTGGTTCTAACATGGCGGCTGGTAAGCAGGCCGGTGCCGCGAAAAATGCTCAACAGCTTGAGTACGAACAGCAGCAGCAGGCGCTCGACTTTCAAAAGCAAGAATGGCAAACGCAGCAAGGTAATATGGCTCCGTGGATTAAAGCGGGGCAAGGCGCTATCGGTACGCTTTCCGGGTTAGAGAATCAAGGGCTACAAGGCCAAGGTCCGCTCGCCGCGTGGAATCAACAGTTTCAAGCTCCGACGCTCGAACAGGCGCAAAACGAACCGGGCTATCAATTCGCGCTGCAACAAGGGCAGGGCGCGCTTACGAATTCCGCCGCTGCGAGTGGCAACTTGCTTACCGGAAATACGGGCGAGGCTCTGCAACATTTCGGCCAGCAGCTCGGCGAAGAGAACTATCAGAACGTTTACAATCGTGCGATGCAGCAGTACCAGCAGCATTATAACGAGTTTCAGCAAGGGCAATCGAATTTGTTTAATCGCTATGCTTCAATCGCAGGGCTTGGCCAGACAGCTACCGGCCAGCTTGGAAGCGAAGGAAGTACTGCTGCTGGAAACTTTGCAAATATTTCTCTTACCGGGGGTGCGCAGCAGGCGCAGCAAATCAATAACGCCGGAGCAGCGCAGGCGAGCGGATACGCTGGAGCGACGAATGCGATTACTGGCGGGCTGAACAATTTGGGGCAGTATGCCATGCTTAACCAGATGGGGTATATATAAAACAATGGCATCGATTCCACTTCCGGCGCTCGATATTAAAACGCAAGGCGAAGGCCCGCTCGCGCAATACGCGCAACTGCAACAGATTAAGAATGCGCAGCAGCAGAGCCAGCTTGTCGGTACCGAAGTTCAGCAACGCCAGCAAGCCCTCGCCGACCAACAAGCTACGACGAAAGCGATGAAAGAGTGGGACGGCAAGAATCCTGACGATCTTCCGCCGCTTGTGCTTAAGCATGGCGGTTCTTCGACCGCCGTGTTCGGGCTAAAGAATACAATTCTTGATTGGAAGACGAAAGCAGCGACACTAGATAAAGACCAGCTCGACAATTTGAACAAAACGAACGAGATTATTGCCGGACATTTCGAAGCCGTGAAGAACGCCGACGATAAGCAATCGGCGTATACGGCGGCGACGCAAGACTTGCTACAAAAAGGTTTAGCGAAGCCGGGGCAGTTCCCTGAACAATACCCCGGCGACGATTGGCTCGATCTGCAAGAGAAGCAGCACATGGGACAGAAGGCTATTGTCGATCAGGCGCAGAAGGATAAAGAGATAGCGCAAAAGAAAGAGCAGCTTGATCTCGAAGGAAAGAAGTTCTTGGCAACGCAGCCCGGCGGCGCGGAAGAGAACCCGGAACAACGCTTTATCCGGTTAAAAGCAAAACAGAATCAAGGCCTACCGCTAACCGATGAGGAAAAAGCGCAGCTTAAGGCTACAGGCCAGTATAAAGAGCTGATTCCGGCGTTTAACTTTAATCTTCAAAATCAGACCGGAGGCGGCGGAACGCCTGCCGAAGTGGCGAAGAAGTTTGGCATGTCGCCTGAAGCGTTCGATCAAGCCGCCGAGAAATACTACCAGACTGGCACATTGCCGTCTATCGGGCGCGGCCTGCAAGGCCTGGCGCTAAACAAAGCGATCATGAACCGCACGGCGGAGTTGCATAAGGGCGAATCTCTCGGCGAAGGAACGGCGGAGTATAAAGCGAATGCAGAGTCGCTTAAGAAGCTGCAAGGCAATCTCGATTCCGTTTCAGCGTTCGAGAAAACGGCGATCAAGAACCTCGATATGTTCAACGACCTTGCGAAGAAAGTTACCGATAGCGGCATACCGATTCTGAACGCGCCGTTGCGCAGCGCCGCCAGTCTGCTTGGTTCGAAAGATCAAGCGGCGTTCGACGCAGCGCGCCAGGTAGCGGTAAACGAGATTGCAAAAGTAACTTCGTCGCCAGGGCTTTCGGGCGTACTTAGCGACTCTGCGCGAAAAGAAGTAGAATCGTTTATACCGGAAAAAGCTACCGTCGGGCAGATCGTAAAACTTTCCGAAACGCTCAAGAAAGATATGGCGAACCGGCACGAGAGCTACGATCAACAGATAGCTGATATTAAGAGCCGCATGGGCGGAAAATCGGGAGGTGGGTCTGCGAATACGAATCTTCCGGCGCGTCCTGCTGGTGCAACTCATACCGGTATCGGAAGCGTTGATAAAAAGAAGCACTGGCTCGACGCGCAAGGCAAAGATCTTGGAGTGGCCGAATAAATGCCGCAAGCAGCTCAACAAGAGCAGCAAACGTTTTCGAACGTTACCCCTATCTCTCAAACTTTTACTGACGTGTCTTCTGTTAGCGGCGGTTCCGGCGCTGATAATAATTCTGATGTAGAGAAAGACGCCGGTTTTTGGAACCATGTCGGTAGCTATCTTAAAGCGCAAGCCGGTACGCCGCCGGAAACTTTCAAAGACGCTGTAATGCATGGGCTTAAGCAACTCGACCCGCGTGAGAGTGTCGGCGGGCAAATAATTAAGACGTTAACTGGAACCATCCCGCAAGAATTTTTCGGAGCGCGTGAACGCGGGCACGGTATTCCATACAGCACCGCCGCTGGAGCTTCTTCCGCTGTCGGTGTTCGCCCGGAAGAGATGGAAAAGGCTGCGGCTAAAGGTGATACTTCTGGCGTCTTAGGCGAAGCCGCCGTCCCAACTATTATGGCCGCTGCGCCATTAATAACCGAAGGAGCGCTTAAGGGCGGCGAGGCCGCGAAACCCGCGATTCGCGGCGGTTGGCGCGCTATCGGCAATCCGTTTGGGCTTGCGTCTACCGGGCAAGAGCTTCTTACGCAGGGAATTTCTCCGCGCACAAGTCTTCTTAATTTCAAACCGTCGCTCGAACGTGCGGCTAGCGATCTAAAAGCCTACAACGAACAATCGCCGATTAATAACGTGCAAGACCTACACGATGCGATACCGGAGATCAAGCAAAAGATTTGGAGTGAAGAGGTCGAGCCGGCGTTGCAGCGTCAAGCTGATAAGCCGGTAAAGATGCAACCGGTTGCCGACGCCGTTCGCGGCCAGATTTCCGACGAAATGAAAACCTTTGACGAGCCGAACGCCGAGAAGCTAGAGAAGCTCGCGTCGAAGCTCGAAGCGACGAAAGACGTACAAGGAGCGAATAAACTTCTTAAGTATATCAATGGGCAGCTCGAATCGTATTTCCAGAAGTTCCCCGCTGCGCGCAAAGCGAATCTGATGAATAACCCCGAAACGGCGGGATGGGAAGCGGCGCGCGCCGAGCTTCGCAATCAGTTTCTTACGACGCTCGAAGCGAATGGCGAAACCGGAGTCCGCGATGCGCGTTTGCGCTATGGAGCTTTCGATACGCTGCAAGACGCGGTAGAACGTCGCGTGAACGTAGCAGATCGCGCGAAACCTATGTCGCTCGGAAGAATCGTGGGCATGGCGGCGGCACCTGCTACTGGCGGGGTAAGCCTCGTTGCCGGGGAGCTTTCGAACTATTTGAATAAGCCGGATGTTTTGGTGCGACGCGGAATTAATAATCTTCCCGACGTTCGAGAAACGCCATTCTCGCCACCATCGGCACGTAACCCGCTTATCGCGCTCAAGAGTCCCGGCGAGGCCGCTCCCTACACCTTAAAAACCGACTCTCTCGGCGTTAAGTGGGCCGAGACGCCGAGCGGGATACGCGTAAGCGTTCCGAAGGGCATGGAAGCTCCCGAGATCGTCGCAAAGCTAAAAGAACAGGCCGAGGCGCAGAATGCGCTCAAGGTCAGGTTGAGAGGTGGGCAATGAGATTAAATATGCCTCCACTTTTTACGATAAACTATATCGCAAATTGTCTGAATATGGACGTCAAACTTAACAGAAAGATTTTTAAGCGTTTCTCCGCTCACTCTGAGTTTTCTTATAGTGAGGACTTGATTTTCTGTAAGTTTATGCATTCCGCATTTTTCTCCGCGATTATCTACTGGGAGATGTCTTCCTTTATTCCAAGAATCTTTCTGATTATCGCTTTTTGTTCCAATGAACAAATGATCGGGGTTTACGCATGGCGGGTTATCGCATTTATGGCAAATCTCCAATCCTTCTGGAATTATTCCGAAATGTATTTCCCAGGAAACGCGATGTGCTTTAAGGTGTTTATTTCCAAGATTTATTCTGCCGTAGTCATTTGCAGGAACGCCCTTTCTGTTAACCCACAGCCAACATTTTTTAGTTTTTTTAACGTACCTCCAAAATCGTTCCGCCAATGGTTTCTTGGGATGCGGATACGCGTCTCTGCAATAGCGTTTACAAAACATTTGAGTATCGGAGATTCGCACATTGAAAATGCGATTACAATTTAAGCAGTTTCTATCGATCCTTGGAATTATTCTTGGCCTAGCGCACATTTGTTCGGCTCAGGTGGCCGTTGCTCCTCTTCAATTAGCTAGACAGCAATTTTTATCAGGGACTGGGGTACCCCTTGTTAACGGTTGCCTAGCCTTCTATTCTACCGGAACAAGTAACCCTCAAGCTATATTCTCAGATAATACGGGCGCTTTTCAACTGCCAAATCCATTACAACTTGACGCGGCCGGTGAAGCTAGTATATGGATGACAAATACAGGATATGATATAGCTGCATATACCGGAGTACCAAATACTTCATGTTCTGTTTCTCTTGGCACGCAGCTCTGGCGCGAAATAAACAAGAATCCTTTTTCAATTATCAACGGTGGGTCGAATTACATCGTCGCAAGCGGTACGGTCGATCCCGCCGGCGTAGCCGGCGAGCTGGCGTACCGCAGCGATATTCCATGCTTTCGCGGGTTTACGACGATATGGGATTGTTTCGTTACGCTTACGGCGACGCAAACGCTGACGAACAAGACGCTTACTTCGCCGACGATTACGACGCCGATTCTTAACGGTACGCCGAGCGGCACTTCGCTACAGGGTACGGATACGAAGATATTGACCTCCGGGACGGTAGCCGGAACCGGCGCAACGCTCTGCACCGACGCGAATGGCGGAGCGACGACCTCTGGCTGCGTCGTACAGCTTCCGAACGTTGTTTACAATACCGCTTCGGCGCAATTCACGGCGACAACGGCGCTTATACCGATGATAACGCCGACAGCGAACTTCACGTACCGTTTCTCGGGTTACTTAGATCAAACAATTCTTGGCGCAGCGTGCGCCGGAACTTCGACTTACCAGCTTGTGCTTTCGTGGCAAGACCCGAACGGGGCAGGCGTCGTAACGGATAACATTACATGGTCGAAGAACGGCGCCGTCGCGAATACGGCGTCTATTGTTAATAACGGTACGGTTGGCAATATCTCCGGCAACATGGTTCCGTATACGTTGCGCGCGAAGGGTTCGACCTCGATAGGTTACTCGTTTACCGTAGTGCCGGGCGGGGCTTGCGCTCCGCCGCCTACAGTGCAGTTTTATCCTGTTCTGGAAGTATTGAGCGTGAACTGATGATTAAACGACTCCTATTTTTGTTTCTTGTATTTGCTTCGATCTCGGCGGCACAAGGGGTTAGGTTTTCCAGTACTGTCCAGCAAGAAGGTACGATTGCGTCTATTACAAACGCAGTGATTCTTCCGCCGAACCCGGTTGTTTCTTTTTGCGCGCATCCCGCGAATGCCGTTCCGTGCACGAATAAGGTATCGACTTTTACTGATGCGACTCTAGTAACGGCGTGCTCTACCGCGACGCAGATCGTGCTTGACGGCACTTCGGCGTGCGTCGCTACCGTGGATACGCAGAATAACTGGGGAGTATGGGTGCCTCCCGGCCAGTACGATTATACGGTTACGCTTTCGAATGGCGTAAATCTCGGCCCGTTCTTCGTTACCGTTTCTCTGCCGACGAACCCGAACGTGCAGATTGTCGCAAACGGAAATATCAATAACCCGGCGTGGGTTATCGGGAATTGCTTGCAAGAGGGCGCGAACGGCCCAGTGACGGCCAGCGGGCCATGCGGTACTTCGAGCGGTACGCTTACGGCTACTGGAACGCCAGCCGCTAGCGAGCTTACATGCTTTTCTGGTGCTACTTCGGTTACGAACTGCAATCTTAGCGGCGATGTAACGACGACAAACACCGCCGTTACGACTATTGCGAATGGCGTCGTTACCGGCCCTAAGCTCGCTGCGCAGTATTCGAAGTTCGAGTGTCTGCCCGGCCTCGGCGACGGCTCGAACGCTATACCGATCGCAACGTATACAGAGTTTTCTTGCGTCAACAAGAGCGGTGTGACGTGGACGATTACCGGCGTTAACTGCTGGACGGATAACAACGGTACGTCGAACGTCGTGCTTAAGAACAACGCTGGCACGAACATTCTTACCGGCGCGATCACTTGCACGAACACGAAGAGCGGCGGCGGAGCGGCAGGCACGCTTAGTATTACAACGCTTGCGAATAACGATGCGCTGACTTTTACTTTTAACAGCGACGGAACGACGAAGACGACGACATGGACGGTTTCGTTTAGCCAATGATGATACTTAACGCTATGATACGCACGCTACTCTCGCTGTTGCTCGCTCTTCAAACGCCGATCATGGGGACGGGAAGCAGGAAGATATTTACGGCTAATTCGCAAGGTCCGTTTACTGCTACGGTTGTTACCGCAAGCTGGACGAATCCGAATAACGCAGAGACCTGCAACGGCACGTTTGCGAGTACAAACATTCTCGCTAATGCAAATTCTTCGTCGATGAAACTTACCGGGTTCGGTTTTTCGATACCTAACCTGGCTACTATTTCAGGAATAACGGCAACGATAAAGCACCAGGCTTTTTCCGGCAATTTAAAAGATCAGAGCGTTCAACTTACGAAAGCGGGTACGCCTAGTGGTTCGGACAAGGCAAATCCATCGCTCTGGCTTACTGGCAGCGTAGAGACATTTAGTTACGGCAGCAGTTTCGATCTTTGGGGGCAGGCGTGGGCTCCTTCCGATATTAATAATTCCGGGTTTGGTTTAAATCTCGTCGTGCACAATACAGACTCTATTTCGCGATCCGCTGGTATAGATTGCGTTACGATTACGGTGGCTTATCAATGAAAAAACTACTTCTACTCTTATTGCTTTTTCCGTCGCTGGCTTTAGCGCAGCGCAACAACTCGAACCCGCTTGGCGCGAACTTAAGCGTGCAAGACGCTGGAACGTGCTCGACGACCGGCAGTTTCGCATGGCAGATACTGCCGAACAACGCTGCTACGACTACAGTCAATCTTGCAGGCACGTTCACCGCCACGGTTACGTTCCGGCTATCTAATAACGGCGGCGGAACGTGGATAACTTCGAGCACTTCGACGACAGCCGGAACTACGTCGATCGCGACGAACGGCTTCACTGATATTTGCGCCGACGTGACGGCGTTTACGAGCGGCACGGTTAACGTCACGATCTCGACGGGGTTAAACACCGGGCCTGTTGGGCCGGCAGGCCCGGCGGGTGGCGCGAATGTTAGTGCTAGCGCCGTTCCTGGTTCGCCGGGAATCAATGCTGTTCCGATTACGTCCGGCCTTATGGCGGAATATCGAATCCTGCCTAGCGAAACGCCCGCTTCGCTCGTGGATTATTCCGGCAATGGAAACAACGCTACAGGGACGACTGGCACAGCTCCGACCATTATCACTATTTCTGGCGGTCTTCAATGCAATCAGAACGGTTCCGTGGCTGTCCCTGCCGCTCTAAACAGCGCTCTGAGTATCATAGCTCTTGCAGGCTTCCAAAATTCCGCTTCCTCTCAAATTTCTAATGCTATCTGGCAGGGTTCAACTTCGCCTGAAAATGCGTTACAGGTAACGACAAACTCTCCGGCCATCAATACTCTTCTAGGCGGCTCACGGCTCGCTACGCGATCCAACAATGCTATCAAGACGCAGACCAATATTCCCTTCAACGGTGTAGCGGTCATCGCAGAGACGATGGCGGCAACCGATCACGTTTATATTAATGGACAGGAAACTTCTTTTTACACTTCGACCGGAACTTCTGCTGGTATTCAAACCACTGGAGCTTATGGGATTTGCGGAGCGGCGGGAAATTACTGGCAAGGGCAGGTTTATTATATCGCTTTTTACAATCGCGTACTGACACAGACGGAAGTTTTTTCCATAAGCCAGTACATGATTCAAAACCTAATTACTCGCGGTCTGCCTTCGGGCTTCTCCGGTGGCAGTGGCGCGATCAATGGCATCGGCCTTTATGCTACGGACGTTCATGATTCGGTTTTGAGCACAGGCGATTCGATTCCCGGCGGAACCGGTCTCACGACGCGCTGGCAGAGCCAGATTGTTTCCACGACGGGATTAAGTACGATTACCGACCCGATGGCCAATAATGGGCTTCCGGGAAAACTTCTTGGAAACATGGTCAACGACGCGAACATTGAAGAAGCACCGATGATTAGAATCAATGGCCGGAACTACATGGACTTGTGGGCCGGAACGAACGACTGCGCTGCTGCTAACAGCGCCTCGCAAATCATGCAGAAGCAAGCGGCATTCAGCAAAATAGTCAGAGCGCAGGGCTGGAAGCTCGCTGTTACGACAATGCCATCACGCGGCGGCGGGCTGGACACTTGCAAGAACAACTGGAACACGCTCCTCCGCCAGACATGGCAGAACATTGCCGATGTTCTGATTGACGAAGCGGCACAGCCTTTGCTAGGGGCCGATGGCGCGAACGTCAACGCTACATGGTTTCAGGGCGATACGATTCATCCGACACAGGGTTCTGCCTCAAACTTCCACACAGCCTTTCACCAACACGCTTACAACGCTTTCTATGGGAACCAATCGTTCTCGACCGGGAACACTTACACTGCGACCTCGACCGCTGCGACGACCATAACCGCCGCGACGGAATCAACGAATACCGTTACGCTGACGATGGGTTCCAATCCGTGGGTTGCAGGCCAGATGTGCACCGTAACCGGCGTGACTCCGGCAGGCTACAATTCTCCGGTTGGAGCTTGGTGGTTCATTCTTACGGCCAACGCGACAACAGTTACATTCTTTAATCCTACGTCTGGCCTCGGCGCGGGTTCTATTTTCGGAACAATCCAATGTCCGCAGGAAGTGGACGCCGATGTCTATGCAACGCTCGGCGGGTCAGCGGCAGGGCCAATTCATCTCCTTCAAAGCTGCCAAGTCCATCTTGGTCAGCCGATCTTTCGTCGCATCACGAACACGAACGCTACTCCGTGGGTGATTACGCCCATTGCGGCAGCGGAAACCATCAACGGCGGCGCAACGTTCACAACACCAGTAGCGAGCGCGACGAATAACCCGGTCATAAGGCTGGATGCAATTCTGACTAGCGCCTCGGCTGGCGGATGTACATGGAAGGCGAGCATTCAATGAGACAGATACTTTTACTGTTAGCGATAATTCTCATTCCGCAGAACTACCAATCGACTTCTCCGTCGATGGTGTTCACAAGCACTGCGATTGGCGGAGGTTTGTTGGCTATCGGCGCAACAGTCTCAACGACCGTGAACGTCGCCGGCGCTCAAGTTGGCATGCCGTGCGTAGCCGCAGCAACGGATGGAACGGATATGGTCGCGGTGGGATTTTTGCCAACTTGCACGGTGACTTCCTCTGGGGTTGTGACGGTGCGTGGGATTGCAATTCTTTCTTTAACTCCGGCGAGTAAAACCTACTCAGGAAGGGTGTTCCCAAATTGAAAAAACTTTTCATCCAATGCATAACAGTTTTAATTATTTTCATAGCAACGGTAGCCGTAGCGCAATCGCCTACGACTACCTCCACGACGTTCCTGATTCCGCCGCCGCCCGACGTTCTGACCTCGCAGGGCGCGGCAGGGGCGGCTCTCGTGGCCTATAAGACGTGGGTAGAGAAGTCCTTTGCCACGCACGATGCCGCTATCGTCGCGTTGCAGGCTCAGGCTCCCGTACCAGGCCCACAAGGGCCGCAAGGCGTACCGGGGAATCCCTCTAACGCTATCGGCATCCTCGTCTACCCTTCGATGCTCGTCTATAACCCGCAAGCCGTTACCACGACTTCGCCGCCGCAATTTGTGATGGTGTCGAACCAGACGGCTGCGCCGCTGCCGCTTACTGCTCCGGCGATCACAGGGCCGTTTCAACTTGGCGGTGGAGGAAATTGCGGCGGACTTACTTCTCTTCCTGCTGACCAGAACTGCGTCTATGGCGTGCAGTTCAAGACAGGTAGCATCGGCGCAAAGGTCGGCTCGCTCACCATCAACGTAGGCGGCTTGCAGTTGCCTGTGAACCTAGAAGGGATGGGGCAGTGAGCCGCGGTCGTATAAAGATGACGGCGCGCAAAATGGAGGTTCTGCGCCTCGTTGCAGACGGTAAAGCCGACAAGGAGATCATGGATATACTATCTCTCGGACACTCCACGGTGCAATATCATATGAGAGTTTTGCGGAGATATTTCGGTGCTTCCGGTCGTGCCAATCTCGTAGCTCAGGCGTTCAGGGAAGGGGTTCTGCAATGACGGTCAATGTTCACCAGCTCATAGACATCGGCGTTTACACTTCCACGGGATGCTCTTTGCTTTACTCCATCCTGCCGAAGGTCGAAACGTTTCAGAAGTATCCGAAGTTTCAGTCCGGGTACGGAACCTTCCTGGAAATCCTAAAGCAGGTTGGCGCGAACATAAGAAATCTTGTGTACCCGAGTATCAAGACGGACGGAGGATCGAAGGTTAGCGAAGCGGCGGCAAGTGGGCAAAACCCCGACTCGGCACCGAAGCCATGAACCCATACGTCCCACTCGTTCTCAGCGCATGTATGTTCTTCGGGCAGGCTCTCTTCACTGTCTGGTTTTTCAGATGGAGAAAGCGCGAAGAAATACCCGAAGAGTTTTCCAGGCGTCTCGGGAGGCTCGAAGATGCTTTTATCGCGCATACTGGGATGACTTTAGGAAACGGAAAGAGTTACAGAAAGGGGAGATAAACATGGCGCAACCACCACCGAAAGGGCAAGAAGTAGGGCTAGCTATCGTAACGGGAAAGAAGATGCTTCCCGGCGGCGGGGCTTTAGTGACTGTCGTCGGCGAGTACGTTAGCGCAACAATCCACGCCGAAACACCGCTGAAGGCTGCGTATTACGTCTTAAACGAAACGATTGATCTGCTAACTACGAAGCCTTGAACGAGTTGATTAGATTCGGCTCGCCGCTAGCGGCTACTCTGTTCGCCATGTGGCGAACACGCGCATTTCCGCTTCTTTATCTGTATTTTTTTGCGAATCTGCTTTACTTATCCGCGACGGAGATAGCTTATCTACGAAACTGGCAATACGATTCCATCTACGCTGTTTTTACTGGCATATGGCTATTTTTTGCGTTCTTGATTGTTTGGGATGCGCTTCCACGAAGAGCGAAAAAGGTTCGCCTCTTGTCGTTGCCAGCCATCGTAGCGATCGGGCTTACCCGTCACTGCT
>Ga0247682_1000071_pt1 | contig 40904 bp, 47 predicted proteins | sample CNK23_metaG_FD_190130 | JGI IMG/M metagenome (GOLD analysis project Ga0247682, IMG submission 190130) | Soil microbial communities from Purdue University Martell Research Forest, Indiana, United States - CNK23 | ecosystem: Environmental > Terrestrial > Soil > Temperate forest > Bulk soil...
AAGCACGCCCCGCCGGACCGAGTCATCGACGGCAAGGGAATGTACGTGATGCCGGGGCTGATCGATCTGCATGCGCACATCAATTTCAACAAAGATGTTCCGGCGGATTACATCTACAAACTTTATTTGGGTCACGGCGTGACAACGATTCGCGCGTTCAATTATGGCGAGGGCGATGCGAAGCGGATGGTGGAAGAGAAGAAGAAGATTGCGGCAAATCAGGAGATTGCGCCGCGAATGTATGTCTATCCTTTCTGGCGAGCAACGGATCCGCGTAGTTCGACCCCGGATGGAGCGCGGCAAATTGTGGATGAGTGGCACGCGCTTGGAGTGGATGGAATAAAGATTCTTGGGAAACCCGGTCTTTGGCCGGACGTGTTCAAAGCGATCGCGGAAAGAGCACAGAAAAACGGGATGGGAGTGGCGGTGCACATCGGGCAGGATGGCGTGTACCCGATGAACGCGGTGCGCGTGGCGGCGGATGGCGCGACGACGATTGAACATCATTACGGATATTCGGAGTCTTCCTTCAGCAATCAGACGATTCAGGATTTGCCGGCCGAATACAACTATTCAAACGAAGCAGACCGCTTTCTGGAGACGGGGCGCGCATGGTTGCAGGCGGATGTCGGGCGATTGCACGGCGACGTAATCAATTCCCTGCTCGAGGCGATGCATACCAACGGATTCGTGATGGTGCCGACGCTTAGCATCTACGAGGCGAATCGAGACGTCACACGCGCGATGAATTTGCCGTGGCATAACGACTATTCGCACCCGGCGGTGATGAACTCTTTTTTGCCGAACCCTTCGCATCATGCTTCGTACTTTTTTGAATGGACGTCGGACAAAGAAGCAGATTGGGCGCGAGCGTATCGAATCTGGATGGATTTTGTAAATGACTACAAGAATCAGGGCGGGATTGTGGCGGTCGGTTCGGACACTGGATTCTTGTTCAGCATTTGGGGATTCGGAACGATTCGTGAACTTGAGTTGCTGGAAGAGGCGGGGTTTTCGCCCCTCGAAACAATCCATGCGGCGACAGAAAACGGCGCGAAGGCACTACGCAATCCGGAACTGGGGCTGATACGTGCCGGATACTTGGCGGACATGGTGGTGCTGACAGCGAATCCACTTGCGGATGTGAAGATCCTATACGGCTCCGGCGTAACGCGCGCGAGCAAAGACGGCAAGATGACTCAGGAACATTACGTGAAGTACACGATTCGCGATGGAGTGGTGTTCGATTCGCAAGCGCTGCTGGCGGACGTGCGGGGGATTGTGGCCAAGGCGAAACAAGCAGCCGCTACGACGAAAAAGGACTAAGCCTGAAATCGCGGCCTGCGCACGTGCCGACATTGTGAAACAGCACGCGTCGGAACAACCGTAGAGTGATTTGGAGAGGTGAAAGTATGGATCAGCGTCGAAGAAATTGGCATCTCTGGGCCGGATTCTTTTTGAACATCCTGGGTGTTCTAAGTTATTTCCTCGTTTTCGCCAGATATCCTGCTACCCGGGATACTCCGTGGGCCAACTTTCTGATTTTGGCAGCCGGCATCGGATTTGTGATTTCGGGTCTACGGCGGGCCTACGGGCAATCGCAACAGTATCGCGGAAAAATCGCGGGACCAATTCTGGCATTGTTGAGCCTTTTTGCCGTTGGATCGTTTTGCTTTTTGATTTTTTACGCGACAAAGCAAATGCCGAAGGCGGCGGGCGCTCCGCGCGTTGGACAAAAGGCACCGGAATTTGTTTTGACCGATACGAACCACAAAGAAGTGTCGCTGGCCAACCTGATGACCTTGCCCTTGCCAAACTCTTCTACGCCGCCGAAAGGTGTGTTTCTGGTTTTTTACCGGGGATACTGGTGACCATTCTGCATCTCCGAGTTACGGGGAATACAGGATCGGCTGAACGATATCGAGAAGTTGGGCGTGAGGACTGTTGCGATCAGTGTGGATTCTCCGGAAGAGTCGCGCGATTTGTGCAAGAAAGCAGGTTTCACATTTCCTTTTCTCTCCGACCCCAACACGACCGCGATTCGCGCATACGACTTGCTGCACAAAGGAGCGGGGGCCAACGGCCATGACGTCGCGCGGCCCGGTGAATTCCTTGTGGATTCGAGCGGCGTGGTTCGGTGGGTGAATCTGACGGAAGATTTTCGCGTGCGGGCGCGGGCGGAACAGTTCATCGCGCAAGCGAACCAGCTGAAATAACTCCCCGCGCGTGAGTTTTGTTTCCCCGGCTGCTAGGATTTCCTTGCGGCATGATGCCGCGGCGCGTGGCCATTAAACCCAAAGAGCTGATCGCACACTTCAAGAAGCGTGAACTTGTTCGCGCCGGCGACCGCGTAGGCGTGGCCGTATCCGCCGGGGCGGACTCTGTGGCACTCCTACGCCTCCTCATCGAGTTGCGTGACCAGCTTGGAATCGTGCTCAGTGTTGTCCACTTGAATCACAAACTGCGTGGAAAAGCCTCGGAGCAGGACGAATTGTTTGTTGCCAAGCTGGCCGAGAAATTCGGATTGGCCCTGCATGTTGGACGCGCAGACGTTGCGAGAAAAGCGTCACGGGAAAAAGCGAACCTGGAAGATGCGGCGAGGCGAACGCGATACGATTTTTTTCGAAAACTTACTGCAGGTGGACTACTCGATCGCATCGCGACCGCTCATACCGCTGACGACCAAGCGGAGACCGTGCTCGCACACATTCTACGCGGCACGGGGCTGGCGGGCCTCGGCGGGATTCATCCGACAACGGAAGACGGAATTGTGCGCCCGTTGTTGGGGGTTCGGCGTGCAGACTTGCGGCAGTATTTGCGATCGAAAAAGCAGACATGGCGCGAAGATGCGACGAACCGGGATACAACGAAGCAGCGAGCGAGGATGAGAAAGAAACTCTTGCCCCTTCTAGAAAAAGAATTCAATCCACGGGCGGTGGAGCACCTGGCCGAGTTGGCCCAGCTTGCGCAGAAAGATGAAGCGTTTCTTTCTTATACCGCCAAGTTGCGCTGCGACGTCTTATCAACGCCCACGGACGGAACTCATCGGATTCCAATTCGTGATCTCGCCAGTTCCTGCTTTGAGGCGCTGGCCAGCCGCATAATTCGGATGCTGGTGAACAAAGTTCGAGCGAACGCGGGCGAACTGGCAGCTTTGCACGTCGAAGCCGTTCGCCAGTTGGCGCGAGACGGAGAAAATGGAAAGGTGCTGCAACTGCCGGGCGGGGTGGACGTAAGGCGAGACGGTGACGCCCTGGTGTTTCTGCCGCGCCACAAGAAGAGCGCGAACAAAAAATCCTCGAAAGAATTTTCGCACAATGTCGAACTCGGCGGCGAAACCTCAATTACCCTGCAGGAAATGGGTTGCGTAATCCGAATCAGGTCCATTGACTGGCCCATCGCAGGGCGCGACACTAGTAAGAATGGCGAGACCGCCCTGGACGAAGCAAAGCTGAACGGTCCGCTGGTTTTGCGGAGCATGCAACCGGGCGACCGGATGAGGCCGGAAGGGCGGCAACACGCGCACAAACTGAGCCGGTTGTTGAACGAGAAGCGGATCAGCCGGTGGGAACGCGAAGGCTGGCCGGTGCTTGAAAGCGCAAAGAATATCGTTTGGGCGAGAGGGTTCGTTGCGGCGGAGTTCGCTGCGACCGAACGCACGCGAAGGGCAATCCTGGTGAGCGAGGAGCGAGCTTGAGCGCAGCCAAATCCGCGTCGTACTCAGCGGGACGGATCGCGAAGAAAGTAGCTGAACTTGGCCGCAAGATTTCAAAGGACTACAACGGTCGACGGATTGATGCCGTAGTCACGCTCGATCGAGGATTTATTTTTGCAGCGGATTTATTGAGGCAGGTGAAGGGTCCCGTGCATTGCCATTTCGTTCGCGAGGAAGTGCGGGACGTGGAACACGGCGGCAATTCGCGGCGCGAGGTTTATTTCGGCGCACGGCCGGACTTAGAGGGCCGGGATGTTTTGGTGGTGGATGCAGTGCTGGAGAGCGGCGTGACGCAAGATTTTCTGCTGCGCAGGCTCGGCGAGACGAAACCGCGATCGTTGCGGCTGGCCGTGTTGCTCGACAAGACTTCGAAGCGGCGCGTGGCACTGGAGCCCGATTACTTTGGCTTCCGGACTGCATCTAAAGAAGTGTGGGTCGGATACGGACTTTCGGCGCCGAACGGGACCGAACGGAACTTGAAAGATTTGTCTTCCGGGGGCCGAGCGGCGTCTAATAGTAGTAGGCGGCGAAAGCGCGGCTAGAAGTAAACACGCAGGAAACCGCCCGGTGAGAAATTAGTGAGGCAACTGTGAACTCAAGCTCTACGGCAAAAACGATTTTATTCTGGCTGGCGATCGTGCTGCTGGGCGTCATGCTCTGGCAACTGGTCTCGAAGAACGGCCAGGCAGCGCGCGAGCAGACGCCCGCCTACAGCGAGTTCATGGCTAAAGTAGATAACGGCGAAATAAAGGAAGTCACTATATATCTCGCTCCGAATGCGTACGAAATTCAGGGCGAATACAAAGTCCCGCCCGACACAAAATTCCGTACAACGATTGCGAAAGAAGATCTGCCGGTTGTTTCAAAATCCTTCCGCGATAAGGGCTTAAAGATCAGCGTAAAGGAAGTGCACAACAACGACTGGCTGATTTTGCTGGTCAATGCGGCGCCGTTGTTGTTACTGGCTGGATTCGTTTTCTTCCTGATGCGGCAGATGCAAGCGGGCGGGAACAAGGCGCTGAGTTTCGGGAAGTCGCGCGCGCGGTTGCTTTCCGCACAGCAGAAGAAAGTTACGTTTAAGGATGTTGCGGGAACGGACGAAGCCAAGGAAGAGTTGCAGGAAATTATCGAGTTCCTGAAAGACCCGCAAAAGTTCCAGAAGCTCGGTGGCAGAATTCCGAAGGGTGTACTGCTCGTCGGACCTCCAGGCACGGGCAAAACCTTGCTTGCGCGGGCGATTGCCGGCGAAGCGAATGTTCCCTTCTTCTCGATTTCCGGTTCGGACTTCGTTGAAATGTTTGTCGGTGTTGGCGCGAGCCGCGTCCGCGACCTGTTTGAACAGGGGAAGAAAAACGCCCCCTGCATTATCTTCATTGACGAAATTGACGCGGTCGGACGTCATCGCGGCGCAGGCCTTGGCGGCGGGCACGATGAGCGCGAACAGACCCTGAACGCTTTGCTTGTTGAAATGGACGGGTTTGAGTCGAACGAAGGCGTAATTTTGATTGCGGCCACAAACCGGCCCGATGTGCTCGATCCTGCTCTGCTGCGTCCCGGCCGATTCGACCGCCGAGTCGTCGTGGCGCGGCCGGACGTGAAAGGCCGCGAAGAAATTCTTCGTGTGCACACTCGCAAAGTACCTCTCTCCGACGACGTGGAACTTTCGATTATTGCGCGCGGCACGCCAGGCTTTTCGGGTGCTGACCTGGCAAACCTTGTGAACGAAGCGGCGCTCTGGGCTGCGCGGCAGAACCGCAAATTTGTCATGCATGTGGACTTCGAGATGTCCAAGGACAAAGTCCTGATGGGCGTCGAACGCAAATCGATGATTTTGTCCGACGAAGAGAAAAAGAACACGGCGTACCATGAAGCGGGCCATGCGCTGGTCGCGGCGAAGACGCCGGGCGCGGATCCCGTTCACAAGGTAACGATTATTCCCCGCGGCATGGCGCTAGGCTTGACGATGCAGTTGCCGACGGACGACAAACATTCCTACTCGAAGGAACACCTCGAAGCGATGCTCGCCGTGCTGATGGGCGGGCGCACAGCCGAAGAATTGTTCCTCGGATACATCACGACCGGCGCCGGCAACGATATTGAACGGGCGACGGACATCGCCCGCAACATGGTTTGCGAATGGGGCATGAGCGAACTCGGACCATTGGCGTTCGGCAAGAAGGAAGAAGCGATTTTCCTGGGGCGCGAAATTGCGCAGCACCGAGACTTTTCCGAAGACACGGCGGTGCAGATCGATAAGGAAGTGAAGCGCATCGTCAGCCACGCTTACGACAGCGCGAAGAAGCTTCTTGACTCGAATCGCGACACGCTTGAGAGCATTGCGAAAGCATTGCTCGATCGCGAGGTGCTCGACGCCAACGAAGTAAAGCTCCTGATGGAGGGTAAGGAACTGCCGGAAAAACCACGCACACCTCCGACGCCTCCGCCACAAGGAGCAACAAGCGCCGATCCGAAAGTAGTGCGCCCGGAATTGCGACCCGCACCTGGATTTACACGAGGCGATTCACCCGCAAAGGCGTAGTCGCGATCGTCTTTCGTTAAATTGTTGAAAAAGGGCTCGGCGTGCTGCCGGGCCCTTTTTTATTGCGCAAGAAGCCGTGCTACAGTGCGGCATTATGGCGACGCTGGATGAAATTGTGGATGGCAGGACCGACCTTGTTTTTGAGTATTGCGCCGCGGGCAACCGGGCGAGTTCGGCGGACAAAGACGGTGTTTCTCTCCTGCAGTGGTGCGCGTACTACGGCGATGTGAGCGCAATGAAGTTTCTGCTCGCGAGTGGCGCGCCGATGAATCTCTTGGGCGAGAACCTGGGGCTCAACGCGGCAAGTTTTCATGGCCATTGGAGGTTGTGCAAGTTTTTGCTGGAACGAGGCGCAAATGTGAATGCAGCCGAGGCCGAGACAGGAGAAACCGCGCTTCACGCAGCGCTAAGCCAAACGAACCGGTTGGCGCACAACCTTGTCGTCAAAGTCCTTCTCGCGCACGGCGCCAATCCGAACGTCGCAACAAAGAAGAACGCCGAGACCGGCGCGTTCATGCGCGACTGCAGGACGAAAGGTGAGACCCCGCTGCACCGCGCTGCGGCGTTCGGCGATGAAGAAGCGATTCAGCTTTTGCTCGATGCGGGCGCGGTGATTGACGCGAAGGACTTGAACGGCGAGTCGCCTCTTTCGTGGGCAAGTTGGTATGCCCGGCCAATTCCGATATTGCGGAAACTTTGTTACGGTCCGCATCGCATTCGGCAGGATTACAGCGGCATGGCGGCGAATCTCCTCGGCAAGCCACACACGTGAAGCGCCGGCTGGCGTTAAAACAGAATTGGCGTAGAATACGGCCATGGGACTGAAGGACCGCGAAAATCTGAACGTGACGTGCCCGTGCTGCCAGGCAAAGCTGGTGATCGATCCGATTTTTGGCGCAGTGCTTTCGCACGAAGCCCACGTTAAAGCCGGGCCTAACGTAGATTTGACACAAGCGGCGAGCATACTCGAAGAGCAAAAGAGGCAACGCGAGGACAAGTTCGCGGATTCCTTCTTTCAGGAAACCCACAAAGAAGACATCCTCGCAAAGAAATTCGAAGAAGCCATGAAGAAGGCGAAAGACGCTCCCGCGGGAAAGCCGATTCGCGATTTGGATTTGGATTAACACCCAAATTCTGATTTCAGCGCATTAATCGAATCGATTTGACGAGAGGCAGCATCTTCTTTAATCTGAATAAGGTCGAACACACAAGGAAATCCTTTGATTCGCGCGCAACAGCTACACACGAACTTCAGCGGCAGCAGGACCTGTTGTCGCCGGGCTGCGGAATCTTGCGCGTCTCGCCCATCGGCATAAAAACGCTTTAGCAGAATTTTAAGCGGCCACGGCCAGACTTGCATCTGACCGTGGCCGTTTCCTTTTTTTCCATTTCAATTTGGAGAATCGAATGAGGCAAAGGACAAAACTATTTTTGTCGGCGGTCGCCGCAACTCTGATCGGATCGAGCGCATTCGGCCAGGAGCGCGACTCAAACAATCCGCGACCGAAGCAAAGTTGGTATCGCAAATGGCGGAACGCGGTGGACCGAACCAAAGCGAATCAGCCGGATTGGCTTTCGCCGCTGGCAACCACATCCGGCCGCTTGAAGGATGAATTGAGGTATGACGCTTGGCGGCAGCCGGCGGCGGAAGGCAACACTGCGTGGCAACTCGGTGGCAACAAGGGGCTGGAATTCGTCGCCACGTCACGAACTCAAATCCTGCTGGGAATACCTACCTATAGCTTGCAATCGCCAAACGGCCCACCCGGCGGCTTTGGCGATTTACCTCTGCAGCTCAAATTCAGGATCGCCTCGGCGGAACAGACGGAAGGAAATTACCTGGTGACATTTGTTCTCGGCGCGACGGTGCCAACGGGAGCGCATCGCTACGGCGCTGGGGATCCGGTCTTCACGCCAACGATTGCAGTCGGCAAGGGCTGGGGCCGGTTTGACACACAGTCCACAATCGGTGTGAATTTACCCGGTGGAAGCACAGCACGACTCGGAAGACAGTTGGTGTGGAACACGGCGTTCCAGTATCGCGCGAACTGGAAACTGTGGCCGGAACTCGAAGTGAATTCGACGTTCTATAAATCCGGAAAGAACGCCGGAGAAAAGCAAGTTTTTCTAACACCCGGACTCGGTTTCGGACGCGTGCGGGTTGGTAAGAAGCTGCGATTTTCGTCGGCGGCGGGAATGCAGATCGCGGCGACTCGATTTCACACGTACGATCACAGATGGATGTTTTCCGAGCGGCTTTCCTTTTGAGCGAACCGCCGAGCGGGTACGGTACACTGCATCAAACAGATGACGCAGCGGAAGATTTTTCGACTCAATATGCGGCGCGGAACGCTCGTGCTTGGGCGCAAGACGCTCGTGATGGGCGTTCTGAATGTCACGCCGGATAGCTTTTCTGACGGCGGAAAATATCTGAGTGTGCGGCAGGCCATCGAACAAGCGTTCCAGATGCAGCGCGATGGCGCGGTGATCGTTGACATTGGAGCGGAATCCACGCGGCCGGGATCCGGGGAGATTCCGGTGGCGGAAGAATTGGCACGACTATTGCCCGTGCTCGAATCCTTGCGCGGGAAACTGAAAATTCCAATCTCTGTGGATACGCAAAAGGCGGCTATTGCGGAGATTGCAATTGGCGCTGGTGCAGCGATGATTAACGATGTTTCCGGATTGCGGCACGATCCTCGGCTGGCGGACGTTGTCGCACATCATGGTGTGCCACTGGTTCTGATGCACATGCGTGGAACGCCGCGCACCATGCAGAAACTGCCGTTTGCCAAAGACGTGATGAAAGACGTCTTGCATGGGCTCAGGAAATCCGTGGCGACCGCGCGGAAGGCGGGCGTGGCAAAAAGCAAAATCATTGTTGACCCGGGTATCGGGTTCGGGAAAAGCTTCGAACAGAATTACGAACTCCTGGCAAGGCTGGACGAAATTGCAAAACTCGGCTATCCATTGCTCGTCGGAACGTCGCGCAAGGGATTCCTGGGAAAAACGCTGGCCAGAAACGGGGAGCCCGCACCGTCTGAAAAGCGCATCTGGGGCACGGCCGCAACCGTGACCGCTAGCATTCTTTGCGGCGCGCACATCGTCCGCGTCCACGACGTCGCGGAAATGGCGCAAGTCGCACGCGTTGCGGATTGTATCTTGGAGAATGCAGTATAGATGCTGTTTGTGTTTGGAGAGGAACTCAGCGATGTACAAACGCCTCTGCCTCCTGTTTGCGGTTTTGCCGATTTCCTGCCTGGCGCAACTCGCGCCGCAAACGAAGGATCCGCTAAACAAATTGCAGCCACCGCAAGGCGCAGCGGCATGCTCGGCGACGGAACTGTCGTCCTGCGCGGAAGCGGCAGCAAAAATCCTGCCCCAGGTGCTGGGCGATTCGCCGATGGCGGAGAATTTGCGGCGGCTGACGGATGAAGTCGGTGGACGTGTAACCGGCACACCACAAATGGCCAAGGCCGTCGAATGGGGAGTGGCGGGCTTCCGAGCGGCTAGCGTGGATGTTCACACAGAAAAATACATATTGCCAGTGACTTGGAGCGAGGGCGACACTCGGCTCGACTTGGTCGGGCCTGTGCAATTTCCTGTACATGTTGTCAGTACTGGCTGGTCGCCGGCGACGCCGGCTGGAGGAATCGAGAACGCGATCGTCGATATCGGCGCTGGAAGCGAGCAAGAATTTGCGGGTGCCGGAAATCTCAAGGGAGCGATTTTATTGGCGCACTCAGAAATTGGTTCAACGTGGGCCGACCTGTTCGACGAATATTTGCGGCCGCCCGCCATCATCGCGCGAGCCGTACAAAGCGGCGCTGGAGCAATTCTCTGGATGGGCGCGCGGGAACGATTGTTGCTGTACCGACATACGAATTCACTCGTTGGGCAGATCGACAGGATTCCACAAGCAGTGGTCGCCAGAGAAGACGCGATGCGACTCGCCCGGGTCATCACGGCACATCCCGGTCAGGTTCGTGCGCGGTTCAACATGGCAAACAAAGTTGGCGGCTCCATCGAACAGGAAAACGTTGTCGCGGAGATTCGTGGGCGGGAAAAACCAGACGAGGTGGTGATTCTGGCCGCGCATTTGGATTCGTGGGAGATGGGCACAGGCGCGCTCGACAACGGCTGCAACGCGGCGCTCGTAATCGAAGCCGCGCGAGCGATTAAAGCGACGGGGCTTCTGCCGCGTCGTACGATTCGATTCATTTTGTTCAGCGGCGAGGAGCAAGGCACTGTCGGATCTTACGGATACGTGAAAGCGCATCGAGCTGAGATGGACAAGCTGCGGGCCGTGATTGTCTACGACACCGGCAGCGGACGCGTCACCGGCTATTCTCTGGGCGGAAGAAAAGACATCGAAGCCGGAGTGAAGGAAGTCTTAAAGCCGCTCGATTCCTGGGGCACCACAAATCACTCTGGGGACGCTTCCTTCGGCACCGATAATTTTGACTTTCTCCTGGAGGGTGTGCCGAACCTCGTCGCGAATCAGGAAATTTCGAACTATTTGGTCAACTATCATGCGGCTTCCGATACATACGACAAGGTTGACATCCGCGAACTGAAGCTCAACACGGCGCTGGCGGCGCTGACAGCATGGGGCATCGCCGACCGCGCCGAACCCCTCGGCAAGAGGCTTTCCCGCGCCGAATTGAATGTGCTCGTCAAAGAAACCGGCCTGGACCAGCAAATGAAGGTGTTGGGTTATTGGGACGCCTGGCAAAGCGGAGAGCGGGGCCGCAAGCCGTAATCGTTATAATGGAAGTGTGAACTCTGCGAAAAACCTGGTTAACGAGCCCGCGATCTCCACAGCCAAGACGATTCTGAGCGTAGATTACGGCCGCGCCCGGATCGGGCTGGCGATTGCCACGGCCGAAGCTAAGCTTGCACGGCCGCTGACGACGCTCGAGCGCGTCAATCGCAACGAAAATATGCGCCGTCTGCGAGAGCTGGCCCGTGACCACGGCGTAAAGCAAATCATCGTCGGCTTGCCGCTCAACCTGGACGGAACCCGCGGCGAAATGGCCGACGAAGCGGAGCGGTTCGCGCAGCGCGCGCACAAACAAATTGGCATCCCTGTCGAAATGGTCGACGAGCGGCTAACGAGTTGGGAAGCGGAACGCCTGCTCGAGGAAGAATTCGGCAGGAAATATCACGACGAATCCGACAAAAAGAAGAAGGTCGCCGCCGACAAACCGACGGTGGATTCGGTCGCCGCAGCGGTCATACTCCGTGAATACTTGGCAAGACTAGAAGCTCCGGAGCAGACATAGATGAAAGTACTTATCGCTTTAGTGCTAATTCTTGTGCTGGCAGCCGCCGGCGCGGGCGCTTACATTTGGTATGGCATCCAGAAGCCCTATCAAGGATTCGCTGCTGCGGGCGTATTCGTCACAATTCCGCACGGCGCGTCGAGTCGCACCGCAGGCCGCATTCTGGAAAAGAACGGAGTGATTCGCAGCGCGATCGCGTTTGAAGTGTACGCACGGCGAAACCCACGACGTTCACCGGAAGCCGGAGAATATTTCTTCGACCACGCAATGTCCGGCAAAGACGTTTTCTGGAAGCTGGCGCATGGCGAAGTATATCAATTGCCATTCACGGTGCGCGAAGGCGAAACGATGTTCGACATCGCCCACAATCTGGAAACCGCGAAATTCCTGCCCGCCGCCGACTTCTTGCGAGCCGCCAACGACCCCTCAAGCATCAAAGATCTGGCGCCTTATGCAAAGTCACTGGAAGGCTTTCTGTTCCCCGCGACGTATCAGTTGCCGCGGCATCCGGTGGCGGCGGATCTGGTCGCCAACATGGTGCAAAAGTTCCGCGAACAATGGCGCTCGATTTCAGCTTCAGATCCCGCCCCAGCCGGCGTCGGCCGCCCAACGCTCTCCACCGTAACCCTCGCATCGCTCGTCGAACGCGAAACCCCGAAGCCTGATGAGCGGCCGCTCGTGGCGGGCGTCTTCGAAAACCGCCTCCACAAAAGCATGCCGCTACAATGCGACCCGACCGTGATTTATGCACTCGAACAAGCGGGAAAATACAACGGCACACTCACCGGTAAGGATTTGCACTACGATTCGCCCTACAACACGTATGAACACGGTGGTCTGCCACCCGGGCCAATTGGCAATCCTGGTGAAGTCGCGCTCCGCGCTGCCATTGCACCCGCGCAAACGGATTATCTCTACTTCGTCGCTAACACCCAGGGCGGCCACTTTTTCAGCGCCACTTTGGCTGAGCACAATAAGAACGTAAACAGGTATCATCGTTTGCTGCAAGGATTGCCGGCAGACCCGCCTCCGGCACCTCCGGCGAAAAAACGGGCTCCCGTACGCGCGAAGAAAAAACAGCAAGCAAAGAAACGCTAAAAGGCGTATGACCGAAGATAACAAGACAAAAAAGGCCTTGATTCTGGAGACGGCGCGGGAGATCGGCGCGGAAAAATGGACCGCGGCCGAAATCGACCAGTTACGGCGCAAAATGATCGCCGAGCACGGCGAAGAAGCCAAGACCGGCGCGGATTATATTGCTGACGTGCTGCAGACGGCGGGCCTCAGGGTCAATCTTTCACAACTCGAAGAAATGGAAGATCAGTTCGAAGACGAGTTTGAAGATCTGCTGCACTTCAAGACACTAAGTGATGCAGAAGTGAGCCTGATGCGGCTCGATGAATTGTGGCGCCGCTTCCAGGCGCATGGAGAAAAAGCTGCTGCAGGGCGAGTGCTTGACGTCGCACGCCTTGGCAAACGTCGCGCCGAAATGATCGCACGCAACCGTAAAGTGGAACCCCAAAAACGCGCTGAAAAAGAGGAAATGTCGAATTGGTTCCGCATCTGGCTGGAAACGCCGGATGCCTTCTTCGACTGGCTCGACGTGCGCAAGAAGTCGCCGGAATTCAAGGCAAAATTTCCCCACGCTGAAGACGAAGAATGAGTGAGCTGGACCTTCCTCCTTATTCCCTCGATGTGGAAACGCTGGACCTCGGACCAGGCGTCAAAGCCATAGGCATGGAGCTGATCGAAACCGAGAGCCGCGAACCCGTGCGAGGCAAGGACGCCATAGCAATGTGGGCCGGCGTCTTCCCTGCCCTCGTCGCGCAAGAGCCATTCGTCTTTGATTTTTTCAGCCACATCGACCGTGTCCGGGATTTCTGCGTGACCCATAAAATTACATTTCGCGAAGCAGCGGGCCGCTGCATCGTTGTGCCGCAGCCAAGCGAAGAACAAGTCCGCGAATTGATCGAGCGGTTCGAAGTCGAGACGTTTGGATTGCGCGCCGGCAAGGCCGTTCTGGACACCGACACCGAGCTCGAAGGCGACCTCTCCAAGCGCGGTTTGGACGCATACCAGGCGGCCTACACGCGCTATACTTTTTGTGTGGTTTGCGAACTGGAAGATGGTTGGCTCACCATCCTCAGTGAAACGCTTTGGCCGAGCGAAGCCATCCGCCGCGTGCGGCCGGCGGTGCAGCCGTTTGACGTGCACATCGCGCGGCCACATTGAAAGTTGGGCCGGCTCAACCACGGCCAAGTTGGCTGCTTGCTTGCACTCTAGAGACTCAGAAGGACGTAAGTTATTGATGCGACGTGTGTGGACATGTCTGGGATTGGCGACACTGACAGCGTTTGCTGGCTGCGGCGGCAGTATCAAGCACGATGTGCACATTGCAAAACAGGATATGCCTGTCGCGAAAGACGCTACGCGGGAAGAGTTGATTGAGAAATTCAACGCTCAAGCAGGCGCCACGAAGAGTCTGAACGCAACGGTCGAATTGCAGCCGACGGCAGGCTCCAAATACAGCGGCCTGATTCAGGAGTATCACCAGGTAAAAGCGTTCGTGCTCGCGACGCGGCCCGCAAACATTCGCATGATTGGGCAAGCGCCGGTAATTTCGAAAACCATCTTTGACATGACCAGCGACGGGGCGACCTTCCGCGTTTCCTTACCCACTAAAAACAAGTTTCTTGTTGGCGACGTGGCTGTGGAGCGGAATAGCGCGAAGCCGCTGGAGAATTTACGCCCTCAGCATCTGTTTGACGCCTTGTTGTGGTCAGAAATTGTAAAGGGTGAAGCGGTTCTCATCGAAGAGTTCAACGACGAAACCGCGCGCTTCTACGTGTTGACCGTGCTGCGCGGCGGCTACACGACCGAAATCCGTCGCAAGATCTGGTTTGACCGCGCAGACCTGAACGTCGCCCGCATGCAGAACTACGGTCCGAAAGGCGCGTTGCTGTCCGACACCCGCTACTGGGATTGGCAACCGGCGGGCGACCCTACAGCAGCGTCGACTTCCTCATTTCCGCGCCAGATTCGCATCGATCGTCCCCACGACGATTACAAGATTGAATTGCAAATCACAAAGCTCGCGTTAAACGAAGATTTGCCCGCTGACCGTTTTCAATTGGCCCAACCGCCCAATTCCGAGCTTGTAAGAGTCGGCGAGGAAAACAGCTCGGCCGCCCCCAAGGACTCCAAGCCATGATGGGCGAAATGATCTTCCGTAATTTGCTGCATCGCCCGGTTCGCACCATTATCGGAATCTTCGCGATCGGCGTGGAAGTTGCACTGGTCGTACTGGTTGTCGGACTGACGAGTGGCATCCTCACAGAGACCGCCAAGCGTGTCGAAGGCATCGGCGCCGACATCATGCTTCAGTCGCCATCCGCCCAGGTCTTCCTCGCCTTCAGCGGGTCGCCGATGCCAATCAAAATCGCCGATCGCCTGAGGGAATTGAAATACGTCCAGTCCGTCTCGCCCGTTTTTCTCCAGTTCAGCTCTTCCGGAGGAATCGACCTCGTTTACGGTATTGATCGCGATAGCTTCAACGCGGTTTCCGGCGGCTTCGTCTTCCTTTCCGGCAAGGACATGGAAGGACCCGACGATTTGTTGGTCGACGACCTCGCCGCCCAGGCGAAACACATGAAAGTCGGGGACACTTTCAATCTCCTGAATCACGACTGGCACGTGTCTGGAATCGTGGAACACGGCAAGGGCGCTCGCCTCTTCGTTCCCCTTCTTACGTTACAAGACCTCGGCGGCGCGCACGAAAAAGCTTCCGTTTTCTTGCTGAAGTGCACGCGTCCCGAGCATACTGAAGACGTTATCAACCAGATGCAGTCGCTTTTGCCAAATTACAAAATTCACGCCCTTAAGGACTATCTGTCGCTGATGACCTCGACCAATGTCCCTGGCTTAAACGTCTTCGTAAACGCCATGATCGCGCTTGCCGTCTGCATCGGCTTGCTCGTAATTTTTCTCACGATGTACACAACCGTTGTCGAACGCACGCGTGACATCGGCGTTTTGAAATCTCTGGGCGCAACTTCCCCGTTCATCGTGCGTGCCATATTGATGGAATCCGTCGCGCTTTGCCTCGCAGGCATCGCGGCTGGCGTTGGACTGAGTTACGCTGTTCGCGCCGGTTTCGTAAAAGCGTTTCCAACGCTTTCGATCTTGATTACACCGGAATGGGTCTTGCGCGCAGGCGTCATTGCCATGATCGGCGCGATTCTCGGCGCAAGCTATCCCGCATGGATGGCGAGCCGCCGCGACGCCGTCGAAGCGCTCACGTTTGACTAGTTCGCCGAAAGAAAGCGGAGGCACCAAGCTAGGCAGAGATGGCAATCGCAGCTACAATTCCAAGCGCGCGATTTGAGGAATTACCGCATGGCGCGGGACAGGGGCTCGTAAGGAAGAGCGTGGAACCGATACTCAAAACGGAGAATTTGTGGAAGCTCTATCGCGCGGGCAAGGTCGAAGTGCCTGCCCTGCGCGGCGTGAATTTTTCCGTGCTGCCCGGAGAATCGGTAGCCGTGATGGGTCCGTCCGGATGCGGCAAATCGACATTGCTCTACACGATCGGCGGCCTCGCCTCCGCGACGCGCGGCACAGTTTTGGTTGACGGCAACGACCTCGCTGCGATGTCCGACGGCGAGCGCACCAAGCTTCGCCGCAGCAAAATAGGTTTCGTCTTTCAGCGCTTCAATCTGCTACCCACCATGACCGCGAAGGGCAACATCGCCATCGCACAATATATTCACGGTGACGGCTTCGACCCGCACCGTTTTGACGTCGTAACAAAACTGTTGGGCCTCGAGGGCCGCTTGAATCACAAGCCATCTGAAATGTCGGGCGGTGAACAACAGCGAGTCGCCATCGCGCGTGCCATCATCAACGAACCAAAGATTCTCCTCGCCGACGAGCCGACCGGCAACCTTGACACAAAAAATTCCGATGTCGTGCTGGAAATGCTGCGTCAGTTAAACAAAGAGCTCGGACAGACGATTGTGATGATCACTCACAACCCCGAAGCGGTGACCTATTTTGACCGCGTCGTCCACATGCGTGACGGCGTGATCGTGGACGGGATTCCGGCGGATTGACATGCCCAGCGGCGGACAAATCCTTTCGCGCATCTTTTTTTGGCAATTCGAACGCGGCTCGTGGCAATACGATCTCGCCGTTATCGGCATACTCGTCTTCGTTTTCTTCATGCCACGTCGTTGGCTGCGCGACCAACCGGAGTCTTCCGTCCCGCCCAAGGCCGAGCAAATCGAAGTGATCTCTAGCGCCGGAAACGAAAGTGTCTACGAAGTGGACGCTCGCGTCCTGGCACCGCCCGAACAGATGCCGCAATTGCAAAACGAACTTCATCGCGCGTTGCAGCGTGCACTGCCGGAACTGCAAAACGGCCACTTTTCCATACTGAAGGTCGAGGCCAAGCACGACGAGCACGGTACTGTAATCGCCTACCAGGTTTCCGTCCGCCACTAGCTGATATAACTGCCGTTTTGCAACCGGAAACGGTATTCACGGCCCCCGCATCTAACATTAGGTATACTAGTTGTTCGTGCCAAGAAGGCCGGAATCGCCAGTAGAGGGGCTGAATTTGACGTTTACTAGAAAAATGGCAATGTTTTTGGCGATTTTGCTTCTGGCCATCGTGGCCGGTCCCGCATCTTCGCAAAGCTCCCCGAAGTGGACTCCCGACAGCATCCTTACCATGATGGATCACGCCGCGCTCGACTTTCACAGCCTCACCGCAAATATCGAACGGATTAAGTACACCGACGTTGTCAAGGACACTTCAACAGAAACCGGACAGCTCTGGGTTCGCAAAGACGACAAAATGCGCATCCAGATCGCCAAGCCCGATGCGCGTACAGTGCTGCGTACCGGCGACGCGATCTACATCTTCAATCCCAAAATAAATCGCGTGGAAGAGTACGACCTCGGCAAAAACCGCGAGATGGTGGACCAATATCTCGAACTGGGATTCAATACCCGCGGCGAACACTTGAAGAAAAATTATCTGATCGCTGTGAACGGCGAGCAGGAACTCGACGGCCGCAAAACCATCGTTATCGAATTGACTCCCAAATCCGAAAAGACTCGCGAGCAAATTACCAAGATTCAGATGTGGGTGGACACCGGCTCGTGGATGCCGCTTCAGCAGAAGTTTTTCGAAGCCAATTCCGGCGACTACTTCATCATTCATTACACCGGAATGATGAAAAACCTTAAAATTGAAGATTCCCGCTTCAAACAGGATTGGCCGAAGAACGCCACCAAGGTGAAGCCGCGCGGCTAGTTCGCCGCCGCGGCCTCGGCATGTTCCGTCTTCAACAACTGTTGCTTACGTTCAATTCCCCAACGATATCCCGCTAGAGTACCGTCGCCTCGAATCACGCGGTGGCACGGCACCACCACGGAAACTGGGTTCGTCGCGCAGGCTCTTGCCACAGCGCGGCTCGCGCTCGGACGGCCCAACGCTCGCGCCACTTGAGCGTACGTCCGCGTCTTACCCAACGGAATCCGCTGTAATTGCTGCCACACCCGCCGCTGAAATGCGGTGGCAAGCAAGTCCAACGGCAATTCCTGGCGTGGCGGATTCCCTTCCGTGCGTGAAACAATCTCCTTCACCCACTTCTCGAGTCCGTTTCTTGCCGCAGCGATCTCTGCCTTCGGGTACTCTTCCCGGAGTTCTCCCAGCAGTTTCGCTTCGGAATCTCCAAGATAAACCGCCGACACGCCGCGGTCCGTGGCCGCTACCAAAACTTTCCCCAACTTGGCGTTTGCAATCGTGTATCCGAGTTTCATTCCCTTTCCTCCCTTTTGATATGTTGCCGGCGTCATTCCGAGCTGCGCGTTGCTGCGCTCGTAGACGCGGCTCGATGATCCGTATCCCGTTTCGTACAGTGCATCCGTGATCTTGCTGCCCTGCCGCAAGAGTTTCTTAAAGCGATTCAGCCGCAAAGCCTCTGCAAGCTCTCGCGGTGAGAGCCCCGTCACTTGCGCGAACGCGCGTCGCAGCCGGCTGGTTGAAGTCCCCAGTTGCCGTGCGACGGCCCCTAGTCGAAGCGACTCCTCGTTGCTTTGCGCGAGCAATTCTGCCGTTTTCTGCACAAGCGCGGTAGCCGCCGAAATCTCATTCGGTCGGCAGCGCAAACACGCCCGAAATCCGTGCTGCTCGGCTTCCCGCTGCGTTCTGAAAAATTGTACGTTTTGGCGTAGCGGACGCCGCGCCGGGCAGCTCGGCCGGCAATAAATCCGCGTCGAACGCACGCCAAGAAAAAACACGCCGTCCGAACGCGAATCCCGCGCCACGGTCGCTTTCCAATACTGTTCCGCCGCTCGCGAATCAATTGGTGCAACTTGTTGTAGTTTCATGGTCATTCTCAACGACGCAAAGATACAGCGGGCTGAAAATTGATTCTATCCGGAATGGCTCGCCAAAGTGGAAAGTCGCAGTTCGTTAAAGTTTGTGCGCTCAGCGAAGTTACGCTTCGCTTGGACAGGCCGCCGGCTCGATCTTCGGCGCGGGCACGCGATGCGGCGCCGTAATCACCAGCACGACCGCCCCCAAAATCACCGCAGCGGCTGCAAGCGTGCGCAACGTCAACGCCTCGCCCGCAAACAGCCACCCCAGCAGGAGCGCCACAACCGGGTTCACGAACGCATAGGTCGCCACGCGCGCTGCCGTGCTGTTCTTTAGGATGTAAATGTACGCGGTAAATCCAATCCCCGAACCAAACACGATCAAATACAAGACCGCGAGCCAGGACCGCGTCGAAATGGCGGAAACGTGAAACCGCCCGACTTCTCCGCTCAAAAACCCGCCAATCCACAGGGCGACTCCTCCCGCGAGGCACTGCATTGCCATGCTGAGCATCGCTGACCCCGGCAACGATCCGTGCTTGGAGTACAGCGAGCCACAGGCCCACGAAAAGGACGCCAACACCAAAACTCCCGCTCCAATTGGGTCAATCCGGCCGGACGACCCAAGGTGGCTCGGTCCAACAAGAAGCGCTAGTCCGGTAAAACCCAAAATGATGCCGAAAAATACTCTCAAAGAAGGCCGGTACCCTCCGGGCCGCAGCCAATCGACTAGCACCATCCACAGTGTCACCATTGCCACCAAAAGGGCTGTAACTCCTGACGGCACAGTCTGTTCCGCCCAGCACACCCCTCCGTTCCCTATGAACAGCAGGAGTACGCCTGTAATGGAGGCCGTCTTCCAGTGCTCGCGCGTAGGCTTAATTCCAGTCTTCCAACGCAGCAACGGATAAAAAATGATGCCGGTCGTCAGGAATCGAGTCCCCGCAAGCAACAAGGGTGGGAACGACTCGACTCCGAAGCGCATAGCTAGATACGTCGATCCCCAAACCACATACACGGCCAAAAACGCCATGATCAGGGCACCGGAGCGAGATTTGGAGTCAGCCTGCATGTGTTCGACAATAACCCTAAGCGGCAAGAGGTTTAGATTCTATCCGCATTCATCCGTCACGCCGGAAACTCAAAAACTAACAGCAGTGCAAGTCCATTCGAAGAACCATATTGGCGACAGCTCGTTCCCTTCTCACAGCCCGCCTCCACCAGCCTCGTACTAAAACTATGTGTTTGAAGATAGGACACTTCCCCCGATTTCCACAGGTTGACGCCGACTCACTCTAGTGGCATTTTGGCTGTCCATTCTTTTCCTTGGGACTTTGGGCCAGATCGAGTGAATTCTTGCGGCGCCTTCGCGGAAGCGCGTCTAGGCATCTCTGGGGTCGAGATGAAAGCAACAAACAGGATTGCTCTGCCTGATAAGGAAACGGAAACGTCGCTCCCGCAATACGTGGAAACCGGTGCAGTGGCTAACACTCTGCCTGCGGTCGCTCCCGCTCCGGTTCGAACTCCCGCGCTGAAAATCGTTCCGTTGCGTTCTCCGAGTGCCATCTCCATTCGCCGCTTTGCGCGCGTCCCTACGCACGCTGTCGGCGTGTTTCATGAGCAGCGTGAATATCCACGCGCTTCGTTGCACTTGCCGTTGCGGTTGCGCAGCGTAGAAAATGTCGCGGAAAGATATCCGATCTCTCTTGTCACGCGCGACATCAGCTCGACCGGCGTCTTTTTCCTTAGTCCAAAACGCATCGAACTCAATTCCACTATCGAATTGGAAATCATCCTTGTCAGCCGTCCTCTCGGTCGCGGCAACGTCGTCGCCGTCACTGTCGCAAAAGTGCGCCGCGTCGAGTCCGCCAACATGCCTGGTTGGTACGGGATCGCCGCATCCTTTGACGACCTCAAGTTCGATCGCGACGATGGCGTCGCGACTTATTCCCCCTCCGTTTGAACAATCGCTAGTTAACATTCGTGTTTCAATGCACCCTGCTGCACGCTGATTTCCCACGCCTCAAAAAAGTTTCCACAGGTGCTCTACTTGTGCTTTCTTCGCCTCTTTGACACACTAATTTCACCTTCTGCTTCAGCGTGTGTTCCGTCTTCGGGGTGAATTTTCAGCACGCCAAGCCAGGGAATGTGTCTTTGGGGGAAAAATGAGAAAGTTTTTGTCAGGCGCCATCTTCATGGCGCTGTGTTTGCTTTTTGCATCATCCAGTTGGGGACAGGCACAAAGCACCACCGGCACCGTTCAAGGTGACGTGCTGGACGAAAAAGGAGGCAGCGTTCCGGGCGCCTCCGTCGAAGCAAAGAATCTCGATACCAACTACATTCGCACCGAATCCAGCGACGGCGACGGTCACTTCGCGTTCCTTAACCTCGCTCCCGGCCGCTACACGCTCACGATCACTAAGTCCGGCTTCACCACCATCGTTCAGCAAAACGTGAATCTCACCATCGGCCAGGTGCTGACAATCCCGGTTTCGGTTAAGGTCTCGTCGGTTGCGCAACAAATCATCGTCTCAGATGTCCCGGTTGTGGAAACCACGGCAACCGAGTCCTCCTCAACCTTGGCAGAGGCTGCAATTGCAACCACCCCCGTCCTCGGCCGCAAATTTGAAGACTTGCTCACCCTGACGCCGGGCGTCAGCATCTCGCAGGGTCCCGACGGCGATGAAATCAACATCAACGGGCAGCGCGGCATCTTCAACAACATCAGCCTCGACGGCGGCGACTACAACAACGGTTTCTTCGGCGAACAAGTCGGCGGCCAGCGCGCCGCGGTCGACATCACGCTCGAAGCCGTAAAGGAATTTCAAATTATTGCCAGCGGCGCCAATGCCGAATTCGGCCGCTCAGCCGGCAGCCAGATCAACGTCATCACCAAGTCCGGGACCAATAGCATTCACGGAAGCGCTTTCGAATATTTCCGCGATGAAAGCCTGACCGCCGCAACCTCCGACGGCAAGCCACTCGACAACTTCCGTCGCAATCAGTTCGGCGGCAGCATCGGCGGCCCCATCAAGACAGACAAACTCTTCTTCTTCGGCGCCACCGAAGGCATTCGCGAAAACCTGTCCCGCAGCAACCTGAGCACCACGCTCGGCGCATCGGCTTGCGGCGTCACCAACCCTGTCTTCGGTTCGAATATCACCGACACGCAAATCGAAGCCAACCCGGATTGCCAGCGCCAGGTGTTGCTGGACTTCATGAAGACCAGCTTCAACGAAGACGACAGCAAGCCCGTCGATCACCTTGTCCGCAATGGCTCGGGCTTCGGTCGCGTCGACTACAACATTAATTCGAAGAACCAGGTCTTCGGCTCCTACAGCTACGACTGGTCGAAGAACACGAACCAGACCTTTGACGTGCCAACCTACGGCTCAACCGCCAACGGCATCGAAGGCCCTGGCAAAATTCAGGTCGCCAACGGCAACTGGTACAGCACCATTTCGTCCAACAAACTCAACGAAGCTCACTTCACCTATTCGCGTGAAAATCGTCCGCGCAATACTGTCGACAAGAACTCAGTGCCCGACACCGCGATGGGCTTCGGCACCACCTTCCGCTTCGGCCAGCCCTTCTTCCTCGAACCTGCCGTCGACGAAATCTTTTGGCGCACCGACGTCCGCGACAGCTTCTCGCTCATCAAGGGAAAGCACACCCTCAAGTTCGGCGGTGAATGGATTCACAGCCGCAACACTCAGGTCTTTCGTGGATTCTTTACGGGCCGATACATCTTCGACAGCGTGTCCGGCTTCCTTCACTACGCCTCACCTTCATCGCTCGGTCCAGGGTTCGGTCCCAACGCCGCTGAATGCGCTGACGGCTCTTTCACCGACATTTCCCTGGTCGTCGATGGAGTTTGCCCGAACGACGAAAATTTTACCGGAGGACCTCTCCTACTGTATCTACAGCACGGCCCAACCACGGCAAGCGAGACGCTCGATCAATCCGGCTTCTCGGATATCGCGAACGAAGATTATTCGCTCTTCGGCCAGGACACGTGGAAGGTTACCCGGAACTTAACTCTGAATTACGGACTGCGTTGGGATGCACAGCACTTCCCGAATCCGGTTGTCCCTCCGAACCAAACGGCTTACGGACCGAATCTGAGCGACCCTGCATTCCCGTCGACCGGCAAGTTACCGAATCAAAACAAGGAGTTCCAACCGCGTGTTGGCTTCGCCTGGGATATCGCCGGCAAGGGCAAGTCGGTTCTCCGCGCAAGTTATGGAATGTTCTACGCTCGCCAGAACATGCTGACGCAAGTCGGTGCGATCACGACCAACGGCGTGCAGCAGCAAGAAATTGCTGCTGGGACATGCTTGTTCACAATCGCCAACGTTTGTCAGCAAAACTCCGCCGGCGGTCCAGCGCCGACCTACCCAGGCACTTCACCGATTCCAACGTTGCCGCCAGGAACGTTTCCATTCCAGGCCGGCGTCACAGTTTTCAGCAAAGACTACGACAACCCGCGCATCTATTCGACAAACGTTGGTTATGAGCAACAACTCATCGGCGATTACGCTCTCTACGCCGATTTCACCGTGTTAAAGGGTGTACACCTGACTCGCTTCATTAACCCCAACGTCGGTTCCACGGTCACGATTCCGCAGAACGGCGACACGGTCAGCTATTCGGGACCAGTTCCGTTCCCGAATCTTGGCTCTATCACCGATACCGTCAGTTCCGCGAAGTCGCTCTATCGTGGCTTCACAATCGGAGCTAGAAAACGCATGAGCCATCGCTTCCTCTTCGACGCCAACTACACGTACTCGAAAGACTACGACGACGACTCGAACGAGCGCGATCCGTTCACCTTCCGCTACGCGAACCTCTTCAACCTCGCGTCCGAGTATTCCTACTCAGACCGCGACGAACGCCACAAGTTCAATTTCTACACCGTGGCGAATCTTCCTTGGGGCTTCGACGCCAACGCCCGCATGCAGGCGCACTCGGCGCAACCCATTACCGCCGAACCGCGCTTCCAAAACGGAGTGGATACAGGCCGCAACTCGCTCCGCAAGGACAACGCCTTCTTCACCGCCGACTTCGGCGTCGCTCGCCCTTTCCGCTTCGGCGAACGCTACGCTGTAATTCCGAAGATCGAAATCTTCAACGCTTTCAACAACAAGAACAACGTCAACCCGCTTTCGACACCAGCTTTGTTCGACTTCAACGGTTTCCTGCGCGTCGGTGTAGGCGATCCGCGCCAGGCGCAGCTCTCCGTCCGCTTCGAGTTTTAACGCAACTCGATTCGCGGTCACAATGTATTCTCCAAAAGAGGGGCGCTCCGGCGCCCCCTTTTATTTTCTGCGCGCCGCTGTCAAACTCATTTCGCCACAAAAAAATGCCCACAAAAAACAATTCCCCTCTCAAAGGTGTCCTCTTCGATTGGGACGGCACTCTTCTCAACTCCCATTCCGCTGACACCGCCGCCTACCTCGCCATGTTCCGCGCCATGGGCATTCCCTGGGGCCTCGACGAACTCGAAACGCACTACTCGCCCAACTGGTATCGCGTTTATCGCGCCGCGAAACTTCCCAAGCACAAGTGGCCCGCCGCCGATCAAGTCTGGCGCGAAAACTACAGCAAACAAAATCCAAGACTCATCGCTGGTGCTCGTCGCGTTCTCGCTCGACTCGGCGCTCATCACGATCTCGGCCTCGTCACAAGTGGCGACCGCGACCGCGTCCACAGCCAATTGAAATCCTTCGATCTCTGGCACACATTCTCCGCCCGCGTCTGCGGAGGCGACACCACCCAGCGCAAGCCCCATCCAGCGCCGTTAAAACTCGCGCTTCGCCGCATGGGCCTCGACCCACAAGACACCGTCTACGTCGGTGACGCGCCAGAAGATCTCCAAATGGCCCGCAGCGCCGGCGTTCGCGGCGCCATCGCCGTTCTTGGCTCTTTCCCCACCGAAAAACGCCTTCGCGCAGCAAAACCCGACGCCCTCCTCGAATGCATCGAAGAGCTTCCCGCAGCCCTCAAATTTTTCCTTTGAAATTTGCCAGAAAAAACTACTACGGCTTGCCCGCAGGCTCCGGCACCTTCGCTGCACTCGCCGTCAACGGTTTAAACTCCGTCCACTTGATCACTACGCGCAGCGGCACATCGCCATCCTGAAAGTGCAATCGGTCGTCCGATCGCGCATAATTCGGAAACCAATATTTTCCTTCCACGTTTTCCCGGTACGTTTCGAAATTCGAAAATGGCAGCTCCGGCGAATGAAAATCGCCTAAATCCGTCACGAATTTTCCATAGCTCTTCACAATCTCCAGATACTTCGCGTCCACCCAAATAATCCCTTCAAACAGCGCATTCGCGCGCTCCAGATATTTCGGCTTCACCTGAAACATGTAGCAGTCCACTTCGTCCACAAGCTCTCGGCCCGCAAATGTAATCTTGTATTTTTCTACTTGCGACGCTGCGAGCGGATATCCCGGTATCTTCGATATCGCGTTCACATCCTCAGGCGACAGCTTCACCGTCCGCAGCGTGGACACCCCGTCCGCGTGCACGCGCTCATAAACTCTCCCGTCGCTCGCCACCATCGGCGTCGTCGTAACGGAGAATTCCCCCGTCGGGTTCCCGTCCGCCCCATACTCCGTCAGCTTGATCGTCTTCTTATATCCATACCGCCCGCGCGTTCGCGCATACTCTTCTTCCTTCTCCGCAAAATGTTTGATGATCAACGGCTGCGGCACATCCGGCGGCGCTTCTGCCGTCGGCTCGGTTGACGCCACTCGCCGCACATCATGTTCCGGCGCCGGCGGCTTCTGCGGGCCTTGACCCTCCTGCCCCCGCGCCACCCCAACAAAAACGCTGCCGCCCAGCACCGCGCAAATCGCCGTCGTCCGCGTCATTCCCAATATCCGTCTAAACTCTCTCACGCTCTTCATCCTCACTTAGATGCTACTCGCGCGGCAAACGCGGCTCATTTTCGCTCCAATTCAGTCTATCTCACTTCACCGCACAACCCGCCGACCAGCTTGCGCGCTCTCCAGACGCGAAGCCTTTTCACATATTCCTCACAGCGGAATCGGCGTATACTTCCCTGAAATCTGGCGGTCAAAGGTGAAATTCGCGAAAAAATATGCGTGCTCGAATATTCACGATCCTGGTTCTCTGCTTGCTTGGATGCTTCGCGGTTCGAAACCTTGCACAAGAAAAATCGGACGTCGACACCACCATTCGCACCCTGGAATCGAAGTGGGTCGATGCCTATAAGCAGCGGCAAAGCATCGCGATGGCCGCCATTCTCGCGGAAGACTACGTCATCACTTTGGAAGACGGCAGCACCTACGGCAAGGTCGGCTTCATCAGCTATACCGCCCGGCCGTTGCGCGTTGATCTCGCCGAACTTACGGACGTCAAGGTCCACATTCACGAAAACACAGCGGTGGTGATCGCGGCCTATCACGAACGCGGTGTCCTTGACGGAAAATCCTACGACTACCACGACCGCCTAACTGACGTCTGGATGAAAATCGGCGGCAAATGGCAGCTCATCGCCTCGCACTATAGTTTGCCATCCAGTCTTTAGTTGAACGAACCTGCTACGCTGGCAGCGGAACCTGCTTTTTCCTTTTTCTCATTCCTCTCTTATTTTGCTCCGGCCTTGTCCCGCGCACAAGGCGGACCGCCGTCGCCCTCACTCTTTGCCTCTCGCCCAACGCGTCTTTTGCCACTTCTGCTACAATTCCCAAATCGGTGAGCGCCGAAAAACAAGCCAGAAGATTCTTCGTTTCCGGTCTCGTCCAGGGCGTCGGATTCCGTTATTTCGCGCAGGATGCCGCCGAACGTTTGCATCTCGCCGGATACGTACGTAATTTACGGGACGGCCGCGTCGAAGCCTACGCCATCGGAACGGAAGAACATCTCCTGCGATTCCTGGCGGCCCTGAAAAAAGGCCCGCGTGGCGCAATGGTGCACGGTGTCGCGGAAGAATCCGCTGCACTCGCCGCGCAGTACGAAAACGAATTCAGCATTACGCACGAATAACTATTGGGAGCCCCTCGAATGGATGAGTTGAAAAAGTTGATCCGCGAAGTGCCGGACTATCCCAAGCCGGGAATTCTCTTCTACGACCTCACGACACTTCTCAAGGACAAGCAGGGCTTCCACCTGCTGATCGACCGCCTTTGCGACCACTACAACGGCCGCACCATCGATCTCGTCGCGGGCATGGAAGCGCGCGGCTTCATCTTCGCGCCCGCGCTCGCCTATCGTCTCGGCGCAGGATTCGTTCCCGTTCGCAAACCGAAAAAACTTCCCGCCAAAACCGTCAGCATGTCCTACGCGCTCGAGTACGGAACCGACTCGCTCGAAGTTCACGAGGACGCTATCCAGCCCGGCCAGCGCGTCCTGATTTGCGACGACCTTCTCGCCACCGGCGGCACCGCGCTCGCCACCGCAAAGCTCGTCGAAAAACTGGGCGGGAAAGTCGAAGGCGCCGCCTTCGCCGTCGAACTTACGTTCCTCAACGGCCGCGCGAAGCTCCCCGCTTTCGATGTGTTCTCTCTGATTAAGTACGATAAATAGGTAACTATTTTTTCCGCGCCCCGCGCTGCCGCACAGCTTCAAACAAAACCACGCCCGCGGCCACGGAAACATTCAACGACTTCACTGGCCCGGTCGTCGGCAGCGACACCACAAAATCACAACGCTTTCGCGTCAGCTCGTGCAATCCGCTTCCTTCGCTTCCCATCACGATTCCCGTCGCCGTCGTGTAGTCTACTTCCGAGTAACTCTTATCCCCTCTCTCATCAAGTCCCACCAGCCAATACCCCATCTCTTTCAACTCTTCCATCGCCCGCACCAGATTCGTCACTTTCGCGACCGGCAAATGCGCCAGCGCTCCCGCCGATGCGCGCGCCACGGTGTCCGTCAGTCCCGCCGCGCGCCGCTCCGGAATCACGACACCGTGCGCACCCGCCGCCAGCGCCGTCCGAATCACCGCGCCCAGATTGTGTGGATCCTCGACGCCATCCAACAGAACAATCAATCCTGCTTGCTTCGGATTCTTGTCGGCGCTCGCAACGATATCTTCCAGCGACGTCGCCGCCCGCGCCGCTCCGACCGCCATCACTCCCTGATGGTCGCGGGTACCCGCGCTGCGATCGACTTGCGAACGATCCTCAAATCGTACCGGCACGCCGTTGCGACGCGCGAGTTGCACAATCTCCTCAACGCGCGTGTCCTGCCGCCCTTTCGCGATCAGCACATGTTCGAGCGGCCTCCCCGCTTCCAACGCTTCGCGCACCGCGTGAATGCCCGTAATCTTATCCATGAGTCAAACAGTGTATCGTCGCCATTGAAACGCGCAAAGCTGCTTCCATTTCGCCTAACCGTTTGGTCGCTACTTCGTCTACCATCCCAGTTCGAGGTGTCCATTATGCGCAAAACTCTTCTTGCTCTTTCCCTCTGCGTGTTCGTTGGCTCTTGTCACGCGGCGGCCGCGAAAGACACGAAAGGCCCGCTGACGGGCCGCTGGCTCGTGACCGCCGATTTCCACGGCACGCCGCTTTATTTTAAGCTCGAACTCACTCAGCAAGGCGATAAGCTTTCCGGCAATTTTGACGGCGACAAATTGGAAGGGACCGTGACCGGTACCAACATTCAATTCGTAGCCAAAGACGAACACGGCGGTTCGGAAAAAGTCAGCGCAACTTTGCGAGAAACTTCGCTTTTGGGCACATGCACTTTTGTCAATGGCGACAATCCGGACCGCGCCGAATCACACGAGTTCACTGCCGAGCTGGTGCCACCACGTCCGACCGGACCAGCGAAGCATCACGAATTTATTCCGACAACTTTTTATCGGCAATTCTCGCCGCTAAATAAACCCGTGCTTACGATTGCGCCGGGCGATAGCGTTCACACGACAACAGTGGATGCAGGCGGCACCGACGAAAAAGGAGTGACGCGCGTGCTTGGAGGCAATCCGGAAACGGGGCCGTTCTTTGTGGAAAGCGCGGTTCCCGGCGACACACTGGTTGTGCACATCACGCGGCTTCGGCTCAATCGCGATTGGGCTATCAGCGACGACTACATTGTCGATCGCGCCGTTGACCGCGACCTTGCGGTAAAAAGCAAAGACGGCGGCAAAGATGTTCGCTGGCATTTGGACGCGCCGAAAGGAATAGCAACACCAGAGAAACCGGCGGAACATCTCGCACACTATTCCGTTCTGCTGCGACCCATGCTTGGTTGCGTGGCTACAGCACCGGGGCCGGCGCAGGCTCCACCGGGAACGGGCGATTCGGGGCGGTACGGCGGCAATATGGATTTCAACGAAATCATTGAAGGCGCAACCGTCTATCTTCCCGTTAGCACACCTGGCGCAATGCTCTATCTGGGAGATGGTCACGCTTTGCAGGGTGACGGCGAATTAAACGGAAACGCCCTCGAAACTTCCATGGACGTGGAGTTTTCCATCGATGTGATTCCCGACAAGAGGATTGGCGCACCGCGGGTCGAATCAGCTTCGCACATTATGGTCGTAGGGCTTGCCGGTTCTCTCGACGAAGCATTTCGCGAAGCTACCGCGAACATGGCGCAATGGTTGATGGACGATTACAAATTGACGGCATCCGAAGTGGCGCAGGTTATTGGCACGGCGGCGGAATACAAAGTGGGTGAGGTTGCCGATCGCAACGCCGGAATGGTTTTGAAGATCAACAAAGAACGGCTGGCAACGCTGACGCGCGCGTCGAAATAAATCGTTCGCAACTATTCTAGTGTTGCGCAGAATTCGAGAATTCTTTGCCGCGCAGTCTTAACTTGAACGGGAAATCCGGCGGACGCCGCTTCATCCAAAAGAAGGATTACGCGGTCGAGTTCACCCTCGCCGCAACACCCGGCGAGGGTGAGGCGCAATGGATGAAATAGTTCGCGGCCGCGCAGGTCGAGATCTTGTTTCAGCGTTGCGATGATCTCGCTAAATCGGTCCGTCGTCAGTTCGGCTCCATCCAGAAGCAGCAATGCAAGCTGCCTCAAGAGGTCGCGGGCAGCGTAACGCGACATGATGACGTGGGCTTCCGTCGTTTCTAAAATTGCTCGCGCGTCGTAGTGGAATACCAAACGAAGAAGATCAGCCAGCCTGGAACGGTCCGCGGCTTGCGGCCCCAGAATGGCAGCGGCTTTCAAGCACCAGGCGGCTTGCTTTTCGTCCGGTCCGCCGCTGAGCCAACCTTTTTCTTGCAGGATCGCGATGACGTCTTCGACCGCGAAAGGATTAATGCGCTCGGCCCCAGGCGATGTCGGTACTGAGCGAATTGGATTTTCCGACACGACAGAAGGGCCGCGAGGCTCAGAGCGCGACCAGTGTCGCCGCAACGTGGCAAGCGATGGCTTCGCCTCGTCCGACGGCGTCCACACCCTCATTCGTCTTTGCCTTCAAATGAATCGTCTCAGGCGTTACACCGAGCGACTTGGCCAGTGCTTCGCGCATTTTCGGAAAGTGCGGTCCCAGTTTTGGCCGTTCCAGAATCACCACGGCATCCACATGTTCGATCGCGAATCGCTTTTCAAGCAGCAGCTTTCTTGCGTGCTCAAGAAACAACAAACTGTTCGCGCCTTTCCACTTCGGATCGGTATCCGGAAAGTGTGTACCGATGTCGCCGAGACCCGCCGCACCCAGAAGCGCGTCGCACAACGCGTGTGCCAGAACGTCGCCATCGGAATGCCCCACCGGACCTTTCTCAAACGGGAGTTCAATTCCACCCACGATCAACTTCCTCCCCGGTTCCAACCGATGCAAGTCGTAGCCGATCCCACAACGGGTCAAGAGCGGCTTCACCTTTTCGTAAGAATCCATACCCGTGCTACCTTCCGCGCCATCGATGTACTCCTTACAAAGGGTTTGAATCTTCTCTTCACCCCAGCCGGAGTCACTCATCTTTTTTGCCAAAGCGGAATCGGTCGAATAGATACCCCAAAGCAGGTGGGCAACACCGATCGCTTTCGCGCCGCGGGAGTCCGCACAAGCAACGGCAGCATCGATGGCCTGTTTGGCATTGGAAGCAAAAGAAAAATCAAAACCTCGCGCCTCCTCTCCCCGCAAGGGAATATCCTCCTTCGCCGCCTCGAGCGAGGCTCGCATCAGCAACTTTTGCATTTCACTGTGAATTTCTTCGATGTTGCTTACGTCCAGCGGTGTATATCCCATCCGTTCTAGGTCCGCTGCGGGGACAAGGCCAGGATTAGCGGCCTGAAGTCCAACCAGCAAATGTTCCAATGACACCGCTCGCTGATGCTCGCGCAGAGCGCAAAGAAAACCCCAGTGCCAACCCCCGCGTGCCCTATCTGAGAATCGATGGAGAAAATTCGCGAAATTCACGGACGCAGCTCTTGTTGACGATAAAACTTGGCCAAATCCAAATCCGAAGGCTTTGTGATCTTAATGTTTCGTTCGGAACCGAGCACGACGTGGACTTCTTTGCCGAGGCGTTCGACGAGGCCGGCTTCGTCCGAGGCGTTCACTCCATCCTCTTCGGCGCGGGCAAACGCTTCCTTTAGGATTTTTGTTGAAAACACCTGAGGTGTTTGTGCGAGGACTACCCGTTCGCGCGGAATCGTCATTGTGATGAGCGCGACGTCTTCAGGGAGGCTTGCGCGCTTTACTTCTTTCACCGTGTCCATAGCCGGAATTCCCAGAATTGCAGCGCCGCACTTTCGCGCTTCTTCGATGACGCGCGCAATCTGCTCGCGGGTTACGAACGGCCGCACGGCATCGTGTACCAGAACAATCTCCGTGCATTCCGCCACGTGTTTCAACGCCGCCGCGACCGATTCCTGGCGTGTGTCTCCTCCTTTTACCACACGCAGCGTTTGGCGAAATTTCTCCGCCCGCAATCGTTCCGCCAAGCGTTCCACTTCTTCGGCTCGAGTCGCGACGATGATGTCGGTAATCAGCTCGCAGGACGCAATTTTCCGCAAGCTGTGGACCAGAATCGGCGCGCCATCCAGTTCCAGAAATTGTTTGGGAGTCTCCGCGCCCATGCGCGTGCCGAGTCCAGCGGCGGGCAAGATTGCAGCAATTTTGCTCATGAGTGCGATGCAAGCAGACGGCTCTGCCGACTGCCAGCAAACACCACAGTGTACCTTAACGACGGGACGGGTAAAACTCGCGACCGACTGTTTCGGGCCGCCGGCAAACCGGTTTTAGCCGAGACTTTCTCCACGCCCCGCCGCAGCCTGTCTGCCAGACGCCGGGGCGAGGTCCGCGCGCTCGTCCAGCCTGCCAAAAATCATTTTGCCCGCCGGCGTCTGGTGCACGGACGTGACTATGATATCCACATTGCGGTTGGTGAACTTTCGCGCGCCATCTACGACCACCATCGTGCCATCTTCCAGATACGCGACGCCCTGGTTCGCTTCTTTGCCCTCGCGCAAAATAAAAACCCGCATGGCTTCGCCCGGCAAAACCGCCGGCCGCAAGGCATTTGCTAGCTGGTTGACGTTCAGGACGGCGATCCCCTGGACGCTGGCGACTTTGTTCAAATTGAAATCGTTGGTGACGATTTTTGCTCCGGTCTTTTTGGCCAGCTCCACGAGGCGATGGTCCACTTCTCCATCCTGCATCGCGTCTTCTTCCAAGACAGACACTTCCATGTGCGGCAACTTCTGCATGCACTGCAATACTTCCAATCCGCGACGGCCGCGCTGACGGCGCAGCGTGTCGGACGAATCCGCAATCTGCTGCAATTCGTGCAACACGAAGCGGGGCACCTGCAGCGGCCCATCGAGAAAGTGCGCCTCGCAAATATCCGCGATGCGGCCGTCAATCAAGACGCTGGTGTCCAGCAATTTCGGCGTGGCATCGACTCGGGTGGTCAGACCACCTGCGCCGCTCGCCTGTTGCCTGAGAATCAATGGAATCTCAATGCCTTTCGCTGCGCCCAAGAACAATCCGAGGTAACCGAAACCCAGCAGCGAGCCAAGCTCGAGGAAGGATTTCGTGGAGTCCGCCACGTTTGTGCGCGAGACGATGAGCGCGACGAATAGAGCGCCGCCGATTCCAGCCAGACTGCCTAGAGCCGCACCCGTGACGGCGCGGATTTCAGCCTTGCGCAAACGGATCTCGACCATCACCAGCGCGAGCGCTACGGCGAATGCGGCGCCGACTGCGGTCCAGCGCGCGAGACCAAACGGCCGCCAAGCATCCGCCAACGCGCCAATACACACGAGGAACGTAACACGGCCGATCCAGGTAAGTGCAGCGCTTCCGTAAGCACGAAAGTGCAAGCCATTTCTTGACGACGCGACTGAACGGGCCGAGGAGGGTTCGAAGGAACTCGCGCCTTCCGCTTTTGTCCGGCTCATACGACCTCACAGGATTCTCAAATCACTGCAAAATCGAACAGCCAATTGCCAATGGGCCCGGCGCTGCAGCCCGCAATGTAATGCCTGACAACTAGAGAGTGTGTATATACCTTTTAGTTTTGTGCCGTCAAGGAAAGCCGACAGCTCGGGTAATGGTGCCAGCTTCCAAGATGGCTACGACCTTTTCATTTCCTTCATCTTGTATTTGAGGCCGTCTAAATTCGTGCCGAATCCCTTAAGTTTCTCGAGGTCGTCCGGACTTAATTGCCCATCCGGGGCAGCCTTAATCGCATCAGCGAGGTAATCGGTAGCGTTCCTGACCGAGCGCGCGCACCCAACGGTGTAACCATTTCCTCAATCGTCCAAACATAATCGGCTATCCTCAAGCGATACCATTGGCCCAATGCAGTCCTAGAGTTTCGTTAGGGTAAAATTCTTGGCTATGCATATTTCCCCAACCCCAAAGCCGCAGCCTAAAACGCTCAGTCCCTTTCTTTGTTCTGTTAGGCGTCGTGGCGTTAGTCCTGGTAAACGCACCACTCGTCCATGTGGATTCAAGTTTCCGAGTACGCGACTTCCCAGGCACTTGCAGAAAAACCAAGCTAAACTGAGAAATCTCATCGCCGTGTACTGGTGTTTAAGCAGTTGAGGCCCACGTGAGAACACTTCGTATTCGTGGATGGCTTCTGATAGCTGGCTGCCTTGCGGTTACGGGAGTTGTGTATTGCACTATTCATCTCAGGTCACGAGCACCTGCCAGCGCTCAGGCCGTTACCTCTGCTGAGGATGAAGTTTACGAAGCCGTGGTCCGCGACATGGTTACACCAGTCCATGGGCAGGCCCACATAGGCCAACTGGTTTTTGACGATACCGTGCTAACTGACCTTACGAAGGGAGCAGATATAAAATCCTGCCAGCAAAGTGTTCGCAAGCGCCTGCGACTAGATGGCAACAATACGCCTCCGTTTAATTCTCCCGCTGACAAGGTCTATCGCATTTTTCGCGGCGGCGATGACGGCTCTTTACGATCCGATACGATTCAGGAGTTTTCCGAGAAGTCTTGCACCGCTGGCCGCCTCTCAACGACTTTCCATACTGACTTTCCTCGGGTTTTCATTAACCCCGACTCTGTTTTCATCGACATTGTTCCGACTAATAAGAACGGTGTGACAGATTTTCGACAGACATTTCCCGGAGCGAGTGGCATTATCTCGTTTTCGCATGTGGGGTTTGATGCCACGCTGCGCGAAGCCATCGTCTCCGTTTCGTTTGTTTGTGGTGGCCTTTGCGGCTCTGGGCACCGTTACGTTCTCAAAAAGAAACGTGGACGATGGGAAGTCGTGAGCAAGTTGATGGTATGGGTTTCGTAAGGCGTTCCCAGGACGCTCTTGTTACCTGCGAGAATCAGCTAGGGTCCTGATTTACGCGGTAATCGGCAAAGTTGAATCGCCCCTAGTACCTACCCTGTTTGCTGCTTAACCGACGCCGTCCGTCCAAGGCCTTAGGAACTCCAGTCCAACCGCGAATTCTTTGTCGCTAACGGCTTGACAGTAGACTACGCGCGCACTTTTGGCCGTCAGCCAGGCGGAGATGAATTTGACCACCACTTGAGAGTCACGCGCCCAGGCCCGAACGGTCGCCACTCGCGCGCCGCGAAGACTGAAGTTTTCTACGGAAACCGATTCTCCATGGAGCGGATCAAGCGGGGAGAAGACTTGCGCGAGAAATCGTCTGGAAATGCGTGGTTGTTTCCGGCCCACCAGCATAACGCCCTACTCTTGGGGAGTTGAGGCATCACTGGGCTCATTTGCAAACTATCTTCCAGTGGAGGTCGTGTCTGTCCAAAATTGCACAGGTTCTGATTGACGCCGGAGAAGTCCTATAAAAGGAAATGTCAAGAGACATACCTGGCCGTTAGCTCGGTGCCGACACTTTTTTGTCTCGGCATTCAGCCCCATCGTTTGAACGTGCACTCGTGATCGGCGAGTGGTCTTCCTCAGGAAGTACTTACTTCTTCCCGCCTGTGGTTCCATTTTACTGTCGTGACGGCGCCATGCGTTTCCTGAAACTAAACAAGCGTAACGGTTATCCGCCTAGATAAGCGGTAACTCATGGTCCTATCGGAGACTCGTGGCCTAGGCAGACATGTCCCGACCTTAGCAAGCTGGCGTTCAATGCACGATGCTTGTTACCCAAAATACCGCCATCAATAGCGCCGCCGCGATTCCCTGAAGTCTTGTGGCACGCTTCAAAAAAAGGGCCAGGAAAGCCGCTGCGACTGCAGCATCGGTTAGACAGGACAGCCAAGTGTCGTTAAAGAAGTTGGTCCAACGAGTATCGATAGCACCAAGAACCACAAGAAGAATTACGACTAGCCAGTCGGCGGCCACCACTAACAACGAGGTCTCCTTTTCTTGTGCCTCGAGCACGTCATTCATCGGGAGCGTACCGCATCCCGCTGGAGACCGGCCTTCTCATCCCATCTGATTAACGCGCTCCTCGTCCATGTGGATTCAAGTTTCCGATTACGCGACGGCGATCAGTTGTAAGCGATCAGAACCGTGGGCAGATGCAAGGCGAGGATTGCTTAGGCTGTTTAGGAGTGGCAACAGGCAAGGTGGATTTTCAAGTTACCGGTAACGCGGAAAGTTAATAACTACGCTGGCTAACCCAAGCGATCTATCACTCACCCGGAAAGCGGAACAAGCCAGCCAATAGACACGCGCCAATTCCGAAACACAATCCTACGGCGATCAGTTGTAAGCGATCAGAACCGTGGGCAGATGCGAGGCGAGGATTGCTTAGGCTGTTTAGGAGTGGCATAAAACCGAACAGTATGACAAATACGCCCGTAATCCGACTTGATTTACGTTTGTTCATGGCATCAATACTACCGCGAGAAGAGGAAAGCCGGCCGATGTTCTGAGCGGGCAGCAGCATCTGTCAAAACTTACAATGCCTCCTACTGCCTGATAAACGCTGCCTCGTGGTTCGACGATAACTTCCGAGTAGCCGACCACACATCCACTGAGAGACGAAGTCGTTCCCCATGGGTGCGCCGCAAACTCACATGATTGTCGTCTAAGTTGTCTTAAGCCGTGGTAGCAGACTCAACGCGTTGCCTCGGTCGATTCGCGTGAGATCGTCTGCCGAAAGGCCGAGCTGCGTAATGCCTTCAGCGGTGTCAGCAAGGGGCACGAAGGGATTGTCGCTCCCGAATAGAATCTGTGTGGTGGGGACCATGCTTGTGAGCGCCGCAATCGCTGGTCGATAGGCCGTGCCTGCAATATCGTAATAAAGACGGTTGAGCTCGTGCTCGATACCGTTGGGCACCTTCTCTGCGATGTTCTTCGGGCCGTATTGGTGCATACGGCCGATCAACATTGGCACGTTTCCCCCTGCGTGCGTAAAGATGAAACGAATGTCCTTGAATCTAGAAAATGTACCGGTAAAGAGCAGGTTCGTGACTGCTCGAGCGGTCTCTTGCGGAACTTCAATCAACATCGGCGAGACATCGGGTAGCAATGTTCGACAACACGACGACGTTGCGGGATGCACAAATACCACGGACTTGCGGCGGTTGAGCTCCTCAAAAACCGGTTGGTAATCGGGATGTCCTAACCATTTGTCGTCGTAATTGGTCGCCAATCCAATTCCGTCCGCCTTCAGTACGCTATACGCGTACTCGATCTCGCGCAGGCTGGCCTCGGTGTCGGGAAGAGGGATGATGGCAAACAGGCCGAAGCGACCTGCGTGAGTTCTCATCAGATCGGCGGCATATTCGTTGACTCGGCGCGCCGTGCGCGCTGCGGCCTCCCGGTCTCCGAACCAGAAGCCACCCGGTGAGAGGGATAGAACGGCAGTTGCTACGCCGTTCGTATCCATCGCTGCGAGCGCTTGCTCCGGAGTCCAGCTCAAATAAGCCGGATTTAACCGGCCGCCGCCCGCAGCGACAATGCGATCGCGATTCTCCGCCACGTAAAAAGGCGGAACGACGTGATGATGAAAATCAATCCTTCCGGGCTTGACGCCGACTTCAGCCGTCTGCGCGATCAGTTTTCGAGCGGGCGTAACTGCGGTTAAACCGAACGCGGCAAGGTTTGCAAGAAACTCTCGTCTGGAATGATTGGAGGTATTTGATCGCGGTTCGTTCGTCCGATCATCACCTGCATCACCCACAGAACGGCAGAGACTTTGCCATGTCATCTGAATCCCTCCAGCACCATTCCGGCGGCCAAGAGTATCACCGACATGCCGCTACAGTCTCTACAGCACCGTCGGGGAAGACCGGACAGGTGATGGGCAGCCCGGAAGTAATACACATGCCTGATAACCGTGAAATTCCTGGCCTCGGCACATCTCCGGTTACGACTTACCGGGACCTGACTGGGTTTCATGGCATAATCCCAAAAAGATGTGCGGGAAACCCAGATGCTCAGAATCAATTTGAAAAATCCAGAATCTGGTTGGGCGTTTGCCTACCTCAGTGACGGTAGCAATGAGTTGACTGTGACTGGCCCCTATTCACCAGTTGATTTGCTACGCGACCTTGTCGATGCTGTTCAAAGTTTACAAATCGGAGAGGCGGCAAATTGCTGTTGGTCCCAAGAACCAGGAGAGCTGCATTGGAATTTGCGCCGGACCGGAAAAGATATCGAAGTTGAGATTTTAAAATTCAGCGAAATCAGTTCTCCGGGCAAACATCGCGGAGAACCCGTATCCATGTTCAAGTCTCGTGCGAAATGGGTCACTCTTGCCAGACAACGATTGAGTTCACTGGAATCAATCAAAACAGATATGGGAAGTGAATGCTACGAACGGGCTTGGCGGCATCCCTTTCCGACGGAAGCCTTTGAAAAGCTGCGAATTGCCATTCAAAGAGAATAGTAGTTTTTCCAACTCTGGTAAACGCCCTACTCGGACATCAAGTGCCGATCAACGATTCCAGATGTCCGGTAAGTCGTGTCGGGCACTGGAAAGCCATTCTGCGGCCTAGGTGGAGCTTGGCTTTTTACCGCGAAGAAACACCATCAATATTCCGAATGCCGACATGCCGACGCCGAAAGTCGAAAGCGCAATCAGTCCCGGGGCCTGCGGACATTCGCCGTGTAAAATCAGCCATGCCGACAGCTGACCCAGCCCAAATCCTGCGAAAACGCCCCAGCCAACCAAACGATTGGTCTTCATGGCTCACTCCATGCATTGTGCACCGTGCATTCCGTGCTAGCGGTCAGAATTTACCACTAAACGCACTGAGTCGTGCGCCTAGCGGAGAAGTGAAGTTCCACTTCACATGTACGGTAACGACTAACCGGGACTTGACTTTCGGGCGGTACAATCTTCGGGACGATGAGAGCCCTGACACCAGTGATTCCTTGGTTTGTTGCAACTGCAAAATTCGACAAGACTGATGCCACTTGGGCAAAGTACATCGCGTGGTCCGGTCTTAGACAGCTTGAAGAGGTTGTTTCACTCGACTCTAGTCTTTGCCCAACTGTTCTCCCCGACATTAAGCCGGAGTACTGGAATCACATTGTGAACGAAGATTTCATGCTTCACTTTTTTACTGACCTTGATTATCTGCGCGGCGAAACTGCCGCCATTTCTCGAAAAAACCTTCTCTGTGTTTTTCGCAATCCCGCTGCCCAACCTAGTGCTGCACAAGTTCCCGAGGGGTTCGAGTTTATTGGGTATGACCTGCTAGAAAAGGATTCGGGGATAAGCGCACTAACCAACTGTGGTGGATTTCCGAAAGCATTCTCCAATAGGGAACTTTCGGAGAAAGGCCTTTTAATGGAGCACAAGCGTTCCCGGACCGTGCAGGAAGCCCTAATTCGGGAATACCCCAAGGAACCTCATGCGGACTGCCATCTTTGGGCTATTTTCCGCTGTCTGTGAATGTCAGATCGGTCGCCAAGCCCTGATAGCGCGGAAACCGGAAGTGGAATTCTGCGGGAAAGTGGACCGGGGACTTCTCCGGTAACGCGCCTAATTAGGACTTAGCCCGCCCCGTCGCCTAGAATAGGGCCAATTCTTCGAGGTCCTCGATGCCCTATGTAACTGTATTCGACATCGCCCAAAAGCCTTTTGAATGGTGGTGGTCTGCTTTTGGCCTTATGTTCATTGCCATCGGCGTCGTGCTCATCAGATTTGGTCCGCAAATCGACCGCTTCGCGTCAGGCGCCCCCTCAAGAATTGTCGGATGGTTTTTTGTGATCTTTGCTTCGGTCTGGACATTGCTGGTATTCGGGGGCACCTACACCAAGTATCTTGAATATCGCCATGCATATCAGAATGGGCAATACTCAATGGTTGAAGGACTTGTTGAGGATTTTAGTCCAATGCCTTATGAGGGGCACAAAGAGGAGTGTTTTAGAGTCAGCCAAAGACAGTTCTGCTACTCGGACTACAACGCGACTCCAGCATTCCATCAATCCGAATCCCACGGCGGGCCAATAAGAGCGAATATCCCAGTTCGCATCGCCTACCTCGAAGACGGTCCCGAACGCCATATTCTCCGGCTTGAGGTTCGTGCCGACAGTCTTACGCCGGAGACCGTCCGTGCGGCCCAAGCCAAAGCAGAGGAACAAAAGATGCATCAGCGGTTTGAAGAAGACCCCTTTGCGGATAGGCTGAAACTGGGATTCTCATTTGCCATGGTGTTGATTTCTCTCTGTTGGAATCTCGACTGGCGGCATTACATGCGATATTGGATCAAAAGCGGGCCGCCATATTCACCTTTCTGGGAGCGCGCATTCCGTGCTTTTTTCTTAGCCTGCCTGATTGGTTCCGGCGTGTCCTTGTTCCAGATGATCACCGGGAAGCACAGAACTCTCCCGGAGGTTGAGAAAGCTGCATTGAGCAGCCTTATCCCAATAGCATTTTTCGGCGTCTTCGATTTGATCCTCCGGCTGCGGCTGCGCTCAAAGGTCAGTGCCCCTACGATCTGATGCGTTCCGCGTTTGATGATTCCAAACTCCCGATTAACGCGGTAATCGGAGAAGTGGTCTCCACACTAGTGCCGCTTCTTCACGACGGGCGAAACTCTTCGACATATTCCGGCTCACCAAGCAATTCCAACTCAGCTCCGCTGCCCGTGAAAGAAACAACTCTTTGTTCTTGCCACATGGCCCGCAAGCGCAAAGCAAATGGGCCTTTGTGCCGCAGCGGCACTGGAATTTCATTGTCCAAAGTCTGATTTCCCAGCTGAATCTTGCCATCACTCAAATCCACCGGAAACTCCAAAAACGAACCTTCCACCGTCGCATTATTTATGCGAAGTATCGCCTCCTGAGTCCAGCCACTGCCAGCATCACGGCCTGGCACACCTTCACTGTGGTGTACATAAACCGATGAGAAATGGAGTTGCGCCTCACCCTGCGAGAACGAAACGCCAGCGAGGACTGAGTCGTGAATTTCGATGGAGCGATTTGGCATGACAGCACTAACTGTGGGCGTATTGTTTCGCGACTGTCAACGGGGTTGCCCTGCAACTCCTTCCATGAGAAGGCCGGTTGATGTCAAGACACACTTTTTCTTTCTTCTTTCTTTCAGTCTGTTCCCATTCAGCCAAGCCGCCTCTGTCGCCATCCTTCCATCCGCACTCTTTGGTGAGCGATATTCGCTCGGTGCTAGG
>Ga0247682_1000072_pt1 | contig 40764 bp, 57 predicted proteins | sample CNK23_metaG_FD_190130 | JGI IMG/M metagenome (GOLD analysis project Ga0247682, IMG submission 190130) | Soil microbial communities from Purdue University Martell Research Forest, Indiana, United States - CNK23 | ecosystem: Environmental > Terrestrial > Soil > Temperate forest > Bulk soil...
CGTTTCCCGTACCCCAAATCGTGACGCTATCGGAGCCTGACTTCAAAGCCTCGTCAACCTTGCGGATCAACGCCGGGATGACGTGGCTTGTTTGCGGATCGAAATTGTCGTAAGGTCCGTACAAGTTTGTAGGAATTAAGTAAATCGAGTTGAAACCGTACTGTTCTCGATACGCTTGCCCTTGTGTCAGCAATAGCTTTTTGGCGATGCCGTATGGCGCGTTGGTTTGTTCGGGCTCCCCGTTCCAAAGGTCGTCTTCTCTAAAAGGAACAGGAGTGAATTTCGGATAGCTGCACACGGTGCCGATTTGGATAAATTTTTCGACGTTGTAATGATACGCCACGTCCATCGTGTGCAAACCCATTATGGCGTTGTCGTAAAGAAACTCAGCCGGATACTTTTGATTTGCTCCTATCCCGCCAACGTGGGCTGCCAAGTGAATGACAATATCTGGGCGATAATTGGAAAACAAAGAATCAACATCGGTTCGTTTTGTCAAATCGTACGCCGATGATCTGGGTGCAACAACATCTAAGTATCCGTGGGACGCCAAGGATTTTCTTACGTGTGTACCAAGAAAACCATTGCCGCCGGTTACAAGAATTCTGCTCATTCCGCCCCCAAAGATTTGAATGCTTCGTGCCAAAGCAACATACCTTCGATATCGTACTCCTCGCCGTAAAGCCTGATTTTATCCGCAATCTGCTTAAACCCTTCGTGATAAGACTTGGCGGTAATCCTGATTGATCGCAAAGCTTCGCAAAACTTATCCGCCATCAAAATCCCTTGCCGTTCGGCATCGAAGTCTTTCCACAAATTGTGGGTCGAACGTTGGTGACGAGCCAATGGATCACCGAACGCAATAACATCGCCGAAGTGCTCGGTAAGTCTGTTTACGATGAAACTGGCAAGAATGTCTGAGTGACGCCCAAACTTTGGGCTCAAGAAATATGCCGGTACGACATCTCTGCGCAATGACGTATTTTGGCAATTGAACGGAGTCCACGTTCCGGGAACCAAAGCGAATGTTTCGCTCCCTTCGTTTTTGTACCCCGTTACAAAAAGTTCTCTTTCGAGCCGAGTGATCGCGTCAACGTCGGGATTATCCAACCACAAACCCGCGTTGACCGCGATCCTGCTCTCGGCATGTTGTACAGTAACCAACCCGTCATTCCAGCGTTGAGCCAACGGGTATCCTCTGTGATAAAACTCGACGTTGTTCTTCTCTTGTAAAACGGAACAAATGTTGAACCAGCCTGAACTAGAGCCGTACGCCTTGACTTTTTGTCGATACTTGGACGGCGCGTGATACCCTATCACGTCGTGCGACGTTGCGTAATTGTCGTCGTCCAAAGTTATAACCGTATCTGCGCCGTTCTCGTACGCCATCAGCATTGCAACGTTCCTGCGCTCGGCAGAATTGTACGGCAAGTGATTAGCTAGCTCGGGGAATCGTAGCAAATACGTATCTTGATCTTTTGGGCTCAAGTAAACACAATTAGAAACGGTTCTGCAAAAGTACTTTGCCTCTAAAGGAGTTTTTAAATCCCCCGCAACGATGAAATCCACGTCCTGATTGAACAATTTTGCGTTCTTTTCATATCCCCTTAAGAAATACGGAACATTAATGGTCGTAGTAACTATCGTAGTTTTCATGAAAATATTTCTCCCCACTTTTTCAAAGTTTCTTCGTTATGTTTGACGGTGAACTTAGCGATGTTACCCTTCTTGTACGCGATTAGCCTGTCTAGGTTCGGGTCTTCCGATATCGCTTTCAATTCATCTAATCCCGAGAAGTAAATGAATAAATCTCTATGCTCTTCTCGATACCATTCCGCCAAGGATATTTCATCTGGGCTTGTGAAAGGCAAGTCCCAGAAGAATCCCGCGCGCCACATATTTTTCCTAACGAAGCTTTCATCAGCCAAAAAGAACACATTGCCCAAAGCCAAGTTCTCGTACAACGTCCGAGTCAGGAATGTATACGGAATGTGGATTACGCCCCGAACGCCCCGCAAGTCGGGAGGTCCGTCTGACCACCCGTGCCGATACACCGGTATGCCGAGAGTATCTAACTCTTGTTTCAAATTCATAAAAACGGTTTCGTTGTGCTTGCTCATCACAAAGAACGTATTCGAATCGCACGGAATCTTGATTTTGTTCGCGCTGTTTACGTAAACCATCGGCGGCACGATCTCGACGGGGAAATCTCCCAACATTCTTTGAATGTACAAACGGTCGTGCTCGCTGGCAGCAAAGAATTTCACATTCGGGCGATTTCTTGCTTCCTTGATTAACCGATAAAACTCCCTGTCTTGCGCGCCGAAATCGAAACGGAAGCACAGCCAAATGTACAACGGTTTCTTCCAATCGTTTTGAAGAAAGATTCTCGACAAGTGCGCCAAATGCGACACGAATATAGCATCGAACGATTCGTAATAATGTTTGTGTACCGCCCAACGTTTGTTGGCTGCGACGGCGTCAAATTCTCCGTCATTCATATCCGAGATTTGCTGAGTCTCGCCTTCGTGCCCGAGTTGTTGGCACAAGAAGTCAAAGTGATCTTTGAACCAATCGGGGTTGTATGTGACGTGTAGAATTTTCATAATTTTAGAGGGGCGGATCATTCCGCCCCTTTCTAGTTTGCGTTTACTTAATTCTCCAAACTATGTTCGTAGCGGTGAAACCGTTGGTTCCGGCCCCTCCACCGATATACACTATAAAGTAGACGTTATCCAACATCGATATCGTAATCGAGGACGTATTGGTGCAAGACGTCCCTCCCGTGGCGATAGAACAATCTAGGAAGGTATCGGTAGTTGCGTCGTATATGCCGAAAACTACGCCGCTGGTGCCAGTAGTTGGCAACGGCGCGGATAGTTCAACAGTTAGAACGGTGTATGTTCCGCACGGTCTGAAACCGAGAGGAACTTCGTTTAGTTGAGCAAAACCACTGCTGGAGTCTTGGGTGGATGCCGCTTCATAAATAGCGTAAGTGCCCGTTAGAGGCGCACTACACGTTGGTTTGGCATCTACAACGAGGCTTTGACCAAAAGAAGTCGCTGCCGACATCAACAAAAAAGCAGCTACTGCGATTAGCATTTTCTTCATTCCTTGTTTCTCCTTTTCCATTCTATTTTACTTCTACAAAAATTACAAAAACTAAGAAACTTTATTTTCTTGCGTGATGCGGATCGCTTTCAGTAAGGCGTCCGTCTTGTTCAAATACGTGTGATTCTTTGCTACGTCGTCCATCAAAGAATGCAGTTCTTCTAGTTTTATATTTGGCAACCTTTCTCGCGCATCATAAAACAACTGACGCGTGCCCTCATTGAAAATCAACCGATCTTTGAAGTACTCTTGAACGTACTTGTTGTTGGTAATTCCGAACTGACCATAGCTAATGTTCTTAAAAATTCTACACGGGATGTAACCGACTTTGTTGTGGTCGGGGTTGTTGATCGCCGGAGCCATATACGATTCTTTTACTAAACGAATATTTTCTTCCACTGACACGGGAGCGCCAAAACTACCCAATCGTCTAAACAAGATGCCATTTTCCCAACAGACTTGCCCAAAAGGTCCATGAACAGTCGGATACTCGCTACCGACGAAATTAACGACTTTGCTTTCATAATTGAACACTCTTTCTGGTTTATTCGCCTCTATCTCGTGCGGAAGCAAATTCGTACCCCAACGCATAATCAAAGACGTGTATTTTTCCCACGGTTGCAAAGAGAGGTAGGCATCTAATCCGACTTCGATGTCGTCTTTAGATATCGGGGTGGCCGCCGCATTAATACCATAGTTCATGAACGTGTACTGAGACAAATCTCCGAAGGAGGCTTTCACGTTGTCGTCCGTGTTGTGAACCACGTACATACAATCTTTTCTTTTGGGTAGATTTTTCATCCCCGCGACGTTAACACTGATAAAAACCGTGTTGCTAAAATCTATGTTTGAAATATCACTTTGATCGTCGAGCCACAATACCTGTCGATTCGGGAACTTGAACCTCAATGCTTTGAGCCACGCTTCAAATATGTGACCAAATGTATCGTAGGTATTGTAGAAACCCCAAAAACAAAAATTACATGTGTTTAAATTAACCATAGATGTCGCCGTGTATCTTTCTCATATTTCGTACTCGTTCTTCGTGACGTTCTTTGTATTGAGTTATCGCGCTATTCTCTGCTTTACGATAATGGAACAAAGGTTCGTCGACGTTTCGTACCTGCCACTCGTGCTTAACCACATTGAGCCACAGTTCCCAGTCTTCGTAAACATCTTCTTTGTTTCCTCCTGTTTGATCGAACGCTTCGCGTCGCAATAAAGAAGATGCATGAATAACGTTTTCGTTCTTTAAAATATCCAACGTCACGGGACCGGTTTTTACCACGGAGTCTTCGGTGTTTGAAAAAACATGCATATCTGTAGATACAATGCCTATCCCATCAGTCGCTAGAGCAACTACTTTTTCCACGTACGTGGGTTCGATCCAATTGTCGTCGTGTAAAAATATTAAAAACTCTCCTGTGCTTGATTTTACTCCCGTATTACATGCGTCTGCTATTCCTGTGTTTTTAATTTCGACGTATTTAAAATTAAAACAACATTGGGCGAGCCCCCATTTATGCTCCCGAGTAAAAGCACAAGTTCTGGCAACGTGCTTGGCTTGCTCATCCTCGGAGGCATCAACAATGACGACCTCCAAATTAGAATACGTCTGTCTAATAACAGATTGAATCGTCCAACCAAGCATCGGGGCTCGATTATACGATATGATGATAACAGATACTTTAGGCTCAATCATTGTGGTACCTTGCAAAAACCCCGCCGTGAATTTCCTTCATGATGCCTATTAGCTCTTTTTTACAAGACCCGTCTCTATCGGACAAAGATGCTTGACGACGACGATATAGAAACAACGGTTCGTGAATAACCGACAGTTTCCAACCCTTTGACAAGATACTTATCCACAACGACCAATCTTCGAAACCCCATAAACGGGGATGGTATCCGCCAACTTGCTCAAATGCCTCTCGTCGAATCAAAGACGATATCGGAATGTTGTTATACCAGCACTCTTCTTCGAATGTCATATCCCGACCAAAGATGGACCATGAGCGCATGTATGTGTTTTGAATTCCAAAATATTGCATGTCGGTACAAACAATGCCTACGTTGGGTTTCATCAACGGCACAGTTTTTTCAAGAAATCGGCGGTCTAATTTGTCGTCGGCGTCCACGGGAAGAAACAAATCGCCCGTTGCCGCTGCAAACCCAACGTTTCGAACCACGCCTATCCCGTAGTTTTCGTGTTTTTTGTCAAGTATTTTAATAGGAAAATGCGATGCTATTTCTCGTGTTTTATCCGTCGATCCGTCGTTTACTAAAATAATTTCGTGGGCTGGACAACTTTGGGCACACACAGATTCCAGTGTTTCAGCAATAGTGGCTTCGGCATTGTACGCGATTAAAACTACGGAAACTCTCATTTAAACCTCGGGTGATTACCGCGTTTTTTCTTATCAAGTGCGAGAAGAATTGGTTTATATTCTTCTACTTTCCAACCCCATTGGTTCGAGTACCCTTCGGGGTAACAGTAGCTTGGGGTCAAAACTTTTGACGGCTTGTTATCTGCCAAATAACGATTAAAATGGGATTCGTCATGCCATTTCGCCATGATTCCTTTCTTTTGATCGTCGTCTATTCTTTCAGCCATAGTTTTTACTGCGGCTAAATACTCGTCTGTTTTTCCGCCTTGAAATCCACCACAGTAATACGCGGTGTTGTGCGGACAAAACGCCCAAGATTCAGGTCTAGTTTCAGGAGAACCTCTCGTACCAATAAAGCCGGGATGTAAAGTGGCCACAATCCCGTACGACGTGATATCTTCGGGATGAGCAACCCAAAGCATGTCCGCATCTGCATAGAAGATGTGATCCCACTGTCGAAGAACGTGCTCAGCTTTTAACATCGTATGGTAGCGCATAAGTGTTTCGCCGGGATAGCCTTTCGGGTCCGTATGAATCGACCGAACGTGTGCTTGCATCTGTTGAGGAAAATCAGTAAACACAAGTCTGTCTGCTTCAGGCCAATGCTCGTGCGCGCTAGCGAACATGTCAATGGCGTACTCACGATACGCTGCGCCGGTTGCGATTGTGAAAAGCAGGATGCTCAAAGTTTTATCCAATTATCGGGAATTAAATCCTGCGTCTGAGACTGCGCCGTCGGGTCCGTGAACCATTGTTTAGGTGCTATAACTACTCGCCCCAATTGATCGTCCCCAATGAACGCACCCCACCATGAGAACGAGCTATTTGCAGTAATTGCATGCTTGCAAGAAGACATTAGTTGTAAATCCTCGTGCGCCGTTGTCCCTCGAACAATTGTAAAATTCTTGGGAAAATTGTCGTGGCACCACTCAGAGTCATCGGAAAAAACAAACACTTTGTCGATTCGAACTTGCTGTTGAAGAAAACGGTGCGCCTCTCTGTAGTATTCGATTGGCAAAACGCCGTGATAATTCTGTAGTCTCAGGTAATCTTGTCGACGGACGTGAATCGCTAAGTTTGTTCCGCCCGTCAACCAAATTTGCTCGTAGTACCCGGCTGCCGCTTCTCTCAAACGGTGCTGATACCAGTGCCCTCGTATTTTTTGACGAACCTCTTGAGCCACGGATTCGAAATATTTCGGTGATTGCCAGTACCCAATTAGCGTACAAAGATTCGGGGGGTTGAGCTTCGATTCATCGAATCTGAAACTCTCTTCTCGAATAATCATGCTGTTGAAGGTTTCTTCGTTCAACACGGGTAAATCGTGATAGCCTTCGAGTTCGTATTTACGAAAGCCTCCGAGCGCAACAGTGCTCAACGCAACGTTTCGCCCGTACGCCTTGAGTTGCGACGCGAGCGCCATTTGAAAGAGCGTATTGCCTAATCCTCCTTGTAGTCTAATCGTAATCACGGCATGTAAATCCCTTTTTTGAACAATTCCCTAAACCCACCATTCTTGTGCGCCAAACGAATCGCGTCGGGCGTGAACGGTGTCGTAATGCGCTTCTTGTTCCAATGCTCGGTGGCGTGAAACGTGTTGTCGAGGTCGATATTTCCGCCTTTCAATTCGCCCTTATCGAGCGCCGGTGCCAATGATTGACCCACGTATGCGTCTTCTGCCCAAACCGCCGGTCGAGTATCGGCTACGATATCGACGGCTTTGCGGCTGAGAAAATACCCGAAACCACCCGATGCCCATCCCCGAAACTGATCGAATCGGCTACCGTACTCATCGGTGTAATTGAACGGCGCGCCCCCGGGCTCTCCGACCAAAAACTTGCCCAGATAGTCGTATTTCTCGAATCCCGTCTTTAACAAGTTCTTTACGTTAACGTACGTATCGGTATCGCACAAAAATACGTGAGTGAACATTTTATTCATCACCCATTGACAAATTCGACGCGTCTTAAACGGCAACGAATCGTAATCATCGGGACAATCGAGAACGACTTCGCCCGAGACGTACCTTCGAAGCTGCCGAGTCTCTTGTTGCATAGCGTCTCTGCCGAGAAAAAAGAAGACATCGACGCCCGAAGCCTTGGCGTCTTGTCCCCACGTCTCGCGGATCGCCGAATGAAAACCAGCATCGAGATCGCGATGGCAGGATTTTAGGCAAATGGCGAGCTTAGTCATCCGTGCCTCGGACCATAGGCGTTATCAATTATCGTTTGAATTGACGTTGGACGATGCAAAATCTTATCAATCAGGTTTCGACCTTCGAAAATAGATAGTTGAAAACCGCTTGCATTTTTGTGTCCGCCCCCGTTAAACTTTTTCGCGATTGCGCTAACGTCAAATTCTCCGATGCTGCGCAACGAGAATTGGATAGTATCTCTGTCTCGTTCGAACCAAGTGACGGAGAAAGAATTGTGCGGGTCCTTGGCGATTTCATTTCCGATTTCACTGCAGTTCAGGTACGTTGCATTCATAATCCCGACGAGATGGCCTTCAAAAATACCGTGTTGAACGTTCTTGACAGACTCACGAACAAAGTGTTCGATATGTGTCAAAGCCCCGCGTCCGAGAAAATACGCCTCGTCCACACCTAACCCTTTTAGCTTTGACCACGCTTCTATTTCAAAAGGTAACGTACCCAAATATGCGCAAATTACTCTTGCGTTTGGTACAGAATCCCAGCGCCACAAGTCGCGCGCCTCGACGTAATCGACCCACCACGGGCGTGATTGAAGGAATGTTTCTCCTCCGTACATGGGCGCGTCTTTGCCAAACAAATAATCCCACGCTAAACCTGCACCGGAGCGGTTCATATCAAATACGGCGTACGGTGCGCCTTCGAGAACGGCTTGGGCAGTTTTGTGGTGATCCAAAATCCGAAACGATCTGGCAACCGAAGCGAGTCTATCGTTCTCCTCACGAGTCCGAAAACTGAAATCGACCATCAACACGTCTTTGCCCGCGAGCGAGTCAATGAGTTCGTTGATAAACTCCGCCGGTTTGCCGTGGTCGAGTGCCTTGAGTTCGGCTTCGGGGTATTTTAGCTTGGCGATGAAAGCGGCTGCCCAACCATCGACGCAACTTTTGTGATACAGAACAACGTTCATATTTTTATCCTTTTATTGTGTTTTTTCAAATACGCAATCATTCTTTTTAAAGTTTTAATCGAATCGTGAACATTGCCTAACGCTATGTTGCAATGACTGCATATCAAGCCCCTAAAACACCTATTGCACGACTCTCCTGTTTTCTTACAACATCGATGATCGTGATCTACTCCCCAGCGACCGTTTCCTCCCGGCTTCTTAGAACCACACAGAGCACAACGGTTCTTTTGCTTCTGTAGTATCCTGAGATAATCCTCCCAATAAATTCCGTGATGCCGCCATAAGTTCTGTTTTTGTTGTAGCGATAAATAGTGTTTTCGATTATCCTTTCTCCATTCTTCGTTCTTTTCCAACATACAAAACTTACACCAACTTTGTCTTCCTGTTTTTCTTTTATTTTGAAAACTCGATACTCTTTTCTTTTTTCTGCACTTAGCACACCATTTCAATTTTCTTGATTTTATATGCCAACCGGAATTTATTCCTTTTACGTCTTCAGCAAGCAGAGCACTGACTCTAACGGTTCTTAAAAAACCATTTTGAAAAACTAATGCTCTTGCGCGCCCCTTTCGCATGAATATTTTCTTGATAATCATGCTTCCGAAACGAGAACCAATCAAATGCTTATATCTTTTTAACTCAGAACTTTTTTCCATTTTCCTTCAATCGTTCTTCCCGCGAGTGATCGGCTCTACTAGCGTTGTATGCCATCTTCTCGACGTATGCTGCACCGATATCGAGCCCACGACCCGCACAATAGTCTAAGATACGAATAAGGGCGTCTGCCATTTCGACTTCCTCCATCTTGCGATGAGGAAGCTTATCGTCCATCAAATTCTTACGTACGCCTTCCAACGCTTCGGAAAGCTCGCTGTGAATCAAAGCAATGAGTTCTCCCGCATTGCGATTAAGCGGTTCGCCTGTATGCAAGTCGACCCACCACTTGTGATTAGCGCGATGAACATCTGCTGCCAAAGAATTGATAAAACTCTCGTCCGATATCGTTGCGAAACGTCGGAACGGGTCGTTAAAGGGGTTTCCTCTACAGTTTATTAGGCTTTTTATTTCAGACATTTTTCACCTCTACTTTCTTCTTAGGCGACGGCATATACCCGTAAGTATTTTTCTTATTCCACCCGAGCATTTCAGCCGCCAGTTCGCGCGCGTCCTTCAAATCTTCCTGAGTGTATTCGTCAGGAATGAGCCTACGAACTAAGCGAATGAACTGATGATTACGACGGCTTGGGTGCGGGTTCTTGCGCTTCTTGGCAAAGTACGCGGCACCGAGAATCGACTTAGGCGTGGCGTTTTGCCCGGGCAAAGGTACGGTGGCGAACTGTGTTTCGAGCTTGCCCGTCTCTAAATCCTCATCAATCCACAAAATTTTGAAAACTTGTTTGCAATTACTGATTAGAGGTTCGAGCGTAACGGTCTTGTTCCCGTTTTCGTCGAAGTGTTCACGAAACGCCACATCAGTACGACGATGACGACGGCGGCAGACTTGACAATTAATCATTTTCCCCAGTTCAGAGTGTCTACCTGAAAAAGAACGGTCTTTGATTTCGCCTAGCGCCGATTCTGCGGCAGCCAAAGCCTCGGGAGACGGTTTGAATTCCAACTCCGTGGCGGCAGGAATTACCTCTTGATTGATTTCATTAGACTGATTAAATTGCTCGTCCATAATCGTATCTCCTTCCTTGCTCCACTGACCAGCGCAATCGATTTTTGGTGCCGTCTTTGAAGGTGATGCTCCCGGGCGGGTATACCGCCACTTTATCTTCGGGCTCGGGCGTCCCTTCTTTGACTATCTCGCCTGTTTTACTATCTCTGAGTTCTGCTCCAAAACTTCCCAACTCTTCTTGAATCATTGTCCTGTATTCCTCAATCCTTTGCTCGGCGTATAGCAGCTTATCGATGTAAGCTCGATTGATGTGCTTAGCCTCGATTGTGGCAACACGGGGAGTCTTCATTCGAGTATTCCAACGATACTTTTTATTCTTGGGATCGGCTGAGACACTCGATAGCAAAACGATATCGTTGTTGTAACTCGGAATTTCTTTACGTTCGGTGATTTTACCTTTGCCGCCACATTCGGCGCACGTTTTCTTTTCCGCATCGGTCATGGGTTCGCAAAACGGGCATTCGACTTCGACGTCTACAGGTTTCTTCGACACAATTACCCAAGAAGCCTGACCTGTCTTAACCAGTTCGTTGGCGCGGGTGTAATCAATCAATTTTTTGCAACGACAAAAGGGTGCCGGTGGCTGGATTACGCCAATAGCGACGTCTTCCTGCCCTTTGCAACCCGAGTGCATTTTGACTTTTTTCATGGTGGTGTGAGGCTACTTCCCTTGGATGCGCCGATGCGAGGCACTATTTTCGAGCATTCTTAGGTCTGCCCCGTTTTCCCGACAATTTTCCGCTACCGTTTGCTCGTAAACCCTTGAAAACTCTACGGATAGACCTGATTATGGATTTGATTTTTTCCTCGGTTGATCCTATTTCATCTGCCACTTGATTTCGGGTATATCCTATTCGAAAGTAAAGATGAATAACGGCAGCCCACCGTCCAGCGGCAACGCGTTGGGTACCATCCGTAGCCAATTTCGGGAAAGATCGCAGCAATAGCGCGCTGATTTTCTTATCGTCAAGAGCCCATCGCGGGATGCTTCTTTTATAAGATCGCGCGCCTACTACTTGACTGCCGCCGCTAAAACCTTCGTTCCCATCCACCACACGTCGTAATTGTGAATTTTTTCCCATTCATCGCCCCCGATGTTAGAGTCCAGATTTAAGAATCTTCATTATTTCTTTTTTGTTTTCGTGACCTTCCAATTCCTTCTCGGCATTTTTGAGTTTTGTTTCTCGGGCTTTACTCGCGTACGCCGTATTTCTTTTTTCCTTTTTTCTCACCGAACTTCCAAAATTATAGTACTTGGTGGGATCGGTACCAAGGCTTCCATTTTCAGATTTACCCAAGTCGCTTCCTCGACCCGGCAACTCTTCGTCAAATTGTGTTTCTTGAAAAAATACCTCTTGTGGCGCGGGTGGGAGAACCTTAATCTTAACTGTCTTCGTTTTAGTCATTCGTTTCGGCCTCATCCTCTTTGAATAAATCGTCCAAATTAGTTGAATCTGTCTTCGTGAAATTCTGACTTTTGAACATCTCGTCCTTGAGAACAAAGGCGCGAAAGTACGGATCGCTCGTGTCATCGTGTGGATACCGAACAGAAAACTTATTCGGGTACGACTTACGGTGCCATGCGTTCACAATCTCGATAATCTGTTGACCGGCTATTTCTCCCGCGTCATTGGCGCTTTCGATTGAAACGAAACCTGCGTTGAATTGCAAACGCTGCTTCGTTAAGGACGAGACGTGTACCCTTGCACCGAATTTAGCCAACCATTCGTCTCGACGTTCTTTGGCTACTTTCGTTTGCTCGGTTTTGCCATCTGCTTTCTTGCCTTGTACTCTCTCCATTTCTTCAATCAAAGAATCGTTGGCGACAAGGATAGCGTGTTCTTCGTCCATTTGGGCGATGACTGCTTCTTGACCCGCTTTGAACGCACCCGCGTCTTCCAACAGTGTAACAGAGTATCCCTTTTGAAGCGAGTGCCCTTTCTTCACGAACGTTAGAAAAGCCACGTCCCGGATTCCCGTGTGCCACGAGTATCGGCGCAATTGCACATCGTACGCAGCCATGCCGTATTGCTCCGAGAAGTCGGTGCCTGCTGTCTTGATATCAATGATTACAGGGCGCAAAGGTCCGTACTCGGGTTTCCAATTGAGCCTTGGCAGCATCGGGTGATTCGGATCGACGTACGCGACGATATCGAGTTTTCCGATGTCGAGAATTTCACCGTAAACGGGGTCGCCGGGGAATACCTCTTTTTCAAACTGACGCTGAAATAAACAAGAGCCTCCGATTGGGATTGGGAGTTCAGGCTGACGGATAACATAGAGTCGAATCATTTCCGATCCAGTTTTTAGCAAAGTCGCCCAATCGCGCTCGACTTTAGTGTACGACAGAGCCTTGTTATCGGCGTGTTGCTGCCACAATTTCACGAAATGCTCTACCGCGCCTGTACCGTCGTGCTCGTGGTGCCACTGAATAGCTTCTTCAATGCACTTACCGAACTCGAAGCGCGCTTTCGTGTTAATCTCGCGCCATCCCATAATTCTACGAAGATAGTAGCGATACGGGTTGGCATCAAAATCATTTCCCGCCGAATACGAATGCTTTTTCCATGCTTGGCCGGACGGTGTGATATACAAGAAAGCCATTTAATCTTCCTTTGGATCAGTAAACGAAAGTCTCGACGGAGCCCCGTTTAACCGAACATCATCAAAATTCAGTTCTGTTTCTTCGTAATTTTCCAAAGCTTCGATCCACTGATAAAACAACTCTTCTTGACCGACAGGAATCAGATAATCGTGCCCATCGTCATCACTCAACAATCGGTAGCGCTGCACTGGCTTGGCTGCTTGTTGACCTTGTTGAATGGCTAGGCGCTTTTGCACCGACTTCGATTGTGTTTTCATATTCTACGATCTCCTCTTTAAAAGGTTCCAAAAATTCGCTTCGATTACCATCAAAACTTACTTGCAAAAAATCTGCCGCTCGGCTACACGCGACGAAGAAAATCCGCTTTTCCTCCAGAAATTCGCCTTCTTTGTGAGGCATAATTCCTTGTTTTGCGCCAATTACAAAGACTTTCTTCCACTCTCTCCCCTTTGCCATGTGCACTGTGGTTAGCGCCAGCACGGGGTTTTCGTTCCTGCCTTCGTAGCTCAAAGACTTGGCAGCTTCGCAAGCGTACGTTAGTTTACGCAACCAACTCAGAAATTCCTTGGCGTTTCCTCTGTTCGTCGCCAACTTGATTATGTTCGACAGGTTCTCGATTGGTGGCGTTTCGTTTACGGTTCCCGCGTTGGCGTAAACGTGCGTCAAGTTGTGTTGTTGCATCTTCTCCGTCATGATTACAGAGGCTGGTCGAAGGTTATCGCCCGACTCTTTCAACAAGTTTAGCAAGTGCTTGACTTCGTCTTTTTGCCAAAGGTCCTTTTGACCCAAAATCATTGTCTTGATCCCACGACTCATTGCCGCTCGTTGAAACGTTCTTAGTTGTCGATTTGTTCGTGCTATAACAGCCGTGTTATTCAAATCCGTGATTTGGCTCAAAACGTGGGTGCATTCTTTATAGTCATCGTCGTACTTCACTAGGCTTGGCTTAACCCCGTACTCACGCATTGAAACCATGTGGCTGGTGAGACCGTTGTCGACGGGGAGAATTTTCTTCAAAAACTCTACGATAGCGCCTGTGCTTCGATAGTTGTTTCCTAAATAAAGTGTTGTACTCCCGGGAAAGTGTTTGGCGAAATTGGTGAGATTACCAGCCACTGCACTGCGCCATTCGTAAATGAGTTGGTTTTCGTCTCCCACCACGAAGATGTTCCCGCCGTAGATAAGTTGGAGTAACCTAAATTGAACCACGTCGGTGTCTTGACACTCGTCGACACAAATGTACTTTCGGATATATCGAGATCGTACTTCACTGTTCGTCTCCAGTAGCTTGACGGTTTCTTTCATGAGTGAATCAAAATCAAGCCAGCCTTGTTCGCGGCACTTCTTTTCGTAATCGCGATACGCTGCCGCGTAAAAGAACTCTGTCTTCTTGCTTTCGTACGACTCATTCAAAGCTTGTTCTGGACTGACGTTCGTGGCTTTCCACTGCGCCAGCTTGTCCTTGAGCGATCTAAAGGACGTAATCGCGGGGTACAGTTTCATTAAATCCTTCAACAGTTGAAAGTCTTGACCGTAGCTCGGGAGAACAAAATCGCCGACCTTGAATGGTAGATATTGCTTTTCCTTCATGATTAAATCCAAGGCGAAGCTGTGAAAAGTCCGAAAAACTTCCTTGGCGTTAAAGAGACCGACTCTCTCAACGAGACTTTTGGCTGCTTCGTTTGTGAACGTCAGGTTCAAAACATCTTGCGGCTTAATTCCGTGCCGACTTATCATTTCGATGTATCGGCGAAGCAAGACGGTGCTTTTGCCCGACCCGGGTCCCGCGATTGTAACGATGTTCCCGTGAATCGAATCAACGCACTTTTGCTGGTCTGTGTCGAGAGGATGAATCAATGAACCTCACTCACGACCGACGATATCGCCTGCCCCTTGGCGCGCTTCTCTTCGCACATATTTACCAACGTCTCGTACAACTTGAGTGTGTGTGCATCGGAGCAATTGCCGAAGTTGACGACCATCGGAGGATCGCCCGCGAATGCGAAGCCACAAACTACAACTTTGTGTCGGGTGGCGAGGCGAAGCAAATCCTCAACCGCCAATTGGACTAGTTCTTGTTCTTTTGTCATGCTCGTGCCTCTCTACAATCGGCACAACCGTCTCCCGGTTCGTGGTTAATTAAACCGCAAGCGGGTTTCGGTGTATCTGCGGGGTGAACTACGCCGGGAAGACGGTCGTTATAATACTCTTCGTCTTCGACAGCGGTAACTTCGATTATGTCTGTGCACGGATATTTCGAGTGCGTTGTATCTCTTTTCACAAGAGTCTTTTGAGTTGCTTCACCCGCTTTTGCCCGATCTAATTTCGAAAGAAGGGTGAGTAAATTACGGCGTGATAGATAAACGTGTTGCATTATTTTGCTCCTAAACAATCATCGATGTATTTTACGAGATTTTTTGGATTGTTGTCCTTCAAAAATCCCGGGAAGAATCCGAGAAAATCATCCCAATCGGTCGTTGTCATTTGCTGCGTCGGTTTGCCCGACATATACTCTGCAAATTTACGAAGCTTGGCGCTCGGTCCACCAATATCTTGACTTGGGCGCATACCTGCGTTCGGGAGCACGTTGTTTGCGTACTCGCGAAGGATCGCACGATAGCCGTCTTCTTGTTCCTTTGTCGGCTTGCCCGGAAAGTCTGCTGGTGCGGTTGGGGCAGGAGGAGCAAGGATAGGCTGGTGTACGTTCGGGGGACCTCCTGCATCAAATGCTTGTGTTGGCACAACAGAATTTCCTGCTACCGAAGCAGGCAGGTAAGGTGACTCCGCTTGTTTAACGGCCAGCTTCGGTACAGGAACTTGTGGGGTTTCACTCTTTTGAGCTATTTCAGCAATTGGTGAAACAGGCTCGGGCGCTGAAATTTCTTGTCCCGGCGATGCAATATCGACGGTATTCTTTTTCTTGCGAGGACCGCGTTTGCGAACGAGTGGCATTTCGGATGTGATTTCTGTCGTTGGAGATTGCGGTATAGGACCGTCCGTTTTCAAGCCGTTGAATTCAACTATCTCGCTGGGTGCATTAGGTTTTGCATCAAGTTGGGCCTTCGCTTCGTCGCGCAACTGTTGTTGCTCCAATTGAAATTTGGCTTGGCGGGCGATTTCGTCGGCTTCAGCCAGACCTTGGGCGACGGCGTCGTTGATCTTTGCGGGTGCGATTGTGGGCATTGGAAGCGAAGAGGGCAAAGGTGCGACAGTCATAGCGGGCGGGATCGAAGAAACAAGTTCGACGTTCGATGCAGTGGCAGAAAGAGGTACGTCTTGATTGATTTCTGAATAGTCGAGGATTCCGAGTCCGCAGAATTTGAGAGTCAAACGTCTACCGGCGCGCGTTTCGGCGGTAGATATGGCTGCTGCCAATTTCTCGCCTTTCAACCCCTCAATTGAGTGAGCGCCGACAGCAATTTCCTGTCGACCGTTTTTATCTTGACCGACAGCCGTGAAGCTAACGTACCCGGGTCCGTCGTGCTGGCTCATACTGAGGATGTTGATGCCGCGCTGGGAACGAAGAACGTCAGTCGTGCCTCTGCGGGCGTACAGTTGCAGTTTCTTCAAACCAGTCGTTTCGTCGGCGATCCAAAGGATGTCGAACCAATTCGTGTCGGGATCAAGTCCGAAGAAAACGGAGACGTCGCGTTTGTATTGCTCGCGTTCTTTCTCGGACAGTCCTTCTAAGTTGTAAATAATTTGAAATTTGCTCATTGGTTTTCTGTCTCCTCATAATACGCTAATTTCTCGAAAATCGTACCTTGGACTAAGTGTGCAAACCACAAAGGTACATGTTTGCGATGGACGAAGATTTTGGTTTCGGGATCATGCCAAGCTCTTAGCATCTTCGCTCTTTCAATCGCCGATTCTTTCGTATCGTAAAGAGCTTCGCCGTCTTCGTTGAAACCTTTAAATGCCATTAAATCCTCACGGTTTTATCAGTTCAGGATGCATTCTACCACAAGTCGCTGGGAAAGTCAAATACTATTTGTGGTAGAATGAGTCGCAAAACCCATCTGCCCCTAATGGCAATCCTTGTGCCCAGCCAATACTTTGTGACATTTGCGCAACGGCCTCTTCGACAGTAGGGCTGAAGGGGTCGTCGGGGACTAACGAAATTATTTCGTCGTGTACGTGTCCGCAAAGATTGAAGTCTCGGGACTCTAGCTCAACCATATCGGCAGCCAAAACGTCGCGCGCGATGGCTTGCGTGACATTTTCCGTGAGCTTGCCCCCGTGGGAAACGGTCGTTGTCCATTGTCCCGTAGTTTGATCCTCGGTTGCGTAAACCAAGCCCTCGCGATAAACCGCCTGTCCTTCGCGATCCACCCAAGGCATCCTTAGCGTTTCCAATCTGGCGTCAAGATAGTGAAGTCTGCGACCCGACGGCAACGTGATGCGAAGCAAGTCGCCTCGACCGCTGATGGTCAATTTGTCAATTACAATGCAACCGTTAGGTCCAATTTTACGAACCGTGTTAGTTCCTTTTAAAACATCCGATACGGCATCTTCTATCGTTTTCCAAAATTCGGGAACCTCTTTGTACGCCTCGCGGAAAATCTTCACGACCATGTGCGCTTCTTCCCGAGTCATTTCGACGCCCATTGCATGAGCGTATCCCCACAAGCCCGTGCGAATTCTGTCGTAAACTTTTTCACCCGTCGCAGGATCGATGTACGAAGCTTTGCCGGGACCCCAATCGCCGCCACCGAGGCGATACACAGCGCCGAGCACGCCCGGTTTGGCTACCTGTCGTTTGCGCTTGGCGTTGTTCTTGGCGTCCTTGCCGTTCTTGTCTTTGAAGTCGTCCCAAAGCTTATCGTACGGCATGCAGTACATCTTGGCTGCCAAATCCAAGTACGCATCGCGATTGTCTTTGAAAACCTTCAACAAGGCGTCGCACATAGCGATGTACGCAACCACGCGGGTTTCGATAGACGCCAAATCCGCCACGTTGAATTTATAACCCGATGGAGCGACGAATACAGTTCTCAAAAGGCTCTTAATCACAGAAAGCACATTACCGTACGTTTGTTTGATTTCGTCGTACTTCTCGGCGTACACCAAATCTCTGGCGTGCTTCACAACAGACAAATCTTCGAAGTCGTGCCCGTTAACTTGCGATGGCGGTACAGGTCTCGGTAGATTCTGGAGTTGAACGGAGTTACCTGCCCAACGCCCGCAACGACTGCTGCCCAAATATATGAACTGATTTCGCAGTCTTCCGTCTGAACAAATCTGTCTTGTGATTGCCGCCAATTTCGTGTAGCTGTTCGAGCCCGCTGTTATGCGCGCGGTCAAAACCTGTCGACACAATTCAGTCATTTGAATAGTCGTGTCTTTCAACGCCGACTCGACGAAACTTTTATTCAAAGTATTGTACGGATACCCACGTTCGCGAACCCACGGCAAAAGCTGCTTGGTTGAATTGGCGTTCTCCAAGCCTGTTAATTTGTTCTGGCTCTCAAGCGCTTCCTCTTTTGCTCTTTGCGCCAACTTGTATGCCGATTGAGCAAACCTGATATCGACGGGCATCCCTCGGTCGTTTATCTTTTGATCCAAGACCCAAAGCCGACGTTCAAATTCGGGCATCGGCCACGCTTGCAAAATTTCCAAGCGGCGCAATACCTCTTCCTCGGCTTCCACATCTTTCTGGCAATAAGTACAAAATTGCTCCCATTCTAACGGGTAACTATTCCAATCGTTGAAATACGGTTCACCTTGTGGCTCCCCCTTTTTCTTGCGCGGGTACTTCGGCGTGCAAAACAAATCAATTAAATCTTTGCCGCGTTTGTCCTTCGCCAAATGCGCAGGTACGTCTAAGATTTCGCAAACCGAATCCAAATCCGCAGGCAGGGCTAAGTAGCGTGCGCCAACTTGTGGATCAATGAATCGTTCAGGTGGGAGTTCGATTTGGCACAGAAATTTCAATGCGTATCGTTCAAAAGTTGAATTGAACGCTTCTAGCGCGACGGTTGGGTCAAGTAATGCCGAGCGAAGTTCTTCGGGCATTGGACCCAAATGTGGTTGCCAAAGTTTCGTCTTTGTTTCGCTAGGAAGTTTGTATGCGAGCATTAACACCCGCGTGGATGGGTGATTAAAATAATTCCACAACCCAACGCCAGATTGACCGCCGATGTCGTGTACTCCGCGTGTTTCGAAGTCGAGTTTTAGAATTTTCATAGTCACAAACGTTCTCGTCTCTTTTTCGCCAAGGCTTTCTTGAATTGGTGGTTGTAACAAAGCGTTTGAAAACCTTCCGGAAAACCGCTGCGAATCAACCTCTTATACGTATGTTGACCGCTTTTTAAGCCGGATTTTCTTTCCTCGTAGCCGTTATCGTTCACATGATCTAGGGACAGCATATCTATGTCGCATATTTGGCAATTCTCCCAAGCGCATTGAAGTTTTTTATCTTTTCCATAATGTGTCAAAACTTGTAGTTTGATTTCTTCGTTTCTTTTCCTCATCCATTCCCTGTTATATTTTCTAAAATCGTCTATGTTTTCATGATATCGTTTTTTGGATAAAGCACTGCTTATTTTACGGGCATTTATCCTAGAACAGAGATTGCAAAAACGATGTTTACCGCTATTTTTAATAAAAGGTTTTCCGCATTCGCATGAACTGGTGCTACCAATAACTCCTAAATTTTGTCTTTTTTGATAAGCCCTGCTGGCTGCTCGTTTTCTACTTAATGCGCAAGGCTTGCAAAAAATTTTCTTAGAGCCTGTTCTAACAATGGGGATTTGACAACTGCGGCACGGAATTGTTTCTCCTATTGCTCCTAGTGTTTCTATTCCGTGTCGGGCTCGCCATTCTCGTTGGTATTTTGCTTTGCTTTCCACTACATTTCCTCAATATCTATTTTTCTCAGAACTTGCGTATACTTGGCATCGCCCTTAACACCTTGTCCAATTTCGCAAATAATTCCGGCTTTAATTAATCCGTAATAGGCTTGCCCCCAAATGCTCGTTCCTTCTCTATCTTTGTGTGCCAGTCTTTCCAACTCTCGGGTAAGCATTCGACCTTTGTGCATTTCTAATTTGGATCGAATTCTCATTTGCAGCGCTGCTTCGCGATTGTGAGCATCGTAAGATTTTAAAAACTTCTTGACTTGGATTTCATAATTTACGATGTCGCATCCTCTGTCAATTGCTTCGTCTTCCACGCTCTCCAATCCTAAATCGACGGCTATCGCCAACGCCCACTTGATTGCGCGATCAACGTACCTGTTGCCTAATGCGACCAACTGTTGCAGTTTCGGGTTGTTATAATTCTCGATTTCGTACTCGCCCTTCATCACGGCTTTATCAATTAATCGGCGCGTCTCCAAAGAACCGAGCATAGTGTTTACGTTCATAAAAATGCTACGCGCAGGTAGTTCCTCGGGTTGAAACACGAAGAACATACGGTCGTTCAAACCGGTGTCCGAACCGTTCATTTTAGACCACAAATCTTGAAACGATTCGTCGGTGCAGCACGTTAACAAGGTAGCGACGTATGAACTTGGGTCGAGCGAATACGCCTCTTTGCCCGACTTGACGGCATTGCTGAATTTTTTCGATTCGTACAACGTCAACAAGCCCGAACTAAGCGAACTGTTGTCAATACCTGCCTTCTTCGAAAGCTGGGAAAGCTCATCGTAATAAATTACGAGATTCTTAGCCGACGTCTTTTGTGCCTCATTGCCCAAGCCTTCGAGCGATCCGGGGGTCCACACGAGCGAACGTCCTTCGGCTTTGTCCTTGCCGCCGTGTGCCAAGCAACCCATGTATCGGAAGTACTCCATAGCGTCGTCTACCGAAGTTGATTTATTGGTTTCGCCGCGCTTGCCGATGAGCAACATGTAAATCGACGTATTGGCAAAACTGCTAGTGAAGTTATTCTTGAATTTAACCTTGGTGCCCAAATAGTTTAGCAAAAGAGCCATCGCGGGCAGCCACATGAAGTAATCGATACGCGAATTTACTTTGCAGATTGGCTCGACGAAGTTTTTGTAAATTGAGGTATTGGAGAAAACGTACCGAGGAAATACGGGGTACTCGGAAGAATCAAACGTAGGAAGCTCTAGTTCGTCTATCGGCACCGCGATATTTTGAACTTCGGGCTTTTGGTTGAGAATGATGTCGGCAACTGGGTTCGGTTCGTACTTTTCGAACGAACGAGCGACTTGACGTATTTTATTGTCGTCGAGCGGAGGGGCGCAATTCAAGTGCGCAATGTCGAGCAACGCGGTTTCAAGCGTATCACCGCTGACACCCATGCCGCGAAGACGACCGGCTTGGCTTACGAGCCAACCGTGAATAAATCCGTGGGGCACAAGATTCTTCTCGTCACGAGGCACATCTCCACCTTTAGCTGGAGTCTTCTCTACTCTTTGCGCCAAAAGCCAATCAATGAGCCACTGAGGAGCAGGGAGAGGCTTTACTCCGGGCGTTAGGCAAACGTAAGGCTCTTTTGAATGTGGATGGATTGATCCGGCGGCGACGCAATACATATTGTGAACGCGAACGGAGAAGTCACCGTGCCGTACGTACGATTGCGAGAGATTGCCCATTTCGAGTGCGGCGGGCGTATTTCTGAAATAAATGTGACCCCGGCCCATTCTCGAACGGACAAGATAAGTAGGAACCTCGTTGACTAACTCGTGTCCTGTTTCCAAACGGATGCGTTCCAAAACGTTTGGATCGTCGACTTCGAGCATCCAAATGCCGTCGGGCTTGCCTGTGGCAACCGCAGCGGCATTGATATTTCCGTACGCGCGGTCCCACTCTTCGATTTGAGCAACGTCCGTTGTGGCAGATGTCGGCCAATCGGGCAAGAAGGCTGCTTTTGAATTAGCCCCTACTGGCGTCGTAGGTATACCGAGCGCCGACAAGGGCAGTGCGATGTCGCGAAAACTCATTTGGCCTCTTAAGAAAACAAATCTTCTATTTCTTTAGCGCTTAGAAATAAAGTAAAGCGATACCTATCTTCGATTGGCGCGTAATCTTTTTTATCCGTGTCCGAATATGGTTTCCAAGGAGCCCAACCACCCCACCTGTAGTGCGGCGGCTGACCCCAACAAGGTATTTTTTTTAAAATTATGTCTAAGAGCCTTTTTCCGATTTCTTCGTGACGAATAGCCGCATCTTCTCCAAAAACAGAGTGTTGCCACGTTTTGTTAGATGGGTGTTTTTGAAGCTTGATATCCGGAATAAGCCTGCGTACGGTTTGGTGAGCGATATTAAGTTTCTCTTCGCAAAATTTGTTAAAACTTGTATATCCCCTATACGGTTTTTTGTTTTTTCTAGATTTTTGAAACCTTAGTTTGAATTCTCGAAGTACTGGAATGGGCCACTGTGTAGCATTTTCTAAAATTGGTGATGCCTTTTCCCATTCTTGCAGCAACTGCTCATCTGTCAATATCGAGAGATTCAAAGTTTGTCCTCCCCGTAGAGTGGATGTTTTGGGCCCACGTACTTTGCCATTTTCTTCGGCCTATGACGCCAAATACTGGTGGCTGCTGCGTCGGGATGTTCTTCGAAATATTTTCTCATGTCGTTGGGTTTTACGCCACCCGGATGAACGTCTGTTCCCAGTTTGTCTGCATTTTTTAAAATCTCTGTTCTGTAAACAGGGTTGTCAAAAACTTTTCTACAACTCTCTTTGTTGGCCCATTCTAAAGGAGACAACGGCAGGTTTTTTAAAAAACTAGGAGGAGACAACTCCACATCTTCCACCCGCTTCATTCCAGCTTTTTCAAAAACAGGATTAAATCTAGCCATCGCTGCAACTGTATCCACGTCGGGGCGGAGGCTCAAATAAAACCTTACCAGTTTTTGTCCGATTCCACAACTACGATACGTTGGGTGAACAACTACTCTGGCTATCCTGAATTTTTTGTTACGTTGTTGTGCTCCTACAAGCCATCCGACGATGCGGTTTCCTATTTTGGCTGAAACATATTCTTGAACTCCACCAACGTATTTCCCTTTATAGTGAAGTTCCCCCAACCGATTTGTTCTAAAAGCATCTTTTCCTGCAGAGATGAGTATCTCTATTTCACCATCTTCTTTACGTTTCTTAAATTCCTCGGGGCCCCACTCTTTTATACACTGTGCTACCGTGCCTACGCGTTTTCCGGACACCAAAACGCTGCCTCCCGGAGTATGATTGTTGCTTTTTTCTTCTTCTTTTTTAACTACGACATCGAAAGGATAAAAATCCGGGTTTCGAACAGGGTGTTCTACCTTCCAATCGGAAGGAAAAGCTGTCCCTCGGACGATTAAATCTGGTTGAAGATATGTTTCTATGTCATTGTGAGCCGTGGCTGCAATTAATCTAACACTTTCTCTACGCAACATTTTTTGAAAACTAAACGCGAGTGCTTTGGCCGTTTCTCTATCAAGAGTGGATAAGAACTCATCGACAACTATGGTTGTTTGTCTTTGGCAAAGCCAATAGTACATCTTAGCTCTCGCTTGCTGACTATCTGATAGCTCTTTATACCGCAATAAAAATAAAGACGCATCGTTCAAGCCTACGCAATTCAAAAGACGCAAGGCTTCTTCATCTGTTGCTGCCCACGCATGCAAGGGACGATTATTGTCTTCAAAATTAGAAATCGAGGCGATGCTTCTAAGAAGACACGATTTTCCGCATCCTGACTCCCCTGTGACAAAAGTTATTTCAGGTAGATTTTCAAAATTGGGCAAAGAGATATCAATAATTTTTTTAACCCAATTGGACTCTATTCCAAAAGCTTCGGCCACCAGAAGAGATTGGTTTTCTGGTTCTACTGAGAACGATATGGTGTGTCTAGTTTGTTCGGAAAGTGAATCCAAAATTTCAATTTTCTTTTTTGGCATAAGAAATATCAAAACCCTCTTGAATGTAAAGCGTTAAACCATAAGAAACTTTACTTAAATACTCTTTTCCATTAACCTTGATTTCGCAAGACAAACTATACATCGGTGAGCCGCCGCGAGAACCACTATTCATAGGCCGTGCATCAGGTGGAATTTCTCTCCCCAATTCTTTAAAACGATTATGCACCGCGTCGTCCATAAAAGGTGGCCAAGAAAATCGAACGGTAACAAAATCTTTTACAGACTTAAGATATTCCAAATCCGTTGATGGAAGAGGCTCCATCTCCAAATACCTGAGATTTTCCAAACTTCTGTTTCGTCGTGTTTGTTCTTTTTCTAAATCTACTATGGCGTCTTTCGAAAGACTAACAAGTTTTGGTTCGTCTTTTTTAAAACGGATTGTGTGTTTTTTAAATTGGATACTAATGTGCTCATTTTCCACACCGGTGACTATCCCGTTTCCCAAATCCGGATGGTTAAATTTAAGTCCTAGCATAAGATTTCTCCTATCTTGAAATACGTATTTCAATGGACTTAATACTATCACAGTCTCTCCTGTGAGTCAAGCTCTTTCTTCAGGTGGGCTTTCACCGCTGAGGCTGTTTAGAACGGACGATTCGGGTCCCGAGGGGGCTGACCAGGCTGTCCGGCGTTCAGATTGACCGTATTAGACGGCTGCTGAAGGGCCTGCGGGGCTGCTGGGGCCGCGTAACCGGGCCAAGCCTGTGTTGGGGCTGCAGCAGGCGCTGGCTGGGCGAATTGAGCCGCCTGCGGGCTCGCAAACGTCTGCACGGGCTGTCCCTGAGGTCCAGCTTGAGTCTTGGGGCGATTCTTGAAGCGAACGTAATTCGCGGGAATCGGGGGTGCCGCTGGCATACCCGGCTGAATCGGGCCGATACCGTCGACGTTGATGAACGGATCGTTGGGGTTCTTCGGATTGGCGTTTGCAACCAAAACGAGCAAGTTGCTACGACCAATGACAAGCGCTTCCAACTGGTCCGTCGAGGTGATTACGGGCGGTGCCTGTCCCAGAATCTGGGTCAAACGCTTTGGCAATTCTGCCTTCGCGCCCATGCTCGCCGTGAAGATTGCTACGGCTTCGACGGGCGTTCCGTCCTTGTCGATGTACGGCTGACCCGTGAGGTGTGATAGCACCCAATGAAAACGGATTTTGTTTTTGATGCCGAAGGCCGTTTGTACGTTAGGCATATCCACCATATCTACTAGTGTCGCCAAATACATTCCCGGCTGAGGCTTAGTGAAAATTTTACCTTGGCTTAGTTCCATGTTTTTATTTCTCCTTTTTTTTGTTTTGCGCTATGCGCTTTTTGACTGTTGTTTGTATGGTTTTTCGCACCACTTCAAATAAGAAAGATAAGAACTAAACAAAATGCTCTTGTCTTTCTTTTTCTTTTCGAGTGTTAGCTCTAAAGAATCCCAAGAAGGCAACCATCGTACTTTTCCTTTCTGCCATTCAAAATATCGAATACGAGTTGGTTGCCTCTCAAAAAATCAATGCCGACTTTGAATTCTACTAAAGTTTTATGGCAATCTGGTTTTCCTCCCTTTAGCAGTTCTTTTGCTTTTGGTTTATCTTTGTAAACCATCTCTATCAATGTTTTGTACAGAGATTTGAAAGATTGATTAGGCTGAATAGAGTCAACTAACCCTAGTTTTTCCAAAGATCGTCTCAACTCCATTCTGGTTCCAACTCGTCTAAAACTAGCTCTTCCTGCTGGACTTTGCCAATACTCCTTACGTCTTTTTCTGGTTTCGGGCGACATGTATTTCGGTCTATTGCGCTCGCTTTTTATGTACTGTTCTGTTTTTCTATAACATGCTTGCGAGCACCACCGAGTATCCCTATGCCTACAAACAAACCAATTTTTACAAATCTCACATACGTTACATATTTCCCACTTCTTTAAACGTATTTCTTTCAGTAAAGGAAAAACTACACGTCGCTGCATAGGAGTTGGCATCTTTAATTCTCTCTTAGTTGTTCCAAATTTATTTCCTTAGGAGCTATCGAAATAGCAAAAGGTACTTTACTAGACAAACTCGGAAGGTCCATCTCCTTAATCGCTTGCCACCACACACGAAATTCTCCGCTCCATCTGAAGCCCGCCTTACGTCCGGCTTTGTTTGCTGCCTGACTGCGATCTTGATGACTCAAGATTACGACGGTTGGGCTTTGCGCCCGTTCGACTATTTTGTCGATGTCATAGTTTTGAATCAACTTGATTACAGACTTAGCGTCGTCTTCGGCGCTATGTTGGTTCGGGTTCACAAATCCGTGCTTGGCTGCCATCGTAATTAACTGCTCTCCCTTAACGCCCGGGATATCAGTCATCGTATCGATTGACAGTTTTATAGGGGACAGATTGACACCTAGTCGCTTTGCGGTGTTCCGTATCATCGGAAGATCGAACCAAGTTGTATTGTGACCGATCACCGCGTCTGCTTGCTCGACATAAGCATTAAAGGTGTCAAGCGCGTCCCCTTGTGTGTACCCAAACCTATCTACAGCATCTTGAGTGATACCAGTCAATGCGGTTATTTCTTCAGTTATGGCTACGCCATCTGATTGAACCAAAAAACCGATACTCTCAAGAATCTTTTTTCGACCTGTACTGTACAAAACCAAACCCATCTCTACAATGCGGTCGTTTTGTTTGTCCAATCCGGTCGACTCAATGTCTATTGATGCGAGAATCACTGTTTCCTCACTCTATTCCCTTGCTTGTCCACAAACTCGCCTTCGTGCTCTGGATCGGGTTGCGGCATTTCTTGCGTCGTGCCTCGAATTTCGGTATCGATGTAAGTCAGCATATGCAAGGGCACCCAAACCCGCTTATCGTGCTTGTGCGGTTCCATGCCCTCGAAAGGATTTAGTCGCGCAACCATACCGCCCGAGTCGACAATTTCCTTCAATCGATCCGCAACACGTTGTGCCAAAACTATCGGCGAGTCTACGTCGTCTACCCAAACTTGATGAATCTTCTCGGGTAGTTCGGTAGGACGGCGTGTTAAATCGATGTGACCCGTGACTACGACGTGAAATGTCGGCATCAGAAGTCCTTAGCCCGTCACTAGAACAGGACCGCCGCTACCGCGCTTCAAGTTTTCATCAGACGTCTTTGCTGCTTCGGCTGCCGCGTACGCTGCCGCAATAGCTGCTGGGTTCGACGCTTCGATAATCTTCTTAGGCTCGGGCAAATTGTGCTGCCCCGTTCGCGCGCCGTTGATTTCGCACACGTCGTCGTGGTACGCAAACTTACGACCATCGAGTGTTTGAACCAAGCGAAGAGATTTGAGCCACACGTTCGCGGGGTTCTCGAATACGGCTTTCTCCTCTGCGGGGTTGTACGTTACCTCTTTTCCGCAACCGCCATCACATTTTATTGTTCGAAATGCTATATCTGTCAAAGACATTCGTTATTCTCCTATTTATATTGATTTCAAAGCTTGAAACAATTCTTCTTTGTTGAAAAATAAATCCGATGCGAATTGGTACATCACGTCGACTCGCTCGGGCTCCTTGTCAAAAAGAATAAATCCCGGTTTCCCCAATCCTCGTATGAAACCTAATTCCAGATGACCGCTCTTGCCCGCTGGCATCAACATCACCGCCGCATCGCACCGAATAAGATGCGCCTTGTCAAACTCGAAGATGTGTTTCGCTGCGTACGTTTGCAAAGTCTGCTTGTAATTCAAACCACGCGCCTTGGCGTAGTCTCTGAGATAGTCGTCCGCGTCGGGTCCGGGCGATTTCCAATCTGCGAACGCTTCGAATCCTTGTGCCTCAAGCTCGTTGGCGAACGGGATGATTTCTGGGTTCCGTAGCGATCCTATGATATAAATCGATTTTATTTTTCTTTGCGACGCATTGGACGCCGTGCACTCTGGGCAACCTGCTACAGCAACCCATCCCATTTCTACGTGTGCCTCGTGTGTTATCGGCATTAGTGTGCCTTTCTCGCATTATCAATTTGTCTTGCGCCTGCGTCTATGTCGTCGAAAAGAATCGGTACAACTTTTTTAAACTCTGCCAACATTGGCTCCGAAATTCTGCGAAAGTCGGGATGAGTTTCCTTAGTCGTGCGTGCCAAGAGCCACCAGCGCCACGATCTGAGGTTTCCGGTTACAGCGATTGTGCTCGCGAGGGCGTTTGGCAACAAAGAGCGTGCTTCTTGGGGTTTCCAGTTTTGAGAAATAGCGCGAGCGTAATTCTCTTCGGCTTGTTTTACCCCTTTAGTCCACAGTTCCATGAATACCGAATCGTTTATTCTTTCTGCGGGGGCGGGGACAATAAATTCCATTTGTCCCGAGTATCGCACGAACCTAGTGCTTTCTTGGGTGAACGAGAACAAACGATGGCGAACCAATTCATGGGTCACGCCGCGATCAACTCGAATTGTGGCGGTAATCGAAGAGTGCTCCGTCACCGACCAATCACCGTGCCCTATAACAACCGCCGTTATAAATTTCTCCCACGAATCGAGCGTTTGTCTGTCTTCGGACCTGTGGCTTATCCGTGCTTGTTGTTCGACGAAGCGAAGCATACGAATGCCATCTTCGCGAGTCAATTGGTCGCTGTACGGGGTGCTAAGTCGAAATGATGGTTCAATTATTCGCATCTAATGCCTTTCTGTACTCTGTGTACCTTCTGATGAATTCCTTGACGGCTCTACCAGTCGAGCGCACTGTATCTGACGGCGGATATTTCTTCTGGTAGAACTTAACTAGCCGTTCCGCTTTTCTATTCCTATTTTTAAACTGCTTCAGATTCCTCAATCCCGGAGGTCCGATTGTCCAAATTTCTCCGAGCAAAGCATCAAAATCCGCTTGATGCACTTGAACTAAGATGTGCTTCTCAGGATGCGGCAAACGCCAATCTTTCAAAATACGATTATACATTCGAACTTCCAATTCCTTCATCGTAGGAATTTTGAAAGGTGTCGGAACGTCGTTGATTACCGATTCAGTTGTATCGTGTACGTGTGAATAAAGCTTGGCTTCTCCTTTGGTGAGATCGTCCACCACGAACGTGTGAACCAAAACGCTCCAAAACTCTTTACAGTGACCTGCATATCTACAAAGCTTGCCGAGTGCCGAAGCGGCGTCGTGAACCGACGGCGCTCCTTGATCTGGTCCTACCCACCTGCCAGATGATGTGCAAATTACCTTGCCTCTCGGTGCTTTGTTGGTTTGGTTCACTTATGAATCCCTCGGAGATATTCGGTTAGAGTAATCGCCAACTCCCCAGTCAAAGCCGCGTGCCCATCGCCGATTACAAATTTGAAATCCCAATTCCAATTGTCCAATTCGGTTTCGCTCGGGTGATCTGCGGGTCGACTTGGGTCCACAAACGGTGTACCATCTGGGTTCAAGCGAGTTACGTTCACGAGATATCCGCCCGCGTTCTTGATGTACCGAGCTTCGTTTTTATAGCGAACATCGGGGATCACGAGAATTTCATGATACGGCTTAATCTTGGCGAACGCTTGCTTAATCCAATATTCGGGGTCGCCGACTCTGCGTTCTGCTCCGATTCGTTGAAGCAAAGGCGTGTCCTTTTCCTTCATACCGTATTCGGTGCGGCACACGTCGTACAAGGCGTCTGCGAAACCGATGCGCGCGGCAAAGGGTGCGGTTACTTTGAGCCCGTGGCATTGTTGCGTTTCACGCTGGCTGCCGTAGTAGTTTACGATAGCGAGGGCTGCGGTATCCTTCCCATGACGTGCCTTCGAACCGAAGCCAATTATAAGCTGTTTCATTTTATTGCTCCTGATTCTTTCCTTTGATACTTTCTTCGAGGCATGTATCGTTTTCCTTCGTCAAAGAATTTGAGATTTTTACGACGCCGTATATTTTCTTTTTTCCATTGGTGATTCCAACACAATGTTTGAAACGTTTTTGGCCAACCTAATTTGACTAATGTTGCTCTCATGGTTTGACCGCCCGCTCGAAAGCCGTTTCTTTGATTTGGGTGCGATCCATTATTGAGGACATGATCCAATGTCAACATATCCAAATCGGATACTTGGCATCCTCTCCATCTACATACGGCTTTCTTTCCTTTTCCGTAATGAGACAGAACTTCAATTCTTCCTCTTAGTCTTGATCTCCTCATGCTTTCTCTGGCGAAATGACTAAAACGCTTAGGATTGTTTTTCTTCCATTTATCGTAGGCTGCTTTTTGTTTTTCTTTCCTGTGGTGTTCTGCGTAAGGCATTTTCTAGGCTCGCCATTGTCCTTGATAAATCGTGACGATGGTTCTTTTCCCGTTTCCGTACGTAACTATGTGCGATTGCGTGGCGCTGCTCGGTCCTTTGTTGTAATCCCAACGAAGTTTGGCAGATGTTCCACCCACATATAAACCAGAAAAAATTCCTGCTGAATGGGTGTGGCAAGTATTTGCTTTTCTCGCCATTTTACTGAGGTTGTCTGGAGAACCTCGGCGGCCATTCGGCCCAAAGTGACCGTGCATTCCGCACTCAATTTTCTTACCGCAAATTAGGAACGATTCATCGGCTAACAAGAACTTCGCTGGCGCTTTGTATCCCGCATTGCGAGTGGCGTACTCAATCACACTGATGTCGCGAGGCATTTTGCCTGCGCGAATCTGTTTGTACATCCAATCTTGCAGCTTCAAGAATAGTTCGGCGTTTGCGGGGTCGACACGGTAGTCGTACTCTTGCAACCAACGATGCAACCAAGCATCATCGTGGTTTGAATCAACAATAACCGTTTTAGAAAAGTCGCGGTTGTACGTTTCGAGCAACTTCACCGTATCGGCTAATTCCGCATCCAAGCGGTGATATCCTCGCAACCAAGTGTGAAACTTCGAATGGTTATTCTTGTACTTACGGTCATGAGGGTTAACGGAAACACCCTCCATGATATCGTGCAAAAACTGATATTTCGGACGCAGCGTGTCGAGCATTTCGTGCGATGCTTTAACAACCGTAGGATCGGCAAACGTGCCGTGCAAATCTCCGTACGTAATCGCCTCGACCGTGGCGTTCTTACTAACGATTGCCCCATCCTTGACGAGGATATTCAAATCTTGCAACGTGCCTGTGCCCTCGTCTTGATTCAACTGACGGACCCACCACTGACCCTCGGCGTTTACTTCGACGAGAAGCGCACCATAAATGTGATGAAATTCTGCGATCACACCTTCGCGCTTTTGGATGTAATTGCGCTGAGTGACGGTGCCTGTGGTGTAATTTAGCTTAACGCCTTCACCTTGCATCGTCGCGATTGAACGCATAGCTAGCTTCGCGTGCGGGAAGATTGCAGACTTACGACCTGTGTACGATTCGAGCCCTGCCAACGGGTTAACATTGGTCGGAAGAGCGTTGTATTCGCCTGCCCATACGAGACCTTTGCCGAGTTCGATGCGATAATCCTTGATGTACTTCTCGATTGCGGGATCGTACCAAAGTTCTTTCTGTACGGGCTTATCTTTGCCCGCCTTGACACTTAGCTTGCCGTAATGATTTTGATTGTACGTGTACGTACCGACGATGATTTCGGCTCCGTAGTACGAAGCCAGTGCTTCCAAATTTGCCAGCAACTCGGCGTGAACGTGTGTGTTGTTTTGCGCCGACGTCAAGATGAATCTCTTCACGCCCGATGCCGGTAGCTTTAGCGCGCGAGTCTTTGTGCCTTCTTTCGTTCCACCCGCCAATGGTTTCTTCATCAAACCAAGTGGGGTCAACTTGCGGCGAACGGACGAACGACTGATGCCTAATTCCTTCGCCGTTGCGCGAATGTTGCCCGACTTCGCAGCGAATACTGCCGATACTTCTTCCGGTGATACTCTGTCTTTTTTGCTAACAGCGCTCATGCTGTGCCCTCTTTGTGTTATAGGATGTGAGTCTTACCGACGATGTAACCCGTAACAAAACCTATTCCAAACCATTTCAATTTTCCCTTGCGGGCATTGTCTTTCAAGGTGCTGATTTGATCTTCGTAGTTTTTCTTTTGCTTACCTAGCTCCTCATTCTTGCCGCTAATAACACTGTCGCGATCAGAAACCTGTTGTTTCAAATCCACGTTCTTGCCTTGCTCCGCCGTGAGTTGCGTCTCGGTGTCCGTCAAATTGGCTTGGCAAGAAACGTTTTGGTCGAACGTGGTTACGATTGAACGAGCCAAAGGCAAATCGATTAAAACTTTGTCGGCTTCGGCTTGTGCCGATGCGACGTCTACTTTGTATTGCTCGGCCAAACGTGCCGCAGCTTGTTGTGCCGTCAGAGTTGCGTTCTTTTGAATTTGTTGCTGGAGGGCTTTGTCACGGGCCGCGATGGCCGCCGACAGGGTTTGAATGGTTGCATTGTATTGGGCTTCGCGTTGGGCACTGGCTGCATCATTGGTGGCCATGTGGTTTTCAAGAGTCTTTACTTGAGCAACCACTAGCTGAAGCGCTTGGGCCGAGGCTTGCTCGCGGGCCTTGTCGTGCTTCTCCATCAAATTCTCAACTTCGTACACGCCGCCGAACAGTACTAAAATGATGACGCCGACAAGGATCAAATGGTGCGATAGCCACGACAATTCGCGTTTGACTATGGCTGGTACAACGGGCTGATTTGATTGATTTACAGGTATGTCCATCGTTTAACCTCTTCCCTTGGAAGCATAAAAGCGAGGCACCAATTTACGGCTTCGTTCACTGTTTCGATTTTTGTTCTCTACTAAGTTTTTTAATCATTTTTCTGTGCTTCTTTGTGCTCACACTTCCAGCATAGCCAATGTGGTCATAACCCAAAGCTTGACTCGCGGGCGAGTGCTTCAAGTACTCGTGCAGTTTTCCCACGATGTCGACTAGACGCACGCCTTCTTCCTTGTGCATACCCAAGCGAATGAAAGCGCGTTCGAGTTTTCCCACGAGCGGGTTACATTGGCTGCAAAGAAGTCCGCGAAACAAGCCCGTGAACCAATCGTGATCGGTGGCCAATCTTTGGTTCGGTCGCCGTTCGAACCGCCCACACAAGGCGCAACGTTTTTGTTGAAACGCCTCGACGCGGTCCCATTTTTCAATGGTTAATTTGAAACAGTCCATCAGGCGCTTTTCGCGCGCTCTCTTATTTTCCATAATCCTCCGAAAACCGGTGTCGAAACGTACCCCTATTGCGATTTCAAATAGTTCGAATGCTCACTCGAAAATGTATAAAAATTTAAAACTCGGGAAGATTCTGGCAAGAATTCTACCGATCTCTTACCGCGCCTGATGGCAAACTAATTGCCAAACTTTCAAAATCCTATTTAAAAACCTAAAAATATTTTGTCCGCGCGAAACTTAGGTCCCCGTCGGTTGCGCCAACGTCCGTTTGCCCATTCGCGCACGTTGAGCACTCCCGATTCTTTTGGCTCCGCTTGATAGACTTTCAACAGTCCTACGTCAATTGCGTGCAAACGCATCGAATTCTCTACTTCTTCCCGCGTCATCTTGCCTCGCTTGGGCGGGAAGATTTTGCTAAACAGAAAGGCGATCATTCTTATCCTCCGCTAATGCGCCCGACGCCAAGATACGCGTAATAACTTCTGTCTCTGGTCCGTCGTGTGTCGGATCGTATTCGTAAACGTGTGCCAGATTAGACCAAAAGAAAGCTACTTCATGGCCGGTAGTAGGGTCCTCAAGAGTTATTTCATCGTGTATTCGAATAATCACTGATAGCCTCTCTTTCGACCGTAGCAGTACCGCCGTTGCGCAAAGCAAAGCGGATCGTGTCTTCTTCTCGTGTATCCCGTTCGCGGCGCTCACGGAGGCTTAGGATCGATTTATCCTTGTACTGCGATATCAGACTAGGTTGTTTGGTGTTGCGTACTGTGTTGCTCACGGTCTTTCTCCCTTGATGAGTATTCGATAAGCACTGCGCAAAAACAGTGCTCCGAATGCCCCTGTCTTCAAACCCATAGCGTAAACGAAAACAACTTGCCAAAGTTTCATTGGCTTTCCTCCTGAAATTGCTGGGGCTGGGGATATTCGACTCGGGCACAATTCTCGCACGCGTCGAAATACGGGCCCCGAGAGGTTCCGTTTTCGCGGCGCGAGTAACCGGCGGGTTTCTTTTCGCAGCCTTTAAACTTGAAGTGGCAAACGTCGCCGTCGTACGGTCCTCTGTACTCCTCACTCATACGATCCTCTCTCATCAAAATCTTTCCCGGGCCGTGGCGTCTTTCTAGCGGCTGCTTTGCACAAGGACCAGCCGAGAAAACCGATACTAAGGCACACGATTGCAATTCGCAGCATCATACGTTCGCCTCCCGTTGGATTTGAAAAATCAAACTGTGGATTGTGCTCCACGCCAAATAGTCGTTGTAATCTTGCCCAGTCTCGTTTTGTTCGAGCACTGAGGGACCGTGGTTAGGCAACGTCCTTTGAACTTTGCGAAGCTTGGCAATTGCCTTCTTGGCAATCTTTTGCTCCGTCGTCAACTCCGGTTTCGGGGGCTTGGGCAACGTCGCCCGAGTGATAATCGTTTGCCGTACGCCTTGCGGGTTGTACTTGTCTACCCGATTCTCGTGCGCCTTGACGCGCGCCGTAAGCACGGGAATCGTTTCGCCTTGCTCGAACATTTGAGTACTGGCGAAATAGACCAGAACGTTGTCGCCTGCCTTGAATTTGTAAAAGTGTGTGACGCCGAAATTCGATTCGAAAGTCGTTGTGTACAATACCGTCAAATTTTCAATCGTGATGCGCTCGCCGACTGTGCCAATAAACTCCGACTTGCTGTCTGCCTCGATGCGGGCATTGCGGCGAATTTCAAATTCCTTCTCTTTACTGTACGCATTAATCGCCGAGACCGCGATCCCGAAATTTTTGCCGATGATTGAAACCGACTTCGCGAGAAGAGCCAAGTTGTACCGATAGTCGTCTTGCGTGTCGGTGGGCAACGTTTGCAGCCATTCGTACGTATCGGCTGCCAGCTTCTTATCTTCGTCCGTCGCGACTAGCTTGTGTTCGAACGCTTCGCGCGTCTTGTGATTCCCGAATATCCACTCACGTACACGGCTGGCGGTAGACGTCTTCTCGAATTCGCGCGCTGCCTTGCCCGAAAGCCAACCGTACAACCGAACAGCACTGGCTGCCACTGTGAGCACGTCGTCGAGTGCTACGCGCTCTTGAACTGTCCCACCGCCACCAAAGCCTTCGTCTTCGGCCATACCCGCCAAGTCGTCCGCATCGATAAGAATCTGTGCGATTAAGGCGAGTCTCTCGGGGTCCGTGAGCCCGAGGTAATTAGCCAAGCAATTGCGGCCAATCTGTCGGAAACCCGCTTCAGAAACTATAACGAACGTTTCCAAACGGCGGCGATCCGTCTTGCAGTGGTCGCAGTAATTTGTTGCGGCGCGAAACCTCTCGGGAATCTGTCCCTCGAATCCCGGGACCTGCCTGAGAACGTTGCCGAGAAACGCGCCGTTTTCGTCGGTGGCTGGGGAAAGCACGGCTGCGAATTCGTAACCGTCAATCTTTGGACGCCCGGCAGATTCGAGCGTGACGTTGTACACGCGGCGAATGCGGTCAAAACCCGCGTCGTTGACGTACTTCGTTTCCTCAAAATCGCCGACCGTTAGGACTGGCGCTTCAATCTTGGCACGCTTGCAGCGGCCTGCCAGTTTCGCCATGCGTGATTGCAAAATGCCAAGGTTATCTTCGGGTACGCGATAGGTTTTAATTGTCGTTTCCATGTCTAAAGTCTACCCCAAGACGAGTACTAACTTCAATGGTACGAAAGTACTGAAAACGAGTAGTACTTACTCGCCTTGAACGAATTCCATCACCGTCTTCTTTCGCTTTTTCATCTCTGGCGCTATCACTCCGACTCTCGGCGCGACAGCGACCACGGTTAACTTATACCCCGCGACTTCGGTTTCGAATTCAATCGCCTCGCGGCCAATATCGCTTAATACTTGGCGCAGGTTTTCGATCAGGTTCCGTTGATTCGGCGGGAACATGTACACGTCTAAGTTCTGTTCTCTCGCTTCCGTCAAGTTCGTTGCCGTCGGTTTCATCTGGTTCACCTTGTGTCGCCTCGGGGTCTTCGTATTCTCCGCTGCAATTCGAGCACATTAATTCTTTCTCCTGCCATCCATTTTCTTTTCAAGCTTCTCTAATCGTTGATTAAAATCGACAAGCACTCCGAGAATACCGGAAGCTAATACTTGGCCGGGTGAGTATCCGCCGATAGGCTTTAATGCTTCAACTTTTTGATACAGTTCATGGATTCGTTTTTCTGTTTCTTTCATTGTCAGTCTTTACCGCGCGTGTCGGTTTGGCGTGCTTCCTCGAATTCTTTCTCGCCGCGCAATGCGTTTTCCGCGCGCTCGGTTTTCAGTTTCGTTTCAAATTCACGATTCAATTTCTCCAACGTTTGAATGTCCCACATAGTTCCCTCCTGAGATTAACAGCAAACTAAAACTAAATAAACGTGGACTAGATTGCGCCGTACGCTCACGACGGGGAGACTTGTAATAGTCCTGACTGCACGGCGCTTACGTTAATTGTGGCCCAACTAACGCAGTGTTCCGACTCTCCCAAGTTTTCCCGGCTTCTCTTCCTTGCGCCGCGTAGCACAAAGACGATTCGCACAGGATAAGATTGCCTCGGTGGTGCTAGCTTGGCAACGGGGCATTCCGTTTCAGGTACTTGCGCCTGACGCCACCGAAAGGTTTGAGGGCAGTAGGTGACGATCCTACATCCACGTTGCGCCGATTTAGCTACCCGCGTATTCCGTCGAACCGCGTTCGCTACCGTAACATCTAGCAACGTCTGGTCCCACTATTCAGACCAGTAAGGTGTTACCCTCGGGAAGATGCTCTATGGTGACAGACTTTCGTGCCTTGTCTCGAACACCGTTTTAGCATCTACCGGAGGGTAGCTCCGGACGTAAAGGTCGGGACTTGAGATTTCTCCCGTTTAAGAACATCCACTAGATGCTCCCTCTATCGTGAAACCATTATGACTCGACTTCTGAGTTTTGTCAAGAACTATTTTCAAAATTCTTTTAAACGAACTGCCTCGGTACCGTTTCGTCATATGTCCTCACGATATCGGAAATATCGGGCTTGGGCATTTCTTTAGACTCGGGTAAATTCTCGGGCGCGTCAAGCCAAGATGCCCGGGTCTGGTGTCTGTCGCGGATTAACGCAAGACGTTTTGTCTTTTCTTTCACGACAAGCCCCCTTGGCTTTTAATCTCAAGCGAGTTGAATAGCGCTCGAATCTCCGCACGTTGTTGCGCGATCACTTGCGATTGAAACACATTCAACAACGTTAGAAGAACGACAACGACAACCAAAAAGTATACAGCGGTGCGCAGTCTGTTTAATTCACTCACAGCGTTCTCCCGTGGTTGATATTCATGCGCCTCGGGTCAATCAGGCGCAAATTAATTGCGTGCGTGAATTCGTCGCGGTTGACATTTACGATTAGCCTGTCAGTCAGATTGTTCCTGACTGTCAGGAAACACTTGGGGCGAAACCAGCCCGTGAATTGGAGCCCAACGACTTGACCGTCGAGCCCCGTCAGGTTGTGACGCACGAGGTCCCCGAGTCGAACGGGTGTACGTTTGTCGCTCGCCTTGTAAGCCAAGCGGACAATTGTGTTCTCGATTCTCTTCAATGTTCTCATCTTTTTCTCCCTTTATTCCCGAGTTTCCTGTGCTCCCGGCATTCGTCGCATCGTGTTCCAACGGACGCCAGTCGAAAGCATCGAAGACACTTTAGTTGGACTTCTTGCGCATCGCCCGCCACTTCGATCTTTTGTTGATTCGCTTGACGAAGGAAATTGCGGCGATAGCTTGTTGGGACGATCAGAGTCATTATTCTTTCTCGTCGAGGTAGCCAGTCAAGTCGATTCGCTTGATTGACTTGAGAAGTTTTTCGGCTTCTTTTTTCAAGTTTTCAATTTGAGCACTTAGTGCGTCGAATCGTTCCCACTTCTGAGTGTTCTCATCGCTGATTTCGAACAACTTCTCAACGGCTTCTTTCGAACGCTCACCCGCGTTTAAAATCCACGCAGCACTGGGCGTATTTGTATTCCTGTACACGTCGTGCGCTGCACTCGTGACGGTGACAACGATGCGATCCTTTTTGTCGTGCCCGAGTGTGCCGTAAGAATTCCAGCCTTTGCAAAACAAAGCCTCGAATCGCTTGAACGTTTTCGATGCTTTCTTCGCGGGCTCTGGCTTATCAATCCATTCTTTTGCCTGAGTCAGAGATTCGGCTTTGCGTTCTCGACCACGCAACTCGAATCGCCACTTGTTTACGTCTTCGAGGTACTCAATCTTGATGTCTTGATACGTTACCGTGAATGCTACTTTCAATTTTTCGCTCATTATTTTCTCCCTTTCGTTTGGTTTGTAGTCAATTTCTCCGCGATGCACGTTGACAAAACTGCGAGCAAACCGAGTGTGATTAAGGCGAAGACGATCACTGCTTTGTCTTCTCTTTCAAAATTCGCGTCATCAGATTGTAAATCGTGTCGGGTTTTCCTTTGCCCCACAATTTGCGATTCTCTTGAAAGTTCGCAATGCGTTGAACTTTGACACCTTCGTATGGGCAAGGACCGCCGTCGGCCCACTTTTGAAAAGCTTCGGGGTTGGGGTGTGCACTGGCGTCGAGGAGCATTAAATCGGCTGTGAGTTCATCTGAGAGTGTACCCCAAGTCGCCAAAAGCAGCATGGTAGGGGCGGACAGGTTCGCGCCGTACAGGTCCGCGCCGTACAGGTCCGCGCCGTACAGGTCCGCGCCGGACAGGTCCGCGCCGCGCAGGTTCGCGCCGTACAGGTCCGCGTAGCGCAGGTTCGCGCCGCGCAGGTTCGCGCCGCGCAGGTTCGCGCCGCGCAGGTCCGCGCCGCGCAGGTTCGCGTAGCGCAGGTTCGCGCCGTACAGGTCCGCGCTCTGCAGGTTCGCGCTCTGCAGGTCCGCGCCGCGCAGGTCCGCGCTCTGCAGGTTCGCGCCGCGCAGGTCCGCGCTCTGCAGGTCCGCGCTCTGCAGGTCCGCGCCGTACAGGTCCGCGCCGCGCAGGTTCGCGCTCTGCAGGTCCGCGCCGCGCAGGTTCGCGCTCTGCAGGTCCGCGCCGTACAGGTCCGCGCCGCGCAGGTTCGCGCTCTGCAGGTCCGCGCCGCGCAGGTCCGCGCTCTGCAGGTCCGCGCTCTGCAGGTCCGCGCCGCGCAGGTTCGCGCCGTACAGGTCCGCGTAGCGCAGGTTCGCGCCGCGCAGGTTCGCACTCGCTTTAATCGCGGCATTCACACAGGCGGCGAAAGACTCTGCTTCTGTTTGAAACAAGACTTGATTGCTATCCCAACGGCTTTTGATTTCGAATTTCATTTTATTCTCCTATTCTCCGACCACTATAAAATTGTGTTTCCCTAAAAGTTCTAATACCCTGTCGTACTCCGCACGTACTAAAATCTTTGCTTGCTCGGGCAAGTCGTTGTACGGCACCAGCGAACCGTAGCGACGGGTGTCGTCGATATGCCCGACTAGCGCCTGACCTTCTTTTTCGGTTAGCGCACAGTGAAACCACTGACGGACGAGGATTTCGTACGGTCTCGTGCTCATCAAAATCCTTCCTTTTGAAAATACAATTCCCTCGTAGTAAGCAGCCGATGCAAAATTTCCAAAGCAGTTGTGGCACGTTCAACGTCATGATACGCGCCTGTTTTAGCGTAGTTGATCCAATACCCGACGCGATTCATAGCTTCGGTGTAATTAAGTTTGCCTTCTGTAAAAAGTGCGGTAGTCGACATCGCTATCTCCTATTCGTAATACGTTCCGCCAAGTGCGCCCTTGACTCGCTTCAATCCGAGAGAGGTATGAGCAGCGTGGCGCGCACGACGCGCTTTGTTGCGTGCCAATTGCTTCGAGAAATTGCGGACGGCCTTCAAATACAGCCCCATCAATTCGTTGTACGCGGCGGCGGACGCGGTATTCGAGAAGACCACGAACTTCGCGGACAATTCGATTCCATCGGCTTCGCAGGCTTTAATCCACGCGGCTTGTGCATCACGCTTCAAAATCGTGAGGTAATCTTGTTGTGCTTGAATGCCAGCCATTGGTGTTATCTCCTAACAACATCCTCTCATAGGCTCGGGAACGAGTCAAGAACAAAAATAAGAAAAACGTACTATTACTTTGGTACTAGGACTGTTTAGATTCTCCTGTCTTCCAGTCGCACGATAGGTACTTTGCGGCTTTACGATATTTTTTACTCAATCGAATAGTATCTAATCCCCAGCGCTCTGCAGTGATCCCACAATTAAGGCACAACAACGAATCGTACGGTGCGCCACGATTGTCGAGCAATGTGACAAGATTTACTTTTTGCCATTCATGTGCTTGCTTGGCATTGTTGTCTTCGAACGTGACTGCTACCAGCTTTCTAGCTTTTTCGCCGAGGCGTAAAGTGTCGTTGAAATTGTCAATCAGATTGGCTGCGTACTTCTGTGCCTGCTCTTTCGTCTTTACCTCTGGTCGATTGTAATCTTCGATCCACGGTTCGCCGGGGGTCTCTTTGTAAGTTACGTGAATATTGAATTTCATGCGTACACCTCCGGATCGAATTTGTCCACGATTGCTTGAAAACCGTTTACCTTAGTTGCACTATAATCGCTGATGATATCCAATTCGTTGCCGAAAACAAAACGAATCCAAAACTCGGGGTGATTTCCGTCTGGTGGATATACGCCTGCTACGTGGCGAAGAAACAAATACGCGTCGTCGAGATTAAACAACAATTCCATTGCGTGCTTTTTACTCACTACGCGCGTTTGTTCTTCTCCGTCATGTACACTGGAAACTTTGAATCCATGTTTTTCCAACGTGAGCAACAGATTCCATACAATGCGCTGCTCCAATCGAACGTGTACGGGCATGCTCGCGCCTCGATTGTCGTACAGCACTTTGTTAATCGTCAGTTTCGGGGGATTTTGTAAGCAGTTCATATTTTTCTCCTAGAGGTTTTATGCTTTTCCTTCGATTCGATCCAA
>Ga0247682_1000076_pt1 | contig 39809 bp, 33 predicted proteins | sample CNK23_metaG_FD_190130 | JGI IMG/M metagenome (GOLD analysis project Ga0247682, IMG submission 190130) | Soil microbial communities from Purdue University Martell Research Forest, Indiana, United States - CNK23 | ecosystem: Environmental > Terrestrial > Soil > Temperate forest > Bulk soil...
CAAAGCCTGGAACGAATCCGAGGAAATAGGCGGTGTAGGTCGCGGAACAATGAAGGCGGATGAGTTCTTCGGTGGGGAGACCGTGAATAGACGCCACTTCTGCGAGGTCAGGGCCATGCCCGCCACCATAGCAAACGGGTATTTCGCGGAGGCGCGGTTCGGGGAGTTTTACTTCGCGCAGGCGCCCGAGGTGCGAGGTCAACTTCGCTTCGATATCCGCATGAGTGAATTGCACGGCGTCAAACTTTACAAGCACGGAGCAGTAGGCGGGATGGAGATTTACGATGCCGTCGAGCGGTTCGGCCTCCAGCAATTTAAGCAACGAAACGATTCCACGATGAGCATCGAGCGAAATTTCGTTTCCGAAGTGAACGAAAAGCGATTGGTCACTGGCGGGCTGAAATCGCATATTCGGCGAAAGCACATCCTTCATCGCGGCGAAAGTATATCGCACGCGACGCCGAGGAAAACACTTTCGGCCAGAATGCCTAGGGTTTCGGCGGATTTGTGATGCCGGCCCAATTTGCGAGAAAACCTGCGACGCCGTCGTTAATGTTCTTTACGAGATCGGGATTCGCCCACGACTGACTAAAGATCACGTAGCCGCCGGGCAAAGCCAAGGACTTCGTTTTAGCGCCGAGTGCAGAAACTGCGGAAGTCTGCCAAGCACGGAATTCGAGACCGTAAACAGGTGCGCTCTGGACTTCCGTTGCTCTGCTGCGAAGGTCGGAGATGTGCGAGCCCATATGTGACATTGCAACTTCGAGCGCGGGCCCTTGCAACCGGTCGCCGTCAAACATCACGTCATACAAGACCCCATCGGGTGAATTCGCCGAAGCGGATTTTGCCGAGTCATCTTTTCGAATTTCATTCGGGATGCCAAATCCCACAAGGACGCCGTTATGTTCGCCCGGAGCGCCATAGGCATCCGAAGCACGTTTCAACTGGTCCCGGTTTGGTGACTCGGGGACGAACGTACCGCTTCCCGATGCGGCAGCCGACCGGGCGACGCCACGTTTTGCATAGTCAATCTCTTGCGGAGAAATTTCCGCGACAGACTGCAACACAAGTCGCGCGCTGTAACGATTCAGATTTCCAAAACCATCAAATCCGATAACTTTTCCGCTGGCATCCCGCAACAAACTAGCGTCTTTCGTTCCGTCCAGACGGCCGACGAATGTGCCGGCTACGGAATATTTCACACAACCCAGACAGAGGCCGTCCGTCTTTGTTTGCGTCGAAAGAAATTTATCGAAATCCTTGAAGTCTTTGTTCTTGTCGAGTGTCACCGGCGCGCGGCTGGTGTTTCCGGCGACGGCGGGATTGTTCTTTGCAAGTTGCAAGCGCATCGACGCGGCTGGCCCGGCTTTCCCTTTCGTTCCTTCCGGATAGGCGAGCCAGATTGCGTTGACCGGTTGATTGCAACCCGTTCCTTGGATAGCAAATTCGTCGAAACCGGCGACAGCAACTCCTTTGACGCGGACGATTTTCCCGTCGAAAGACGGAGGATTGGCAAGAATCTCGCAAACGGTTGTATCGATGGCCTGTGCTCGACCGACCGAAGCAATGAGGAACCAACTCAAGATCGCGACACAGAGAAGAAATCGATTCATATACTCGCTTTCTGGCCCCAACACTAGACAGGAATGAAATTCGTATGGCGGGAGGATTCTACAGGGATTTTGCCGTACCGACAAAGACAAGTTACCTTGCCGGAACAATGTAGGCAATTGATGTTTTGAAACGCAGATTTGCCGTCGAGACTAAGGCTCGCCCACGCGCCAGGCTTCGTCGTGTTCGACTTTGACCATGCAGAGCCCCTGCGGGGGAACGGTGGGACCGGACCTGGAGCGGTCGCGAAGCGCGAAAAGTTTTTCTATGTCATCGGGTTGGAGGCGGCCGCGGCCTACGTCGAGCAAGGTGCCAACCATTTTGCGGACCATGTAACGCAAGAATGAGCGGCCGCGAACGGTGAAGACGAGTTCCTCGTTGTCGGCGCTGCGTGCGAGTTCCGTCGAGTAGATTTCGCGTTCGGTGCTGCGCTCTTTATCGTCTTGTTCGGAGCCGGTGGAAGCTGCGAACGATGCAAAGTCGTGCATGCCGACGAATTTCCCGGCGGCTTCGCGCATTTTGTCTTCGTCGAGCGGAAAGGGATAGTGCAGAACGTAGCGCCACTCGCTCGGTGGAACAATTTTTCCTCGAAACAAGCGGTAGCGATAAATTTTCGCGCGCGCGGACCAGCGAGCGTTGAAGTCCGGCCCGGTTTCGGCGGCCTCCACGATGCGAATCGTTGGCGGCAGAATGGCGTTCAGCGCACGCTGAAATTCTCCGACGGACAATGTGGACTGCGTCTTAAAACTGCCGACCTGGCCGAGCGCGTGAACACCGGCATCGGTGCGTCCGGCGGCGTGCAGATGAATCTGCTCCTGGGTGATGCGGCCAAGGACATCCGCAATTTCGCCCTGCACAGTGGGCTTGTCTTTCTGAATTTGCCAGCCGTGGAAATCGGTACCATCGTAGGCAATCGTGAGCTTTAAATAGCGCATTCGAGGGAAATTCTAATATGTCCTGGCAGGGATTGCTCGTCGCGCTGAAACGGGGTTGTCAACCGACCCTGAAAAGAGCCCGAGCGGATGAATTGTCGTGCCTAAATCTTCAGCTGAAACGTGATTGGCTGCTGCGATGCGTCGATAGCCCGGTATAAGCGGAGGGGACACGACAATTACTTTTAGCGCAGGAAAGAATAATCCGACTGCTTCACGAAATAAGAATCGCCAGCCCAAGGCGAGAACAATTGCGTATCCCCAAGCGCCGTTATAAAGCAGATACACGTAGATTGCCAAAAACAGCACGTTGGAGACACGCCGCAGGCTAGGAAGAAAGTCGCTACGATAATCAGTCTTGAGCCACGCCAGGCAATCTCGGCACGAAAACCGAGCCAAGCTTGGTTTAAGGGGCGGCAAACTAGTTCCACAGCATGGGCAAAAAAGAAATTTCATATAGCTTTTCCGAGAAAATACTACGGCACGACGCGCGTACCAATCTGTTTCACGGCGCGGTACGCACAAAGCGGCTGCCGGGTTTGACGGCGGCGGAGCCTTCGCGGCAGAGCGGGCAGTCGTCTGGTTCGTAGCTGGCGATCGGCAGATCGAGCAACGCTTGCGACTCGACGGGAAACTCAATTTTTCCGCCGCTGCGGTCGATCAACGCGCCTGCGGCGACGACGCAGCCGCCCGCTTCTTCCACAACGTTTATCGCTTCGAGTGTCGAGCCGCCCGTGGTCCAGACGTCTTCGATCACGAGCACGCGCTTCCCTGGTTGCAATTGAAAACCACGGCGCATGGTCATGTTGCCGCTGGCGTCGCGTTCGACGAAAATTGCCGGAGTCCCGCCGCCAATCGAGCCCGCTGGTTCGGGCAGAGCGCGCGCAACTTCCTGGCCAATAATCAAGCCGCCCATCGCGGGCGAAACGACCGCCTCAATGCGATCATTCGCAAACAGTCCTGCCAATCCGTGCCCCAGCTTCTCCGCAAAGCGCGGATACTGAAGCACCTGCGCGCATTGCACGTACATGGAGCTGTGCAGACCGCTGGACAGTTCAAAGTGCCCTTTGCGGATCGCTCCCGCCGTCTCAAAAAGCTTCAGCCATTCTTGCCGCGCGTCCAATTCCGGCCTTCCTTCCTCGATTGGCCTCTTTGGGGCCCGCCTTTGCCCACCCGGCTAACCACGGGGCGTTGCTAAGCGTCGAATTGTCAGCAGCCTAGCGGCGGCTGTTTGCGTTGTCAAGGACGGCGAGCGCCTGTTAGACTTTTGCGTGGTTTCGGCGCCGGCCACGACGCCGGTCATGCGTGCGGCGATGCCGTAAGTCCTTTTCGATGAAACGAATTGAAACAAAATAGGCCCTGCCAACGTTCTATTGAATTGAGAAACAATTTAGCCGTCAAAGTGGGATTCCAACGCGAGGGGATGCTGAAATCATGACCAAGACGTTTGTTCGACCGCTGCTGGCTGCAACTCTGGCTTGCACACTAGCTTTTAGCCCAGCGCTATTGACGTACGCGCAGGAGGCGCAGGCCCCAGCCGCGCCCGCGCCGACGACAAATGCCGTACCGAACGTGTCGCTCGGCGTCGCAAAGTACAAATACACGAAGGCGCCCAAACCGTTTCCGAACCTCCTAGCGCCGTATAAGCCGATCTCCGTAGACCCGGTCGGACTAGCCAACTCTCCCCGCATTGACCAGATGATTCAGGACGGGAAGCTCAATTTGAGCCTGCAGGACGCGGTTGAGCTGGCCTTGCAGAACAATCTCGACATCATCGTGCAACGGTACAATCCGTGGCTGGCCGACACTTCGATTTTGAAGACGGAAGCCGGAGGGTTTGGCGGAGGAACGCCCGGCGCAGCCTTTGCGGGTTCGACGTCCAGTTCGCCGCTTATCAATTTCGATCCCACGCTGACGACAACCCTCAGCGTGGACGATCGCAACATCCCGGTAAACAACCCGCTGACGTCCGGAACCGGTACCGGCGCTTCCTCGCTGGCCCGACTCACGATTCACACCTCGACGTTCAACACGCAATTTTCGGAGGGCTTTCATACCGGTACGACATTCTTCACGGCATGGGACAACACGCGGAGTTCTTCGACGTCACCTGCGAACTTGTTTAACCCGTCCGTGCAGTCTTCGATTTTTGTCGGCTTCTCGCAACAGTTGTTGAACGGATTCGGCACGAAGGTCAATACCCGCAACATTCGCATCGCGAAGAACAACCGCAAGATCGCGGATTTGGCGTTCTCGCAGCAAGCGATTACCACCATTACGAATACGATTACCGCGTATTGGGAATTGGTCTTCGCGCGCGAAAACGTAAAAGTGCAGCAACAAGCTGTCACCGTCGCTGAAAAACTGTATGGCGATAACAAGAAGCAACTGGAAATCGGGACGATGGCGCCGCTCGACGTGACTCGAGCCGAGTCCGAACTCGCAACTGACCGGCAAAATCTGATCGTGGCGCAGACTGCGCAATTGCAGCAGACCCAGGTGCTCAAGAACGCTATTTCGAAGAATCCTTTGGCGCCGAACATGATTAACGTGGAAATCATTCCGACGGATCTGCCGACGCGGCCGGAAGCGATCGAGGCGCCGTCATTCGAACAGGCGGTCGCTGAAGCGTTCGCCAAGCGGCCCGACGTGCAGGAGCAAGCGATCAATTTGCAGAACGGACAAATCGACTTGGGCGCGACGCGCAATGCGCTCTTACCCACGGCTACGCTTACTGCTCAGTACGGTTCTGTTGGCCTCGCGGGTAACCAGACCCAGGTGCTGACTTCGCAGACGGTTGCGGGAGCCCAACTCGTGGACGCGAACGGCAATCCCGTGCAGGTATTTTTTCCAGTGGCTGTGCCGACTAGCACGCAGGTCGTCAAAGGCGGGCTGGGTGATGCGATGAGTACGGTGTTCCACAATAATTTTCCGGACTACAACGTGCAGCTAAACGTGCAAATCCCGATTCGCAACCGCTCGGCACAGGCAGACAATCAGAGGGCAATCTTGACGCAGCGGCAGCTGGAAGCGCAGATGCAGCAGCTGAAAAATAGCGCGCTGCTCGATGTGCGCAACACCTTCATCGCGCTCGAGCAGAACCGCGCACGCGTGGAAGCCGCTTCAAAAGCACGCGAATTGCAGCAGCAGACCTTCGACGCCGAACAAAAGAAATATCAACTCGGCGCATCGACGGTATACCTCGTTATTCAAACGCAGCGCGACCTGATTTCGGCCCAAGGCACCGAGCTTCGCGCCTTGACCGACCTCGTGGAGGCGAAAGCCAATTACGAACGCGCGCTGGGGCGGACGCTGGAGGTCAATCGGGTGACGATTGCCGACGCGAAGACCGGTCAAGTCGACCAGGCCACGCTCATCCCCGGCACATTACACGGCCAAGTTGTCGGGATGGACAAGGTCTACCGCGAAATCGAGAACGGCAGCGGACAAAAGTAGTCTGAGCTCTTCCCACGGCCGGTTCAAAAAGCGCGGGCCGGCCGTTTTTATTTGTAGGCCACTTTGGAAAAGCGGCGGTACGCGAATTCTTGCCCCAAGCTGGGCTTTCGCATAGCATTAGAATTAGTTATGAGCGATTCGCATCCGACAAAAACACAAACCATCGCGCCCGCCGAATCCAGTTCTTCGCGAAAGCCTTCCGCAAAAGAAACCGCATGGGAAAAGAACACGCTGGAGCCCACGCTCGCGAAGAGTCCCGAACGACAGGCTACGTTCACCACAATATCCGCGCACCCGATTCGGAGGCTGTACACTCCTGCGGATTTGCCGGGCTGGGATCCCGCTACAGACCTTGGTCAACCGGGCGAACCGCCCTATACGCGAGGGATTCACGCGACGATGCACCGCGGACGTTTGTGGACGATGCGGCAGTTCGCGGGATTTGGCGCGGCCGAAGATACGAATCAGCGGTTTCGGTATTTGCTTGCGCAGGGACAGTCAGGCCTTTCGACTGCGTTCGACCTTCCAACTTTGATGGGCTACGACTCGGATCATCCCCTTGCCGAAGGCGAAGTTGGCAAGTGCGGCGTCGCGATTAGCTCATTGGCGGACATGGAAGTGTTGTTTGACCAAATTCCGCTGGCGAACGTGACCACTTCGATGACGATTAATTCGCCGGCCGCTGTGATTTGGGCGATGTATTTGGCCGTTGCGGAAAAACAGGGCGCCGACTGGAAGAAGATTTCCGGCACGTTGCAGAACGACATCCTGAAGGAGTACATCGCGCAGAAGGAATATATCTACCCGCCGGAGCCGTCAATGCGGCTGGTGATTGATACGTTTGAATTTGGAGTGAAGAATACGCCGAAGTTCAATACGATTTCTATCAGCGGGTATCACATTCGTGAGGCGGGTTCGACGGCGATTCAGGAGTTGGCGTTTACGCTGCGCGACGGGATGGAGTACGTCGAATGGGGATTGCGCCGCGGGCTGGAAATTGACGAATTTGCGCCCCAGCTTTCGTTTTTCTTCAACGCGCACAGTGACTTTTTCGAAGAGATTGCCAAGTACCGCGCGGCGCGGCGCATCTGGCACAAAGCGATGACGGAGCGCTACGGGTCAAAGAGTGCGCGCTCGTATGCGCTGCGCTTTCACACGCAAACGGCGGGTTGTTCGCTCACAGCACAGCAACCGTATAACAACGTCGTGCGCACGGCATTGCAGGCCTTGGCCGCCGTGCTCGGCGGAACGCAATCGCTGCACACGAATTCTTTGGATGAAGCCTGGGCGCTGCCAACCGAATTTGCCGCGACGATTGCGCTTCGTACGCAACAGATTCTTGCGCACGAAACCGGCGTAATAAACACGGTCGATCCGCTGGGCGGATCGTATTTTGTCGAGACACTTACAAATGAAGTTGAGCGCGGCGCGTGGGACTATATCAAGAAGATTGACGCGCTCGGCGGAATGGTCGCGGCGATTGAACGGGGATTCCCACAACGCGAGATCGCCGAGGCGTCTTACCGCTATCAGCGTGAGTTGGATAACAAAGAAAAACTGATGGTCGGGGTGAACGCATTCGTTTCCGACGAAAAGCCTCTCGACATTCTGCACATCGACGAGACCGTGGAGCACCGTCAGGCAGCGCGATTGAAGAAACTGCGCGCGGAGCGTTCGAGCGAAGAAGTAGCGCGGCGGCTCTCCGCGCTACGTACTGCGACCCAGGGCAAAGAAAACCTGATGCCATTCATTTACGACGCCGTGAAGAGCTACGCCACGCTCGGCGAAATCTGCGACGCCATGCGCGACACCTTCGGCACCTACGAAGAAGTTGCGATTACCTAAGCTGCCGAGGCCGACCTTCCCATGACGAAAAAGATTCGCGTGTTAATTGCAAAGCCGGGGCTCGACGGTCATGACCGCGGAGCTAAAGTAATTGCGCGGGCGCTGCGGGATGCCGGCATGGAGGTCATCTACACAGGACTGCGGCAGACGCCGGAGATGATTGCGTCGGCGGCTGTTCAGGAAGACGTGGACGTGATTGGCCTCTCGATTCTTTCCGGCGCCCACAACACCATCTGCCCACAATTGATGAAACTCCTGCGCGAAAAAGGCATGGATGACGTGACTGTGCTCGTCGGCGGAATTATTCCAGAGGCCGACATCCCGGCCCTCAAGCAAGCCGGCATATCGCAAATCTTTCTGCCCGGCACTTCCACGCAAGATATCGTCAATTTCATTCACCAGAAAATCGGTGTTCCAAACTGACCGTGCCACGAACCGCATGCACGGCTCGCAGAAAAGTTTTTGAAACCGTATACTGGATTTCGGCGATCATTCGCCGCGAGGAAGCTGCGTGTCCGCGTCCACTCTGAGCTCCAACGTCAATCGCAAATCTCCTGACTTCGAAAAGAACACGCGACGCATCATTGACCTGTTGACACAAATCAAGAACGAAGAACAAAAGATTCGTGAAGGTGGCGGCGCAAAAGCGGTTGAGTCGCAGCATAAAAAGGGCCGACTCACCGCGCGCGAGCGAATCGAAAAACTGATCGACCCGGGCTCGCCGTTCTTTGAGCTGGCGCTCTACGCCGCGTTTGAGATGTACGAAGAGTGGGGCGGCGCGCCGTCCGCAGGAACCGTAACGGGCCTCGCGACGGTTTGCGCCCGCAAATTCATGGTCATCGCGAACGACGCGACGGTGAAAGCCGGCGCATTTTTCCCGATGACCGCAAAGAAAGTCATCCGTGCGCAGAATATCGCTATCGAGAATCGCATTCCCGTCATCTACCTGGTTGATTCGGCGGGCATTTTCTTGCCGTTGCAGGAAGACGTTTTTCCCGATACCGACGACTTCGGCCGCGTGTTTCGCAACAATGCCGTGATGTCCGCGATGGGAATCCCGCAGCTAACCGCCGTGATGGGAATGTGCGTCGCAGGCGGAGCGTATCTTCCGGTGATGACCGACCATGTTCTCATGACGGAAGGCTCCGGCCTTTTTCTCGCCGGTCCGGCCCTCGTACAGGCTGCCATTGGCCAAAAAACCTCTGCGGAAGATCTGGGCGGCGCAAAGATGCACGCACAAATCAGCGGCACGGTAGATTTTCGCGAACCGGACGATGACGCGTGTCTCAAGCGCATTCGGGCGCTGGTCGACAAGATGGGCAACGCCCCTTCGCCTATCTTTAACCAAACAGGTTCACGCGACCCGCTCTTCCCTGCCGACGAAATCTACGGCATCTTCTCCAGCGATCCCGCCAAGCAATACGACATGCGCGAAATCATCGCGCGGGTAGTGGATGGGAGCGAATTTGAACAATACCGTGCCGAATACGGCGAGACCGTCCTTTGCGGTTACGCGCGAATCGGCGGCTGGGCCGTCGGGATCGTGGCCAATCAAAAGAAACACGTGCAAACACAGGCTCGCGGCTCCGATCAAAAACGCGTCGAGTTTGGAGGCGTAATTTACACCGAAGCCGCAGAGAAAGCGGCGCGCTTCATCCTCGACTGCAATCAAAACAAGATTCCGCTGATTTTCCTGCACGACGTGAACGGCTTCATGGTCGGAAAAGACGCCGAATGGAGCGGAATCATCCGCGCAGGCGCAAAAATGGTAAATGCGGTGTCTAACAGTGTGGTGCCGAAAATTTCCGTGATCTGTGGCGGCAGCTTCGGCGCCGGGCATTACGCCATGTGCGGCAAGGCGTACGACCCGCGCTTCATTTTTGCGTGGCCCACGGCGCGCTACGCCGTCATGAGCGGCGACGCAGCAGCAGGCACCCTCGTCGAGATCAAGCTCAAGCAACTCGAGCGCGATGGCAAGAAGGTAGACGAAAACGTGAAGAAGGAACTGTACGACTCCGTCCGCGCCACTTATGAGCGCCAAACCGACCCGCGCTACGCCGCCGCCCGCCTCTGGGTCGATGCCATCATCGACCCCGCCCACACCCGCGACACGCTGATCACCGCCCTCGAAGCCGCTGCTCTTAATCCTGAAATTCGCGAATTTAAGACGGGGGTTCTGCAGACATAATGGATCGCCGCGGACTTGTCTTTGGCCTTGTGTTTCTATTGATGGGCGTCCTTTTTCTCGTCGGTACCTCCTTGCAGTTCGATCGAAGTGCTAAAGCCGATGCGAAATACATGGAGGAGCACCCGCGGGATTGGCTTTTATATGCCGGGCCTTCTGCATTCGAAGAGGGCGCAGGCTGGACCGGCCTAGTCTCGGTCGTCGGCGGGCTTGCCCTACTCACGTTTGAAGGAATCAACAGTGGGAGGAGACGACAACTTCCGTGACCGAGATCATAAAACTTATTGAGTGTCCGCGCGATGCCTGGCAAGGCGTTGCGGACATCATCCCAACCGAATTCAAAGCCAACTATCTCAAAGAGCTGGTTCTCGCTGGCTTCAAGCACATCGACGCTGTCAGCTTCGTCTCGCCCAAACACGTCAAGCAAATGGCCGACAGCGAAGAAGTCATGGCTCGCCTCAACGATTCCCTTTCCGCCGAAATCGAGAAACCGGAAATCATTGGCATAGTCGTAAACGAAAAAGGCCTTGAACGCGCGCTGAAAACTCCCGGCGTCACCACAATCGGTTATCCCTACTCCATCTCCGCCTATTTCCGCCGCGCCAACGCCAACATGTCCCGCGACGAATCGCGCAAGCTCGTCGAAATCCTCCAGAAAGAAACCAGGGCTGCCAACCGCGGCCTCGTCGTTTACATCTCGATGGCCTTCGGAAACCCTTACGACGAACCGTGGGGACCGGAAATCGTCGAAGAAACGCTAGAGTGGCTCAAGGATGTTCGCGTCCGTACTGTCTCCCTCGCCGACACTGCCGGAACCGCGTCGGCCGAATCCATCACCGAAGTCTTTCGCCGCGCAAACAGCTACGTCGCGGGCATGGAAATCGGCGTTCATCTGCACTCCACGCCCATGGGCGCCGCTGATAAAATCCTCGCGGCCTACAACGCCGGATGCCGCCGCTTTGACAGCGCGCTCACCGGCCTTGGCGGCTGTCCCTTTGCCGGAGATGAACTGGTCGGCAACATCGCTACCGAAGACGTGCTCGCCGCGCTCAGCCTCGCCGGCTATAGGCAGGAACAGACTGGCCTCCATCTCGAAAAAGTCGTAAAACTGACGAATGAAATCCGCGCGACCTATGCCCACGCGCCGCTCGTGAACTAAGGAGGGCCGATGAACTACACGACGCTGCTGCTCGAACACGAAGGCCCCAGCGCCAAGATCACCTTCAACCGGCCCGATAAACGCAACGCTATCTCCACCAAGATGATTTGCGATTTGTTGACGGCGCTCGACGAACTCGAAAAAGACCGCACGCGCGTTGTAATCATGACCGGTGCTGGCTCCGCCTTCTGCGCCGGGATGGATCTCGAAATGCTCTCCGCCATCGGTCAGCAATCAGCGCAGGAAAATCAGGAAGACTCCCGGCGCATGGCACGGATGTTTCGTCGCATCTGGAGTTTTCCGAAGCCGCTGATTGCTGCAGTAAATGGACACGCGCTCGCCGGAGGATGTGGCATCGCAACGCTCTGCGATTTCACAATCGCCGTACCGGAAGCAAAATTCGGTTACACGGAAGTCAAAATCGGTTTCCTCCCGGCGATCGTTTCTGTTTTTCTGACGCGCCAAATCGGCGACAAGCGCGCCCGCGATCTTCTGCTCACCGGCCGCTTGGTCGAAGCCAAGGAAGCGAAAGAACTCGGCCTGGTCACGGAAATTGTTCCCGCGGACAAGCTCATGTCTCGCGCCGCGGAAATTGCGGAACAGCTCATCGCCGCCAGCCCCAGCAGCCTCACGCGCGCAAAACGCCTGCTCACTTCCGCTGCTGCGGCTTCGGTCGACGCTGACCTCGAGCGCGCCGTGCTCGAAAACGCTCGCATTCGATGCACTCCAGATTTTCAGGAGGGCCTCGCGTCGTTCCTCGAAAAACGCAAACCCGTCTGGCAGGGAGACGACTAGCCCACACCATGCTGGAATTTCACGATACGAGTGTGCGCGTTCGATATGTCGAGACCGACCAGATGGGCGTCGTCTACCACGCGAACTACCTCATCTGGTTCGAAGTCGGCCGTGTGGAATTGATGCGTGCACTTGGCGTCGAGTACAAACGCATGGAACTCGAAGACGATTGCCAGATCGTCGTTGCCGACGTGAAGTGCCGTTACCACCATCCGGCACGCTACGACGAGGTGCTTTGCATCCGGACGCGCATCGCCGAAACGAAAAATCGCGTGATTCGCTTCTCCTATGAGATTTTCTGCGCAGCCAACGATGTCCTCCTTGCTTCTGGCGAAACCACGCACGTTATCTGCGGAAGGAACGGCAAACCCAAATTGTTGCCTCAGAAATACCGCGACATCTTTCACGTGAAGCGGGCTCATCCCGCAGCGGGGAGTGCTTCGCAATGACCATCGCGCTCACCGGAAACGATCTGACATTCGAACAGTTGCATGCCGTGGTGTTTCGCGGAGAGAAAGTTTCACTTTCACCCGGTTCCGTCGAACGCATGAACGCCTCGCGCGCCGTCGTGGACAAACTCGTTGCCTCCGGTAAAACCGCCTACGGGATCAACACCGGCTTCGGAAAACTCGCCAGCGTTCGCATCTCCAGCGAACAAGTCCGTCAGTTGCAAGTAAATCTTGTCCGCTCCCATGCTTGCGGCGTCGGCCCGCCGCTGGGTGAAGCGGAAACGCGCGGCATGATTCTGCTGCGAGCCAACGCGCTCGCTAAGGGCCTCAGCGGTGTTCGGCCGACCGTTGTGGAAACGCTCTGCGGGATGTTGAACGCCGGAGTGCATCCAGTCATTCCCTCGCAAGGGTCAGTCGGTGCGTCGGGTGACCTTGCGCCGCTCGCCCACCTCGCATTGGTCGTCATCGGCGAAGGCCAAGCCGAGTTTCAGGGAACAATTCTGCCCGGCGCAGAAGCGCTCAAACACGCCGGCCGTACTCCCGTGGCGCTGGAAGCGAAAGAAGGCCTTTCGCTCCTGAACGGCACGCAAGGCATGCTGTCGCTGCTAAGTCTCGCACTATACGAAGCCGACGTTCTCGCTGACACCGCCGACGTCGCCGCTGCGCTTTCCCTTGACGCTCTTCGCGGCAGCCCAGGTGCATTTGACCCGCGCATCATGCAGGCGCGTTCTTACGCCGGCGCGGCACGCACCGCTCGCAACCTCGCGCTTCTGAATGAAGGAAGCACAATTCGCGAATCGCATCGCTCCGCTGAGAAAGATCCGCGCGTTCAGGACGCATACAGCCTTCGTTGCACACCGCAGGTCCACGGCGCCGTGCGCGATTCCTTGCTCCAGGCTCGAGCGATGGCGCAGGTCGAACTAAATAGCGCAACGGACAATCCGTTGGTCTTCGTCAAGGAAAAGGGCGGAGGCGACATCGTTAGCGGAGGAAATTTTCACGGCCAGCCCCTGGCCATGGCCGCGGATCAAGTAGCCATCGCAATCGCCACGCTTGGCGGTATCGCCGAACGCCGCATCGAGCAGATGACCAATCCGCTCACCAGCATGCTTCCCGCGTTCCTCACGCCCGAACCCGGTCTCAATTCCGGTTTCATGATCGCCCAAGTGACCGCGGCGGCGCTGACCAGCGAAAACAAAGCCCTCGCAACGCCGCATTCTGTCGATTCCATCTCCACAAGCGGCAATCAGGAAGACTACGTTTCGATGGGAATGAGCGGCGCACGCCGGTTGGAGCGCATGTTGACAAACTTGCGCGGCATTCTTGCCATCGAACTGCTCTGCGCCTGCCAAGGAATTGATCTACTGGCGCCGCTCAAAACCGGGACAATCTCTACCAAGGCTTACGATGCCGTCCGCGCAACATCGCCAAAAGTCGTCGAGGATCGCCCGCTCGCCCCGGAAATTAACGCTGTGTCCAAATTAATCGTCACAGAAACGTTTTCAACACTTATTCGTTAATTTGGAGTGCGGCGGCTCGGCGCCGCGATGAACTAAAAAATTCGTCGAGACTGATTCGGTTTTCCCTGCTTCTTCTCTCTGTGACTCTGTGGCAAACTTTCTTTCTCCTACGCCAGCGCCCCCTTCAAAAACCGCAGCATCCGAATCCCCGCAATATAGGAAAACGGCGCAAGCTCCAGCGAATAATGACCGCACGACAGCTCCAGCGTTTTCGGATTAGCTCCGTGCTTATGCAGTGCATCCAGCATCTGGGCCGTCAGCTCCGGCAAAAACGTTGGGTCGTATTTTCCGTACACCATGAACGAATTTCTTCCGGCGCCAAGTCCCAGTTCTACATACGGCATCGGACTGATCGGCGCCCAATAGTCTCTCAACTCATCGACCGTCACGTGCTCGCGCATTCCCTCCCACACGTGGTTTGTCGTCATGGCCCCGCTGACCACGTCGGCAAAGTACGTGGACACATGAAAAAAACCGCCGGCGTGGACGCCCGCGTCATGCATCATCGTGATGTACCCAATCGATGACCCGATGCTCGTCCCCACAATTCCGACCTTCGTGTAACCCTCCTGCTCCAGCCAGCGCAGGCACAGCTTCGCGTCCTGCACCGCTTGCCGGTTCGCCTGAATCGTCAAACCAACGTTCGGCCCCACGAGTTGATCCGCGCGCTCGTGTCCCGCTGCCATCCGCCGATCGTGGTACGGCATGCTCATCTTGACGGCCGTAATTCCCAGCCGCTGGATCCATTCACAAAGTCCGCGCTGGCCGTTCCATTTCGCATTCCAATTCGGCAGCAACAGCACCGCGGCCTTCTTGTTCTTCCCGCGAAACACCTGCCCATACACCGTGTTGTTCTCTTCGTACGGTGACCGAATGGCGCTCGTAAAGGTCAGCACACCCTCGCCATCCACGCGATAATCCCGCGCCGCCGACTCAGGCTCGTACCATTCCCTGCTTCGCGCAATCGCCTCCCGCGAATACTCTTGCAGCAAAACCCGTGGATCTTCACCATTCCGTTTCCGTATCTCACTCGCCACTCGCCACTCACCACTCGCCACTTCTTCCAGATGCTCCAATCCCCACTCGAACGGTCGCACCATGCGGTTATCGTCCGTTGTCCAGCGCCGGTGCTCGTACCGTCGAATTCGTTGTTCAAACCAGTTCATTGGTTGGCAAAACCCTGCCCCTCAACAGTTTACAGGCCTTTCCGCGCTCGCTCAAAACGTGCGCAATCCATCATCCTGTTAGCCATCCGACACGCCTCACGTAGCAGCAATTGAGACACCTCATTTCCTGTGGCAAAGTCAGAACGTGGTCATTGCCTTCGTTTTCTTGATCGGCCTGGTCATCGGCAGCTTTCTGAATGTCTGCGTCATGCGGATTCCGGAAGGCGTGTCCATCGTGTCTCCCGGCTCGCGTTGCCCAAATTGCGAGAAGCCGATTAAGGCCTACGACAACATTCCGGTTTTGGCCTGGATTTGGCTCGGCGGAAAATGCCGTTCCTGCTCGGCTCCCATCTCTTCGATGTATCCCTCCATCGAACTCCTGACCGGCCTTCTTTTTGCGCTCTGCTATCTCGAATTTGGTTTTACGGCCGAAACGGTGAAATGGCTTTTCTTCATCAGCTTGCTCATCGTTTTGACCATCACCGACGTCCGCATTCGCATTCTCCCCGACGCCGTCAATTTCTTCGGCTTCGGTGTCGGCCTCGCCCTTGCGCTTCGTGTCGCGCCGGTCGACGCTGTTTGCATGCGCATCGCAGACCGTTTTTCGATGCTCGAACGCAACCCATCCTTGCTCGGCGTTGCGTGCTCGCTCCTGGGCGCTGCTGCAGGCAGTCTGCTTCTGCTTGCCGCTGCCTCTCTCTATAAATTCATTCGCGGACGCGAAGGCATGGGCCTGGGCGACGTCAAAATGATGCTCATGATCGGCGCGTTCCTCGGCATTCAGGGAACGTTCTTAACTTTACTGCTCGGCACTTTCCTCGGCAGCGTCATCGGTCTGCTTCTCGTGGTCGGATTATTCGTAAGCGGCTGGAAGTCGCAGATCGCGCTTCGCGGAAACAGGCGTGGCCTCGGCAAAGTCTCCGCCCTCCGTTGGACCATTTCCACCCGTTACCAGCTTCCCCTTGGCACGTTCCTCGGCATCGCCGCGCTTCTCGTCGTCTTCTTCAATCGTTGGCTGGACCTGCAAGCCTACCGGTTCATGAGGTAGCGCCGTGTTTCAAGCAAAAGGCGTCGAAATTCCCTGGACCGTTTTAACGAGCACGGCCATTGCGTTGCTCGCGATCCTGGTGGGTGGCGTCGTCGTTCTACGCAAAGTCTTTCAGAACTCCCCCGAGCGCAAAGCGGAAGACTTGAACGCCGCACCGCGCTCCAACAACGCTTCTGCGTTCATGGCCGCATCCATGCAAGCAGTCATCAAGAAATTGAAGGAACAGGAAAAAGAGCTCGAACGGCTTCACCGTGAGGAGCGCGACCGCGCCGACCTTACCGAACGGCTCAGTGAAGAGGTCACGCGCAACATGCCGGCCGGCCTCGTTGTCGTCAACGCGCAAAGTATCATCACGAGCGCGAATCCCGCTGCGGAACAAACCCTCGGCCATCGCGGACTCAATTTTCGCCGTGCCAGCGAGGCACTCGGCGAGCGCTCCGACCTTTCCCGCCTCATCGGTGAATGTCTGACCACCGGCAAAATCTTCCGCCGTGAACAAATCGAACACCGAGATGCGGCCGGCGACATCCGCCAGCTCGGCGTCACAATCTCTCCCATTCGCAAAGGCACAGACGACGTCAGTGGCGCCATCTGCCTGCTCACCGACCTCACCGAACTCGCCTCGCTGCAAAAACAGATGCAACTCAAGGAAAATCTCGCCGCGCTTGGCGAGCTGTCCGCTGGTATCGCGCACGAATTCAAAAATGCGCTCGCCACTATTTCTGGATACGCGCAACTCATCCAGTCCGAAAACCCGAGCTCAGAAGTTGCCGACAACGCGGACAAGATTCTCGAACAGACCCGCAACATCACTCACGTGGTCACGGAATTCCTCCGCTACGCGCGTCCGCTCGACATTTCCCACGAACAGGTCGCTCTCAATTCCATCATCGAGCGCGCTGTTGCCGAAGTTTCCGAATCGTTTCCGCTCGTCCGCCTTCGCTCCGAAGGTGCTTTCGGTGAAGTTGCCGGCGACGACGGTTTGATCCGCCAGGCGCTCCTCAATCTGACGCGCAACGCCGCCGAAGCTTGCAGTACCGCGCCAAACGGCGGAAAAGTCATCCTTCGCGGCGAAGCTTTCCAGCGCGACGGCCACGCCTTCCAGCGCATCACCGTCTTCGACAACGGGCCCGGCATTCCCCGTGACGTCCAGGCAAAGCTTTTTCGCCCCTTTTTTACCACCAAACCGAATGGCACCGGGCTTGGCCTTGCCGTCGTGCAAAAGATCGTTCTCCAGCATGGTGGCCAAATTGAAGCCACTAACCGGCCCGAAGGCGGCGCCGCATTTACGGTTACGCTACCGCTTAACCGCCAGACCCCGGAAGCAGTAGAATTGAAGCAGAACGCATCTAACAATACGTAGGCTTGAAAACGCTTCCTGGGAGGTTTTTCGAATGCACGCCACTCTACGCAAACTGTCCGGCCTGACGGTACTGGCCGCGCTCGTGTGCATCCCCGCGCACGCACAACAACAGTCTTCGCAATCCGGTTCGAACGACGCCGTCGCCGAAGCCGCAAAGAAAGCTCGTGAACAGAAGAAAAACGCGCCGAAACCGAAAAAGGTCTATACCGACGACGACATCAGCACGAAAAAATCGGACATCTCCGTTGTCGGACCTGCCCCCGCTCCAGCGCCCACCGGTCAGAGCGAAACGACCAAAGCGTCGTCCACTGCGATAGCGCCGGCGACCGACTCGTCGAAACCCGCCGACGCCAATTCCGAAAAGGCCTGGCGCGCCCGCTTTGCGACTTTGCGCACAAAAATTGCCACCGCCGAACAGGAACTGGACGTCCTGCAGCGCGAAGAAAACAAAGGCGGCGTCCAGTATTATGCGGACCCCACCAAAGCAATGAACGAGCAGTATTCCCGCGAGGAAATAAACAAGCGCGCAGCGAAAATCGAAGCCAAGAAAAAACAGATTGCAGACTTGAAACAGCAGTGGAGCGATACGGAAGACGCGCTTCGCGCAGCCCACGGCGATCCCGGCTGGTCGCGCGAATAGCAACTCACCTTTGCATTTCACCGCACATATGCTGATATCGTCGGCGGCTTCGCGGTTTATCCGTGCTACAAACGAAGGAGATGGAACCGCTCCTTCTTGTCGAAGATAAAAACGAACTCCGCGCCATGCTGCGTAAAGCTCTCGAACGCAGCGGCTATTCCGTCGACGAAGCACCGGACGGCTCCGCTGCCATCCAGAAGCTTCGTGCGCGCCGCTATCAGCTCGTTCTGTCCGATTTAAAGATGCCCGGCGCTTCGGGGCTCGACGTCCTGCGCGAATCCAAACAAAGTGACGCGACAATTCCCGTTATTTTGCTCACCGCTTTCGGCTCTGTCGACGAGGCCGTCACGGCCATGAAAGAAGGCGCGTTCGATTTCCTGCAAAAACCTGTCGACCTCGAGCATTTAAAAGTCATCGTGCAGCGCGCCGCGCGCCAGCAGGAAGTCCTTCGCGAGAATCTGCTTCTTCGCGAAGAATTCTCCGCGCGTTATGGCTTCCCGCGCATCGTCGGCGAACACGCTTCGATTCGTGAAATCAGCCAGCAGATTCAGCGCGTGGCACAAACCGATTCCACCGTGCTTCTGCTCGGCGAGAGCGGCACCGGCAAAGAACTTTTCGCCCGCGCCGTCCATCATCTTTCGCCCCGCCGCGATCAGCCTTGCGTCGCGCTAAATTGCGCCGCTATCCCTGAAGGCCTTGTCGAAAACGAACTTTTCGGCCACGAGCGCGGCGCCTTTACCGGTGCTGGCGCTCGCAAAGCCGGCAAAATGGATCTCGCTCACCGTGGAACTCTCTTCCTCGACGAAATCGGCGAACTGCCTCTCGCCATCCAGGCAAAGCTATTGCGCGTCCTCGAAGAACGCACGTTCGAGCGCGTCGGCGGTACGCAATCCATCGATGTGGACGTACGCATCGTCGTTGCCACCAACCGCGACCTGCACAAAGCCGTTGCCGACAAATCGTTCCGTGAAGATCTCTTCTTTAGAATCTCCGCCGTCCCGCTGACGATTCCGCCGCTTCGCGATCGCGGCAACGACGTCTTGCTTCTCGCCGAGCACTTCCTCGAGAAATTCTCGCGTGAGTTTGGCAAGCCCGGCGCCCGGCTTTGCGATGACGCTAAACAACGCATCCTCGACTACCGCTGGCCCGGCAATGTCCGCGAGCTCCAGAACGCCATCGAACGCGCCGTGATCCTGTCCGACGGGCCGCTCATTTCGGCAGAAAGGCTGCAATTAGAACCCACGCGTCCGGCGGAGCAGGCAGTGCCCGATGGACTGTTGCCTCCTACATTTTCCTGGGCGGGTACGCTCGAAGAAGTAGTTGCCCGCGCCGTGCAGTCCACCGAACGCGCACTGCTCGAAAACACGATGCGCGATTGCCGCTGGAACAAAACGCGCGCTGCAGAGATTCTCGGCGTCTCGCCCAAAACTCTTGCCGCCAAGTTAAAATCCACGGGCCTCGAAAGCTAAGCTCGCTAACGTTTTACTCCGGTGTGCAAAGCCACCGTTCCACCCGTCCACACCGCCGCTTCGACGTTTTGCAATCCCACGCCACGCATCAACTCGCACAACTCTTCCGGCCGGAAAAATCTCGCCACCGAATTAGGCAAGTATTTATATGCCGCAGCATCGCCGGAAATCGCGCCGCCAATCTTCGGCAGCACTCTCCGGAAATACCAGCGGTACAAATCGCCAAACAATCCCGCGGGCGGCTCGGTAAATTCCAGAATCCCGATTGTTCCGCCGGGCTTCAACACCCGCTGCATTTCCCTTAGCCCTGCCTCATAGTTCGCCAGGTTGCGAAACCCGAACGCCGCCGTGACCAGATCAAACGACGCGTCGGCAAACGGCAATTGCAAGGCATCCGACTCCAGAAACGGCACCGCGGCACTTGCCTCTGTCGCCGACTTCTCGTTCGCCCGCACAAGCATCGAGTGTGCAAAGTCCGCGCCGATGACTCGCGCTTTGCCCTTCTTTTTCAATGCAAACGCAAGGTCGCCCGTCCCGCAACACAAGTCCAAAACAACCGCGTCCGGCCTGTCCAAAATCGCTTTTAGTTTTCGCGCCGTTCTTGCACGCCACACGCGGTCCAGCTGCAGCGAAAGTAAATGATTCAGCAGATCGTAACGCGGTGCGATCTGTGTAAACATCTCGCGCACTTTGCGCGACGCATCCGCTTCGCTCGTCGCGCCTTCCGGCCGCGTCCCTTTGCTCGGTACCGCTTTCTCTGATGTCAGCACGTCAGCCACGCGTGAACTCCCTGCGCGTATGCAGGCGCGGCGCAAAGTGTAAAGCGTGCTTCACCGCATAGAGCGGCACCTCTTCATATGTCGCCGCCTTGCCAATCTTTTTCGATAGGACAAAACGTAACTTGTTCCCGCGTGTCTTCTTATCTGTTCGCATCGCCGCGATCAGACTTGCATCCGAAAGCTTTGGCCAAGCCGGCAGCGGCCCCAATCGTTCAATCAGCGTCACGATACGCGAAACATCGCGCGCTTTTGTCAGCCCAATCTTGTGCCCGAGCAGCGCCGCGCACTTCATGCCCCACGCCACCGCTTCGCCGTGCTGATACCGCCGGTAGCGCGTTTCGCTCTCCAGCGCATGGCCAAACGTGTGCCCGAAATTCAAAATCTCGCGCAGGCCGCTCTCGCGCTCGTCCTTGCTCACTACTCGCGCCTTGATTTCAATCGAACGAGTAATCAAGTGCTCCAGCACCTTTTCATCCCGCCGCAGCGCCTTCTCAAAATTCTCTTCGAGATATTCAAACAATTCCGCATCCGCAATAATTCCGTACTTAATCACCTCCGCGAGGCCGCCACGAAACTCGCGCCTGTTCAGCGTCTTCAGCACTTGCGGATCGACCACCACCAGGCGCGCCGCATAAAACGCGCCGACCAGATTCTTTCCTTCCGGCAAATTCACGCCGGTCTTCCCGCCGACGGAGCTGTCCGTCTGCGCCACCAGCGTCGTGGGCACGTGCACCAGCGCCACACCGCGCAAATAAGTCGCCGCAGAAAATCCCACGACGTCGCCCGCCACGCCGCCGCCCACCGCCACAATCAACGAGCCACGATCCGCTTTGGCGCGCGCCAGCAATCGAGAAATTTGTTCGACGCTGGCCATGGCTTTTGCCGCTTCGTGGTCGTTAAACAGGTGCACACCATCCGGTTTCTTCCTGCCCAATCCACGCAAAACCGTCTTCCCGACAGCTCGCCAAACCTTCGGCGACGACACCACATGGACGCTCGTAAATTTCCCCAGCCGGGCTATTTCTTCGCCCAGATGCGACACCGCTCCCGCCGCGCACACAACCTCATACGCCCCGCTGGACGCCTTCACTTTTATCCGCCGCGCTCTCATTTGGGTGATTTCGACCTTAGCACAGGTCGCGCCGCGGCCCATAACGCCGGAAGAAACTCGAGGATGTTTGGCGGGTACCAAAACCGGGCGGCATATACCCCTTTTTCATAACTGCAGATTCTACGAGGGTTAGCGGATTGAGCGGCGACTTTCACGAACTAGTAGATGAAAGTGAGTACTGTATATATACGAGATAGTATGACTAGGCCGAGTGCTCGCGGCGATTGAAGACGCTACGCGCCCAAAACAACACGTAGGTCCCTCTTCACTCACAGAGCGCGGGGCGTTAGAATCCATCCATGCCTGATCAAGACCCGCCTTCCATAATGTTTCCCAGGGTCGTTCGTCCAAAAAGCGACGACCCCACGACAATCTCCCAATACGAAGAGAGTCGTGAAGGCGAGGTGCAACTCGATAAGTACGTTCGTGCACAAACTTCCGCGCCGGAAGTGGTAAACAGAATCACCGAATTGGAGAATTGCCTGTGGCGCCTCGCCGACGCTGCCACTCAATCGACCAAGAGCCAGGAGGATCCGGCGCTGCGCGCGGCGATCGAGGAGGCGCGATTCGTGCTGAACAATCGGCTGGAAGTGGATGATGCGAAGCACAGATTTCACTCAGAACTCGGCGAAGAACCGTCTTCCGACGATCTAAGGCTATTCAACAAATAAGGTCGACTTGAACGGGCGACCACGAGCAACTTGGAAATAGCGGGTCCAAACCGCCCGGGGCGACCCATCCGATGTATCGCGCTTTCTCTGTTGCTCCTGCGTTGCCATTCTGTCTATCAGGCTTAGCAATTCGATTTTCTCCTAGCGATTGGGGAAATTGCGAACGCGGAAGACGAGGTTTATGAAGCAGGCATACGGGACATGTTGCCTAAGCCCGACCAGGCCCGCGGAATGCCTTTGGTCTTCGATGACCGCCTGATCGTCGGTGACTTTCCCGGCGGCGACGTTGGATCGTGCAAGGCAGCATCGACGAAGTAGGTGCAAGTTACGGACGAGCCGCCTCTCTTCGATACCAGCGCAGACCGAGTGTATCGATTCCTCACTAGCGGAGCGTATCGCACGACGCCCAGACCTGAGGTCGTGGAAAGCTTTCTCTCCGGAGGCGCTGCGTCGGTGGACAAGTTTGCGCGTCTCGTCCCTGGTGCGACGGGCATTATCAGACTGTCACACGCCGGCTTTGACAAACAAGTCAGCGAAGCCATTGTCACCTCGTCCTTTATTTGTGGTGGCCTTTGCGGCGGCGGTCACCGCTATTTCCTGAAGACAGTCGGCGGCCGATGGATAGTCGTGTCCAAGCGGGAGACTTCGGTGTCTTAGCTGTCGCAAATTCCTTCGTGGTACCATCCTTGGGCGGCCAAATCCGCCTTACGAACGCCCACTTTCGATGGCACTTTCCGAAAAAACTTATCGCGCAGACTACGCCGTGGTCGGCTCCGGTGTCGCAGGGTTGCGCGCTGCCATCGAGCTGAGCGACGCGGGAAGCGTCCTCGTTCTGGCCAAATCTTTTCTGAGCGACTCCGCCACGGCTTGGGCGCAGGGCGGCATCGCCGTCGCCCTCAGCGACGAAGACGAAATCGGACTTCACGAGCAGGACACGATTAACGCAGGCGATGGCCTTTGCCGGCCTGAATCCGTCGCGCTCCTCGTCGAGGAGGGGCCGAAGTACATCACGCAGCTTATAGAATGGGGCACCGAATTCGACCGCGCGGGCACCAAGCTCGCGTTCACCCGCGAAGCCGCGCACAGCCGCTCGCGCATTCTGCACGCGCACGGCGACTCCACCGGACGCGAAATCAGCCGCGCGCTACTCGCCCGCGCCAACTCTATCCAGCACCTTCATCTGCGCGCGCACGCATTCACCACCGGACTCATCATCGAAAATGACAAAGCGATGGGCGTTCGCTTCATCGACGAAACGGACGGCTCGCTCCACGAACTTCGCGCCAACGCGATTCTGCTCGCCACCGGCGGACTCGGCCAGATCTACCGCGAGACGACGAATCCCGATGTCGCCACGGGCGACGGCATGGCCATCGCTTATGAAGCCGGCGCCGTTCTCTCCGACATGGAATTTGTGCAGTTTCACCCCACCGCGCTCGCCGTTAAAGGTGCGCCGAGGTTTCTGCTTTCCGAAGCGCTGCGCGGCGAAGGCGGCATTGTTCGCAACATCAATCTCGAACGCTTCATGAAGCGCTACAACGAAGCGCAGGAACTCGCGCCGCGCGACATCGTGGCCCGCGCCATCGTCAGCGAAATGCACCGCACGAATGCGCAGCACGTTTACCTGGACATGACGGCGAAGACGAAAGAGTTTCTCGAAAAACGCTTCCCGCGCATTTACGCCACTTGCGAAAGCTACGGCCTCGATCTCGCCGCAGACCTCGCGCCCGTCTGCCCAGCCGCGCACTACATGATGGGCGGAGTCAAAACCGATCTGTGGGGCCGTACATCGATTCCCGGCCTTTACGCAGCCGGCGAAACCGCGCTCACCGGTGTTCATGGCGCCAACCGGCTCGCCAGCAATTCCCTGCTGGAAGGGCTCGTGTTTGGCGCGCGCAGCGGTCAAGCCATGATGGAAGACGCGCCCGTTAGGAAGCGCAGCGGTGCCTCACTTCCCGGCAAACGCGCGCCACAGCCCGATACGCCCGAAGGCGAAAAACATCCGAACCATGCGCAAGCAGAATCCCCTCTGCGCGCGCAAATCCGCGACATCATGTGGCGTCACGTTGGGATTTTGCGAAATGGAAAAGAGCTGAGAACCGCGCTCACGCAGCTGGAATCCCTCGAAATCCCCGTTGCGGCAGCGACACGCGAAGAAAATGAACTAAAGAATCTGCACTCTCTAGCCAAGGTCATCACGCGCAGCGCCATCGCTCGCGAAGAAAGCCGCGGCAGCCATTATCGCGGAGATTTTCCCTACCGCGACGACGATGACTTCCAAAAACATTCCCTGGTCCACAAAAACTCCGAAGTGACCTTCGAAAAGTAGACGCGGCGAGCGCCCGGGGCCGGGCGATAGAGGTTTGGTCTGGGTGACGGCCAAGTCTTTTTTAACACAGAGGACACCTAGACCACGGAGAAGCGAATGGAATTCCGACAGCCTCTGCGATCTCTGTGTTAGAACAACAGCGCTCCGGCTATATGGGCTGACGCGAGTGCAGCAAATCTACTTCGCCTGCAGGGCCTTCACAGTTTCCAGAAATACGTGTCCGACGATGCCCAGCGTTTTGGCGCTGATCTGCTCCATATTGTCCAGCGGCGTATGCCAGTATCCGTTGTTGATGAAATCGCCGATTACGTCGACTGACGGCACATTGCGGCTCAGGAACGAGTCGTGGTCGTCAGCGGCGCCCTTATCTTCGTCGACAAACAGATTGCCGTAACCCAGACGCTTGGCTGTCGCATAGACTAACTGGCTCAAGGCTTTCGTCGAGTCCATCTCTCTTGGAATCCGCGCATTCTTGCCGCCCACAATATCCGCCAGCAAAAATGCCCGCACATTCTTTAGGTCGCCGGAAATCGCCAGCTTCGCCGCCATCTCCCTGCTGCCGTACCGGCTGTCCGTATCGCTCCACTGCTGAACAGCCTCTTCGCCGTCAAAGAAAGCGATCCACACGGCATATTTGCCGTGCTTCGCGCAAAGCAACCGCGCCAATTCCAGCATTAATCCCGTTGACGACCCCGCGTCATCCGCCCCGACGAAGTTGTCTTTCTTCAGCGTGTCGTAGTGCGTGCCCAACAAAATGATTCCCGGCCGCTCTCCGGAAATCTTGACGAGGATATTCTTCATCGCAATCCGCCCGACCGGAGTCTGCGCCGAAAAATCGTCCGTCTCGACGGTGCAGCCAAAACTCTTCAATTCGGAGAGGATGTAATCCTGCGTCTGGGCAATCGCCGCCGACCCCGACGGCCTCGGCCCAAAGGAAACCATCTTCGCGACGTGATCGTACGCCGCCTTCCCGTCGAATCCGCTGGTGTCTTCCGCGGGCAGCGCGTCCGTCGCAATCTGCACGGGCGGAATGGCATTCGAACTCATAAACGGCGGCTGCACTTTCTCGGACTTCTCCGCATCGGCGTTGCTTTTGCATCCGACCAACGCAACGACCACACAGCACAATGCAACCGCTCTGAATTGTCCGCTTCGCCTCATCAAGCCCCCTGCGCCGCCGTCGCTGCTGCCGCCCGCTTCGCGCGGTTCCGCAGCGCCAACCAGGAAATTCCGACTCCCAGAAAATACAACGCCAACATCACCAGCATCACCAGAAGCATTGTAAGTGCGTCCGGCGTCGGCGTAACAAATGCCGCGGCAATCGTAATGACTAAAACCGCGTATTTGGTGTTTTGCACCAAAAACTTCGGCGTCACGATTCCGAAGTAGCACAACAAAAAGATCAACACGGGCATTTCGAATATCAATCCCAGTGCGACCAGCACCAGCAGCACCAGGTCAAAGTAATCGTTGATCCGGATCAGTGGCGCAACCGGCCCCTGAAATCCGATGAGGAATCCGAGAATTCTTGGCAACGCCAGAAAAAATCCAAACGCAATCCCGCCCAGAAACAGCAGTACGGTGGAAAACACAAATCCCGTGACCGCGCTCCGTTCATGTTTGTAAAGCGCCGGCGCGACAAACATCCAGACTTGATACAGCACCACCGGCGAAGCAATTACCAGGCCGATATAGATACTCAACTTGATCAGCAGGCCCAGATAATCGGTTGGCCCCATAAAATAAAGCTTGGCGTCGTAATGGTGCGCCGCCAGCACCGCCTGAATCGGTTTCGCGATCACGTTCACGAATTTGGGTGCAATAAACCAGCCGGCAAGCGATCCCAAGAGAATCGCGACCAGCGAATTGATAATCCGCTTGCGCAGCTCAATCAGATGCTCGAAAAACGTCATCTGACCGCCTGTCTCTTCTTCTTTTGTCTTCAGCGCGATTTCAGTGTCCATGTCTTCCGGAAATGTCTTAGGCGGGATGCCCATGGCCTTTGTCGTTCAGGGATTCGTGCAGCGGTTCGTTCAATGCTTTTTCTTGTAATTCTTCTCCGGAAGAAGTTTCCTTCGCCGTCGCGTCCAAATGTTCTGTGGAACTCGCATCTTCAGTGCCGCGCGCCACCGCTTCGTTCACTGGAGCCACGACCGGTTCAATCGGTTCGGGCAATTGCGCGGGGGTGGCTTCGGTGGAGTCAGCAACAGACGCTGTTCCGGTTTCCGTTGCTGCGGCCGATGCCGACGCGGCGTCCATCTGCTTCTTCCGCTCGGCTTCTCGCGCCTGGCGCTCGACGTTTCGCATCTCTTCTTCGAATGCCAACTTAAAGTCCGTCGAAGCCTTGCGAAACTCCGCCATCAACTTGCCGAGTCCGCGGGCTAATTCCGGCAATTTGTGCGGCCCAAATACGACCAGCACAACAATAAAAAGCACAATCATGTGGGGAACGCTGAACATGCGGTTGAAGGACCCTTTTCGAAGCCATTGGCATCATAGGAAGTGTGCACAGAGGTGTCAAACGGGTTCCGCCGCGCCACCATTGTTCCGTGCGCCGCGTCCAAAGAAACGTGCCCAATCCGGCATGGCCCCCGGGGGCAGGTGGCATCCGGGTTTGCATGCTACAATTTGAAATAGCCTGGTCAGCGTGAGGTGAGCATGAAGTCAGAACGTCGTGGGCTGATTTTAATTCTTTTGGTACTCCTCGTTTCCGCCGCCCTGGGCGGTGTATACGGACCGTCTGTCGGCGCTGCCGCCTCCTCCGCCGACGATTACCAGACGGCCGTCAAGCAGTTCACTCGAGTTCTGGACGTCGTCCAATCCAATTACGCCGATCCCGTCGACGTCGACAAAGAGGTGTACCAGGGCGCCATCCCCGGCATGCTCCGCGTCCTCGACCCGCACTCCAATTTCTTTGACGCACGCCAGTTTGCCCTGCTTCGTGAAGACCAGCGCGGCCGCTATTACGGCGTCGGCATGATCGTCGCGCCCCGCGACAATCACACTGTCGTCATGGCGCCTTACGTCGGCGCCCCGGCTTATAACGCAGGCCTCCGTCCTGGTGACGTCATCATCAAAGTCGACGAAAAAGCTACCGACGGCCTCACCACCACGGAAGTCGCGGACATGCTGAAGGGGCAGAAAGGCACGATCGTCAAGATCGTCGTCACGCGCGAGGGCTATAACGAACCGCTTACTTTCACCGTCACGCGCGGCGAAATTCCCCGCCATTCCGTGGACATCGCGTTTCTCATTAAACCCAATATTGGCTACATCCGCCTGTCGGCATTCAACGAAACCACCGACCACGAAATTGCTGAATCCCTGAAGGAGCTCAACGCCTCCAATCTCGACGGCCTCGTGCTAGACATGCGCGGCAATCCCGGCGGTCTTCTCAATGAAGCGGTCGCCGTCGGTGACATGTTCCTTGAGAAAAATCAGCTCATCGTTTCGCATCACGGCCGTGCTTCGCAGGACCATCGCTATTACGCTGTCCGCGGCAATCAAGGCATCACGGTTCCTCTCGTCATCCTGGTAAATAACAACTCTGCCTCGGCCACGGAAATCGTTTCCGGCGCGGTGCAGGATCACGATCGAGGCCTCATCGTCGGAGAGACCACGTTTGGCAAGGGCCTCGTCCAGACCGTGCAGGCGCTCAGCGAAAACACTGGCCTCGCGCTCACCACCGCTCGCTATTACACTCCGAGCGGCCGATTGATTCAGCGCGATTACAAATCCATCTCTCTCTATCAGTACCACTACGAGCGCAAGGTTCCCGATCATCCGACAGAAATCAAGCTCACCGACAGCGGCCGCCAGGTCACCGGTGGCGGTGGCATCACGCCCGACATCATCGTTTCCGAGCCCAAGCTCAACAAATTTCAACAGGAGCTTTTCCGCTTTGACGTGTTCTATCCCGCGGAAGCAGGCGTCGGCGGTTTCACTCGTGCATTTCTCGGCGAGCGTCCCACCATCACGCATGACTTCTCTGTGGATGACAACGTCATGCACGAATTCCGCAACTATCTGTCGAAGCACAACGTCCGCTACGCGGAAGCCGACCTTGCTGAAAACCAGGACTGGGTGAAGCGCAAGATCAAGCAGGAAGTTTTTATGTCCACTTTCGGCATGCAAGACGGCTTCAAGGTTCTTCTCGAAGCTGACCCGCAAGTCCAAAAGGCCGTCGATTCCGTACCGCAGGCACGCGCTCTCTATCAAAACGCGCGCAAGATTGTCGCTCAGCGCAACGGTGGCGCTCTCGATCAGCCCTGATACTCAACACTCAAGAACAAAACAAGAAGGCTCGCGGAATCTTGAATCCGCGAGCTTTCTTGTTTTTGAGCACTGGCGGTTAGTGTTTCTTCTTTGGTTGCTTCGCCGTAGCGGGCGTCTTACCCGACAGCGCTTTCAAAAGAGTCCCGCCGCCCGGTGCGCCGAGCCCCGTGCATGCATCCCATCCTGCGCCCGCCTCGTATGCTCCATTGTTCCCTTGGGTGATGTCGCGCAGAACGCCCAATGGAAATTGCTGGTACAAGACAGGGTTCAGATACCCGCAGGGCGCGCTAAGCCCCTGATTAAGTCGTCCAATCAGCGACGCCCACAGCGGCGCCGACGCGCTCGTCCCGCCAATCGGTTCCAGCTTCTTCCCATCAACGTGCATCACCACGACCGCCGTCAACGGATCCGCCACTGCCGCCACGTCCGGCACGCCTCGCCCGATTGTGTGCGGAGGATTTGCCGCTGGCGGAACGCCGACGCCGTTCTGATAAGCAGGCTTGCTGAAAACTGTGCTTACTCCTCCGCCGCCTGCTCCATCTCCGATCATCTCTTCATTCCACACGACTTCGCTCGCGATCGTCGGATTGTTTCCCGGCGTCGCGATCAATTTAGTCCCTCCGACCCCGAGCACATACGGGCTGGACGCTGGAAAATCCACATGCGTCACGCTCTGGTCCGGCTCATCGCTCGACCCATCGTCTCCCGAGGCCACGCAAACTGTCACGCCCTTTGCGGCCGCGGCCTGAAAGATTTCATTCACCAGTTTTACGCCCATCGACGTCCACGCACCTTGCGGATCATCTTCCGGGTTTCCATAGCTGATGGACACCACGCTGATTTGATTTGCCCCAGCGACTGCATCATTCAGCGCATCAACCCATCCCTGCGTCGTAAATTCCGTGAAGTAGACAAAAATATGCGCTTTCGGCAAGAGCGCTCCGACAATGCACAAATCAAGCATCACTTCGCCCGTCGAGTCGCCGTTGTTTGACGACGCCCGCGTGTCTGGTCCCGGATCGTTTCCCGGACCATGTACCACGACGTCCGTAAACACCGGCGTTGTCCCCCCCAAAACACTCTCAAAATAGCTCTTCAACGAAGCAAGCTTGTAACCGCCCCTAGGGTCTGGCGAATTTCCTCCATTGAATGCAAACACGGCCACGTTCTGATTGCTTCCATCAAGATTAGCGGGGTAGTCGTATAGGGCTGCAATCTGCCCGGGGAAAAACGTTCCCGGCCATTTGTTGACGAGGTTCGCTTTCTTCGCCTGAGCGCTAGCCGCTCTCACCGTCCCTGCCAAAGTTACTCCACCCGTCCAGTCCAAAGATCCAGCCGGACTCCGCCGAAGCCGCGGACGTCCCACCGGCCTCGTATCCAGGCCAAACACGCCCTGAATGATTCCCGCCAGTTCTCCGGGCACCTGAATCTCGCCAACCCTTCCGCGAAATCTCCCAAGTTGCGGATGTTCGTAATCATTCAGTTGCAGCGTGAATGCCTTCTCGATATCTCCCGTCCGGCCTTCTACAATTACTCGCCGGTGCGCCAGGCTGCTGTCCGCTACTTTCAAGCCCGACTGCTTCGCCCAACTCACAATTTTTTCTAGCTCGTTCGCGTCTGCGCCGTACAACTCGGTAAATTGACTGCCCGTGATGCGCAGCCTCTTTTTCGGCAGTTGGCTCCCTATTTGATCCGGCAGGCTCGCCGCTTCGATCGCGCGCAGCGGATTCCGGCGCGCATATATGCTCACTTGGATGACCTTCTCCACATCGCTTTTGCCCACTAGTCTCGCGCTCTTGAGAGCAGCTCGATTGCTCCCCGGAATGGGGGCGGAATCTTTGGAACGGCTCATTGAAATCTCCTAGGTTTTCGGTGCGGACTTCGGTGGGAGAGGAACTAGGTCCGGTTGCAGGCTCTTTCGTATCACACTCTTCGTTTAGTTGTCTATCACTTAGCGCACTTGACTAGAGCTCGGCCCGGTGTCGCCGACGCCATGCTTCCAGCTTGCCAGCAATAAAGTTGCCCGCGCGCCGCGCAAATACGCCGCACTCTATCCAACCCGCTTGAAAACCCGGCAACCCCTTCATGTATAATTGGAATGTATCGCGCAAGTGGGCGTGTAGCTCAGCTGGGAGAGCGCGTCGTTCGCAACGACGAGGTCGCAGGTTCGATCCCTGTCACGTCCACCAATCTTTTCAACTACTTACGCTGCATTGGTGACGACTACCTCAGTTGCCCAGGTTGCCCAACTGAGGATGGAAGTTTGAACCCGAGACCAATTCTTTCCGACCAATCCAACCGATACTGCCGATCATCAAGGCGTTTTACGTAACGCTCTGATACGTGTTTCTGGGCGTGCCCGGACCAAAAGTGTTTGAGTACGTCCGGGTAATCGGACTTCTCAAGATATGCAATCCGAAAACGCCGAAAAATGTTGAACCCACCCTTAGTATGCTAAATCGATTTCAAGACAAGGTGGAGACTGTCCTGTAACGTGTTCGACTGAAGCAATTGCGCGCCGGTCGAAGTTTGAAAGAGTAGGCCATCTGTGCGATCGCCAACAAATTCTTTCAGCATTGTGGCGAGATCCAGGCAAAGATCCACATGGCGTAAGCCATTCTTTGTCTTGAGGTATTGCTGAATTTCGCCGTGATTGGCTTTCTGCGCGACAAGGATGGTTCGATAGTCTGGAGAGAAGTGCTTGGAGATGTCGAGCCCCAATGCCTCACCGACACGAAGCGGGCCGCAACCGGCGAGTAGGGCGTACAGCATTTGAAATTGTCCTGTCGCGTTGCCAAGAATGGCGGTGGCACCGTCCGATGTTGTTGAAGGTTGACGCTGAGAATCAATCACCGGCGCGTCTATGAATTCGTCATTCCGTTTTCTTGGGAAGATTTCGTCACGATAATGAAACTGCCAGTCCACCAAGTCTACGTGAGGATTCTGAGTCACGTTGGCATTGAGGATGGCCCCTTTTTGGTTTCTCCCAGCAACGCCGCCGCAAAGGTTGGCGTCCAATACCGGCCATTTATTGGTGTATTTTCAGCGACTCGGCCGCATAAAGGCAATCGAATCATGGAAAGAGTGGTGCGGCGGGGGGAATCGAGCCCACGGCCGAAGCTTGGGAAGGTCAAAGCATTGGCCTGGAAGATTCTGCTCACAGTCGTCACAACTCGCGTTTACGCAGCGAGAGAAACCTCAAATCCGATGATTGGACATTGACGTAGGGTGCTGTTCTCGCCCCCGGCACCATCCGAAGGTACACGACTTCTGGCCCAGCTAAAACGTTGGATGCTTTTACAGTTCTGACACACCGATACTTCAACTCGTGACCGTTCGTGACGATCGTCACTTTGTCGAGTGACCCATCTCACCGTCTCCCGCAGGCACAGAGGGCATACTTTACGCTGAGGTCTTGCAAGAGGCCTGTATGGTGGACTCAAAATTGGTGCGAAGATCACTCATTTTCGTTGTGGCGCTAAGCCTTGTAGGCCTGAGCCCAGTACCACTTTCGGCTTGCGCACTATTTACTTCGAAGCTGAGTGAATGCGCGACGCCAAGAGCTCAGCCCCGATGCAACCAGATGAACATGAACGAGATCGGCACTCAACTCGTCGCAGCGTCGGATACGTCCTGTTGCGTGGTATCTACCCCCCCTGTCCCACAGTTACAGTACAAGGCATCTAGTCTTTCTTTGGCGGCACCGATCACGGTCCGCGACCTAACGAACGGTGGCACTCCCCGCATGCAACACCTGCCGCTAGTGCTCGTAGTACAAGACGTCTCACCTCCCTCGGTTCAGTCCCTTCTTTGCACCTTCCTGATCTGAAGCTTTCCTAATCGCCTTTAGTAGCGCGCGTGTGTGTCTCTTTGTGCACAGGTCGGCAGAGCTTGCGACGGTAGCCTTCCATCGCAGCACGGCAATTTGGCCTTGATTCCCGAAAGGACAGCTTATGAAGATCAGTTCCGCAGTAGTTCATGCAGGCCTTCTACTTATGTTGACTGCCGCGTTGACGCGGGCGCAGGACATAAATGCGCCCAATCAGCCTGTGAAGCTCGCTGACCTTCTTGCCGAGGCCGAACGCAGCAATCCTCAGATTCAAGCGGCGCGACACGGCTGGGATTCGGCCAAGGAGGTTCCGACTCAGGTCTCAACGTTACCCGATCCGCAATTCGTTCTGCAACAGGTGAGCGTCGGCAGTCCAAGACCATTCGCGGGCTATACCAATAGTGATTTCGCGTACGTGGGCCTTGGTATTTCGCAGGATCTTCCGTACCCCGGGAAACTCCGCCTGCGTGGGGAAATTGCCAAAAAAGATGCCGATATGACACAGCAGAAATACGAAGCCGTCCGCAGGACAATTCTAGTAGCGGTGAAGATGGCTTACTTCAAGATTGCATATCTCGCCAAGCGACAAACGATTCTGGTGGGAGACGGAGAATTACTTGAGCAAGTCGAACAATCTGCCGAGTCCCGGTATCGAAACGGAATGGGAAATCAACAGGAGGTTTTACAGGCGCAACTCGAACGCACCAAGCTGCTTCGAGAAATTACGACGAATCAGCTGGAAGCCGGAAAGGTTCAGGCGGAAATCAAACAGCTTCTCAACCGTCCGCAATCGTCGCCAGACATCGAAACCACCGAACTCTCTGAAACCACCGCGGCCTACACCTATGACCAACTGCTGGCTGCCACGAACCTGAATAATCCCAACATCGCTGGCGCGCAAAAAATGGTCGAGAAGCAAGGAATGCAGGTGGACCTTGCCAAGAAGGACTTCTACCCAGATTTCAACCTTCAGTACATGTGGCAGCGGACTGACCCAGCGCAATTCCGCGCCTATTATGCGGTGACACTCGGGGTCCGGATTCCCATCTATCGTGGGCGGAAACAGCGGCCCGAACTGGCTCAGGCTGAAGCGGATCAGAGTCGTGCGAAAAGCGACCACGAAGCGCAGACCCAACAGATTGCTTTCCAGCTTCGGCAGCAGTTCTTAGGAGCTGAAAAATCGGCGGAGCTGCTCAAGATTTACCGCGAAGGACTACTTCCTCAAGCGCGAGCCGAACTGCAAGCCGGTATGGCTGCGTATCAATCGAATCGCCAGGATTTTCAGGCCCTGCTCGCTTCCTTCGTCGACGTACTCAAGCTCGACGAGGAGTACTGGCAGACGCTTTCGGAACACGAAATGGCATTGGCTCAAATCGAAGCAGTAACGGGATTGTCGCTGCGCTGAGTGACGCAGCCAGGGAGAAAGATCATGAGGAACTATCGAAGAGCGTTCTTCCTCGGACTGCTCGCAAACGTTGCGTTCATCGGCATACTGGCCGGAATCTGGTGGAGCGCCCGAAGGTCTGCCGCAAAGCAGCACCCGGCCGCTGCCCTGTCGAATACCGCGACACAATCAGTTCAGAGCAGCCCTGTCGGTTCGGCACCGCCGCCCAAGGAGACTCCTCTTGCGCCCGTCCAGCTCTCCGCCGAACGATTGCAATCCATCGGCGTCAAGTTCGGGGTCGTGGAGCGGAAGCCCGTGCAGGATGAAATCCGGGCAACGGGAACGGTCGCTATTGACGAAGCACGGCTTTCCTACGTTCAGACGCGAATCTCTGGCCACATCGAAAAGGTTTTCGCGGATGCGACCTACCAGTACGTGCGCAAAGGCCAGCGGCTTTTCACGATTCATAGCCCGGAACTCGTCGTAGCCGAGCGCGAATACCTGCTCGCAAAACAGAACGCCAAGAACCTGTCTCAAAGCACTGTTCCCGGCGTCGCCGCCGGTGTCGCATCCCTGCTCGATTCCTCTCGGGAGCGCTTCGAGCAATGGAACATCCCGGAACAAGAGATTGAGCGGCTCGAATCGACGCGTCGGGTCGTCGAAGCCCTGGAGGTCGTCTCACCCGTTTCCGGCTACATAACCGAACGAAACGCGCTTCCAAACTTGAACGTGCAGCCGGAAACGCGGCTCTACACCATCGCCGACCTCTCCACCGTTTGGGTGCTGGCTCAGATCTTCCAGAACGACCTGGCGCGCATAAGAATCGGCGCTCCAACTTCGCTTAGTTTGGATTCCTACCCGGGCCGCGCTTTTCGAGGAAGGGTGGATTTCATTTACCCTGATGTGGACATGACCACGCGCACCGCGCGCGTACGCCTCCTCTTTTCAAATCCTAATCTCACCCTCGCACCTGGAATGTTTGTCAACGTGGCGTTGCAGGTGCCGCTCGGGATTCAGTTGGTGATCCCCGCGAGTGGAGTTCTGCAATCAGGAACGCGGCAGATTGTTTTCGTGGACCGAGGCGCGGGGAACCTGGAGCCTCGCGACGTCCAACTGGGACCTCAGGCAGGCGACGAGTTCATCGTACTGAAAGGCCTGAAGGCCGGCGAGCGCATCGTTACTTCGGCGAATTTCCTGATCGATTCGGAAAGTCAGTTACAAGCCGCCATTAGTTCCTTCGCCCCTCCATCGCCGGGAATCGACGCGAGTGCGACAACGAACAGCGTCGCAACTCAGGCCACAACGCAGGTCCAATTCTCAACGGAGCCGGCGATACCACACAAGGGGAAAAATCTGTATCACATCAAACTTACTTCAGTGGACGGTAGTCCCGTAACGGGCGCGCAAGTCAGCGTGCGCAGCTACTTGCCCGGCATGCCGGAAATGGGCATGACCGCAATGAATGTCGTAACGCCTCTGAGCGAGAAGGGCGGCGGCATTTACGAAGGGCAAACAAATCTGGATAGTGATGGCACGTGGCAACTTACGGTCACGGCGGTTAAGGGCGGAACCGTCCTCACAACCAAGCAACGGAGCCCCAACGCTGAAGGGGGAAAGTAGCGATGATCTCCCGCGTGATTGATTGGTGCGCGAGCAACCGGTTCCTCGTTTTCACGGGGACGTTGCTGCTAGTTCTGGCTGGCATCTGGTCCCTCAAGAATATTCCGTTAGATGCTCTGCCGGACATTTCCGATGTTCAGGTGATCGTCCACGTTCCGTGGGCAGGCGAGCCTCCAGACATCATCGAAGACCAGGTCACCTACCCGATTGTAACAACGCTACTGGCCGCCCCTCATGTGAAAGCTGTCCGCGCGCAGACCATGTTTGGCGATGCTTACATCTTCGTAGTTTTCGAAGACGGTACCGATCTCTATTGGGCTCGTTCACGCGTTCTTGAATATATCCAGCAACTCCAGGGGGTCTTGCCAAAAAATGTTTCACCGATGATTGGCCCCGACGCGACGGGAGCCGGATGGGTCTACGAGTATGCGGTCATTGACCGCTCCCACCAGCATAGCCTTGCGGACTTGCGCAGCCTTCAGGACTGGTATCTCCGTTATCAACTGGAGACCGTCCCCGGTGTTTCAGAGGTCGCTTCCATTGGGGGTTTTATTCGTCAATATCAGGTGAATCTGGACCCCAACAAACTTCGGGCCTACAACATTCCGCTCTCGATGGTGATCGACCGTGTCCGTGATAGCACGAACGAAGTTGGCGGCCGGGTGCTCGAAATGGGCGGCGCGCAATACATGATTCGAGGCCTCGGTTATCTCCGTTCGCTACAAGACCTCGAAACCGTTCCAGTCGCCACGAAGAACGGCACGCCGGTTCTCATCCGCGACCTGGGAACCGTCGCGTTTGGTCCTGATATTCGCGAGGGTGTGGCTGAGTGGAACGGTGAAGGGGAAACGGTCGGCGGAATCATTGTGATGCGTTACGGCATGAACGCCCTGCACGTGATCGATGGCGTCAAGAAAAAACTCGCCGAGATCAAACCTACGCTCCCTTCCGGCGTCGAGATTGTCTCCGGTTATGACCGGTCCGGATTGATTCAGGCATCCATCAAGACTCTACAACGCGATCTGCTTGAAGAAGCGATCATCGTCAGCTTTGTGACGATTGCTTTCTTGTTCCATTTCCGCTCGGCGCTGATCCCGATTCTGGCTCTGCCCGTTGCTGTCCTCGCGTCCTTCATCCCCATGTATTTTCTGCACGTCAGTTCCAACATTATGTCGCTCGGCGGCTTGGCGCTGGCCATCGGGGTCCTCATCGACGCATCCATCGTGATGGTTGAGAACGGCTACCGCCATTTGTCCGAGCACATTGCCACAACTGGGGCATCCGGCCCCGCGCTGACAGAGAAGGAAAGGCGGCGCATTTTGATGGGTGGGGCCAAACAGGTTGGGCCAGCCATCTTCTTTTCCTTGCTCGTTATCGTGGTGTCGTTTCTGCCGGTATTCCTTCTCGAAGCGCAAGAAGGGCGCATGTTCCGTCCCCTTGCGTGGACTAAGACTCTCTCCGTGGCCTTCGCTTCGATTCTTGCCATCACGCTCGTGCCAGTCCTGATGGTAATTTTCATTCGCGGCCATCTCAGACCGGAGTCAGAAAACCCTTTCTCGCGATGGACGCAGGCTTTATATCTCCCCGTCCTCAGATTCTGTCTGCGGTACCGCAAGACGACGCTGCTTCTCAACCTCATCTTTTTGGCAGTCACGATTCCGCTTGCTTGGCGCATCGGCAGCCAATTCATGCCGCCGCTCTACGAAGGTTCCTCGCTCTACATGCCGACCGCTCTTCCCGGTATCTCCATCACGCAGGCTTCGACGTTGCTCCAAGAACAGGACCGCATCATCAAGTCTTTCCCCGAAGTTGAAACCGTCTTCGGTGTCGTGGGGCGTTCCGATAGCCCTACTGATAACGCTCCGCTTGACATGTATGACACCACCATCATGCTGAAACCGCGCGAGCAGTGGCGTGCCGGCATGACGTACGAAAAACTCATTCGTGAGATGGACGGGAAGCTTCAATTCCCTGGCTTAACAAATACCTGGACGATGCCCGTACAAAACCGGCTTGATATGGAGCTGACTGGCATCAAGACACCCGTAGGAATCAAGATCCAAGGTCCCAATGTCGAGGGTATTCAGCAAGCGGGTGCGCAATTGCAGCAAGTCCTTGGCGGAATTCCTGAAATCCGCTCTATTTTTGCCGAGCGCGTCGCTGAGGGATTTTATATAAACGTGGAAGTTAATCGCCCCGAAGCCGCACGTTATGGACTTACCGTGGCCGATGTTCAGCGCGCAGTGACTTCAGGCATCGGCGGCGAAAACGTCGCCGAAAATATAGAAGGTCGCGAACGCTATCCCATCAACGTACGCTACAGCCGGGACTTTCGTGATGACATCGCGCAGCTGCAGCGGGTCGTCATTGCTACACCAACCGGAGCGCAAATTCCGGTCTCGGAAGTTGCCAAGGTTTATTTTTCCCGTGGACCCGCGATGATCCGCGATGAGGATGGCCTGCTCACGGGCTATGTCTATCTGGACCTTGGCACAAAAGACTACGGTGGTTTCGTTGCTACGGCTAACCGGCTCCTCGGCGAAAAATTGCGCCTGCCGCCCGGATACACCTACAAATGGTCCGGGGAGTACGAATTCGAAGTGCGCGCCAAGCAAAGGCTGAAGTTCATCGTACCGATCGTGTTTTTTGTGATTTTTTTGCTGCTCTATATGGTCTTCCACTCGATTACGGAAGCTGCCGTTCTGATTTTCCCCACATTTTATGCGATGACTGGCGGCCTGATTCTCCAGTATTTGCTTGGTTACAACTTCAGCGTAGCCGTCTGGGTAGGTTACATCGCACTGTTTGGAATTGCTGTCGAGACAGGCGTCGTCATGGTGGTTTATCTCCATGAGTCGCTCGATAAGAGGACTGCCTCGGGCGTGCCGCTCAAACACGAAGATATCGAAGCGGCCGTAATCGAAGGCGCCGTCCAGCGATTGCGCCCGAAGCTCATGACTGTAACGGCGGTCCTCGCCAGCCTGATCCCAATCCTGTGGGAAAGCGGGATCGGTTCGGATGTCATGAAACCCATTGCTGCGCCCATGGTCGGCGGCATGATTACGTCAACGATTCACGTTTTGATTCTCGTTCCCGTCTTTTTTGCCTTCATGAAGGAGCGCGCGCTTCGGGCTGGCACGCTGGGTATCAAAAACAGATCAGGAATAGAACCGGAATCTGGGTGAATCCAAAGAGTCTAATCCGGGTGGAAAAGAATTCGGTCCGATTGACTGGATTTGACTTCAAATGGGTCCAAGAGTAGTCTGGGGACCCTTTTTCGTTAGTTGCCCAAGTTGCAACCAAGAACGCGATTTTAGACGTAAGTGATTGCAGTACCACGCCTTAGTTTTAGATTTACGTCGTTCGCAACGACGAAGTCGCAGGTTCGATCCCTGTCACGTCCACCATATTTTCTGGGTCCTATAATCCTAATTCCCTTCGCGCCAACTCAATCGCCTTCTCAGCGTTCCCCGCTTCCGTCAATCCGCCGCGCGCAAAATCCTTTGTCCCGCCGCCTTTGCCGCCTACTGCCGCCATAACCTTCTTGAGCAGCGCATTCATATCCTCGCGCACCGATGGATGCTGCCCAAAGAGCACGTGCCCGCATTCCCGCCGCGCCATCAGGACCACGGTACCCTCCTGCGCTGCAATCGCTGGCGCCAGCATCAACACAAAACTTGCATCGACTCCCTCCATCACGCGTGCCACCACCCGGACACCGCGTTCGCCAACCGGCGTTTCCCGAACAATCTTTTCCGCTTCCAACTCCGCTAGCCGTTCCCCCCGCGCCTTCGCTAATTTGAAGCTCGCCTCTCTCTCCGCAAGCGCCTTCCCCATTGCCGTGCTCACCTCTTCCAGCGAGCAGTTCAATTTCCCGGCAACCGCGCGTCGCGTTTCATAATCCGCTCGCGCCGCCTGGGCCACGCGTTCCCCGCACAAAAACTCCAGTCGCCAATCCTGCCGTATCTTCGTGCAGCGCCGCAGTTGCACCATTCCTATCTGACCCGTCCGTGCCACATGCGTTCCGCCGCACGGCTGCAAATCCGCCCCTTCAATCTCGATCACGCGCAAGGTTCCTTCGCGCGCCACTTCTTTCCGTACACCTAAACCCTGCAATTCTTCGCGAGTTGCATACGAGATTTTCACCGGTCGGTCTTCAAAAATGATCCCGTT
>Ga0247682_1000078_pt1 | contig 39055 bp, 34 predicted proteins | sample CNK23_metaG_FD_190130 | JGI IMG/M metagenome (GOLD analysis project Ga0247682, IMG submission 190130) | Soil microbial communities from Purdue University Martell Research Forest, Indiana, United States - CNK23 | ecosystem: Environmental > Terrestrial > Soil > Temperate forest > Bulk soil...
CGACCACCGCAATCGCCGCCGTGATTCCCCACGCCACCACAGGGTGCATCAGGGTCACGAGAGCCATCGCCAGGGCCGCGTAGATTGCGTAACGCACCAATGGGTACAAAACCATCACCCACGGCGCCGAATGAATCTTCTGACCGCCGATCAGCGCCAGAAGGTAGCTCAACACCTGCATCATCGCCACGTAGGCGCACATCAGCAGCATCACACCGAGAAATTTCCCCAGCAAAAACTGCCATCGCTTAACGGGACGCGCCATCACCGCCAGAATCGTTCCGCTCCTCATTTCCGTCGCAACGGAATCCGCCGCGGTCCACGCTGCCAACAGGCTCCCAAATCCACTCGTGAAAATCAGGATCACTGACACAATTCCCAGCACCATCGACTGGGCCTGCGCGGCATTTCCCCTGCTGGCCATTGCCTTCGCACCGAGCAGCGGCGTCAGCATCAATAGCAATCCGCACGCAAACAGAATCGCGACGACAATCAAGATCTTGTCCCGCAGGAACGTCCCGAACGTGTTGACCGCAATCGTCCGCAAAATCATGACGGGTTTTCGCTCCCCACCACCTGCATGTACAACTCTTCCAGCGAACTCTTCAGCGGCTGCATGCTCATCACGTCCGCGCCGGCCGTCCACAGCGCTTCCACCACTTCGCGCTTCCATTCGAGCGGCAACAATATCTTCACGGCGCTCGCCAATTGCTCCCGCGTCGCGCCCCATTCCTGCAGCCGCGTCTCAAGCCCCGGCGGAATCTGATCCACAACCACTTCCACCTTGTCGCCGGTCGTCAGCAGGTTCTGCATAGTGCCTTCACGCACCAACCGCCCGCGATTGATGATAATCGCCTTGTCGCAGATCTGCTCCACTTCCGAAAGAATGTGCGAACTCAAAAAAATCGTCTTCCCGGCTGCCTTGAGCGAAAAAATCAGGTCGCGAACCTCTTTGCGCCCAGCCGGATCCAATCCCGAAGTCGGTTCATCCATGATCAACAACTGTGGATCGCCCAGCATCGCCTGCGCAATGCCTAATCGCTGCACCATTCCGCGAGAATATTTTCCGATCTTCAGTCTCTCGTACCCGGTTAGCTTCACCTTGCTCAATAGATCCGAAAGCCGTGCGTCCATCTCTCCCGGTGGCACTCCGGCTAACGCCGCATGAAACCGCAACAATTTCACCGCGTTCAAATGCTTATAAAACGCGAAATTCTCCGGCACAAATCCAATGTGCTTTTTCGCGCGCACATCTCCGGGCTCGAACCCCAGCACCCGCGCCTGTCCCCGATCCGCCGAGTGAAATCCCATCAGAATGCTGATGCTCGTTGTTTTTCCAGCGCCATTCGGTCCAAGAAACGCGCAAACCTCGCCCGAGTTCACCGTGAACGATACTTGCGTGAGCGCCGGCACTTCCTGCCCGCCCAACCCGCGCCGATAAACTTTCGTGACTGAATCGAACTCAATCGCTGCCGTCATCGCCCGACTTTCCCGCAACCCGTCCAGTCCCGGTATCCAGGTTGATGCCCAACTGAATCGCCAGTTTGATCTCCATTGCCTCGTCCAACCCGGTCTGCGTCTGCGTTACCTTTCCGTCCTTGTCCACAATGAACGTCGCCGGAATCGCCTCGACCGAATACGCGTCGGCCGCCTCATGCCCCAAGTCCAGTAGCACCGGGAAGGGAAGCTTCGCTTTTTGTGCGTAAGTTTCCGCCGACTCACGATCCTCATCGATGCTGATCGCCACAAACTCAAAATCCGAATCGTCCTTGTGATACTTCTCGTAAAACCTCTTCATCTCAGGTAGTTCCACGCGGCATGGGCCGCACCAGCTCGCCCAATAACTAATCACCACTTTTTTCTTGCCGCGGTAATCCGCAAGGGATACTTTGTGGCCGTCCAGCGAATCCAGCGAAAAATTCGGGGCCGGTTTCCTGCGCAATGAAGAAATGGTGTCGTGCGAAGCGAGCGCTTTCTCAATTTTCTTGGCGCGCCAGGTAATGAAAACGGTGAAGAGCAGCAGGGCAACGAGTCCCACGATTTGCAAAGGACTGAGTTTCCGTAACATGGAAGGTAAGAATATACCGGATTATGTTCTGTTGGAATATTTCGAGTGATACCTGAAAAGAATTGGCGAACTCATCAGTCCGCCGTCGTCAGTTCAACCTGTGTCGACGCGCTCAGTCGCGTCCCGGCCAGCGGCGATTGATCAATCACGGTCCCATGAGGCCACTGCGGCGCCGAAACTCCATTTACCCTTCGTTTGATCCCCGACGCTTCCAGCCGGCGCTGCGCTTCTTGTTCGTTCAGGCCTACCAGGTGCGGCATCACAAACGAATTTTCATGCGGCCCAGCCGACACCAGCACGTCCACGCGTGGTGTCGCCGCTCCAGCTCCCGGGCGTGGATTTTGCGTCACGACTGTGTCCGCCGCCTGATCCGGCATCTCCAGATTCGAAACTTCACCCACCTGCAGCGATCCACGCAACAACTCGATCCGCGAAACACGCAAAGAATTTCCCTCAATCGAAGGAATCTGCAACTGCCGCTGTCCCAAACTAAGCACGACGTGCGCCTGCTGTGAAACTTTCATCTGTAGCCCCGCCGGCGGCGTCTGCCTGACCACGACATTGATCGGCAGGTCCGAATAAACGTGATCCGCCACGCGCAATCCGAGCCCCTTCGAACTCAGCATCGAGCCCGCCTCACTCACGTTCTTGCCCACCAAGTTCGGCATATTCACTTCGCGCCCGTGAATCGCCACGCGCATCGCGGTGATTGCGCTCAAGAACGCTGCTGCCGCCAGAATAAACACCAGCACCGAGGCGCGCAGCGCCCACTCCAGCCGTTCCCTGAGGCCGCCGAAGAACGTTTGCCCGTGATCCGGCCGCGATAGACTGTCGCTTTCCCGGTATTGCGAATCGTCGCTCATCGGTCTTGTTCTGTAAGACCTATTTCTTCACCAGCGGTGGCGCCGGATAATCCGGCAGCTTGTCCTTGCTCGTATCCGCTCGTTTCACTTCCAGTTCGTCAAAGAGCAGCGACGGACAGATTACGGTCGTGCCCCATCCGCCCAATCGGTTCGTCACCAGCGGGTCATTTCCCGCGGCGCTCAAATCGCTGCGCAACGCCCGCACGTCCAGCTCGCTGAACACCGCTCCGCGAACCAGCTCTTCATGTCCATCCTTCGCATACACGCGATAGAGCAGACGAGGCGCCGTGCCGCCCATCGTCACCACCCGATAACCAAACGGTTGCCCCTGCGAGCCCACTTTTTCGATCATCGTCTTTTTCAATTCGTCCAGCGGTTTCGGCTCCGAACTTTTTATCAACAGCACGCCCAGGCTCGGTGCCGGCGGCGTGGCCGGAGCAGCCCGTCCGTGCCCATTCGAACCGGGGAAGTCCCGAATCGGCTGGCGACCCAACAAATAATTTGCCATCACGCCTTTGTCGATCACGTTCACCGATTGCGCCTTCACGCCTTCCGAATCCACGTCATAACTTCCGATCGTGCTCTTTCCCTGAAATTCCTTCATCGTCGGATCGTCGACTGCATCCATAAACGCCGGCAGCACCCGCGATTTGTAGCTTGTCGCAAAAGCTCCTGTTGTGCGATTCGGTGCGCCCAACTGCGGCTTCCGCCCCAGCACATTATTTCCGACCAGCCCCGCAATTACGTCGTCCGCTGCATCCGCTTCAAACAGTACCGGCCCGCGATATTCTTCATCCACGATCGGCGCATTGCGCAGAGCTTTCAACGTCTCGAGCGTCTCGCGCGAATATCCCGCCAGTTTTTCGCTCGTCGGCAACTCCTCATATTTTGCAACGGTCCATGCAGGCGAACGCGCGAGCCGCATTCCGTCCGGCGCTTGCGTCGAAGCAGACAATTGCACGCTGTACGCGTTCCGCCCCGTGCGTGTCACCGTTCCTTCGGAATTCACGAAGTATTCGTTCAACATCGAAAACCGCGCAAACGCCGACAGCGATTGAATTTCCGGATAGGCGCGGTAAATGCTCGTCGCATCTTCCAACGATTTCTTCCACCCGGCTTCATCCACCTTCAGCGACGCTCGCGCTTGCACCAGCGTAACCGGCGGCGCTTTGGCGAAATCGTCCACCGGATGGTCATCTGCCGTAAACTGCTTCAGCGCGGCCTGCTTTTGCGTCAGCGCCTGGCCCGCGTCTTTGTACGCCTCGTCCGTGGCCAGCCAAATCTGGTGCCGCAGCGCGATTGGGTCATTGTCGAGCGGCAGAATCGTAGTCTGCCCCATCCCTTCGCCGTAATAGCTGTCTTGTTTGTAATCGCCGACGCGCACCACCACGCGCATCACGCGCACATGCACCTTTTGATTTTCGCGCAGCGCGCCAAACGCCGCTTCGGCCAAAAACTCTTCCACGTCGCTCACGCGATACTCGATGTAGTAAGGCGCTGCAACCTGGTCCATCTTCAGTTGCGCTTTCGAACGCTCCAGTTCCGTCAACAACGCTTCGAGCAGCGGATCTCCGTTCGCGGCCGCGTGCGCCGCAGCCAACGACTTCGCTGCATCGGCGTCGTCTATATGCTTCGCCGCCGCGCGCTCCGCTGCAAGCGCAACAAATGTCGCCGCCACTACCATCCCGCAGATCAGTCGGTGAAGTTTCACGGTTTCACCTCCGACTTCGAGTTGTCCGCCTTCATCGTCTTGTCTTCAAACCCCGGCGGTGGCAACAGTGGCGGCCGCTCGTGTTCGTGTGCGCGCTTCTGCACTTCCATCTCGCTAAACAACATGGCGGGTGCCACCGCGGAAACCGGTACGCTTCCGCTTTCCGCGCCGCACACTCCATTGAACACGTGTTGCTGATCGCCGGTCGTCACGATTCTCGTCAATGCCGCCAGCGGCGTTCCCACGATGTCCACGCCACGCACCAATTCATCCGGTCGCCCATCGGGATAAACCTTGTACACAATCACCGGCAAAACCTGAAACGCTTGCGGCAAAGATCGCGTCGTCAACGTGAACCCGCCTTGAATGTCGTCAAAATAGAGTCCGTACGGTTTGTTCTGCTTTTTCACTTCGGCGATCAGTTTTTGCCGCATATCTTTTTCAGGCACCGTCTGCGTCGAACTCACGATCAGATTTCCCTGCCTGCCCGTCGGCATCAATCCAGGTTGATTCCGGCCATGTCCGTTCGACTGCTCGAATCCCTTGATCGGCATCCGCGACGTCAAAAAATTCTTCAGAACGCCATCCTGAATTACTTCCACGCGCCGCGCCGGCACACCTTCGTTGTCAAACGCGTACGTGCCCGCCAGTTTCATGCCCGCCAGTTCACTCTTGGTCGGATCGTCGGCCACACTCAAGAATTTTGGCAGCACTTCCTGTCCGACTTTTTTTGTAAACGTCTGCCCTTCGTCCTCGTCTTTCTGCCGGTGACCCTCTAGCCGGTGCCCCAACACTTCGTGGAAGAAAACCGCCGCCGCGCGGCCGCTCAACAAAGCCGGGCCGTCGTACGGCTCGGCAACCGGCGCCTTTCGCAGCGCGTTCAAATCGCTCGCCATCTTCTCGATCTTTTCCGCCAGTTCCTTTTCGTTCGGCAATCCTGCCGCGGACGGCGCTTGAAACGTCTCCACGCGCAACAGATCCATTCCGTCGTCGGCACGCGTCTGCGCTTCCATTACCAGCCGTGTTGAGTTACTCGGCGACGTAATCGCCGTCCCTTCGCTGTTTACCATCCGCTCGTTCGAACTCTGCACCTGCAAAACGACCGACGCAAAATAGACTTCCGGGTACTTCCGGAACGCCGATGACAACCTCCGAATCTCGTCTTCCCACGCCGGCTTATCGAACGGGGGCATCGTCAGCGCATCGCCCGCGTGTTGGACCGGAGTCTCTTTCGAAAAATCCGGAGACTTGTCCTCTTCTTCGGCCCGCACCGCAGTATTCGTCTTCACATTCAGAAACGTCGGTCCCGCACGCTTGTACCCGCGATCCGTCAACTCCCAAAGCACGCGCGCAATTGCGTCTTGATCCTCTCCAAACGGCAGCGTCCCTGAAGTCACGCCGCTCGCTCGCGCCTGTCCATGTGTATTGTCCAGAGCCGGCGAACCCACGCGCATCGTCACATCCGCTTGCCGCCGCTTCACCGCCGTATCCGTCAGCAGGCTTCCGTACGCCCCTGCCAAAATCACCACGTTCTGGTCGTACACCGTGTAGCTCAAAAAGTAGGGCGCCGGGTCGGACTTCGCAAGTCCCGCGGTCGCTCGTGACAATTCCGTCTGCATCGTCTTTAGCACAACGTCGCTGGCAGTCGTCGCGGACGTTGTCGCTTCGGCCTTCGGCTTTTCCTCCGCGGCCCTCGCCGCCGCGTAAGGCGACATCACCAACTGCATCGCCAGCGCAAGGCACAAGCCCGCGCGCAATAACTCCATCCCTCGTTTGCTGCCGCCGCGTGAGGGAACTGCCGAGTGGTCAACCATGAAAGGGAAGCTCCATGACTTCGCTAAGTAATTAGATGCAAAACGCCAGTATGCTTGAGGAAAACTGACTGCGCAATTCAGACTTCCCCGAAGAGTTCTCCGGGCGCGATACGAGCTCCATTTCCGAATTCCTGCGCGGACACTTGCTTGCGCCCTTCTACTTTGACGTGCAAAACCCGCAGAAGGCTGCCACCGCCGCAAACCACCCGCAGTTCCTTACCGTCCCAAATCGGAGCGCCGGCAGTCATGTCCGGCCTCATGCCTTCGGCCGCTTCCAGCTGCAACTGGCAATTCTGCCCGCGAAACTTTGTATAGATACCGGGCCACGGCGTGAACGCTCTCTTCCGGTTGAATATCTCAGCGGCAGTCCGTTTCCACTCAATCCAACCGTCTTCCTTCTTTAGCATCGGCGCTGCCGTCGCGAGCGAATGATCTTGCGGCCGTGTCTTCAACGACCCATCCGCCAGCCCGCGCAGAGTCTTCTCCATCAGCGTCGCACCCGCCGCTGCCAGCCGCGCCGACAATTCCGGCGTTGTCTCCCTCGCGCCGATTGCCAACTCCTCTTGCAACGCAATCTCGCCAGTGTCCATCCCCGCATCAATCCGCATCGTTGTCACGCCGGTCTTTGTCTCGCCGTTCGCAATGGCCCATTGAATCGGCGCCGCCCCCCGGTACTTCGGCAGCAGAGACGCATGCAAATTAATCCACCCCAGTTGCGGAATATCCAACAGTCTCGCCGGAATAATCTGTCCATACGCGATAATCGCAATCGCCTCAGGCGCGATCGTTCGCAAAATGTTTTCTGCTTCGGGCGCCCGGATCTTCTCGGGCTGGTGCACCGGAATCCCCAGTGCCGACGCAATTTGCTTCACCGGTGGCGACACGATTTCCTTATCGCGCCCCTGAGGGCGATCCGGCTGCGTGAATACCGCCGCGATCTCGAAATCTTTCAATGTCAGGAAATGTTTAAGGCAGGGAACTGCAAATTCTGGCGTCCCGCAAAAGACTATCCGCATCACCGGCAAGGAGGGAACCTTTCCGGCGTTACCACTCGCCTTGTTTGCGCAGCTTCTTTATTTTCCGCCTGATTAAATCGCGTTTCAGCATACTCAAGTGCGCCAGGAACAAAACCCCATTCAGGTGGTCGATCTCATGGCAGAACGCCCGCGCCAGTAAATCTTCGCCCCGAATTTCGAACGTTTCGCCTTTCGCGTTCTGCGCTTTCACCGTCACAAACTGCGGTCGCACCACGTATCCGCGGAAGCCCGGTATCGAAAGGCATCCTTCTTCTTCCCGTTTTTCGCCTTCCGCATGAATAATGTCCGGATTCACCAGCACAATTTTCGCTTCGGGGTTTTTTCCGCCCGTCACGTCCACCACGGCGATTCGCATGCTTTTCCCGATTTGCGGCGCTGCAAGTCCCACCCCCTGCGCCGCGTACATCGTCGCAAACATATCCTCGGCCAACTCTTCCAGAGCCGCGTCGAATTTCGTAATCGTCGCGCCGGGTTTTTCCAGCACGGGATCGCCGTACTTCACCACGTTATAAATCTTCCGCGCCGGCGCAGCAACTTCCTGCGTCACCGCAACCGCTTCAGAACTGGGCAATTTGTTGGGCATAGTTCTCGAAATTCCGCTTCATCTCGCGCAGCGAATCTCCTCCAAATTTTTGCAGAAAAGCATCGGCAAGTACAAGCGCCACCATCGCTTCGCCGGCCACTCCCGCCGCCGGCACCACGCACCAGTCGGACCGCTCGTAGGCTGCCGCCACCGGCTCCTTCGTCACCATATCCGCCGTTTTCAATGCGCGCCGCAGCGTCGAGATCGGCTTCAAGTAGCCGCGCACGACCACATCTTCACCGTTCGTAATCCCGCCTTCCAGCCCGCCTGCGCGATTCGAACTCCGCGTAAATTTCTTCGCACCCTTGTCGTAAGAAATTTCGTCCTGCACTTCGCTTCCAAACGATCCCGCCGCCAAAATCCCCGCGCCAACCTCCACGCCTTTTACCGCCTGAATGCTCATCACTGCTTGCGCCAATCGCCCATCCAATTTTTCATCCCACTGCGCATGCGAACCCAAACCCACCGGCGCGTTGTGCACGACCACTTCAAACACACCGCCTACCGTATCTCCGGCCTTCAACACCTCGTCGACTTCCGTCTTCATCTTTTCCTGCAGAGCCCCATCGACGCACCGCAGCGGCGATTCCAACTCTCCACAAATTTTCTTGATCTCGTCCCAGCTCGCCGGCCGCTCCAGCTTGTGATGTCCCACCTGAATCGTGTGGCTCGCAATCTCCGTCCCAAATTCCCGCAGCAGTTGCTTTGCAAACGATCCTGCCGCCACCCGAGCTGCCGTCTCTCTTGCCGACGCCCGTTCCAGTACATACCGCGCATCATGAAAATCAAATTTCTGTGAACCCGCCAAATCCGCGTGACCCGGTCGTGGCGCCACTAACTTCTTCGTCGGCGCATCGTCTTCCGAATTATCTTCTACCGGCAGGATCTTTTCCCAATTCGCCCAATCCCGATTTTCGATCCTCAGCGCAATTGGCGCCCCGATTGTTTTTCCGTGGCGTACCCCCGCAAAAATATCCGCGCGGTCCTTTTCAATCTTTTGCCGCCCGCCGCGCCCATATCCCAATTGCCGCCGGTGCAGTTCATGATTTATCGCCGCGACGTCAATTGGCAGCCCCGCCGGCAATCCCGAGACAAACGCCAGCAGCGCCTGTCCGTGCGATTCCCCCGCGGTGTAGTACCGCAACATTGCTTCTCCATTCTCCTGAAGTTCTTGTTGCCAAGGCTGTTGTCGGGGCCGGTTTCTGAAGCGGATCTGCTGCCACGCCACCAGCCGTCGCCGTCTGAATCACACAGTTTATCGTCCCCACCTCGCACCGTCCAGGGAAAGCACATCACTCACAATTTTTTCTTCATGCCGCTGCGCTTGACGCGCCGTATCGCCAACGTTACGCTTTCCGCCAGAACCTTATCTGAACAAATCGCGGCGTCAATCCGTTTCCCGGCGCTCGCGGTCTATCGCAGAACGGTTTTTTCGGACTAAGGATCAAGTGGCACAAGCGCCTCTTCAGGTCACCGGACAGCAACCGAGATGGGAGGACAAAATCTCGGTTTTCGACGTGCTCTCCAATAGCGCGATGCAGTTCGTCGCCAACGTTCAGGACTATTCCATCCTCGCCGCTCAATCTCTCACGAACCTCTTGCGCGGCCCGCACTACTTCCAGGACCTTCTCGATCAGATGGACGACATCGGCGTCGGCTCGCTTCCCATCGTCCTTCTGACAGGATTCTTCATCGGCGTCGTCATGGTTTTGCAGACCGGCTCGCAGTTCACTCGCTTCGGTCAAAGCGCGCTCACCGGTGACGTCGTGGCCATCGCGCTCGTCCGCGAACTCGGTCCCACACTCACCGGAGTCTTCGTCGCGGGCCGCTGCGCCGCTGGCATCGCTTCCGAGCTCGGCTCCATGCTCGTCACCGAACAAGTAGACGCCATGCGCGCCATGGGCACCGACCCCAGCCGAAAACTCGTTACGCCTCGCGTCCTCGCCGCCATTCTCATGCAGCCGCTTCTCACTGGCCTCGCTGATTTCGTCGGTCTGCTCGGCGGTTGCGCCGCGTCCGTTTTTTCCCTGCGTCTCAGCGCCGTCGAATTTTGGACGCGCGCCATCAACGCGCTCGAATTCGGCGACCTCATGCAGGGCTTAATGAAGCCACTTGCCTTCGGCTTCATCCTCGCCACTGTCGGTTGTTACAAGGGCCTCACCGTCCGCGGCGGCACGCAAGGGGTCGGTCGCGCCACCACGCAAGCCGTTGTCATTTCGAGCGTCCTCATCATCGTCGCCGACACGTTCCTCACCAAAGTCGCCCTCTTCCTTTCGGACAAAGTCTTCTAATGGCTTCCGCCCCCTCCAGCGGTTTGCACGAAGGCCCCGCCATCGAATTCGATTCCGTCCACATCGGTTTTGACGAAGGCGAAATTCTCAGCGGCCTCTCCTTCCGCGTCATGCCCCGGGAAACCCTCATTCTTCTCGGCGAAACCGGCACCGGCAAAACCCTCTCTCTCAAGCTCGCCGCTGGTTTGCTCAAAGCCAAATCCGGCTCAATAAAAGTCCTCGGAAAAGATCTCGGTGGCATGTCCGAACGTGAACTACTGCGCTTTCGCCGCGAAATCGGTTTTGTCTTCCAGGAAGGCGCGCTCTTCGATTCGATGACTGTCGCGGAAAACGTCGCCTATCGCCTCCTCGAAGACCACGCCGATCCCGACGAAATCGAGCCAAACGTCCGCGAAGTTCTCCGCTTCGTCGAACTCGAACACACCGTCGATCTCATTCCCTCCGAACTCTCCGGCGGTATGCGCCGCCGCGTCTCCATCGCCCGCGCCCTCATCACTCGTCCGCCCATCGTTCTCTACGATTCGCCCACGGCCGGCCTCGATCCCGTCACTTCACAAACCATCATCACGCTCATTCTCCGCCTGCGCGACATCTACGGCGTCACAGCGCTCCTCGCCACGCACCGGCTACAGGACGGCTTCGCCCTCGCGAATTTCCATTTCGAAAAATCTTCCAATCGCGTCGTCCCCAATTCGAAAAATCACGCAACAAATCACGCCGCCACGCGCTTCCTCGTCCTCCGCGATGGAAAAATCTATTTCGAAGGCGCCCCGGAAAGTTTGGCCGCCTCCACCGATCCCTATCTAAAAAGGTTTTTGGTCTAATGGCGATGGCGCCAAATGCTTCGCACTCGGCAAACGCGACGCAACAAATCTCCTTAGGAAAGGGCACGATATATCGTGCCTTGTGCTTGGCAAGATGTAGCGCGTGATGAAGTAATTCCGTGCGATAGTTAGTCGTCGCACCCGGAGGGAACCTTAGATGCCGCAGCGAAAACAGCTCACCTGGGCGGAACTCCGCGTCGGGCTTTTCGTTCTCGTCGGCCTCGCCGTTCTCGCCGCCGGCATCTTCTACGTCACCGGCGCCGGCATTCTCGGCCCCAAATATCGCCTAAAGACGTTCCTTCCCGAAGTCTCTGGCCTCTCCAAGGGCGCTCCTGTGAAACTCGACGGCGTTGAAATCGGCAACGTCGAAGCCATTCAACTCGTTCCGCGTACTCCTGGTTCCGTCAAGGACAAAAACCGCAACGTCGAAGTGGACATGCGCATCGACCGTCGCTACCAAAAAGACATCCTCACCGATTCCACCGCCACGCTCGTCACCGAAGGGCTGCTCGGCAATCGCTACGTTGATATCCGCCGCGGCTTCACCGGCGTTCCGCTGAAAGAAAATCAGGAACTTCCCGGCGCCGAAGAAAAAGCCATCAAGGAAGTCGTCGAGCGTAGCGCCGAACTCCTCGGCAATCTCACTGCGCTTAGTGAGGAAGCCCAAGACTTGGTGTCCGGCGTCAAAGGAGGCCGCGGCACGCTCGGCAAGCTTCTCACCGACGAACAAGCCTACAACCATCTCAACAGCCTCCTCGCCCACGGCGATCAGTTGGTCACCAACGTCCAGCAAGGGCAGGGAACTCTCGGCAAACTCGTCGCGTCCGACGAAATGTACGGCAAAGTCGACAAAGCTCTCGACAACGTTAACGGCATCGTCACAGATGTCCGCGCCGGAAAGGGAACTCTCGGCAAGCTGCTCAACGATCCCACCCTGTACGACGAAGCCAAGCAGGCTATCGCGAATACCAACAGCATAGTCGCCGACGTTCGCGCCGGCAAAGGTTCCCTCGGAAAACTCGCCACCGACGACGCGCTCTACAATAAACTTCGCGAAGCCAGCTCCAACCTCGCCACCGCCACTGCTAAACTCAACGACAACACCACCACCGCCGGCAAGCTTTTCTCCGACCCCAAACTCTACGACAATCTCACCGGCCTGACCGGCGACATGCGCCTTCTCATCGGCGATTTCCGCCAGAACCCCAAAAAATTCCTGAAAATCAAAGTCTCCGTGTTTTGAGCACGTGGCCGACCTGCTGACTCGCGTACGCGTTTGGACAACGGCCGCTCGCAACTACTGGTGGCTCAGCACCTTTGTCGGCATCTATTTTGCCGGCGGCTTTTGGGTGTGGGGTGCGAGCAAGGCTGCCGTCCTGTCCGGCGCTATTTTCTTGTTGCTCGCCATACTTGGCCTGCTTGTCCATTACCGCACCGACCTCCACGGGCCCTTTCCCCAGGTTGCATTTATCATTGGCCACATGCTTGTCGGCCAGATCCTTCTCGTTTGGCAAAAGTTTCATCTGCCTCTGACGGACTTCACGCACTCCGGCAATGCCGCCGCCCGCGATTTCCTTGTCTACCTTGTTTCCGTCCTCATCGTTGGCGTCATGAGCATGTTCGGTGGATTAATTGGTGGCGCGTTGGGCCTTGCGGTTCATTACGTCTTCGTCTTCAACCCGCACGAAGAATTTTCTTTCATGTGGATCTTCCCCGTCTTTATGGTTTTGGCAGGCGATATTGTCTTCACCGCATCGCGGCGCCTGAACGAGGCCTACGAGCAGCTCGAAGAGCTTGCCAATCGCGACAAACTGACCGGATTGCTAAATAGGAATCGTCTCGCTTCGGAATTTGACCGCTTGAAGGCGCTCGCCGCTGAACTGCGGCGGCCGTTGCTACTTATTGCCTGGGATCTCGACAGCCTCAAACAAATTAACGATCAGCAAGGCCACTCCGCCGGCGACGCGCTCATCCGGAAATTCGCAACCACATTGAAGGTAAATGTTCGCAGGACTACCGACGCACGCCTCGGTGACGCGGCCTTCCGTGTCGGCGGCGACGAATTCATCAGCATGCACCTTAAAGTCGAAGTCGGTGACCATCTTCTTGACCGCGTTCGCCATGCATTCCCCGCGGTTTCCGCTGGCTGGGTTCTTTGCAACTCACTCAATCTCGATCAAGCCCTCACCCAAGCCGACCACGCTCTCTATGACAACAAGGAGAGCCGCAAAAATTCTTCGTCGGCCTAATCTTCACTTGGGAGACATGCCAATTTACCTTGATTCCCTCGACCAGGCCCGCCGCCCTGCGTTGATCGCCGAGTAGCATTCACAAGATGCCGCTTCGAGTCGCGCCCGATCTACAATCCGTGTTCTGCCGCGAGCATAGGACACCATCCCCGCCTTGTGCAGGTGACCTAGTGCAACGCTCACGCTTGCCCGGCGCATTCCCAGCATGTGTGCCAGCATTTGTTGCGTCAGCTGGACAGACTCGCCCTTCATTCGATCCTGGCTCATCAGTAGCCATCTCGCCAGTCGCTGTCTGGAGTTGTGCAACCGGTTGCACGCCGCGATTTGCGCCGCCTGCGCAGAGACTTCGTGCGTGTAGCGTTGCAGCCTTCGTTCGAGCACCGGGCACCGCTTCAGCGCCCCGGTCACTTCTCTCGCGCTGATTCGAAACGCGCTTCCCGCCCCTTGCACGATCACTCGTCCGCTGCTGCTCCTTAAACCCGCCACCAGCGGCAGCCCCACAAACCCTTCCGCGCCGCTGAGGCCTACTTCCACCATTTTTCCGCTTTTCAATACGGTGAGAATGGAAGCCATTCCGCTATTCATAAAGTAGCCGTACTCAATTCGTTTCCCGGCGCCATTCAAGACTGTGTGTAGCGGCAACGTCACCAATTCCAGCTTTGCCCGCATGATTTGACTTTCTGTTCGCGGAAGTCGTAGAAGTAATTCGTTCGCGAGAATCGTCGAGACGGGCAAGGCGCTCCTTGGAATACATTTCGACCTGCGATTCCTTCGACACTACGCCGATTTAACGCGAACTGCTAGTGTCATTAGTTAGTTTTGTTTGCTCTTTCCTTTGGTTGCATCACCCCGTACGCTCGCGTACAGTCTCCTCAGGATTACTTCCTCGATGCCACGAGAATCCAATCCCACTTCAGCGCCGCCATGGGCCAAAGCCGTCCGCGAACTGCGCTCGAGCCTCGATCTCAATCAATCCGACTTCGGCGCCAGAATGGGCTTCTCCGCCATGGCCGTCTCTCGCTGGGAGCGTGGCGCCCAGGAGCCTCCTTCTCACGGTTACATCGCGCTCGGAAATTTGGCGCGCGATTCCACGTGCTGGTATTTCTGGGAACGTGCAGGCCTTCGCAGCGAAAATGTCCTCCGCGTCCTCCCCACCATCGAACGGAAAACCTCAAAAGTCGCCATCGAAAATTTCGAAATCGTGTCGGCAGGTGTCGGTGCCCGAAAACCACAAGAAAAGTTTCAGCTTGTCGCTGTTCCACTGCTGAGTGTGGCCGCGGGCTCCCAGCGCGAAGCGGGTGACAAACGGCACTTGCTCAGCGACGCCCCTGTGGAAAGCATGTTAGCTGCGCCAAAAGATTGGTGTCCCAACCCCGCCTACACCAGCTGCTTGCGTGTTCGCGGAAATTCCATGGCCCCGCTCATTCAGGATGGATATGTTGTCGCCGTAGATTCTTCGCGAATTGACTCGGCTAATTTGGACGGCAAAATTGTCATTGCCTGGCACAAAGACCAGGGACTTACCATCGCGCGCTTCCGTCGCTACAACAGCACAGAAGTTCTTGTCTCGGAAAATCCAGATTATGGATCTCTTACCATCACTCCGAAACAACCCTGGAAACTGATTGCCACTGTACTTTGGTGGATTGGCAAAGCCCCGTAACTTCCTCGTCTGCCTGACTCCGCGAGGCTAGTAAATTTCAAGGCTTAGAACGATTTGAAGGGGTGCGATTCAAAACGAATCGCGTAGCGGCACGTTTCCGTGACGCCGGTTCCATTCTGCGCGCGCTTCGCTGAGTTCAGTGGTCAGCAGGTCGGCGGAACCTTCGCCTTGCTTCAACCCCTTCTCGTACCCAAGCTTCGCGGTCATTCCATAACGCAGTAGTTCATCGTCGGACATGTTTGCCAGGCGCTTGCGGATCGTGTCAATTTCCGCTTTTTTCCCATCGCGCGACGAGAGTTTAGAAGCTCTGCCGTCCATTGTTGCCACGCTGGCCGCCCCCAATTCTAACGTCTACCGTAGAGCGCTAGCCGAATACGGTAGCAGCGTACACGCACTACCCGTTACTAGCAATACCGTAATGACCTTTGCCGGCCTCTAGGCTTATTGCCGCGGAAATTCGGGGCCCGATTTCACTCGTTCCGCCTGCAGCAAATGCCGCTTCTGATGCTGGCTCACGATTTCCAGCCCCGTACCGACAGTAAAGCGGACTAGCGCGACGAACGGATTGCGAAAGCGGATCCGGTTTACGTCGTATTCACGCGCGCGGCCAATTAGTTCACGCATCTTCTGATTGCTCGTCAGAAATCGCTCCAACGCCCCGGCATCAACCTGCAAGCGCGGCGCGATTTTCTTTGGCGCGGGATATTTTTTTTGCTTTGGCGACGGCTCAATCACGTTCTTCAGAAACCAGCGGCCCGCCCAGCCCGGCCTGATTTCCTCCGCCGTCCCTTTCGGTTTGTCCTCAAGCGCACCCGCAATTGCCGGCAGATAAACGTCGTTCGTTACACACAGGTGATCGAGGCACTGTCCGACGCTCCACTCTCCCTCCGAAGGCCTCCAATTCAATTGTTCCACAGTTAGTCCGATTGCTAGTTTTCGCGCGTGTTCGTCCGCCGCGTTCAACTCGGATAGCAACCGCCCCGGCCAGGTAGGCATGGCGATACTCCTCTTTCAGCTAGAAATTCAGATTATACGGTCGCAGCGCCCGATGTGAACAACGCCCCCTCCCGCCATCCTGCACGCTTTTTGTGCGGACCCTCCTTCCTGTGATCTAACGCTCTCGCAACATTGCCCCCGTACGCAACGCCTCTTATCCGTACCAATCCGGCGGCTCCAGCGCTACAAACTTTTACGCAAACTCAACAAAGCGAATACAGGCACGTAAACCACAAAGCTTATCAACTGAGTCCCGCCCATTTTTTGCCCGAGGAGAAAACATGTCCCAACATAGTTCGAGAAGAACCAAACTGCGCTTGAGCACATCGATCTGCGCAACGGCGCTTGCGTGTTCGATGCTGACTTATGTTCCGCTTGGCTACAGCGACGATAAACCCGATCGTGTTGTTGATCGCATCAAGACCGCCAGCCCGATCAAGCACGTCATCATCATTGTTGGCGAGAATCGCAGCTTCGATCACCTCTACGCCACCTATGTACCAAAAAACCGAGGCGAAAAAGTCCTAAACCTTTTGTCCGAAGGCATCGTCAATGCCGATGGCACCCCAGGCCCAAATTTTGCCAAGGCGCAGCAATACCAGATCGTGTCCGCACCCAATGGTGGCAAATTCTTCAGCAGCGCGGATATGGCCAACAAGCAACTCTACGCGACCTTGCCGTCGCCTGATCTGAACGGCGTTGGTCCCGTGTCGCCCGCCCTTCCCCTCCTCGCCGTCGGCGGCGACCCGGGCTTGGCTCCCCAGGATCAATTCCTTTTGGGAACCGGTGGCACCGGTTTGGCTTTCACCAAGGGTCCAGACCCCCGCATTACCAACGTCAATAGCCTGCTGCCGGGACCTTTTCAGTTGACCGGCCCGACTATGCCCTACGACGCATACGCTGCCGACACCGTCCATCAGTACTTTCAAATGGTCCAACAGGTGGACTGCGCCATCGATGCTGAGCACGTATCAAAAGATAATCCAACAGGTTGTCTCCATGACCTCCAATCGGCCATCGACACGACCTATAGCACGCCGCCCGGCGGCTCGCCGCGTGACACCGGCCAGACTATGGAGTTCTTCAATATGCAGAACGGCGATGCGCCTCTCTTCAAATTCCTCGCCGACAAATACACGATGAGCGACAATTACCACCAGCCCGTGCTAGGTGGCACCGGCCCCGACAGCCAGCCACTCGGCTTTGCCGATCAAATCTTCTTTAGCGATGGTAACGGCAATCCCGCGCCCCCTCCGGCCACCCGCGTTTACAATCCGGATCCCGCGGCTGGAACGCTCAACCTCTATACCCATCGCGCGCAATGGTTCAATTGTTCCGACTCGACTCAACCCGGCATCGCTGCGATCACAAATTATCTGGGTGCGCTCCCCTATCCCGTGCAGACCAAGTGTGGCAGCGGCCAGTATTGGCAGGCCGTCAACGTCAACCCTGCCTTCACCCCGAAAGGAACGCCGCAGACGGGCCTCATTGTTCCGCAAACGACGCAGAGGAGCATCGGCGATGAGCTGACCGCCAACAATATTCCCTGGAAATATTATGGAGGTGGCTTCAATGCGAGTGGAACGGGCAGTGATTTGGACCTTTATTGCAATATCTGCAACCCGTTCGAGTATCAGGCGAACTACCCCGCCATGGTTGCGGACCACATGCGCGACGTTACCGACCTTTTCGACGACCTTAAAAACGGCACCCTCCCTGCAGTCTCCTATGTGAAGCCAGACGGAGCCTTGGACGGCCACCCCGCTTCGTCGAAATGGAGCCTGTTCGAGGCTTTTGCCCGGAACGTCATTGAACTGGCGGAAAGCAACCCGGAGCAATGGGCCTCGACCGCCATCTTCGTTACGGTGGACGAGGGCGGCGGCTTCTACGACTCCGGCTTTATTCAGCCCGTCGATTTCTTCGGCACCGGCCCGCGCATTCCGATGATCGCCGTTTCGAACTTCTCGAGAGGTGGCCATATCAGCCACGTCTATAGCGAGCATTCTTCCTTCGTGAAGTTCATCGAACGGAACTGGATGCTCAACACCACACTTAGCGATCGCAGCCGAGACAATCTGCATAATCCGCAGGTTGGCGACAATGCTTACGTCCCGGCAAACATGCCCGCTATTGGAGACCTCTTCGATCTGTTCAATTTCGACCGGAGACCATAGGGCAGCCGTAAGGCTGCGGTTGCCAGGAGGGTGTTTTGGAAAATAACCATCCGCAGTACGCCTGGCATCGAGCAATCCCCAAAGGCCTCCCCGGACAAGGCACAGCCCGGGGAGGCCTCCTATTGCTAAAATAGGGTTGCGGCCCAAAATCACGGGACTCGGAACCAGTGCCATTTTGGACTCTGACGCGCCAGCTTCGCGTCAAACGCGCGTCACTGGAGTTAGTTGTGTAACGCACAAACCCCGGAAAAGATGATCTCTCGCCTACGCGCTCTCTTTGAACCTCTCCTCACAACTGTGATGTAATGCCTCTGTAACATTGCCCCCGTACCATCACCGGTAATGTCGAGAGAAAACGAGTTCATGGAAACTCAGGAAGTTCCCAAACAACCGCCGCGCGCCGAGCCAGTTAAATCATCAACACTCCCGCAACCTGGCCGTCCCGTCCCAAGCCGCGCGTACCCGGGCGCGCTTATCGTCGTCGAAGGAACTGACGGCTCCGGCAAAAGCACACAACTTTATTTGTTGAAACGCTGGCTCGAAATCGGCGGCTACCGGCTTCACTTCACCGAGTGGAACTCTTCGCCGCTCGTCAAAGCCGCCACTCGCCGCGGCAAACAACGCCGACTTCTCACGCCGACGACTTTCTCTTTACTTCACGCCGCCGACTTCGCCGACCGTTGCGAGCGCCAGATCATGCCCCTCCTCCAGGGCGACTATCTTGTTCTCGCCGATCGCTACGTTTACACCGCCTTCGCGCGTGACGGCGCCCGCGGCTGTCCGCAAAAATGGCTGCGCAATCTCTACCGTTTCGCGCCCGTGCCGGATATTACTTTTTATTTCCGCGCGCCGCTCGAAGTCGCCGTTCATCGCATTCTCAGCGGCCGCCCAAAATTAAAATATTACGAAGCCGGCATGGACCTCGGCCTTTCGTACGACCGCGCAGAAAGTTTTCGCCTCTTCCAGGCGCGTATTCTCGAGGGCTACGACAACATGGTCGAAAGTGATAATTTCGTCGTTCTCGACGGCACGCTGCCCGTCAACAAATTGCAAAAACAGATGCGCGATATCGTCGCTTCCAAAATCGATCTGAAGCGTTTTGCTCCGCGCGCAGCCGAGGCCGAATAAAATGCCCGAGCCAGACAAACCGGAAAAAGAAAAGTCTGAAAAAGAAAAAGTACCGCCTAGCGCCGAGGTTCAGCCCCCAATCGCCGCGAAGCCAGTCGCCGCTCAGCCGGATGAAGACTCTTCTCAATCTTTTTTTGGCGAACCCCTCGTCGGTTTCGATCCGAATGAAATCAGCGGTAGCCTCATCGTCATCGAGGGCATGGACGGCTCCGGCCGCTCCACCCAAATATCTCTCCTGCAGGAGTGGCTCGAGTCCGAAGGCTTTTCCGTACAAACCAGCGGCTTGCGCCGGTCGAATTTGGTTGGTCGCGACATCGATGAACTTCTCGCAAAGAACGCCGTAACGCGCCTCACTCTCGCTTTGATGTATTCCACTGACTTCTTCGATCAAGTCGAACACCGCATCGTCCCCGCGCTCAAGTCCGGCGCTGTCGTTCTCGCCGACCGCTACGTTTTCACATTGATCGCGCGCGGCGTTGTCCGCGGCATCAATCGCGACTATCTTGGCGGGCTTTACGCAATGGCGTTGCGCCCTCATCTCACCTTCTGGCTCAACGTGCGCCCTGAAACCGCCTTCGGTCGCGAATTTCGCAAAGCCCAGGCCATCAGTTACTGGGAGGCGGGCCGTGATATGTCTCTCTCTCACGATTTATACTGGTCTTTCATCCGCTATCAGACGATGATTAAGCGCGAATTTGAAGCCATGGCAAAAAAACACAGTTTCATTGAACTCGACGGCGAAGCCAGCGTTCCCACCGTCAACAAACTTCTCCGCCAGCGCATCGCCGACCACCTCGGCATCCGTGGAACCAAGTACGCTCCTTCTTCCGCTTTGGCCCACCTCTGGCGATAATCGACCAAATGTCAGAGCCGGTTCACATCGCCGCGATTGACGCCGGTTCCAACGCCGTGCGCCTTACCGTCGTCCGCGCCCATTCCGCCATCGACCTCGAACCGCTGCACGACGAACGCTATCCGGTCCGCCTCGGCGAAAGTGTGTTCGTTCGCCATCGCTTCAGCGAAGAAATTCTTAAAAAGGGAATCAAAGCGTTCAAGCATTTTCAGGAAGTCATGGAAGAGTTCGGCGTTACCCGTTACCGCGCGGTTGCCACCAGTGCCTCGCGCGAAGCGAAGAACGGTCCGGCCTTTGTCCGCCGCATCCGCCAGAAGTCAAAAATTCGCCTCGAAATCATCAGTGCTCACGAAGAATCGCGCCTCGGCAGGGAAGCGGTCTTTGCGGCGCTCGGCCCTGAATCCCCGCTTCGCTGCGTCGTGGACCTTGGCGGCGGAAGTTTAGAATTGAGTATTCTTCGCGACCACAGCGTCGTCCAATCCGCGCAACTGCCCGTCGGCACCGTTCGGCTGATGACGACGCTCGGAATCACCGGCGTCATTTCGCCGGCCCAGGCGGAACAAGTTCGCAAATATCTTTACGCACTGCTCGAATCCAAGCTTGCGCCGCGCCCCAATCTTGGCGGCGAACTTGCCGTCGCACTCGGCGGCAACGCCGAATCGCTGGCCGATCTTGCACCCGGCCCGCGCGAACACGGTCTCTCCACGCTTGAACTTTCGCTTCTCCGCGAACGCTTGCCGGATTTACTTCGCCGCGACATCGAATCGCGCATGAAGACATTCGGTGTCCGTCGCGATCGCGCCGACGTCATGGGCATCGCCGGATTGATTTTCGTCACGCTCGGTCGCTATTTGAATCTGCGCACGCTTTCCATTCCTCGCGTCGGCATCCGCGAAGGACTGCTTCGTGAAATTGCGCGTGAAGCGTTCTCGCGCAAGGAGCCGCACCGTTACAATACCGCTTCGCGCCAGCTTCTTGTCGGTACTCGCGTTTTCGCGCGGCGCCTCGACAGTGATCGCCGCCACGCGGAACACATCCGCGAACTGAGCTTGCAGCTGTTCGATCAGCTTCAGCCCGTGCATCATCTGCCGGCCGAGTCTCGCGTCTTGCTCGAATCCGCCGCGTTGCTTCATGACGTCGGCCACACCGTGAGCAATCGCGGGCACCACAAGCACGGCGAATACCTGACGTTGAACGGCGACATTTCCGGCCTCGCTGGGCGCGATCGCAATCTCGTCGCCGCCGCGGTTCGTTACCACAACCGAAAGGCGGAACCTTCTGGTAATCATCCGGCGTACAGCGTGCTGAATAATTCCGACAAACGCCTTGCTTACCGCCTCGCCTCGATTCTGCGGATCGCCGAAGGCCTCGATCATTCGCACCGCCAGCGCATTACGCAAATTCGAGCAAAATTCCAGCGCGGCGCCGTTGGGCTTCAGTTCCGGGCGCGCGGCGACGCCGCCGAAGATATTCGCGACGCAAATCGCAGCGCGGAGCTGTTTGAACAGGAATTTCACGTACGCTTGTATTTCCGGCCGGTCGGGTCTTAGCAATCTCGGTAAAACTAGGAAACGCGAAGTCTGGAGAATTCATGCTGCTCTACCTTGTGCGCCACGGAATCGCAATCGATCGTGACGATCCCAAATGCCCGGAGGAAGTGGAACGTTATCTGACGGAAGAGGGGATCAAGAAAACGCGCGAAGTGGCACGTGGCGTGGCATTGTTGATGGAAGCGCCGGAAGTGTTTCTTTCCTCTCCTTATGTGCGCGCGTGGCAGACGGCGGAAATATTTGCCACGGCGTTCAAAGTGGCAAAACGGAAGATCCGCAAGACGGAATTGCTGTTGCCGGGCTCCGACGTGGCGGCTCTTTTTCGCGAGTTTGCGAAACACAAGGACGCCGAGTCGGCGATGTGTTTCGGCCATGCGCCGCATCTGGACGAAGTGATTGCGGCGGTGTTGCGCTGCAAAAGCGACGGAACCAGTTTGAAAAAGGCGGGCGTCGCTTGCCTGGAACTGGACCGCGTGGCGCCGCCGACCGGAGTCTTGTCGTGGCTGGCGACGCCGAAGTTGCTAAGAAAACGGAACGACTGAACTTACTCCAAAAAAACTATTCGTTGATTGCCACCGGTTCCGGCTTTGCCGCAGGGAATTCCAGCGGCAAGGACAGCGTCTGTTTTTCGATGGCGCGGATGGCAACGGTTTTTCCCAGCGCGCCTTCGAGCATTTGCCGGCCAACCGCCAACCCTTTCGGCGGAGTCATGCCTTCTGCGAATCCGCCGATCAAGAGCGTGATGGAATCGGCCGAGCCCTCAACGCGAACGCGGGCGCCGGATTCGACTCCCGCTTTGCGCAACGCGCGAGCCAGGCGCAGAATTCCGGCGGCGCAAAGCAATTTTGCCTGTTGCGGCGGCTCGAGTTTCGCGAAGCGCCCGTTTTCAGCGGAAGGCGCTGCGCCGCGGTGATAACGAATCGCGAACGCGAGCAATTGCCATTGCTCGGCGCTCCAACCCGGTGGCGCGGGCAACGCCGACAAAAAAGTTCGCGCATCTTTGTGCGCGCTGTTGTGACGATTCTCAGGATCGATGCCGTGAAGCATTGCCGCGGCGCGGAGAACGGTTTCCAGTTTCGGCTCTTTCAAAAAAGGCGAAACGCCGGCGCGCTGCAATTGTTTGAAGATCGTTTTCGCCAGGCGCGCGGTTCCAGCAGATTTGCGCAAGTGCGGGTCGGCGGCGCGGCCGGTTGCGTGCAGGCGCGCCTCGGACGCTAGGGCGACTTGTCCGTTTGTCGGTAGGCCGAGCCGCCATTGATTCCACAGACTGGTTGCGCCGAGCGTGAGCTGGCGGTACGTCGCGATTCGTTCGGCGCGTTCGCGGTCGATGGTTTCCTGCCAGTGCGCGAGCCCGGAAGAGTCGGCCGTGCGGAGAACGGTTTCGTGCAGAATGTCCAGGTCGTGGACGTCGCCGAGCAAATCCTGCACGCGTTTCAGGTCCGAGCCCCAAGTGACGTGGCGCTTCGGCAAAAGATTTTCGACGACGTAACGAAAATGTTTTATGCCGATGCGGAGCGCGTGCCAGGGTTTTGGCCGCTCGGTGCGCAAGGCGTGGCGGTGCAGTTCGGCGGCTTCTTCGAGCCGTTCGAGCGCGAGACAGTGAGCAGCTGGACCGTCCGCCGCTAGCAGGTTCAAGCGCGGGCGCAAAGCGACAGCGAGTTTGGCCCAGGCTTTTTCATCGAAGCGCGAGGCGCTGCGCTTTGCATCGCGTTCCTGGCGTTCGCGTCCTGCTTTCAAGGCATAAAGAAGTTGCGCGCGCAGCGGATCGTCGGGCGCCGAAAGTTTCACCATCCATGATTCCTGCACCTGACTATCGCGAATTTCGCCGAGTCTGCGGAAGAGTTTGCGGCCGGTCTTGCGGAGTCCACGCCAGGCGGGATGAGGATCGATTTCCTCAAAGACGCGAGCGAGCGAACGGCAGCGGCGCAACGCGACGCGCAAATCGTGGACGGCTTCTTCGCCGGGCGTAGCGAGCACTCGTTCGCGCTCGCGGAGCACTCGCTCCATCCAATACAAGAGACCCTTTGTCTCGGCCGCTTTCGCCGGAAGGGGAATGACCGCAGCCATGACTACCTCAACGTTGCCGTTCCGAAAGCCCGTGGGTGGCTCCCCTGAGGAACAGCGGAGTCGATAGGGTAGTGCGGCCGGAATGGCGTGTCCATACCGGAAGCCCCGCCAGAAGGTTAGACTGTGGAAAAGCCGTGGAAAGTGAGGTGCGGGGAGGAGGGTATCTACCTTTTTTTTTGAGCGGCTGATTTTAAAGGACTTAACGTAGCTCTGTTGACATCGCTGGAGACGAGGGCGAATGCCTCAAGCGGTAGAGGTTTTAGGTGAGTCCGAGAAGGAGGGATTGTCGCCACTGGCATACCCGGGCGGCGAACCGGAGGGCGTGCCCGAGGGTCCCTGCCGCTCGTTGCGCCCTCAGGATCTGTTGTTTCTCATCGACCACGATCTGCCCCAGTTGGTTGCTGCTGCTCTCGCCTGCGGATATTATCGCTTCATGAAAACCACAACAGTTCGCTCCCTTCTGCTTATCCTTGTTTGCACAGCTGCCGCAGTATTTCCCGTGCGAGCGTTCGCGCAGGCGGTGCCCGACAGTGATTGGCCAACGTATGGTCGCGATCCGGGCGGAATGCGCTATTCACCGCTGGCAGAGATTAATCGCGACAACGTGAGCAAGCTCAAGGTGGCGTGGGTCTTCCACACAGGCGACGTGCAAAACAGCCCGGATGGCAGTAAGCGAAGCGGATTTGAAACCACACCGATTCTCGTAAACGGGATCCTGTACATCACGACGGGATTTAATCGCGTGATTGCGCTCGATCCGGCGACTGGCAGGCAGAAGTGGAGTTACGACCCCAAGATTGAGCGCACGCTGGACTATGGCGACGGGTTTGTGAACCGAGGGGCGACAGCTTGGGTCGACGCTTCGCGTTCGGCTGGGCAACCGTGCAGAACGCGAATTTTTGAAGCGACACAGGATGCCAGGCTGATCGCGCTCGACGCGGCAAACGGCAAGCCGTGCGCCGATTTCGGCAAAGTCGGGGAGATCAGCCTGCGCGATGTTTCAGGATACAGAGCGGGTTGGTACCACATGACTTCCCCACCGGCGGTGATCGACGATGTCGTGATTGTGGGCTCGGCAATTAATGACAACGATCGTGTAGACATGCCTGCGGGCGTAGTGCGCGCCTTTGACACACGGAGTGGAGCGCTGCGCTGGAGCTGGGACCCCATTCCTCCAAACTCGGCGCAAAGCGACGCCGGAGAATCTGCGCCGAAACGGGAGACAGGTGCAGCCAACGCATGGTCCATCATGGCCGTGGACCAGCAAAGAGACCTGGTCTTCGTTCCGACTGGCAGCGCCAGCCCGGACCACTATGGAGGCTCTCGGCCGGGCGATAACAAGTGGGCGAACTCCGTTGTGGCATTGCGCGCGAAGACGGGAAAACTTGTGTGGGGCTTCCAGCTTGTGCATCACGATCTTTGGGACTACGACACGGCTTCCCCGCCGCTGCTTGCGACGTTGCTGCACGATGGAAAGCAGTTGCCGGTGGTGATCGAAGGCAACAAGACCGGATTGCTATTTGTGCTCAACCGCGACACCGGAGAACCGGTTTTTCCAGTGGAAGAGCGTGCCGTGCCTCAAAGCGACGTGCCGGGGGAGGCGGCATCGCCGACGCAGCCCTTTCCCGTGGCTCCGCCATCGCTCGCACCGCAACAACTTGCCTTGAACGAAATCTGGGGACCGACGCCTGAAGATCGCGACGCTTGCCAGCAGGTGATTCAAAAACTTCGCAACGAAGGGATTTACACCCCGCCCAGCATTCAGGGCACGCTTATGGTTCCCGGAAACCTCGGCGGCATGACCTGGAGCGGGTACGCGTTCGATCCTCAGCACGGCTTGCTGTTTGTGAATACCAACAATCTGGTTGCCCGGGTGCGCCTCGTCCCACGCGACAAAGCGCGCAGCGACAACGATGATGGCGACTATGGGCCACAAACCGGTTCGCCATACGGAATGCTTCGCCGGTTTCTGCAGTCGCCATCCGACCTGCCTTGCAGCTCACCACCCTGGGGAACGCTGACCGCCGTGGACATGACGGCAGGCAAAATTCGCTGGCAAATTCCTCTGGGCTCGATGGACGACTTCGGCGGCTCACACAAAGGAATTCCAGGAGGCTCGATCAGCCTTGGTGGACCCATTGCAACTGCCGGCGGATTGGTGTTTATCGCCGGGACGACCGACTCCAGAATTCGGGCATTTGATGCGGAAACGGGAAAAGAGTTGTGGACGGCGCAGCTACCGGCGAGCGGGAATGCTACGCCCATGACATACCGGTTGGCCTCAACCGGCAAACAGTACTTGGTGATTGCGGCGGGCGGGCATCCAAAGATCACGGAAGAAATCTTGAGCGATGCTCTGGTCGCCTTTGCGCTGCCCTAGCTTGGTGCTAACCATCCGGGGTCTAGTAGAAAAATCAGTCACTTGATTAACGCGGAATCGTCCATGTAGATTTGAAGTTTCCGATTGCTCCTGAGTTCCCTGCGGATAACGCCGTCGCCGGACATTTCGCCGACTTTCCAGAACTCCGCTGCGAGGAAGCCGGCTTTCGTCGAGGTTTCCTTTGCGACAATCCGCACAAGTCGGTCCGTCAATAGCCACAAGCGCCGCCTTTCTCGATACTGCCAGCTGACGGGGTCCTGTAGTAGTTGCCGGCCGCTGCCTCGCGGTGTGGCCCTCGGCCCGGGGATGAAACGTTAAACCTCAAATTGCCACTATAGGAACGAGCCCAGTTTCGTGAGGCATGGGACGTGTCCGCGCGCGGTTTCTTGCTCTCATGTGTAGCGGCACGCTATTCACCTACGGTGAATGGTGATGGACGGGAAGGAATGGCCCGATATGAGCAACATCCAGGTCACACACGATACAAGCGTTGACAACGCAAGAAGCGAGAGCAGCCTCGCAATCAATCCCAACAATCCGCAGCAAGTCGTGGCAGGGTCAAAAAAGTTCATCAACTATCACACCTACGATTTCACCCTGGCGACTTCGTTTTCCACGGATGGAGGCCTCCATTGGAACGACTCCGGTCCGTTGGCTCTCATGCCCGGCTGGACCGGGATCTCGGATCCGGCCATCGCTTGGGACGATTCCGGCAACGTGTTTCTTGTCGGGCTCGCGTTCAATAATCCTCCGGGCGGCACCATCATCGGCATCGCCATCTATAAGTCCACGAATGGGGGGCAGACCTGGAGTCCCCCTAATCTCATTCACACGAGCCCCGCCGACGATAAACAGTGGGCCGCCGGAGATAGCAATCCAGGGAGCCAGTTTCACGGAAGGGTTTATGCGGCGTGGGATGGACCTGGCGGATTGTGCTTCGCTCGCACGTTGGACCACGGAAACACATGGATCGGCGCAGGGACTTCGCCGGCCGGCGCAGCTATTGCACCCACATCTTTTTCACCGGAAGTCAACGTCGCCGCCGATGGCACGGTCTATATCGTATTTATAAAGGACGAAGGCGGAAACGAGATCAAGATGGTCAAATCGACCGACGGGGGCAATAGCTTTCAAGCGACTGCCTCTCCAGCCACTGGCATCGGCGCGTTCGGTATCATCACACTGCCCGCCGGGAACTTCCGGGTGATTACCGTACCCACGGCCTGTGATTTTGGCCCGACGGTCGTCGTCGCTTGGGCTGATAATCGAGAGGGCAACCAAAGAATTTACTATGCGTTGTCGACCGACAGCGGGGCTTCGTGGAAAACGCCGCGCTCCGGGCAGCCGTTACTCACGGGACTCCCCATCGACAGCGATATCTTCCACTTTCATCCCCAAATCGTTTTCAGGCCCGATGGGGTTCTCGCGTGCGCTTTCTACGAATTCGGGCACAAGCCGGTTGTGCCGAAAATTGATACCAGGATGGCGCTTTCCTTCGATAACGGCGCTTCTTTCTCGCAGCTCTTCACCGTAACCGATCAACCGTGGGATCCCACTGTGGACGCCCCGTGGGCGCACGGAGATCCGAAACTCACGTTTATCGGCGAGTACTTCGGCTTGGACGCGAGCAGCAATGGATTCTGCCCGTTGTGGACGGATACGCGCACCGGTATTCAGGAACTCTGGACCGATAGAATTTTTCTACAACACCTGGTGCTCTTTGAACATGCCAACTTCCACGGTAAGCACAAACACGTATTCGGCGCTGAGGCCAATCTCAACGCAGGAGACGACAACTTCTTTAATGATCGTGTCTCCTCGCTTGCAGCTGTCAACGGTTCGTGGTCTTTCTTCCGCGATGCGGGTTACATGGGTCAATACCCGGCCGTGCTTCCACCTGGCCTGTACCCGTGGGTCGAGGCGGTCAACATCAAGAATGACGACATGTCCTCGCTCCGATCTGTAAGTTCCGCGGGCCTGGCGCCGGTGCCTCACGTAATTCTATTTGAGCACGCCAATTTCCACGGAGCGCACAAGCACGTATTCGGCCCCGAGTCCAATCTCAATGCGGGTGACGACAATTTCTTTAACGACCGCGTCTCCTCTATCGTCGTGCTCGCAGGCACTTGGGAGTTCTTTCGAGATTCAGGGTTCAACGGACCGTACTCGATTTTGCTTGGCCCCGGCCTCTACCCTTCCGTCGAGGCAATGAAAATCAAGAATGACGACATGTCCTCGCTTCAACCCAACGACCCTTCAGGATTGGCCACTGTGCCTCACGTGATCCTGTTTGAACACGCCAATTTTCACGGAGCGCACAAGCACGTCTTCGGCCCCGAGTCCAATCTCAATGCTAGCGACGACGACTTCTTCAACGATCGCGTGTCATCTATCGTCGTGCTCGCCGGCACATGGAAATTCTTTAAAAATGCAGGCTTTAACGGACAGTACCAGGCCGTGCTCGGCCCGGGCCTCTACCCTTGGGTAGAGGCGGCCAACATCAAGAACGATGACATGTCCTCGCTTCGACCGGCATAACCTCGCGGCAACTGCCCAGCCGCGTTATGTGCGAGTCGTCTCACAGCCGCTAGGCGCACATTGATTGTGGAGGGCGCTAGGTTCTTTTGTTCGATAAAGAATCGATAACGAAGGACAACACTTCGGTTGAAGGCCAAGCGTGATTCCGAACAATGCCAGCCGATGAATTCATCGATGGCGTGCCCATACGACTCTTCTGAACTCGCCGCCGCAAGCGAGTTCAGAACTGCGTTCTTCGATTGTTCCAAGTCGGGCAGCCGAAGTATTGTTTTGGCCCTCGAGCGTTTGCCTGTCTTTTTCCGATGTCCCATACTGGCGGCCTCCCGCGCCGCGTTTCGTACGGTCATCCACTTAGAAACCCAAGGACCCGAACGCCGTTTGTGGATCATAGCGGCCACAGCGAGGCAGAATCGCAAATCGGCTAATCGCTCCGTCTGCAGTGTTCCATTACTGTCCAGCGCAGACGCCTCTAACCCTCAACACTCCTGTTGACGGCCAACAGAACCGTGGTAAACTCCTGTTGACCGTCTAAAGGAGTCTATGCCTACTGCCAAAGCAGAGGTCCTGCAGGGAACACTCGATTTGCTGGTGCTGAAGACGCTTGATTCGATGGGGCCGATGCATGGTTTCGGGATCGCATTGCGTATCCAGCAAGTGTCCGAAGACCTTTTGAAACTAAACCAGGGGACGCTTTACCCCGCACTGCTGCGCCTGGAGCAGCGCCGCTGGATTTCGACCAAGTGGGGCGTCTCGGAAAATAACCGTAAGGCGAAGTATTACTCCCTGACGCGGGCGGGACGCAAACAGCTTGAGGAAGAAGCGGAAAGCTGGGCGCGCATGTCCGCCATGATCAACCGGGTTCTGGAAACGAGCTAGCCATGCGCGAGCTTTTCAACACGATCCTCCAGCGCGCCTTCGCACCATTCCGCCGACGGCAACTCGAAGCCGACCTCGAGGCGGAACTGGCCTCGCACGTGGCGATGGCGGTGGAATTCAACCAGCGAACGGGAATGAGCGCCGCTGAGGCCCGCCGCGAAGCGTTGCGAAGCTTCGGTGGCGTCGAACAGGTTAAAGAGAGCTACCGGGATCAGAGAGGACTGCCTATGATCGAGAGCGCTTTTCGAGATGTGCGCTTCGGCCTAAGGATGCTTCGGCGTAGTCCGGGCTTCTCGATCATAGCTATTCTTTGTCTGACGGCGGGCATCGGTGCTAATGCAGTAGTGTTCAGTTGGATTGAAGGGATCTTATTCCGTCCGTACCCGGCCGTGGCCCACCAAGAGCGGCTGATGGCAGTCACCGGAACGGTGCGGGGCGGTTCCGACCCTGACTATATTTCGTGGCCAGACTTTCTCGATTTGCAGAAGAACTGCCGGCAGCTTGACGCGTTTTTCGTAACCAAGATTACGGGGACCACTCTGAGTGTCGGAGAGCGGGCCGAGAGCGTGACGGGGAGCATAGTATCGGCGAACTATTTCGATGCGATTGGGGTGCATCCGATTCTTGGCCGCGGATTCGAGCCGGGCGAAGACGCAGGACGAAACGCTCATCCCGTGGTGGTTATCAGCTATCAACTATGGCAAAGGCGATTCAAAGGCGACCGGGAAATAGTCGGGAAGACGCAGCGGCTCAGCGGCATGTTGCACACGATTGTGGGAGTCGCGCCGGAAGGGTTTTATGGGACGTTCGTCGGTTGGGCGATGCAGTTTTGGGTGCCGGCCTCGATGGAGGAAGTATTCGAAGAGGGCGGCTACAAACTAGAGGATCGCGGAGCGCGGTGGATAGAATCATACGTGCGGCTCAAGCCCGGCGTGACACGGGGACAGGCACAGGAGGAAATTTCAGCCTCAGCGAAACGATTGGAAGCGGCCTACCCGGCTACGAACCGCGGCCGCGGCGTCAAACTATGGCCGTTATGGCAAACGCCATTCAATAACGCTCACACGTTGCTCCCTACGTTCGAAATCATGCTCGCGGTGGTGGTTTTTGTCTTGTTGATCGCGTGCGCCAACGTTGGCAATCTGCTGCTAGTGAGATCGCTTGCGCGGCGGCGTGAAATGACTGTTCGGCTCGCGATCGGAGCCGGTCGCAGGCGGCTGGTGAAACAACTTTTCACGGAAGGACTGATCCTGTCGACGTTTGGCGCGGTTGGCGGGCTAGTGGTTGCGTACTGGTGCCGCGGCGCGCTTGTTCTGCTCTTCCCAGCAAGGGGGGGCGTGTCGATGTATCTACCGAATCAAATCGATTGGCGCGTGCTCGGATTGAGCGCTGGGGTTTGCCTGGTCGCCACGCTCTTGCTCGGGCTGGCTCCCGCATTGCAAACGCTTAAGATCGATCTCGCCGGCGCGTTGAAAGCGGAATCGGCGGGAGTGGTGGGGAGCCGCGGAACGGCTTGGTTCCGATCGGGCCTCGTCTTGGTTCAGGTGTCGCTGAGCTTCGTATTGTTGGTCGGAACGGGGCTCTTACTGCAGAGCCTGCAGAAAATTCGGACTGCCAGCCCGGGATTTTCGTCGCGCAGCGTATTGCACACTGCCGTAGCTTTGGTCTCGGCCGGATACGATGCACAGCGCGCCCTAACTTTTGAAGACGAACTTATAACTCGCGTGAAGGCGCTGCCGGGCGTCGAGTCGGCCGTGTTCGCGCGATCCACGCCGATGAGCTTCGGAAGTTTTTCTTCGACGCCAATTGCCGTGGATGGGTATCAGCCGGCGCCCGACGAACAGCCCACGGTGGAGTACAACGAAGTGGGGCCGGACTATTTTCTTACGATGGGAATCCCTGTGGTGTCCGGTCGCGAATTCACAAGCGCGGACGACGAGAAGGCCGCGCTGGTGGCCGTCGTGAATGAGACGATGGTTGCGCGGTATTGGAGCGGCAAGAATCCAATCGGGGAACGGCTTCAAGTGAAAGGCCGATGGATGCGGGTGGTGGGCATCGCGAAAGATGCGAAATACGAGAGCGTGCGGGAGCCATCCAAACCATTTTTCTATGTGCCGCTGCGTCAAAATTTCTCCGTCGGGGCATCGTTGAATGTCCGCACGCAGCTGCCACCGGGGGCAATGGCGGCTGCGCTGACGCGCGAGGTGCAAGCGCTGGATCCGGGGCTTGCGATTTACGAGGTGATCACACTACAGGAGCAAGTAGATCGCTCGACATCGGCGCAGATGGTGGCTGTAACTCTAGTAGGAGTGTTGGGTGGGATGGCGTTGTTGCTCGCTGCGATCGGATTGTATGGAGTGATGTCATGTGCAGTGTCGGAAAGCAGTCGCGAACTGGGACTGCGGATGGCGCTTGGCGCGGACGCATCCAATCTGTTGCGGCTGGTGATTTCGCGGGGCTTGGCGTTGACGGTGGGCGGCGTCCTGCTGGGCGCCGTTGTGGCCCTCGGATTGACGCGATCGATGGGGAACTTACTTTACGACGTGAGTCCACGGGATCCGCTGGCCTTCGGCGCCGCTTTAGCAACGATGATCATCGTGTCGTTGGCAGCGTGTTTTGTGCCAGCTTGGCGCGCCACTCGCACCGATCCCGCCCGCATCCTCCGGGACTGATTCTCTCGTTGGCTTATGCAGCGCGATGAACCTGGCACCGCTAAGAAGGCGTGCCATTGGCAATTTGAATTCCACGGCCCGGGCCAGAAGGTCCCGTTCTGGGGTCGCGACCTCACGTTCTACTTGCCTGAGTTTTTCGGCCGAACCGTCGCCGAGGCCTGCGGATAGTAGTGGTCAGTTTCCGATTACGCGTGCCGCCTCAGATGGTCGACGCAACACTTGCTTGGAGTTTACTCGCCGGAGTTTGGAATCCCAGGGTTTTCCAGCGAGTGATTGTGTATTTGATTGGTCGCGGATGGCGTGGCATAGGTGGTTGTCTGGGCGTAAGCTATGACAACCGTTTTTCCATGGGAGGCTGCATGGCTTCAATCACCGGCTTTGGCGGTATATTTTTGCGAGCGGATGATCCAAAAACTCTGTATCAATGGTACGAGCAGCATCTCGGTGTGGTGAAGGCCGACGGATCTTTCGCGTTTCCTGCTTCGACGCAACGCCCTCAGGTCATCTTCGCCCTTTTCAAACAAGACAACGCATACTTCCCGCCGGCACAGAAAGCAATGCTCAATCTCCAGGTGGACGACCTGGATGGTGTGCTGGACCGTTTGATAGAAGAAGGTGTTACGGTCGATCCAAAGCGCGAAAGCTATGACTTCGGAAAGTTTGGCTGGATCACCGATCCGGAAGGAAATCGTGTCGAGCTTTGGCAGCCTGTCGGCAACTGACTGATGCCGAAGCAGCCGGGTGTGGTACGCGGCATTTGTGGGGCAACGCAACCAATCAGGCAATCGCAAGTGATGGATTGAGGCCACACCGTGAAAGCCTTCCCCGACGTGGATAGAATGAGAATCGGAGACACCGCGACGGCTCAGACTTGGCTGGGCCTGAAGAACATCGGTGCAGACAATATCAGCCTGGTTTTTATTTTCGCCGCGCCTGGTTTCGAAAAGAACATGCGGTGTAGCTCCGTCGCGGGCCAGAATGCTCCGCCGATCAACGACGACGAATCCAAGGCTTGCGCTCATGAAGGTCACGTTGAGTACGAGGCGCTCGCACCGGCAACAAAGAAATAAGCACCACCGTTGCAAACTTGCAACGGTGGGCCACTCCAAAGGCCAGGGCGTTTTTCGGAATTGAGGCGCGGCTACGCGGCAGTCCGGCTCCGGTGACCGAGTGACGCGAGTGCCGGACAAATTCACCAGCAAGCCGAGAGGCATGCCGGACGCGATTGCCTTTTGTTAATCGCGATCCGGATTGCGATGGCGCCAATGCCAGTAGTGGCGTTGCACGCGGCGGTGCTGCCAGCGGTACTCACGATAGGTCCGGTGTTGTGCCACGAGGTAGCGCCTGTAGGCGCGGTCTTCGCGGTCATCCCAATTATGGTAGTCGCGATTGTCCCGGTCATAGATTCGGACCTGGACACCGTCCTGTGGCGTGGGGTTCGCCATCATGACGGTCGGTACGGCGAAAGCAGCTACAAGTAGCAGCGAGCTGAGACAGCGATTCATACGATGCACGATATGCTCCTCCACGACCAACGGATGAGTTTCAGAATCGTGGATCTTCACTCTGCGCTGCCAGCGTCGGGATGTATGTTCCATTCTGCACGGAAATAGAAAATCGAAGCCAAGACGCAGGCTCCCAAAACCAGAACTTGGGGCACCCGGGCGGAGGCGCCCCTACGAACGAATGCGCCAGCCTGCGGCATAACCTAGTTGCCCAATCTTGTGAGACTCTGGGATGCCGCAAAGCGAAGACGGATCCAACCCATTAGCCATGACTAGCGACGTGACTCCATCCATAGGTAACGACCCACTGACAAAATCTGCTGCTGCGCCGCAATCGCCACTTCGCACGGCGCTCGCCGGACTGATTGGCAACACCCTCGAGTGGTTCGACTTCGCGGTGTACGGATATTTTGCAAGCGACATCGGAAGCCAGTTTTTTCCCAAATCGAGCGCCAGCGCGCAGCAGTTGCTGGCGTTCGCGGTGTTCGCGATCGGCTTCTTTGCGCGGCCGGTCGGTAGCTTAGTACTCGGGATGATCGGAGACCGGATCGGCCGGCGCGCTCTGCTCACGCTTTCCATCGCGCTGATGGGAGCATCGACGCTGATTCTGGGTTTGCTTCCGGGCTATCAACAAATTGGCCTGGCCGCACCGCTCTTGTTGATCACCATGCGCTTGATACAGGGTTTCTCCGTGGGTGGGGAATTCACAGGCTCGATGGTGTATACAACCGAGTCTGCATCGCCGCTGACGCGCGGTCTGATCAGTAGTTCGACGGCGGCGGGCGTCACTCTTGGGTTCATTCTAGGCTCCGCGTCAGCGTGGCTGGTGAACGCCACACTGAGCAAAGACGAAGTTGCAGTCTGGGGCTGGCGAATCCCCTTTATAGCAAGCGTGCTCCTTTGTGTTGGCGGTTGGCTCTTGCGCCGCGGCCTGCATGAGACGGCCGAAGGCTTGAAAGCAGTGGCGAGCCGCCCTCCGCTCATTCCATCCCTTATCGCCGACAGGTTGCCGATGCTGCGGACGTTCGGCATCGTCGCTATGACGAATGCTGCCTACTACCTGACCTTCACCTACGTTGTGGAGCGACGCAAAACACTGCCTGGAGGCGGGTCGGGTTTCCTGTTGGCGAATACTTTGAGTCTGTTTCTGGTACTGGCTGCCAAACCGTTTGGCGGTTGGCTGTCTGATCGAGTGGGCCGGCGCAAGCTGATGCTGACGGTCACCGTCTTGACCATGAGTCTTGTCTATCCGGCTCTGTGGCTGATGCTCTATGGGACGCCGGCGGAGTTTATGCTTGGCCAGCTTTTTCTGGCTATACCCCTCGGGATGGCGCTGGGCCTTCAAGGCGCGATGGTTGTGGAGATTTTCCCGCTCCGCACCAGAGTCACATCGATGAGTTTCGCTTACAGCATCACTCTGGCGTTGGCAGGAGGAACCGCTCCGCTCGTATCTGCTTGGCTCATCGGAAAATTCGGAGTGCCCCTCGCGCCGGCCTACTACGTGATGCTGCATGGAGCCATCGGGCTCGCGTTGCTGTGGCCCATGCAGGAGACGAATGCGCGCACGCTGAGCGAGTGATGCCAAGAGACATCCAGGCACTCGCTCCGATACAATCTCTCTCCACTATGGATAGGAAGGGAATCGTAAAATCGGTTTTTGGTGTGCGGCGGGCGCTTATTGGCGTGATCCACGTTAGCGCGCTGCCTGGGACTCCTGCTAGCCGGAAGAGTGTTGCGGAGATTGCCGAGGAGGCGGTTCGGGAAGCGCGGGTTTACGAAGCGGCGGGGTTTCACGGGCTGGCGATTGAGAATACGCACGACCGACCTTATCTGAAGAGTTCGGTTGGGCCGGAGATTGGCGCAGCGATGGCGGTGGTCGGTTGCGAGGTGCGACGCGCGGTTTCGCTGCCGCTGGGAATTCAGGTTCTGGCAGGGGCGAATTTGTGGGCGGTGGCGATCGCGCACGCTTGCGGGGCGAGCTTTGTTCGAGTGGAAGGATTTGTTTTCGCGCATGTGGCGGACGAAGGCGTGATTGAGTCCAGCGCTGGAGCGCTTTTGCGATACCGGCGGGCGATTGGCGCGGACAGCGTTCGTGTGTTCGCTGATATCAAGAAGAAGCACTCGGCGCACGCCATCACGGCGGACGTGGACATTGTGGAGACTGCAAAGGCCGCAGAATTTTTTCAGGCGGACGGCGTGATTGTTTCGGGCGTATCCACGGGGGAGCCCGCCGATGCCGGGGAAGTGGAGGCCGTGAGAAGCGCGGTGTCCATTCCGACGCTGATTGGTTCCGGCATCACGCCGGAGAATATCGGGAGATATGCGTCGGCGGACGCGTTTATTGTGGGATCGTCGGTGAAGCAGGATGGACAGTGGGCAAATCCACTGGAGGAAAGACGAGTGGTGGCGGTGGTGGGTGCGTTTGAAAAACTGCCGGCAGCTTGCTAAGCGGATTTCCTGCGTTATACTCCCATTACTCAACACATTTGTTGGGATCGGCGTCCACGCCGAGAAGGAGGTGATCCAGTGAGGTACGGTTTACGTTGAAGTAGTAGAGAGGCGCTTGTGAGTGCTGTCCGAGCGCCTCTTTTTCTTGTTCTGCCCGGCCACGATTCAAGAGATCCAAGATGAAATGCGGCCGTGACTCGGGTGCTAGCAGTAGAGTTCGAAGGCCGAGACCGATTGCCTTGTCATGTCCAGATTTGCGTCGCCCTAGTGCAGCCAGGAATGGCTACGCCACCGAGGAGAGTGCGTGCGGGCGGTTGAGCCAGCGTTGCGCGCATGTTATGTTGGTAGAACAAGGCCCGGAGTGGCGGAACTGGCAGACGCGCGAGACTCAAAATCTCGTGGTACTTAGTACCGTGTGGGTTCGACCCCCTCCTCCGGGACCAACTTTTCCCCGTATCAACATTGCCTATTTCGCATCGGAGAAGTCAGTGTCCCCTCTAGTGGCTCGGCGCTTCTAATTCATACACATCGGTTAAATCGAGAACCGATGCCTTCTCTTCGTTGAGTCCGTCGCTTAGAAGCGGGTCAACGGATGGGTCCGGATGGACATACCATTTGCCGTCTCTATCCTTAACGACCAACGTCCGATTCATTGCGCGCTCCCCATTGTGAAGATAAACGCCAACATCAACGAACATGACGTCCTCAAAATCGTTAGTTGCGTAACCGTAGGAAGCAGGACCGGACTTACTGAGGTGTCGCGCCGCGAAAATCTTTCCAATGCTTTTCGGTCCTTGCGGTGACGGCTGTTTCTTGGCGGCTTCTGCCTTAATACTTTGAGTGGTGTCTTGAAGGAATTTTGCATATGCCTTCCGCCCGTTTCCGCCCCCGTAAAGTCTGATGGACGTGGAGGAGAAAAGTTTCTCATCCCGATTGATGAAAGACCGCGCCAAGTCGCAGGCTACGCCCTCAGGTGTATCGTGGCCACCTGGAAGTCCATCTGCCGCAACTTTCAGTTTTGGTTTGGCCGTCTGCCTTCCAGCGGCACCGCACAACAATGTAGGAAAAATAACAAGAGCTATCAGTCGTGACCAAATGTGGGACTGTAGTTTTTTCACAGATTGCTGACCTCTTTATTTACGAGGAAAGCTACTAATTCTAATTCTAACCTCGCTGCCTTCCAAGGAAATTGGCGCGTTCGGTAATTGATGAGATACTGTGGATGCTTACTCGTGGAACTTCACGCTGTTTCTTAAAGTATTCCGCAACTCAATGCCAACCCATTCCAATCGGGGTCAGAGTCTTTCAGCAAGCAAGCGTTCTTGGATTCTTATAGTGCTTTGCGGTGTCACTTCGGCAATCTTGTGCGCCGCGCCACTTCGTTTGCCTTTGGGAAAATATTCCGTCTCCTACGTTGGGACTGTCTACGGCTTACTGCTAGCCCTATATTTCGTGCTGTGTCGGGGAGCTAGTTCGCTTAAAGCCCTTTCCCTCATCGTTGCATCGTCCGCCGCGTACGTAATCGCATTCTCCGGCGCGATGCTGCTGCCCACGCTGCTGCCCACGCTTCCGTGGGGGCTCGACTTTTTCGACTCGGGCGAACCCACGGCCATGCTTTTTATTGCTGGCGGTGTACTCGGTGGAGCCGTTCTTGTTCCCGCAGTAGTTCTCCTCAGCAAAACTCGTCTTCAGACATGGACTTCCACAATCGCGAAGGTCATCGGTGGAATTCTCCTAAGTGGATTCCTTGGCGCTCTGGCCTTCGTACTGAGCCGGTCTTTAGGCAAATTGGTTTGGACTTTGATTCCCATAGAACCACTGCCCACAAACGATTCCTACGTTATGGCCGCCATTTTCATGGCGTGGCAGCCAACTATGGCAGTTTTCTTTGCTTGGGCAACGACTTCTAAAGTCCAGCAGGTCGATGCTCCTACGATAGCTGATTCCTCAACCGTGATTCCTGACGAAAGTCCGCCAGCTCTTCCGAGCCGCGGAACGTTTCTGATTGCAAGCATTGTGCTCATTGCTATCTGTTTGGCCAGGCTAACTCCGCTCTGGATTCATGCGACTGGCCGCGAGTTGGCGATTGCGAAAAAGGATAGAACGAGACCTGCCGTTGACGGTTTGCCTGACTTAAACCCCAATCAAAAAGAAGACGTTCTGATTCTCAAGGAAATTGCCGGGTACGAGCCGAGGCAAACGGCTGACGAGGTCCATTACGGAAGTCACGAAAAGGGCGGTCAACACCCGGGGAGTCACTACTATGCGGCGACTTACTTCAAGTCTGGAGACGCAGACCGCACGCCAACCGGGCCCGCTCCAAAAATCTATGTGAGCGTAGAACAATATCCGACTGCGGAGTGGGCTCAATATTTGGCAGAGTATCCCCAGAACATCGCTCTGCTGTTCGACAATCCCAAACAGCATGCCGTTGTCACAAAGTTGAACGCCAAGATGCGGACTAATCAGTTAGAACAACCCGCCGGAGTTCATTGGTTTTCGGTCTACTACATGTGGCCAAGTGGTCCCTATGTCGTTTGGGTCCAAGGCTACACGCTTGATGAGAATGTGGAATTCTTAAGGCCTTATCTCACCAAATACCCGAGCTCGATAAAATGAATCCCCGAATTGATTCGATAACGGTGTGCTAGGCGGTCAAGGGTAAGCTCGGAGCCAAGAGGTTCCCCCGGGTTTAGTTGAAAGTTGAGAACAAGAAGCAGCGGCGCTCGCCCGAACTCGGATAGAGTTCGGGTTGCGAATCCCTT
>Ga0247682_1000079_pt1 | contig 38839 bp, 62 predicted proteins | sample CNK23_metaG_FD_190130 | JGI IMG/M metagenome (GOLD analysis project Ga0247682, IMG submission 190130) | Soil microbial communities from Purdue University Martell Research Forest, Indiana, United States - CNK23 | ecosystem: Environmental > Terrestrial > Soil > Temperate forest > Bulk soil...
GTAAGTGAAACGACCACATATAGCGCCCCAAAAATGCCGATAATCCACCAGAAAGCTTTGCGATCTTCATGCATTTTTCATGGCACCTTCTATAGACTTTACCGACACCCTCAGCATTTTACCCCACGGCAATTTAATGTCGTATAGGGATTCATCGCTGTATCGTTGAGCGCGCGTGGCACCGATAATAGTGCCACGCAAAACCGGCTCATTTTTTACCATTATCACGCTCGTCCTCCTTAAGCTTTGCATCGCATTCTGCAACATCCTTTTCATGCAATTCGCATGAGGTATGATAGCGATCCGACAAGCGCTTCAAAAATCCGAGCGCTCTGTTGCGTCTAGCGGTGTAGTAGGCTTTTTCTGCGGTAGAAAGCGTCATATGTGTATCTCCTGTTCAATTTTACGTTCAGTCGGCACCAAGCGAATTGATTTATCCTCAATTCTTGATTGGTATATATCTAGTCTCATCTGCAGGCGAGCGTGAAATTCCGCTGCTGCCTCCACAATTGCCGCCTGGATAATAGGGTCGGGCAATATGGTTACGGTGAACATGGGCAATCCGCCACAGTAACTTATAAAATCCCAAAACGGCCGCTCGGTCACCAGCATTTCGGTCTGCACCTGCAGCCGGAATTCATCGGGCATAATACCGTCTATAATGGTTTCGATCTGGTATTTCGCCTTGCGAGACTTTATCTGTATGCCGCGATTTTCACCCACCAAACCATCCGGCGAGCAACCGAGCGTAAATCCCCACTTATCGTTAGTGACAAAGCCGCAATCCTTGACTTGACCGTAGTGCTTTTCGTATTCGGTTTTAGCGTATTTTTCATCGTCCAGGCCGCGCAACATATCGTCGCTGCGAAAATTAGGCTCCACATAGCCTGTAATGCGCTGGGCAAGCAGTTCATTGAGATGCCCGCGCGATGTATCGTTTTCGGCATACTCCAATTTTTTCGCCGTAACGATTTTTGATACATCACTGGCGGTCAAAAGCCCCGCGCGAGCGATATACCATTCCGGGGTTTGCTGTAATAAATCATAATAATAATTAATCATGATTATGGCCCTTCAAGCGATTTTCTTCTTCGTCTATTTTTTCTCTCAAAGCATTCAGGTTTTTTAGCTGCTCGTACATATTAGTGGGCTTCAAGCAATCAAATAATGCCTGCCCAAAATCCGACATCAGCCTATCTTTCTCTTGCATAAAATCTCTCCTTGACATTTCGCACTATATAGCACATGATTATTCTATGTCAAGCACAATCACACAAAAAGGTGTTATGAAAAAACAAGCTGATAAAACAGAGCATTTTCATGCGTATATTCCATGCCATCTTACCAAGAAATTGCGGGATGAAGCAGAAAAAAACAGCAGAAAGATATCCGCCCAGCTCAAAATTATTTTAGAAGATCGCTACCAGTTGGCGGAATAGATCATATGATTTTCTGGTGGAAATGGATGGCGCTCGGGTGGTACTGCTGGACGCACAAAGTCTGGTTTGCCTCTGAGGTAAATCAGCTACGCTATAAGAAGCAGGCGCAGATTATTCCGTTTAAAAAGCGCGTCGCAAATGACCGATGACGACGTAACCGAGATTGAATGGAAGCTGCAGCAGGCAACCGCTACGTATTTGATGGGCAGTACAGGCGTCCCTATCCCCTTTCATTTCCTTAAATTCCACCATCCGGCGCTAGAATACCGGGGCGCATCCGAAGGCGCTAAGTACGCCAAGCGCGGCACAACCCCTGGCATCCCCGACTGGCTCCTATGGGGCCCGAACCGCTGGCACGCCATGATTGAGCTTAAAGTAGCGGGGCGTCCCTTAAATGCCAACCAGAAGGAAGTGCACCGCTGGGCATTGGAGTACGGTTTCCCGTATGCCATAGCGCACAGCGTGGCGGAATTCAGGGACATTATCATCGGCTGGGGCTGGAAGTGCCACAACATGGCAGTGCGAGAGCCGGATTACGCGACAAAAGAGCAAAAATACCAACGCTATTTCGATATGATGAAGCCATTAAAGTGATTTTTTCGTGTCGTATTTCGTGCCCTTTAGTTTATCCATATAGGCGGTTAGTCGCTGCGGATCGCAAAAAGAGGGCTGCGGTATCTCGAATCTTTTCCCCTTTGGCGATATAACGAAAGCATCAACCGCCTCGCGCGCAGGAAAAAATGGCTGGCGTATATATTTCGCCACATCTTCGCGCTTGTGAAAGACTATGCGCCCCTCCCAGTGTTTCCATTGCGTTACAATGGTCCAAACACCGGGCTTATAGGGCTTCCCTCTGTAGTCCTGCAGCATAGCGTTAATCGGACTGGATAGGGGTTATGGGTTGCTCTAGTTTCCAGTTCATACCGGCACACCATCCGTCATGCCAGAAGAGGGAGCGCAGACTATACCAATCATACGGGCATTGCGCTTTGGAATCTCCGTGAGCGGCTGTTTCGTAACCTTCGCGCCAAGTGGCAGGAAATAGGAAAACCATAAAACCTCCATTTCGTAACATAGGGGGGAGACCGTAGCAGTGTGTTACGCCACCGCGACGGCCATAGGGTTATGCCCGCTGCATATAGGCGGGCAACCAGTCATTTTGCAGCAAGACATGAGAATAGCAATATTTCCGTTTGGTTTTTCCAGTGACCGGAAAAGAGCATCTGAATTGCTTGCCAGACGGTGATGTAACTAAATAAGCGGGCTTACCATTCCATTCGCAAGGTTCAGATGTATAGACGCCTGCTTTAGCCTTCTTAGGCTTCGCCGCGTGCTTCGCCATTGCCGCACGTGCCTGTTGCTCAATATTCAAAAGCGCTTGCCGGTAGTCTTTTTCGTTAGCAATCGCCATACAAGCGTGCTCGGCGATAAATGATAGGGTTTCTAAAGTAATATTATGCGTAACCATAAAATTATCCTTTCAATGTTTGAGGGTTAGGCGGCGTTTCTGGCCAAATACTTTGCGTGGCGCTTTTCGTTATGCGCTTCCATCAAGCGCAACGCTGCTAAAACCTGCGCATACATCGGATGCGAAGGCATAACCCGTATCCGGTCTTTTTCAAAATAATCTGTCATGCAATCGCTATCGTTTTCAACGTCGAAAGTCTCCTGAATATCCTTTGTAAAGCGCGAATACTCACGCGAATAGATTGTTATTGTGCCTTCAGGATGATGTAAGAGCGCACTTGCTGAATAGAAACAGCGCTGCAATTTACCGTCACCGCCTTTGATGCCGTTATAAAAGAATTTAAGCATGTTCGTAACTCCATGTTGCATGAGCTTCATTGCTCATTACAAACACACTATAACACAACATAGCACAATGTCAAGCATGTTTTTATTGTGGCATAAAAACACCATAAAAAAGCAATATTGCCACATTGACAGAAATGTAAGCCAGGAATAAATTCAAATAACCGACAGCTAGGGGATGATACGGTTCATGATTATTTCCACTTTATTATTTTACGGAGTAGATGCGGCGTAAACCGCTCCCCTAGGGCGTTGCTGTGTCTACTCCACCATTTGTCTGCATGACCGATGCGGCTACACTATCGCCACTTTCCTGCATCTCTGCGTCAAGCTGGGAAGGCAAGGAAATTGTACCCCAGGAATGGCTAGTAAAGGGCATGGTCCCTATGTTCACCACCACGGCCTTGGCCGGTGACGGTGGAATAGGCAAAAGCCTACTTGCCATGCAGCTAATGACTTGCTGCGGCGCTGGTAAGCGATTTTTGAACAAAGATACCCTCCCGTGCGTCTCGTTGGGCCTTTTTTGCGAGGATTACGAGAATCAGCTGCATGAGAGGCAAAACAATATCATAGCCCATTACGGCGTAGGATACCCAGAAATCGCTGATGTGCACTATATGCCGAGAGTTGGCGAGGACAACGCCATTGTAGAGATTAAGTATGACAAGCCCGTTGCGACCGAATTCTTCAAGCAATTCCGCCAAGTGGCACTTGATATCGGCGCGAAGCTAGTGGTAATCGACACTGCCGCCGACACCTTTGCCGGTAATGAGAACATCCGCGCGCAGGTCCGCGCATACGTTCAATTGCTCAATGGCTTGGCGAACGAGCTACAGGGGGCGGTTGTATTATTGATGCACCCGAGCTTGTCGGGCCTGGGCTCCGGCTCCGGCACCTCCGGCAGCACGGCTTGGAACAATAGCGTGCGCTCACGGTGGTATTTAGAGAAGGACCACTCCGAGGAAGCGGATGATAACGTTAGGATTTTGTCACATAAGAAGTCGAATTATTCGGCCGCTGAATCGGGGGGTATTGAGCTATTATGGAAAGAAGGCGCATTTGAACTTAAGCTGGATGAGAATAGCTTCATGAAAAAACTCGAAATGACCAGAATTAAGAAGGAATGTCTTGACCTTATCGAGCACCTCTACAGCCAAAACATCCCATTGTCGATTTACGAGCAAGCCAGGAATTACGCCCCCCGCAAGCTCCGAGAAAAGTTTAGAGTGAAGCCCAGCCTGCAAGATATTAAAACCTGCATAGAACAAATGCTTGATGAAAAAACCCTCGTTAACGTCCACCACGGAGCCCCCAGCCGCATGCAATTCTGCCTCCGCGATGCAACTGCCTACGATGTCCCTACGATGTCCCCGACAAGCGATTGATATGCATAAATACACGTGTTTTTGAAAAACCTACCGTGGTGTTAAATAAGCACCTGATTTATATAAATTCTCAACTACCTATGTGTACCCCTATATATATATATATATATATCCACTTGGGGCGATGGATAATATATCTATACATATAGTCTCCCCCGTAGCCCCCTCGCAAAGAGAGAATATGGGGGAATAACTATACAGGCCAATGGTATAGGGCTATAAATGGGGAGTGCAGAATATAGCAACATCTTGATTTTAAAGGATAGTCAGTGGCATGCGGGGAAGGAAGGGGAGAGGTGTAGTTTTAATTCTACCCACAGTAGTAATGAATAAATGCTAAAAAATAGGATAAATCAAAATTAAACAGCGCCGCGATGCGGTCCATTTTTGTGCTTTCAATGGCGTAAAATAGTTATGCTATTGATGTATATGTATACATAAGATTACCCTATGTATTGATGAGTTGTTGTTCGGTGGATTCTTGCCGCGCCGCGATGAAATTTCCCCGCGCCGCCGGGGTTCTGGCCCGCGATTGCGTTGGCAACCCCACATTCGACAAAAAAAATTTTTCTGCCCATTTTTTCCCAAGCCTGCTAAACTATTCCTGATGAGCAAACTATGCGAGAATTGCTGGCAAGATTTCAAACCGCTGCGGACGGATTCGAGATTTTGCTCTATCAAGTGCAAGAACGCCGCGCACCATCGTGGCAAGAAACCGAAAGCAACGCCTGCATTGACGGCGGCGCGTGAAGCGATGCATGGTGATGGTGGCGTAGCGAAATTTCCGAGGGCTAGATTTGAGGCATTTTGCGATAGGCTGATGATTCAGTCAAAGGATGCGGGGCTGGTGCAGTTTCGGATGCTGGAGTCGCAGAAATACATTCTGGATGAGATATGCAAAGGGCTGGATGAGGGTGTTTGTCGGTTCACGATACTGAAATCCAGACAGCTTGGAGCTAGCACATTTTTTCTCGCGCTGGATTTGTTCTGGGCGTTTGAGCATCCTGGTTTGAATGGGGTGTTTGTGACGCACGATGAGGGGAGCCGGGATCAGTTTAGGAATCAGTTGGAGGTTTTTCTGCAGGCGCTGCCGAGTTCGCACAAGGTGACGTATAAGGGAAGCAATTCGCGGATGCTGACGCTGGAGAATTTATCGATGTTCCGGTATCTGGTGGCGGGAACGAGATCGACGACGAATAAGCTGGGGCGCTCGGGCGGCTGCAATTATTGCCATAGCACGGAGACGGCTTTTTATGGATCGGAGGATGATATCACGGCGCTGGAGCAGAGTTTCTCGGAGATTTACCCGCATCGCCTCTACATCAAGGAAACGACCGCCAATGGATTTAATTTCTTCGAGGAGATGTGGCGGATTGCGGAGGATTCACCGGCCGAGCGCGCGATATTTGTCGGGTGGTGGAGGGATGAGCGGAATGAATTCGGGGTCGGGCATCCGATGTATGCGCATTACATGCCGCAAGGGGTGAGGACGCCGCTGAATGGCAGAGAGAAGCGCGGTATTGCGGAGGTGAAGGAGCGGTACGGTTACGATATCACGGCGGGGCAGATTGCATGGTATAGATTTCACCTGCAGAATAAGTGCAAGGGTGATTCTGCGCAGATGGATCAGGAAATGCCGTGGGTGCCGGACGATGCATTTATTGCCTCGGGTCAGAATTTCATTGAGACATTTACGCTCACCGAACTATCGAAGGAGGCCACGAAATACAAATGCAGCCCCTTTGTTTTCAGGATTACCGATAATTTCATGGACACGACGATCAGCCATGTCGCGGCGACGCGCGGGGCGGAGTTGAAAATATGGGAGCCGCCGGTGGACGGGGCGGAGTATGTGATCGGTGCCGATCCGATATTTGGATCTTCCGACACACGCGATAACGGAGTGATTTGTATTGGAAGAGCTTACGCGGATTGCATTGTGCAGGTGGCGGAGTATGTGAGCCCGAATATTTCAGCCTACCAGTATGCGTGGGTGATTGCGTATCTGGCGGGGCTTTATGGGAATACGCTGCTTAACCTGGAGATCAGCGGGCCGGGGGCGGTCGTGTATCAGGAGTTGAAGCAGCTGAAGCAGAAATTGGCATCGGTCATGCCGGGGAAGGATTCGGGGATGAAAAACTGCCTGAAGCACATGCGGGATTTTCTCTATAGCCGCGCCGATTCGCTGACCGGGTCGGTCCTGCTGCAGTGGAAAAGCAACCCTGAACTGCGCAAGCAGCTGTTGTTCAAATACCGGGATGGCATAACAGCCAAGCGCCTGCGCGTCCGCTCGCAGCACCTGATTGAGGAGATGCGCCACCTGCACATTGATGGGGGGTATGTCGAGGTGCCGAGCGGAAAGACCGATGACCGGGTGTTCGGCGCGGCTCTCATGTACTGGGGATGGGATAACCGGCTGCGGGGCAAGCTCCAGCGCCGCCAGGGGATGAACCTGATAGACCAGGAGCGCGTGCGCGGTATGGGAGGAAACCCGAACAATCTGGTCGCGTCTGTGGAAAATGCGATCAGGAACATGACGATAAACACTTGAGGTTGCGGAATGTCCGTGCAACGGTTATTATGCCCCCATGCCTTCAAAACATAAATACAAATGCCTGAACCTAGAATGCCCCGGCCCGGGGAATAAAAATTACACCGGGCTTTTTGTGGTCATGAATGCCCCGACACCTTGCTGTCCCGCCTGCGGATGCAGCAAGGTTGAGGACTGGGGGGATAGTGTCGAACGTGAGGGCTGGTGCCGCACCCAAAACGCCGCGCCGGGTACGTGGGATAATATTAAACACGATGACCGCACCTTCCGCCGCATCGCTGACCAGTATAGCCTAACCGATATGAGCAACAAGGACGGAAAACCAATACGCGTCCCGAAGGAAGTGCCTGCGGATGCGCCGAAGATAAACTATAACGGCATGGAAGTGCCGCAAGTGGACGGCAAGGGAGCCTGCATCAACATGCCGGGGATGGCGCAAAAGTTGCAGGGAACCTGGACGGGCGCAGGCACGCCTTCACGCATGCTGAAGGGCATGACCAATGTGGTCGCGGAGCATAAGGGATGAAAATACCATCAAACGAGGCGGAAAAGCAGGGGCTCGTTGAGTATGTCATCAGCTGCTGCATGGCCTCGAAAGAAGACCGCCAGACCATGTATGACCGAAGGCGGCGGTATTTTCTCTACGGCCGCGATGAAGAGGTGAAGGTTAAGTTCAATCGGCTAAAGAGCCACATGAAGCTGGTGAGCAGCTTTCTTTTTTCTCCCGACGGGTTGGTTTATAATATCGCGCCGCCTAAAAATGCGGATGAACAAACGATTCAACAATTCCTTGCCCTACAGGATGACTGGAACGAGGATGTGCATGATAGCGGCCTCTCGGATGTATTCGGTGACGCGGTGCTGTGGGGGCTAAATTTTGATACGATGATCATCAAGCAGGGGTGGAACGACACGTCGGGGCAGGGATTCGCTAAGTTGCTGGAGCCCGGATGCTTCGGAGTGTGGCGCGAAGATGACCCAGATTTTTCCTCCCAAGCCGCGATGAATCACCGCTTCACCCTGGACTATGACGAAGCCTGCGCGAGGCTAAAGAAAGCTGGACGCGGCGATATGATATCTTCCCTGCAGGCAAATTCAGGGCCTCCGCAAGGTGGCGCGCTTCCGGCCGCCATGAGTAGCATCATCATCGCCTCGGTGACCGGCACTGGGATCAACGAAACCATCTCGGGAAACGTCAACCCGAATTATCAGGCGAACCCCACCTTCCGCGCGCAGATTGTCGCGCCGCAGATTACGTTTGATGAGACCTGGATATGGGATTCCGATAGCAACGACTGGCGCATATTCCATTCACTGAACGGCGGAACGGTGTTGTTGGCGGACTCGGCGGAAACGATTGACGCCATAAATAAGGCCGCGAAAAATGAGGCTAAATATTCCAGTACGACGAACTGGTTTTTAGAAAAAGAAAATCCCTTTACGCCCGTGACGCCCTTTACGCTCTACGATTATTTCTGGGGCGATGCTCACATGGAAGATATCATTCCGCTTCAGGATTGGTCCGAGGAGCGCTTAACGTGGATAGAGGAAATACTGCAGGCGCAAGTCGATCCGCTGCGCATAGGTCATAATATGACGGGCTTGACAGACGAAAAAATGGATCTGGACTACGGCTCTTTTTATAACGACGATAGCCCGAACGGAAAATTTGAAGAGCATCGTCCTCCCATGCCGGAAGATGTATTCCGTGAGTTTAATGAAATCGGCGGCCTCATGATGGAATCCAGTGGCCTGACAGAAGTTGTTTCCGGCAAGAGCAGCGGCGGCGCGCGCGGCGGCCAGCAGCAAAAACAGATGCAGATTACCGGCGGCGGGCAGATTCGGAAAGTTGCGATTGGACTAGAGCATCCATTGGTGCGCATGGGCGAAATAGGACTTCGCCTAAAGATGAAAAACGATGACGAGAAAATCAAAATGCCAGACGGCACTGAATTTATTCCCGCGCAGGTGCCGGATGGGTATTCGCTTCGTGTTGATGGACACTCTCACTCGCCGCTATTCACCCTGGAAACTAGGGAGATCGCCGCCATGCTATTTAAGGCCCAGGCCATTGACCGTGAATGGCTCATCCGCATGAGCAATGTAACGCAAAAATCGAATTTACTTCATTCGCTGAAGGGCAGAGAGAAGGCGGAGGCCGAAGCCCACAAGCAAGAACAGGCCGCCGAAGCCATGAAACACGCGCATAAGAAATGATCGGTAGCCGCTGGTTAGCTCCCGGATTGCATGCAATCGCGCTCATCATTGCCTTTTTTGCCCAGTCATCCGGCTCACCGTTCGCGGGGGCCTGGATTTTTTTTAATGCCGCCGGTTGCGCGGTCTTGCTTTATTCCAATGAGCCGACGCCTCGGCGCGGCGTATTATGGTGGGCCACGCTAGGCTGGCTTGTTGCCCTCACTGTCCATACTTTTCTTATACGGCCCGTGGTCAATGGCGGATCCAACACAGCGGTTCTTATGGCTGGCCCCATGCTGGCGCTTTGCATGAAAAAAGATACATTGCCGTATTACATAAAAGCTTTTCTGGGGGTTGCCTTCGCCTACATTTTGGGCATGTATCTGCAACTCGCTATGGATGTGGAATACGCCCCCTATAACTACGTCATGTGGTATGGGCGCACCGCTCCCGTATGGCCGATTATAGATCCAAACAATGCCGCGTGCGTGCTTAATATCGCGCTTCCGGCTTTTCTCTACGCCGCGTTTTATAATTGGCGTTTAAGTTTTCTTCCCGCATTGACCGCAGGAGCTATTATTTTAACGGGCAGTCAGGCGGGATGCGTGACCGCCGCTCTTACTTCAACGGCGATGATTATTTATTATTTGCGGCCCAGCAAAGATCTGATTGGGTTGACGGCGTGCGCGATGATTGTGGCAGTGTGGCCTTTCCTAGAGCATTTCTCGCAAAAGTGGGGCCATTCCCTTGATGCGCGCTTGCCTATGTGGGAATCCAGTTTGCATCTTCTTAACATATCACCCTTGTTTGGCGTGGGCTCAGGGCAGTTTTCTGTGTATTATAAATTTGTCCGCACGGAATTTACCACTGGCGGATTTTTCGCGCATAATGATCTGTTGCAGTTTGCCATTGAATTCGGGATACCCGTGGCGCTGATATTCGTTTGTTTTTTCGCTACAGCTTTATGGAAATCACCAATGGTTGCGCGCTGCTGTTTCTTTGCCGCACTGCTGCAGTCCATGTCTGAATTCCAATTTTATGTTCCGGTCGTAGCCTTGGCTTCCGGCTTACCCATAGCTTATACGCTGTTTATGGAATCATCCGATAAGAAATAGTTGCAAAACTCTCAACTTAATGGCAGAATGAACATTGCCTATGATGAGTCAGGTTAACTGACCAATAAACCCCCGGCTTATTGGCGCTGGGAAAGGAAAGAAGGAGGGCATGAATATGAAACGTGGCAAAAAGTCGCACAAGCGGCGCAGCAAGCGCTAGTTTAGCGAAGATTGAATCAGCTCGACATAGTTAGGTTCAAAAAACAAAAGGGGGCTGGCGTTTCGCGGCTCCTTTTTGTTTTTGATTGACGGTATGCTTTAGTTGCGATATTCTCAATTTTATGATGCAACCAGCCGCCGCATTGCCGAACTCCCCCGCAGGGCCACCCCCAGGAATGGGTGCCTCTCCGATGGCGGCACCTGGTGCGGGTGCTGGTAATACGGCCGCAGCGGTCAACGCCCTGAAGGGCATGTTCCCCCTGATGTATAAGCTTCTCTCAGCGTTCTCTCCTGGCAGCGAAGATTGGAAAAACGCCTCTGATGGCATCCGCTCATTCGGCAAGATCGTCGGCAAAGAGCCCGATGATTCCGCCGTCCCCGCCGCCATCCGACAAATGGCCCTTGCAGGCAAAGGCAGCCCCATGCGCGCCGCGCCGCCGATTGGAATACAGCCCAACGTCAAACCACCAGAGGAACCGGAACCGGTTTAAGGAGATTTTATGGCAAAAGATGATTTATTCAGACCCAAAGTGGCAACCCCCGGATTGGATAGTATTTCCAGTGACCGCCGGGGCATGTTCGTTAACCCTCCTGGCTATGCGCAGATGGGTGGATTCACCAGCGCCAGCAAGCTGGAGCGCGGCAAAAAGAATTTGATGGGCCTTGAAAAGGGTGGCCCCAAAGCAAAGCAAGGTAAGCCCATATGAGCGAAGTAAATCTTGATCCTGCAGCGCAGGCTATACTAGCAAAACTCGCCATCGACCTGGCGAACAACCCGGAAACCCGCAAGGACTTTGCGCGCATTACCAAGAAAGTGGACCCGAGCCGCCGCTTCCACGACGTAGAAGCCGATGACTTGGAGGCTCGCGTTAATGCTCGTTTTGAGGAAGAAAAGCAAGCGCGCGAGGCTGAAAAGGCGACCAAGAAAATGGAGCGCGCCAAGATGAAGCTTGCCGAGCGCTATGACGAAGATGCGATCAAAGAAATCGAAGGGCTCATGGAAAAGCATGGCCTCGCGGATTATGAGTTAGCGGCCCGTCTCTATGCTGCCGATACGAAAGCTGCCACCCCGCATTCTCCGCAAGAGGATTATAGCTGGAAGCTTCCGAACATTGACGTGAAAGACTTTAATAATTTGAAACAGATCAGCCGTGACCGGGCATACCAGGCGCTGGATGATCTCAAACGCAAAAGAGCATAGAAAGGACTAAGCCATGCCAATCCTCGGACAGGGAATTTTGCCAGCTGCTGGCGCAATAGCAAACGAGCTGGAGGCAACCGTCCGCCGTGGCTTTTTAGAAACCTGCATTTTGCAGATTTATAAAAGTGCACCGTTGACTTGTGCATTGCTTTCTACCGCTCTCACCGCGTCCGGCGGTGTATCCCCTATCACTGCGCCGGTCCAGGGATCGCGCATGACGACGGTTTCCAACACGGATTATTCTGGCAAATTTAATATCCCCGGCATTATCCCAGGTATTCAGAATGCTGAGTTTAACCTGTCATCCTATCTCGCACTGATTCCTTTCCTCGGCATGGAAGGCTTGGTCGAGCTAGACTATAGCGTGGTTCCGCTGATTGAAGCACGCATGAACGACGCGGTGGAAAACACCCGCGATAAATTCTCAACCGACATCTGGAACAACGTCAGCAATCAGTTGGCGCTTCTCGGTCTGCCTTGGGCGATTGATGACGGCACCAATGTTGCAACTTACGGCGGCATTGCGCGCACCACAACCAATAGCGACGGCACGGCCTGGTGGAAATCTACCGTGGTGAGCAATTCTGCCGGTCCCACAACTCCTACGCGTGATTTGTTCATGCAGTATGTGATGCAGGTGTTTAATAAAAACGGCGAAAAACCCACGATGGGCATTTGCGACCCGGGCACATGGACGCTGCTAACCCGTGATTTCACCCCGCAGGAGCGCTATAACACCAGCAATTCTGGCTCTTACGGCATGGACGGCCCGGTGAATGCACTCTTTGACGCGGTGATGATTGCCGGTGTACCCATTTACTGCGATCTCTACGCACCCGCAGGTACGCTCTATATGCTGAACACCAACTATTTGTCGCTTTATCTTCATAATAAAGCCGCATTCCAGTTGCAGCCGTTCCAAAGCACATTCATTAACGGCCAGCTTGGCTTCCTTGGCGGCATCCTTACATTGCTGCAGATGGTCAACGTCAAGCCGCAATCGCATGGCCGCTTCAGCAACCTCGCATATGTCAGCCTATAGGAGATTATCATGTTAAACGGTCAAATTGCAGTACCTGGACTTCCGATAGCTGGACAAAATCAGCCGGTAACTATTGGGTTACAGAGCGGTGGCATATGGACTCCTGCCGCTGGATCGTATCTGCTAAGGCTTGGCCCTGTGAGCGTCCTGCAGTGGTTTGATACGAATTCCGGCTTGTGGCACATTACCGATTCAGGTCCAAGCTCTCATCCTATTCCGATTGATACGGACGGTACGAATTTCCGTGTGGTGAATATTTCCGGCACGATTCTTGGTGCCAATATCACCAACGGTGGCACGGGCTATGCAACCGGTGACACATTTGCGCTTACCGCACCGGCTGCCGGTACACCATCGCGTACCGCTAAGGGTACGATGATTATCGGCGGATCGCTGACCTACACCGTTGTCAGTGGCGGCACGGGCTATAGTAATCCTATTTTCATTGTTCAGCCTCCTCAGTTGTGTGGCGGCGCTTACGGCGCATCTCTGCCTGCCTTTATCGCAAGCTGCACAGTCACAGCTGGTGTTATTAGCTCTCCCACCGGCGGCTTTGCTGGTGCAGGCTACGTTCAGGCTCCCACCGTGACAGTTATCGACGCAGTTCCGTCCGGCGTTACCCCCGGCTCTGGCGCGGTCATTACCGCAACGGTCGGCGGCGCTGGCATCTGGAAAGGCACGGTCATGACGGATTATGGTGCAGGTTATGATGGCACGCATATCCCGACATTTACCTTCACGACTGTTGCCGGTGCTTCCGCCGCCGCAACGGCGTTGCCTAGCATGTCGCTTAAATCCGTGACGATAGGCGGCACCAACACTGGCTATACGAGCAATGCAATGGTGGAAAGCAGCCTTGGTTCCGGTGGCGTTGCAACCGTACAGCTTAACGATGAATTGCCGCAGCCCCGCCCCGCGCGCGCAAGCTCGCTTACCGGCGGCAGTGTTCTGGGTGCATTTGTGGTGGAAGATCCAGGCAATGGATTTCAGACTGTGCCGCTTCTTAAGCAAGTGGGTAACGGAACGGCTGACGGAAGCGTTACCGCTACGTTTACCGCAGTGGTTGGCGGCGTGAATGATAGGGTTCAATACTGGCAGGTGGGTTAATGTCATGCATCAGATCAAAGTTATCAATCAAAATAAGGAAGCCTTTTCGGACCGCAGTGACGGGATGCTTTATACCTTCCCTACCGGCGAAAAAGGAGTCAATATTCCGCTTGATGCTGCGGAACATATTTTCGGCGTAGAATTCCCCATGAACGCGGAGGAGTGCGCTAAGGAAGATTTCCGCGCGCAGATATTCAATCACCTGCAAAGACGTTGGGGCTGGAACGCAACGCCTACTCGCAAAGAAATGGAACGCGGGGACTCTTCGGCACGCTTAGAGGTGGGCAGAAAGACTTTCGCCAAACTCAGCTTTGTGCCGGTAGAAATGAAAATGGTGGAAATGGTAGTAAAGAATGATGATCTACCATTGCCGCACGGCGCTGATGAGGACATCGAAGTTCCTGACGAGGAAGTAGCATAATGTGCAGTTACAGGATTACATCAATAATGTTCGCGTCCTAATAAACGACACGAATAGCGCCAATTTCACGGACGCCACCCTTACCAATTTCATTAATCAGGCTCGCATCCGTGTTGCAATGGATACGCATTGCCTCCGTGGGTTTCTTTCCCTTACCGGTGGGAATGCGCTGAACACCATCGGGGGGCAAGAAAATTACAATTATAATGGATCCTGCGCAGGCGTGACAGTTACGGCTGGCGGTTCTGGCTTTACCGGAACGCCGACAATAAGTTTTGTCAACGCAGTGGGCGATACCACGGGTGCCGGGGCTACCGCGACGGCGACGGTATCAAACGGGGCTGTTACGGCCATTAACATGACAAACTGGGGAACCAATTATACATTGGCCCCCACCGTCAATATAGTAGGAGGCGGCGGCACGGGGGCAACTGCGCGCGCCACTATCCTCACCAATATATTTGATATCATTTCTATGACGACTATCTGGGGACAGACCCGGATTATGCATTACTGGCTTCCCTTCAGCGAATTCCAGACATGGTATCGCCAGCTAACCTTTAATGAAAGCGTACCCGGCGCGTACACGCTGCACCAGGGTATCGGGCAGGCATTTTTGTTCCCCATACCGGATTCGGCCTACACCTTGGAATGGGATGTGTTAATGACGCCGAACCCGTTAACAAGTAATTCCCAGGTCGATACGCAAATACTTTCTCCCTTTAGCGATGCGGTGCAATTTTTCGTGGCGCACCTCTGCGCGGCCAGCCTGAAAAATTTTCAGACTGCCGAATACTGGTACACTGGCAAGCGCCAGCAGCCCGGTAAGTATGATTCTCGCATTATGCAATTGGCATCCACTACTTTCTGCCGCCGCGTGTTTAATCCTTACCGCTCTTACCTGAAGCGTCTGCGGAGGATGTAATGTCCGCAGGTTCAGAGTTTTCAAATAAAAAACTCATTCCATTTACTGAATTCCAGGGAATGACGACGCAAGTGTTACGCCAGGATTGCCCGCAGAAAAAAGCCGCCTGGATGGAGAATTTGCAACCAATAGGTGCAAATAACGTCAGATGTACCCCCGCCGCCACTGCGGCAATAGCTTCACTTGCCAGCCAGGGCGAAACCATCACCAAGCAATTTTATTTTGATTTCGGCCTTTCTACTGACTATATCGCGTGCTTTTGTTTGTCCGGTGCGGCCTACACGGTAGCGAATCCATCCGGTGCCATAGTTAAATTCGCCAATGCTGGCACGTTCAGTGCAACCCCAGATGTCACCAACTGGTCATTGCAGAGAATGCTGATTGCTGATTCGGTCGCGGGGTATTGCACGTATGATACTGTGGCCTTTGTTAAGCTGGGCGGCGTATCTCCCAACATTACCGTCACGGCTGGTGGGTCGGGCTATTCATCCGGCGCCACTGCCGCGTCATCTGGCGGCTCGGGCTCCGGCGATACTTATTCCGTAACCGTTGTGGGTGGTGTCGTCACAGCGATAACCTTGCTCACGCCCGGGACCGGTTTCTTGCCGACAGACACTCTAACGCTTACCATAACCCCCGTCAGTGGTGGAACCGGCGCAACCGCTATCGCGCATGTTTGGCCGAGCGTATCTCCCAATCCGACAACGCTTGCAATATTCCAGGGGCGGGTGTTTCTCGCTCAGAAAAATGTTCTCACCTATACTGGAACCGGCGCTTCCTATGGTGGCGTAGGGTACGATGACTTTAAAACAGGCGATGCGGCCGGAACATCAACCATTCAGGATACAGACTTGGCGCATCAAATCACGGGCCTTAGAACCTTCAACAACTATCTTTTCATTTTTGGCGATGCGTCGGTTAAGCAGATCGGCAATTTATCGGTTGCAAGCAGCGTGACAAATTTCACCATCACCACACTTTCATCGGACCAAGGCACCATTTACCGGGATAGCATAGTATCGTACAATCGCCTGGTGCTTTTTGCCAACACAACTGGCGTTTTCGCGGTGTTTGGCTCATCGGTGGAAAAGATTTCCAGCGATATGGACGGCATATTTAGCGCTACCGATTTTACGCAAGCGCCCTCTGCCGCCGTTGCAGATATAAATAACATTCATACCTTTCTTTTGTTGGTGAGGTACAAAGATCCCCTAAACGGCACCCGTTCGCTTATGCTCGCCTTTGCGGAAAAGAAATGGTATGCGATTTCGCAAAGTAATTCATTGGCCTTTATCGTGAACGGCATCACAAACAGTGTGTTCAAGGCGTATGGCACTTCTGGCGCTGATATAATTCCCTTGCTCGCGGACCCCATGACGGCGGTTTCGATAACCCTACAGACCTCTCTCACGTCTAACGGCGAGCCCATGATAGGAAAATCATCGGTGCAATTTGCTGTGGCGCAGTCGGTTGGTAATTCTAGCGTTATCAATCTTCTGGTTCAGTCGGAAAATCCGCAAAGCGCCAGCATTAATTATAACATTTCCAATGTGTTGAATTTTGTTAATAACTCTCAGGGCGCGCTACAGTTCATCAATTCCGGTGGCGGAAACTTAAATTTTATCACGAATGCCGCTGGATTTTTCTATCGTCATGGTAATACGGGGGGGGTTGCGGGAGTATATTTGGGCGCAACCTTGACTGGAAATGTCATTAATTTTACATTGAATGCAATATTGCTGGAATATGAAGAAACCTCCGCCTTTGGCACAGACCAGGTGGCTTATGCTGCAACACTATGACCGTTTTTTTTCAACCAGATGTTGTGCTTCCTAAAGATCCAGCCGGGTTCGGCAGGTGGCTAACCGGGCATTACTATGAGCATATATCGCTAAGAAAAGCCGCCGCTGCTCTTGCCGTTCCTGTTATAGTGCCGGATTACGATATACTAGGGTGGCGCGATGAGCCGGAATTTGTGAATGGATGGCTGCAAAATCATGAGGCCATGCATAATCAGCTGCGCGTGGGTGCGAATTTGACCGGTATTGATCTCTCCCTAGTTGATTTTTCCAATGATGAAGAGTTTTTAGAGTGGATAGATGACCATAGATTGGAACATCAGCAGCTTAGAGCAATTTATAACATAACTTGACTTATCCCCTATTTGTGCTATATTGTGTATTAAATAGGAGGTTTTATGAGAAAATCATTGATTTTATTGGTTCTATTCCTGGCTGGATGCAGCACGCCGGTTACTACACTGGAAAATGACGAGGGGGATGTTGTCACGTGCGGTGGCGGCACGGCGGGATCGTTGATGGGTGGCCTAATCGGTTACACCATACAAGAGGGCCATGACCACGATTGCGTAGCTTCGTATAAATCGCAGGGCTATAGCGTGAAATGATAGAATATTTAACCCATGAAACCTTAGAGGAAGCCCTAGATTTTGCAGAAAAGTCTCATGGAGATTCCGCATGGAAAGACTTTCCATTTAAGCGCGATATTTTGCGGGTAAATCTCCAAAAAATGATAGGTAATGAGCAATTTTTCACCTGCATGTACCGAAAAGATGGCGTCCTGGTGGGATATTTCTTTGCCAGACTCGGATATTTCCTGTTTTCGGATCGTTTGCTGGGGTTAGAAAATGGGATTTATATCACCCCAGAACATCGTGGCGGGCGCATAGGGTATCGCATGTTCCATGCCTATCTTGAATGGTGCAGGCGGCAGCTTTCAGAGCCACTGATAGATGTTTATTTTGGTGAGGACAAAGACAACGAAAAAACCTATAGTTTCCTTCGTAAGCTCGGTATGATAGAATGCGGCAGAAGCTTCAGAGGAGGAAATCATGGGCTGCGGGAAAGCGATTGAATCAACTGCATTGGAAGTAGGCGGCGCTGCGATTGGCGGTGCGATTGGCGGCCCTATCGGAGCAGGCATCGGCGCAGCAGGTGGTAGCGCTCTATCAGGCGGCAGCATAAAGCAAGATTTATTGGCTGGTGCTACGGCGGGTTTAGGAAGTAGCGTTGATGTAGGGCAAGCTCTGGGGCTGGATACCAGCATTAGCGGGACGATAGAAAATGAAATCGGCAATGCATTTAATTCAGCCGGAAGCGCGCTCGGCCTAACGGGAGATGGGGCTAGTGCTGCGGGCGACACTGCGACGAATGCGGCTGGAGCGACGGTGAATCCGTCTACCGGAACAACGGTTTCTGCGCCTTCCGCTACGACTGTTGCCGCGCCCGCTAGTGGCGGCGGCGGCATTGCCTCTCCCTCCAATTTGGCAGATACCTTTGCTTCGCAAACCCAGTCTGAACTTGATAGCGGTGTTCTTGGCGGCTCATCCGCCCCAACATCTTCCCCGCGGCTTGGAAGCGTTAGTTCTCCTGCGGCAGGCTCCAGCGGAGGAAATTTTAGTTATAATCTTTCTGGAAACCCAACCGGTGCGGCAGCGAATAGCGCAATAGGTGCCGCAGGTTCAGATGCAATAGGTTCGACTTCCGGCGGCGGCCTGAAGGATTTTCTGCCATCAAAAGCGTCAATCGGTAATACCCTTGAAAAGGCGGCCCTTCCTCTTGCCGGGGCTGCGTACTCAGCCATTAAGGGCCCTGCGGCATTACCTGCTGACGCTAGGAATCTACAAGCCGGAGGTGCTGCCACCGCGCCGCTGCTCGCGCTTGAAAATCAGGGGGCCAATGAAGCCATAACCGGACAGCTTACTCAGCCTCAGCAAGCGCAGGTTCTGCAATATGTCCAGAATGCGCAGAACGCTCTATTCCAGCAACTCGCATCGGCAGGCGTCACGAATCCTACGCAAGACAGCCGTTATATTGCAGGGATGCAGAAAATTGAGCAAGACGCTATGGCTCTGCAACAGCAGTTTATTACGCAGGCCATACAGCAAGCGACCTCTGCCGGAGGCGCAGCAAGCAGCAATATTGCAAGCGTGGCAAATGAACAGATCCAGCAGGATACTGAATACCAAAACGCTCTTTCCGCTGCTTTTGCCGCTCTCGGAGGTAGTATTGGCGGCGGAGGTATAAACATTAACCAGTCAAAAGCGGCCGCATAATATGGACGCCGACTCCGCATTGAATGGTGGGAGTGCAAATTCAGCGCTGAATGGCGTCGCGGGCGCATATAAAAATGTGCAAAATGTAATAGGACAGCAAGAGGCGGCGTCTAAACCGGCGATCCAAAAATTTCAGCAAGCAACCGCGCAGCCGCTCCCCCCGCAACCTGTCATGAAGAAAGCGCCGACTGCACCCGATGCGCAGGAAATACAGAAAGATTCGCAAGGGTGGATCAGCGCCCTCTCCGCGTTTGCTGCATTGATAGGATCACGCGGTCGCGCGCGTGGAACCGGAGCGCTCAAAGCATATGCAGCCGGTCTGAAGGGCATACAGGACGGCAATCAACAGGCCTTCGATAATTCCTATAAAAAGTGGAAAGCAGATACCGACGCAATGCTTGCTGACAACAAGGCGGAGGTCGATAAATACAACGCGATTCTGGAAAACCGTAAGTTGACCGAATCAGAAGCCATGCAAGAAATGAAAATGGTAGCAGCAGAGTATGAAAATCGTACCATGCTTGCGATGGATACCTATCATCAGGCTGCGGCTCTGCGTGATTCCATAGTGAAGGCGCGTGTTGGTGCGGAAGTGTTTATCGATAAGCTGGACGCGCGCGCGAAAGAGCAGCAGAAAATCCAAGATGAAAAAATGGAAAAATATGCCAACGATCCTGGGCTGCAGGGCTTAGTTAAGGCGTATATGTCAGGCGTGCCCGTATCGGCCCTTGTTAAGGGATGGGGTGGAGACGCGCAGGCTAAGGCCCAGGCCATACAAGATGCGGCACAGAGGCAAGATCCGAATTTTGATTGGGCGCAGGCTCACAATCAATATATGGCGCAGGGATCGGAATTGCGGGGCATAGGCACGATGGCAGGGAAAATAGAGCTCGGTGGCGAGATGCTCGAAAAATCTATTCCGTCTATGATGAAATCGGCGGAGAAAATTGGGCTTACTCCATCAACGGACCTAAACGCAGTGTATGAAACCATGCTCCGCCACGCAAGCAGCCAGGATTTTCAAAACTTCAGCACTCAGTTGCGCGCCACCACAAGCGATTATGCCTTATTCTTAGGGCGCGGGCGGCAGACTGTGCATAGCGATCAGGAAGCGCTGCGCATATTGAATGAGACAATGGGCATAACCTCGTTACAGGGTTTTGCTGACGCAGTGGCGGCGGAGAGAAACAACACCTCGGCAGCTATTGGTTCGCTGCTTAAGACACCGGCCTTGCCTTCCGCGCACGGAAGCCCTGGCGCATCTTCTGGCGGTGACGGATGGAAAATAGAACCGGTAGGGGAATGAAATGCCCCAATACGATATAACATCCCCGGAAGGTAAAAAATACAGGGTCACCGCCCCGGATGGTGCGTCGCATGAGCAAGTATTGTCTTATGCAAAAGAGAAGTTTTCCAAACCACCCGAACAGCCAAAAACCACAATGTATGGCAGAGGGCAATTGCCTATTCCTGATTCCAAGCAAGAATTATTGGAGCCAAAACATTTGATAGAGGGTGCTGTTAATACCGCAACCATGATCCCCGGTTTCGGATTAGGCCCAAGGGCAATTAAAGGTGCGGAGAAGGTAGGGGAAGGTATAGATTTACTTAAAGAGGGCTGGATGGCGCGCACGCCGGAAGCTCTAGCCAATGCAACGGAAAACATGGCTAAGGAGGGACACTCTTCTTTCGAGGCCATGCGGAAATCTGGCGTTTCTCTCAATCCACAGCTTGCGACGGCGCTCACAAAGCACATGCAAGGAGAGGTGGAGAAAATGGGCGTTTTAAACCCCAAAATACACGGCGACACTATTTCTATTCTCAAACAAATGTCTAATGAATCCAAGAGTGGAATGAGTGTTGATAAGCTTCATCAATATAGAAAATTATTGCGCGGCGCTGAGAAAAAGGAATTGCGTGCTGGAAATGACGAGGGAGCTTTAGCGGCGCAGAATGCACTGCACGCGCTGGATGAAGCTGTGGAAACAGTGAAGGTAAAAAGCGGGCCTGGTGAAGGCGCTGCGGCGCTGCAATCCATGCAAAGCGGCATAAAAACATGGGCAAAAATGCGAAAATTTGACACGATATCGGATGCAGTAGAGCGCTCCTTGGGTGATCCTGATAAGTTAAAAACGGCATTGAAGAAAATTTATGATAGTGCGAAACTGCATCGCGGGTTCACAAAAGAGGAAATGAGCGCATTAAAAGAAGCGTCGGTAAATAGCACACCTGAGAGCTTGCTGAAGATGGTGGGGAAATTTGGTTTTGATGTGAGCAAGGGTGTTGCTGGCAATAAGGCTCCCTTTTGGACAGGAGTAGGCGCACACCTTATGGGGGCCCCGAGTCCTGAAATTCTAGCGGTAACTACCGCAGGGACAGGTGCTAGATACGCGCAGAAACTTGCGGCGCGAGCAAAGGCGGAAAGATTGCTTAATGCTATTGAGAAGGGCTCACCCTCAGAAGAGGCAATCGGGGCGTCTACTGCTCCGTTTGCCAGAAAGATTTTACCATGAAACACGAACCCGTAGATAGCGGAACCCTAAGTTCCGTAGGTTATGACGAAGAAAAAAGGCAACTGCACGTTAAATTTAAAACTGGCGCGCAATATATCTATAATGATGTCCCGCCAGAGAAGTATGAGGCAATGATGATGGCTGAGAGCAAGGGAAAATTCTTGCATCAAAATATCAAGGGTCCGCATGCTTTTGTGAGACTGGCATGACTAAAAAAACCGATGAGGATCTGCTGAAATTGGTTGAAAGCGAAATACGGAAGGTGTTTAGTCACCCCGAAACGACGAATAAAGAACGTTTAGCAGCCGCAGGACTAGTCTTGAATGCCCTGCAAGTTCGGCATAAAATTGAAGGCGGCGATAAACCGAAAGGATTTTTTGACAAATGAACGGAAATGGACACCTTCAGGAACATGAGCCGGATTTGTTTACTGCGCCTCCTCAGCAGTTGCCCAAAAGCGTGGATTATTCGCACTTGGTTAAGACGCTATCCGCATGGCGCTATGTGCTGAATGCGCGCCTTCTGGCTCTTTTTGCGCTCGCCGGTTCGCTCGTTGGTTTTGGGTTTACGATGTACGATGCAACCCCTCTTAGGTTGTGGGGTCTTGGCTTGTATGCTATATTGGTCCAGTTGCCGATTCTGGCTTTATATATGAGAAAGGGCTGATATGGCTAAAAGATGCAGCAAACGCGGCGGCGGCAAGCGTTATTAAGCCTCTTGCCAAGCGCCCCCCTCGGTGGTATTGTTTCAATTATCGCAACCGACCGGAGGATTTATGCGTTTACGCCACCTAATTGGACATTCTATAGCAATTTTCGTAGTATTTTCAGCGAATTTAGCTTTTGCCCAAACCGCCCCCACGTTCGCAGATTGCTCCATTGCTTCAATGTCTGGAAGCTCGCAGAGTCTAGGCACATCCTTCACGCTCGGAAGCAAAGCGTATAATCGAAAATACCTGCATATTTGCAACACTGGGTCCGCCGGAAATAACGTCGGCGTAAATTTAACCGGTGGAACGGCCGCACTTTCTGGCTCTGGTACTGAAACCTTAGTCCCCGGCGCGTGTCTTGAATTTTCCGCAGCCCCTGGCTCAGGCCTACCGCTGCCACCGTCAAACGCAATAAACGTGATAGGAACATCTAGCCAGCCCGTACTTTGCGAAGAAGGGAGATAGACCATGCATTTTAAAAAATGGCTAGCGCTTAGTATAGCGCTGCTTCTGCCATTGCAGGCTTTAGCTGGCCCAGGCGCAGGACAATACGCAAACCCGCAGCCGCCATATATTAACATCACAGCGCCCAATCAGCTTGATGGCGTAAATATTAATCCGAATACATCTGCTGCCGGGAACTTTACTACATTATCGGCTAGTGGTGTATTTTCTCCCAACGGAGGTACGGCCACCCAGGGAACGGTTTTTAGCACCGTATTATCCGGCAATCCGCTGTCTTTTTTAAACTTTCAGACTATTCCGGTTGCATCCGTCAATAGCGGAGCGGGCCAATTATTGCTTTCTGGCGTTGTTAATAGAACAATATTTGTTAACGGTGTGACCGCGCTAGTGAGCGGCACTGCATCCGGCGCTACTGCTGTCACCTTTCTATGCCAGCCGAGCGGCCGCACCATCGGCACTTTCCCTGTTGCGCAGCTTGTCACAAGCGTGCCGGTTAGCCTTTACTCTTCTGCGGGCGCAAACACTATAGCTGGTGCCGCAGCGGGGACTGGATGCGCCTCTGGTGATAGTGTCTATATATCGCACACGGGCAGCAACCTTGCGACTACCACCCAGGTTTACCCGACGCTTCTGTACACCATACAGTAATGCTCCCGGCCATTCTTTTGTCTAGCGCGGCGTTTGCCGCTCTATTCGTGCAGCTTTCAACTAGTTGGCTTGCTGGCGCGTGGCTCCCCCTCATGCTTTTTGGCTGCGTATCTGCGTATAACCCGAAAAACAACGGTGGGTTAATGTGGTGGGCGTCTTTGGCGTGGCTTTTATCCATAGTAGGGTCGGTATTTTTTATAAACCCGGTAATGCAGGGGGCTTACACCATGTGGGTTCTCTCCGCGCTTCCCATCGTTGCGCTTTCTCTGCCCGCTGAAAATATCAAGCCATGCATGATGGGTGTGCTGGGTGTTTTGGTGGTGTTTGCGCTCGGTCTTATTGCCCAAATGCTTATCCATGTACAGCCAAGTCTATATGGCACGCTGGTTCATGTATCTTACCGGTCAGGATATGCTTATGCGTGGCCTATGATTGATCCTAACAACGCCGCCTGTGTGCTTAATTTTGGGCTTATATCGTGTTTTTGGCTGGGGCTGAAAGACAAAAGATGGTTTGCGGTTGTTGCCATATTCGCCTTTGCGCATATTTCCTGCGCAAGCAAGGCTGGGGCGCTTGCGGCAATTATTAGCTGCTCAGTATTATTAATAGAAAGATACCGTTTGATTGGAACATTGGCTGTTTTGCTATGTTTGGCGGCATGTATAGAGTTGTTATTTTGTCCAATAGAATGGATAACCCAGTATTTAGGAGAGCGCCCTGAGATGTGGGCCGCTTGTTTGCAGATGATAAAAATGCACCCCTGGGTTGGGTTTGGTGCGGGGTCATTCCCATTTTATTATTCTCAATTCCGAACAGAGCATATCAACGGCGGGTTTTACGCGCACAATGACATACTTCAATTTGCGGTTGAGCTAGGGGTGCCTGTGTCGATTGTTTTTATATTGCTGGCTGCGATGGTAGCTATATGCACCAGGCGCGCCAATATTGTCTCTGGGGCTGTTTTCCTATGCACCTTTATTCAATCTATGGTGGAATTCCAATTTTATGTTCCGGTTATTAGTATATTGGCCGGTCTAACGCTGGCCTATCATCGGTTGACTTATTGCGGTAATCGCAACATAATGTCATTAGGAGAAAACCATGAGCATACCGTCAAATTTTAGGGTAGTTGAGCAGCAAATATTGAACTGCGCTACGGGCGGCACAGCGGTTACTGCGCAATTTACCGTAGCTCCCCCCAAGGGTATAGGGGCAGATCAGTGCTTTGTTTGGAATGATGGGGCCAATAGCGCGCAGATCATCACCGGACCTAATACAACGGCGGCAACTCCGGTTGTGGATGCCAGCGCCGCTGGGACTGGGCAGCTTAAGCTTGGCAGTAAAGTTGGTGTGCTGCTTATGCTCAATGGAGATACTTATATCGGCGCGGTTACGGAGTCGGCCACTACAACGAAAATCTACGCACATAGGGGTAGCGGGCAATGATAACGCATAGTTCTGATATTAGGACTCCCGAAATCAATGAATTGAAGCACCTGGAGCTTTTGTCAAATGCGGCGAAGGCTCATCAGTATTTTGCTCAAAACCCCAAAGAAATTGATGTAATGGCCTCTAAAATAGTGGGGGCCTACAAACTGACCGAATCAGAAAGAAAAGAGCGTGACGACGCTATCCAGGCTGCGAGAGATGCCGATAAAATAGCTAAGGATGCTCAGTCTGCGCTAAAGTCTGCCACCGAAGAGGCTGGGCAGGTAAGAAAGGATGCGGATATTTACGCCAAGGGCGTTAAATCAGAGGCGGACCAATATAAACGCACTGCTTTCGCGGAAATTAAAAACGAGCAAGCGTTGCTTGAAGAAAAATCCAAGAATTTATCCGAAAAAGAATCCATCCTTTTGGAAGAAAAAAACAAGATCAACGAATTCCAGAAGCAGATTAAATTGGATTTGCAAAAGATTGCTGATTGGAAAAAAGAAAAAGAAGAGTGGGAGCAGGACTATCAGCACCGCCTTGCCGCGCTTAATGACAGGATGAGCCGAGCGGTCAGGGGGTAGTGCGTGGGCATTTCCTCTGCCATATTAAATTACAAACACACAGTGGTTGTTGCGGCTGGTAGTTCTTCACCGTTCCCGCCTGATTCTTATGTGACCGAAGATGAGTCCGAGGTCTATGTGACCGAAGATGGCTCGGAGGCATATGTACCGGAAAGCTAAATATCTCTTCCCGTGCTTGATTGTATTGGTATTTGCGTGCGCGGCGTATGCGCAGACGAAACTCAGCCAGATAACATCCGGTGGGGCCATAAACACTTCAACCGATACTGCGGTAGCCGTCCGCAGCGGCACACTGGATCGCCTGGTTAGTTTCGGCACAGCTGCGGGGCAGAATACGGGCACTTCAGGCGCAACCATACCGCTGTTGAACGGCACAAATACGTGGAGCGCTCCGCAGACATTTTCCAGCACCCCGGTATTTAGCACTATGACCGCTGGAAGCAACTTATTTGCTGGGACTAGTGGAACGCTTAGCCAGAACAATGCTAATTGGTTTTGGGACAACACCAATAAACGTTTGGGAATCGGCACAAACACGCCTGGATCGGGCTTGATTTACGGTGCTCTACAAACGGCCTTTCATAATTTTAGTTCCAGCTTAGCTATCACAGCAACGCAGAGTACGGTGGGTTCGGCGCTTACCTATACCGAAGGATCCAGCAATGCCATTATTGCAGTAGCGGATAATGCAGCGACGACGAATTTTAGAATTTTAGATATTCTCTCCTCCGGGGGGATAATGAGTTTCCGCCGGATTAGGGATGATTACGGCGCGGCGCTGGCTACCGGACTTAGCATCGATTATAATAATTCCGGACGGATTAATATTCCTAATTTGCCAGCCTCGGAAGCTGTATTCACCGACGGTTCAAGCAATTTGGTAGGCAACACCATTAGCGGCACCGGCTCGGTGTGCATGACCAATTCATGCGCAATGGTGACGCCAGCGCTGGGGACTCCGGCAAGTGGCGTGTTGACCAATGCGACTGGCTTGCCACTTACCACGGGTGTTACAGGGAATTTGCCCGTGACTAATTTGAACTCCGGTACAAGCGCTAGCAGCAGTACGTTTTGGCGCGGGGATGGCACATGGTCAACGCCTGCAGGCGGCGGCACAGTGACTAGCGTGACGTTCACCGGCGACGGAACGGTGCTTTCCAGCACGCCCAGCGCCGCTGTACTTACGTCGGGCACTCTAACAGCTACGCTCGCTACGCAGACCGCCAATACTGTGTTGGGGGCTTTGACGGCCACTACCCCCTCTGACCTCGCGGTGCCGTCCTGTAGCACGTCCGGTAGCGCTTTAAAATGGACGAGCGGTACGGGGTTCGGTTGCAACACCACTATTGCCGCTTCTACGGTGTCGACGATCAGCGGGCTTATATCCGCCAGCACCAACATAACCATTACTGGCGGAGGTACGCAGGCGAGCCCTTATGTTATTGCTGCTGCGGGCGGGTCTAGCGGCGGCGGTGTGACATCGTTTACCGGCGATGGGGTTATTATAAGCAATTCCGGGTCCACCGGGGCGGTGACGGATACACTAGTAGCTGCTGCGGCGAAAACGCTACTGGGCAACCCTCTGAACTCCGCTGCAGCGCCGGTTTATACCAGCGCGCCGTATGTGAGCGGGGTTGTCACTGCTAGTGCATATAATGCCTTCACTGCTGGAACCGGCTCTGGGTATTTGGTGAATGGAATAAACGGTCTTTCGTACCCGTCGCAAGATAGCACGGCAAATGCCACGGTGGCTATTGGTTCGAGCACTCTAGCATTGTTAAGCACGGCTTCTGCAGCATATCATAATACTGGGGTGGGCTATCAAGTTCTTGCCAGCAATATGAGTACAGCAGCATTGAATAATACCGCCGTAGGATATAAAGCCGGAAATAACGTAACTACGGGACCTAGCAATACTTTAATTGGAGCAAATGCTGGTGCATCAGCTTCAACAGATCAAGGAAATACTGCTGTAGGGGCTTCTGCTTTGACTGCCACAGCCGCTGGATTTTTTGCAGAAAATACCGCTGTGGGATATCAAGCCGGTACTAGCATTACTACGGGGTCAGGCAACGTTTTATTTGGGGCCAATACTGGGGGGGTTCTTGCAACTGGGAGTAATAATATACTTATAGGCGGAAGTGGCCTATCCGGTTCGGCAACGGTGGCAACTTCAACGACTGGTGCGGGAATTGGTATAGGGGTAGCCACAAAACCTGGATCGGATGACGTAGCCATAGGAACCGACGCGATGCAGCATACGACAACTAATAGCAATTTAAATACCGCCGTAGGCGCATTTGCCATGGCAGCGATCACCAGCGGACCTAACAATACAGCTGTAGGCGAAAACGCTTTAGCTGGGGCTCAGGCTGACGGCAACAATGTAGCTATAGGGCTTAATGCGTTAGGGGTGCAGAATGGCGCTGGGGCTACTGCGGGGAATGTGGGAGTAGGATTTAATGCAGGGGATAAAATTACTACAGGGGCTAATAACACTGTGATAGGCGGCTCTGTAGGAAGTTTAACGCTTGTGTCAGGAGCGAGTAATATATTAATCGGCGTTAGTTCTGCTATAGATACCGCAGCTTCAAATACTAGCAACAGCATTCGCATAGGTGGTACAGGTGGGGCTTGGGTAGATGTGACAGGTTCTAACACGGTTTCTACGGCTAGCACTAAAGCGCGTGGCATATGGAATATGCCGGATCTCGCGTCTTCTTCTTCTGCTACCACCGGAACAGTTTGCTGGACCACTGCGACTGGGTTGCTTAATGTGGATACAACCGTTGCTTGCCTAGCATCGCTAGAAGAAATGAAAGACAAGCATGGAGATATTGATAATGCGTTGGACTTAGTGGAGAAAATAAAACCATTCTGGTTTACTTGGAAAAAAGATACCCCGGAATATCCCGGCGATAAGCATGAACAGCCCGGCATGGGCGCGCATCAGGTTGAAAGCGTTGATACTCGGCTAGTGGCTTATACGCCAGACGGAAAGCTAAAAGGCGTACGTTATCAGGAAATGACGGCGGTGCTGGTAAAAGCTATCCAGGAGCAGCAGAAAGAAATTGAGAAATTAAAACGTGATCCTGTACTAGTGGCTGAAAGCGTGCCGTATCATAAATGTTTTTTTGGGTTGCTGATGTGCGCGGATTAATAATATGCCAGGTATTGCGGTATTAGCCTTAGTGTTTGTGTCAGCGGCCATTCTTTTGGCCCTATTTATGCCACGGTATTTATGAGAAAAAATTAAAGTTGAGAGAAACGCGGGTTTTATGATAAAGTTTCCCCATGTTTAAGCGATTAGGGATACTGCTGGCCTCTATAGCGATGCTCTCATGTGTAGCCGCACCGCTTGCTTATGCAGTGTTGCCGAATATCTTCGCTACGCAGCCCGCTGGGAATGTTGCCGCATCACTATTGGACACCAATTTTACCTTCCTCGAATCCCAGGGCGTCCAAGCGCTAACCACCACGGGCTCATCTAATGCTTATGTTGCAACTCCTGCTGACGCTTGGGTAACTGGATATTCAAGCTATGTCGGCCGCGCGCTCACGGTAAAGCCAAGCTTCACCAACACCGGCGCGTCAACAGTTAACGTTTCCGGGCTCGGTGCAGCATCGCTTTACAAAAATGTTTCCGGCGTACAGACGGCTCTTTCTTCTGGGGATATAGTTTCTGGCACTCCCGCTATTTTGATATGCGACGGCACGGCCTTTCTCCTGGCAAACCCCACGTCAAGTACATTTTCTCCGTCCCAAATAACAAACTCCATCAGCGGCAATGTCTCCCTTAACAATGTAAGCAATTTTTTTGATGGGCCTTCTATTGCGCAAGGGTCAACTGGGGTATGGTTTGTATCCGGCACCGTAACTCTCTATGACACGGTTGGTATTGGAACATTTGACGCGAAATTATGGGACGGGACCACTATCATAGATAGCAGCCGAGTTATTAGCTCGGGAGCAAATGCCACCATCACCATTGCGCTTTCCGGCTATCTCTCCGCGCCTGCAGGAAACCTCCGTATATCCGCGAGAGACTCAAACAGCACCAGTGGCGTGATGGCGAATAGCGTTAGCGGATTAGGGAAAGATTCAACCATTACTGCATTTAGGATTCAGTGATATGGCCGAGCTTGATCTACTCACGGAAATTCATACAGATGTGAAATACATCAAGGAAACGCTCGCCGATCATATAGAGGATGATAAACAAAATAGGGATGAGGCGAAGCGGGTTAATGAAAAATTTCTGTTGCCACTTTGGGAGGCTCACCAGCAACAAAAGGGGGCGGCGAAAATGGCGGCTATCTCTTACAGCTTAATAGGAGGGATAACAGCGTGGGCCTTTAGTTATTTTACAGGGATTAACCACAAATGATCGATGACACCCTCAGTAATCTGATTAAGCAGTTTGAGGGTTTCCGCGTGCTGGTTTATGACGATGCTAATGGAGCGCTTATTGCCAAAGGTAGCGCGGTAGAGGGAAACCCGACAATAGGGTGGGGGCGCTGCCTATCTACTCACGGCATTACAGTGCAAGAAGCGGAAATGATGCTCGAAAATGACATTGCAGACTGCGGAGACTTGGTTATCCAGGCCCTTCCCTGGGTGGCAAGGCTCTCTGAAGCCAGACAGAATGTGTTTATCTGTATGGCCTTCCAGATGGGAATAGTGGGCTTGCTAGAATTCAAGATTATGCTGGCGGCCGCCCAACAAGGGAAGTTTGACCAGGCTGGAGCGGCGATGCTTCAGTCAAAGTGGGCTGACGAAACCCCTAACCGGGCAAAAATTCTTGCTAATATGATGATAGAAGGGTAGACTTTAATAATAACAAGGGGGGATTTATGAGTTTTTTATCTGATATCTGGGGCCGTATTAAGGCTGCAGTCGAAGGCGAAGCCACCACAGTAGAAGCCACTCTGAGCGAATTGGAGCAAAAACTGCTTCCTGGCTTCGGCGCGCTGGTAAAGCAAATTGAAAACACCATTGGTGCGCAGGGGCTGACCATTCTGGAGCAGGGGTTAGCGGATATCGCTACCGTCATCGAATCAGGCGGTAATGTTGGAGCGGCAATAGCCGCGCTGGTGCCACAGGTTACTTCGCAGGTAACCGCAGACCTTAAGCAGGATGCAACCAACGCCGCTCACGGTGCCGTATCGCTTCTTATCGCGGGTCTACCGGCTCCAACCACTGCAACTCCCGCAGCGGAACCGACGGCGTGACCTTATGTGGGCTTTCTGGGCCGCAGTGCTTTACAGAATTGCGGATTATTTCTGGGAAAAGCACGAACGCAAAACGCCGAATAATGCAGCGAATAGCGTTGATGCTATGCCCGATGATACTGTTAAGCGCGTGCTCGAGCGTGACTGGACCAAGCACTGATTTTTGCGAGTACGCTCACCCCATTTATCTGGATAGGCAGGATATTTTGACACTCGATACGCAAAGAGAGGTTCTTAAGTTGAACCAGACTGGAGCCTCTCTTTGCGGCTGGGATAAAGTTTAATCCTGCTTCGTCACGAAATCATAGAAAAAATTGGCAGCTGCTCGCAGATCCTCTTGCGAGCATGGCAAGCATTTAAGAGCTTGCTCTGCCGCCCACTGCCTAAGCTTCATCTGGTCAGCAATGCTTTTTACTATTTTCGCAGTTTCTTGCTGGTGCGCCTTTATCTGAGCGCCAGTTACTTGCTCGTTCATTGGATAACTCCCTGCGGGCCTTGTTGTGGGTATAAATGCATTAGTTCAATACTGTCCTGCCTGCGCTTTATAAAACGAGCATTTTCCTGCCGTTTGGCGATATCGCGCTCACGAATAACATCAAGAACCATGTCTTGATCTTCGATCATGAATGCATGGATATCTGCCACTGGCAATTGAATTTCGGCACCGAAATCATCCTTTAAAACAATAAATTCTTCATTGGATTTTTTTCTTTCTTTATACTTTTCTCGCGCATCGTATGCGGAAGCATGGGTTTTATACCCAAGCAAAAATTGCACCGTAGAACCCTTCAAAAACACAGAAACATTGAACATTATAGACTCCATTTGTTGATGTTGTGCTATATTACTCTAATTTGTGTTGACAGCGCAACCTAAATAAGCAATCATTACTCATGCTTTTATCGGATGTAGAGAAAATGATTGAAGAGATGCGCCGTAATTCGCGGCGCGCTGATACCATATACCCGCAAACTGAGTCTCTGGAATTATCCGAGGTGATTTCTATCATACGAAAAAATTGCCTTCCATTACTCTCGAAAAAGCAGAAAAATAAGTCTTAATAATTGATTATTTTCACTTATTGTGTATAATGAATCCATGCTTAAATTCAGGGAATTGGCAGAAAAATTCTTAATTTGGAGCGCGGTGCACCGCCCAGGCCGGACGACCGAGTGGTATAAAAATTATATATCCATGTTTCTTGCTTGGCCTGGTGTTGCAGATACCCCCGCCGATCAGATAAGGCCATACCAAGTGCAGGAATGGATAGACTCTCACGGCGATGCATGGGGCGATAATTATAGGGGCGGCGCTGTAATAGCTATAAAACGCATATACCATTGGGCTGATGAGCTAGGGTATATGGAGGCAAACCCTATTAAGAAGCTAAAAAAACCGCCTCCGCAGCGCCGTAAGAGCTATATGAAGCCGGAGGATTTTGACGCTATATTGCATAATTTAGAAGAAAACGACCCCTTCCGAGATCTTTTGACATTTGCCTGGAATACTGGCGCGCGTCCGCAGGAGATACGGGCAATTGAGCATCGGCATCTAAATATCGAAAAGGGATATATCCTATTCCCCAAGGAAGAGGCCAAGGGAAAGCGGCATCCACGCAAAATTCTGCTCAATGGAATAGCGCTCCAAATTATTAAGCGGCTAATGGAGAAGAATGTAGACGGTAAAATATTTAGAAATAGCCGTAATGATGAATGGACAAAATACGCTCTGTGTAACCGAATGCATAGACTTTCTGAGGTAACCGGGAAGAAATTATGCATGTACGATGCGCGGCATGGATACGCCACCAGGAAACTAAAGGCGAAGCATGGACATCTGGAAATTGCCGCCACTATGGGCCATACGGATGGGTCAATGATAGCGAAAGTGTACAGCCATATAGATGAAGATGACGAGCATTTGCGGAAGGTTCTTATAGACTAAAGCGAAAAATTTACATTGATTCTCCATAAAATTTTTGCGTAATCAGAGATAACCTTTAATAAACTTTTGTGGCTCATTGGCCCCCATACACAGAAACCCTTATGCCTTATAGAATAAGGTCGATACTTCATTAGTATGTAATGATGCACGAATTCTCTCTCCGGAAGCCTCATAAGCTACCATCGTTTGATAGCGTTGTGTCCTGAATTATTATCTGAACGCCATGCGCGTTGAATATGGGGATGTAATCTGCGATCTCCTTGACCTCGAAATGCCCTCCAACACAGTGCTTGAACATTGGCACATCCACATCATGCTTGGGCAGATAGCCATACTTGCCTTTGAGAATTAGCATCATGGCCGCTCATCCCCGCCTTCCTTGCTCTTGGGATATTAACGGGTCGCACGGCAGCGTTCGCAGATCTTCCACGTTGATCCAGGCTTTCACGGTGCTTTGTGAATCAGTGAGACAGGTCCATCCAGTTTTCCGGTCGTCGCCCCAAGAATCCTTGTTTTTGCCCTTTCCATCATTCCATGGCGTAACGCACATCTCGCCATCGGCAAGCCGAACTAGATACATGCCACCATCGGTGGGGAAACCCCGACGCCATTTCACACGCTCTTTGGCATTGGCCAGCGTCCGCCACGCTGCAATCTCCGCGTCTTTGAGATCAACCGATTCCCGCTTGGTTGACCTGCCAGCCTCAAAGCAACGCCGCGCCAAGTCCGAGATGCTCTCGTGGCCACCATCTGTCAACCATTGGTGATAAGCGTCGTAGTAGCCCAGAGAAGATATGTCGGAGCAATGATCCGGCTGTTCAGCGGCCTTGGCGCAGGCGATATATGCAGCTATGATCTTACGGCAGTCCTCCTTGGTTATCGCGCCGCACAGCTCCGCGACGGTATTTGCGGTGGCGTCCAATGCTCTTTCATCTATTTCCATTTCAGCCCCCATGCGTCAGCACATGCCTTCGCTATATCTTCGCTATCAAAGTTTCCTCGCATTTCACGGATGACCTCTTCTCCCGCCGTAAGATCAACCATCACCGGCTTGCTAGTAGCGCTGATGATCTCAGCAAGCTTATTGATGTGATAAAGCTCGCCTTTACGGCACGGCATATAATAATGACCCGGTATAGCATCGGATTCTTTCACAATGGCCGATAGATAGTTTGTGTTTAGTGCTAGGATGACATCCGTAATCTCACTCAGTAGCATTTGCCCACACTTATGGCAGCAATTCGGATGATCTGGGGATGCCTCGCAAACATGCGCGGGTAATTCCCCATTATCCATATCCGGTGATGGGTTGGCGCGGGTATTCCATTCCTTGCACGCTATCTCGCGTGTTGAATAAGAGCATTGGATTCCCCGCCCGAAATGGCACTCATCATTCGTGCAATACGGTGCATAACCTTTGCTAAAGCCACCTAGACCAAATCCAGAGAAGTCCAGTATCTTGGCAGCGTTCCCGCAAAGTGGGCACGGCAGCAAATCGATTGGCGGTTCAGCAGACATTGTTATCTCTTTCCACAAGTTTCACAAATAAGCGCAATGGCAGACAATCCCTGCAATGGCAAGTTACTGGATGAGGTCCACCAATGGGTCCAAGCCATGATTTTACTTTCGCAATTGCTCGAGCTATCAGCGAATCGTTGCTCATGCTGCCAATTCCTTCTTCCAGCGTTGTTTTGCCTGTTGCGGTTGGTCGATACGTCTGCCACCGCGTGAAGGTACATTCCAATCGCCGCCCTCTGAAATGCGTTCAAATTCCCATCCGGCGGCCTTTAGCGATATGCCTGTTTCTTCTTCAAGGATAAAGGTCTGAATGCGCTTAAATCCCATCTCCTTGGCAATGCGGGCACAAGCTGCATATAGGATGCTGCAAGCGTTCTTCCGGCCATTGGTGACAAGGCGTGTGACCTCTGCCCAATCATATTGGGGATTCTTACGTCCAGTCGGACGACCAACTATCGCAGCCCCATGCAAAACGCCCGCCTCGTCCTTCACGCCGATGGAGAACCGATGCCCGACGACGGGCTTATGATGCCGATGAAGTGAGGCGACCAGATCGTTTGCTTGCTTGAGCGTAAGGGGGGTAATCTCCAAACTCATAAACGACCACTCGTGCTCGTATCTGGATGTGTCATATGGTCATGGGCTTTCTGAGCAGTTCGGGGTCTAACCGTCTTGACTCTTTCAATTCATCTAGGATTGCCTCAACAGATTTGGCTGTCTTTATTAACTCGGCTTGGCCTTCTGGTGAATTCGCCCAGGCAGCCACGCGGTTCTTCTGAATTCGGAACCATTCTTCCGAGCCATATTCCGGCCTGTAGGAGCAATCGTTTTGCACGCATCCTTTATCCGCCGACTCGGCCATTGGCCAATCGCAAACAGGGCAACGAGATAGCGAGTTCGTGTTCATATACCCCATCCATGCGAGAAATTTGCCTTGTCAGCTTGCCATTGCTCACGCATGGCCAAGCCTCGTCGCATAAGCTCTCTATCCTCTCGGACCATACCTATGGCAATCAGGACTTCAGCCAGCGGATGCAGTGACATTCCGCCTGTGCCGCCCGTGGCCGTGAAACGATCTATCAGGCTAGTTGTGGTGGTCATTTCTCTTCTCCCCAAATGTGGCTATGCAACTCACGCTTCATATCACGCAGCGATCCCAGATTAAGACGCTCAAATGCTATGTTGGAGCCTAGAGCAGCACAGTAGCCATCAACCCAACAGAGAATATCCGCTAAGGCGTCGTGGTATTCCCGAATCTTTTCTTCTTTCAATGATGACATACGCGCCTTATCCTTTTGCCGTGTTATCGACCAGCGTGACCGATTGATTGCGTATCTCCAAATCTAAGAGGTTCTTGGCGCGGTTGTATTCTACTTTGGCTATTGCGTAGTCAGCCGCAATTACCGCTCCGCAGCCTTTCTGAAGAGCTTGATGCAGTGATTGCATGCGCTCTTGCTTCGCGTGGCAATCCGAGGCGAGTTCCGCCAATTTGTTTTTATCGATTTCCATGTCTGTTTCTCCAATCCTCAATTAGCAGGATAATAAGACTTGCTGCCACAAGCCCCATACACGCTCCTGCGATGCCGTATATGAAATTAGTCATTGGTTTCAGAACCCTTTGTCCGTAGTTCTTTGCGTTGCAATTCTCTTTCAATCCATCGTTCAACCGCTTTCGGGATCGGGTTTTTTGCCCTGGCCCAGCGGTTGATCGTCTCTCGCTCTCTGGCGATGTCCCTGGCGAGAGCCGACTGCCAACGCTCACCATAAAGCAGGCGGCAGGCGGCGTTGAGTGCATCCGGTGTCATCCAACCCCCAACTGCGTAAGCAGTTCTTCATCGGACATTGTGAGTGCCTCGCCGTAAACTTCGCCATCCAGCATGATGACTGCGGTTGCGAGGTCAAGCGATGTGTATTTGGCCGGATGTGTTGCAGCAGCTTCGAGGTGACGTTTAAGGTTGCGGATTTCTGACCGAGTGGACAGTGGGCTGGCCGTGGTGTTCCACATTTTCCTGCCGCTTTTATCCGTGATGTACAGGTTGTGCCATGTTTCGGTATTCATAAAGCCTCCTTGCTTGTGTTGTGCTATAACACTAGCGCAGTTCGTGTCATATGTCTACAAGAAAGTGACATACGTATACATATTTGTTGTTAACCATTGGAATTATCCCTATCCCTCGTAGGGTTGGCTTGCAGGAACTTATCAATTCCTTCGATCCAGTATTTCACCTCCGCTTCGGTGAGATAGACGCTCCCGTCGCGAGCAATTAGCAAGGCTCGTTCGAGGTTGCGACGCATGTTCGTGATGTCAGCAAGCGGGTCAGGCTCCGGCAGGCTAACCAGAAACTTGGCTATCTCAAGGCCATCTACCGGAAGTGGCTCGTTGCCCCATGTGTCACCGTGGCCTCCGGCTGCGTTTGTGGGCATATAATCTGGATGGTGTCCCATGTCTCACTCCTCATCATTTACGCGGTTAATCTTTGTCAGTAACGTCAACCCATCGGCCTTCCTTCTGGCCTTCCTCCCATTCAACTAAAAGGCAGGCCCTTCTATCTCTGGGCCACGCGGCGTTATCTGCCGCCTGCTTTGAGAAGTGGACATTGATCTGGCAACGGCTGCCCTTTTTGCCGTATACGTTCCAATAGCCAGATAGCCTCAAGGGAAGTGGCGGCTCGGGCTTGCGAACCACGATGACCTCATAAGGATCATTTGGTTTCTGCGCCAAAGCAGCCTCTAGAAGGGTAATTCTGTTCTTCAGTTCGTCGATTTCACTCATGATCTACCTACCGTTAATAGGGTGGGATGCCTTCCGACACCCCACCAAGCCTCACGCTGCAATTCCGACAGTGCTTAAATCTTCCCAGTCTTCCGCCAGCACATCGGTCTGCGAGGCCAGCCAAGGCACCACATTTTCTTGAGCAGTCTTCATGGCGATGTATGCACCGTATGGGACCAGCGGAACGCCAGATTCATGCGTTCCGGTCCCTCTGTTTGACCAATAGGATTTAGCCACTTCGGTTTGTGCCGGGTAATTATTGGCGGGAACATAATAAAGGTACATTCCCTTGCCATTCCAACCAGAACGCCCAACAATGCGGCCAGCTTTCAGTGCCTTAATAGCTTCTCCAAAATCCATATTACTTCTCCTTTTGTGTTGCCTAGAGCCGCTAGGCGCGTTTACTCAAACCGTTAATCGTCGCTCATCTCTTTTAGACTCTTACCGATGCCTTTGAGGGCATCGCTCGTATATGGCTTGTGTCTATCCGTCAGTTCTCCGCCCAGTGTGGCAACGTCAGCAATAACGCTTACTGGCAATACAACTGCCGTTTTGACTGCTGCTCCGACTAGGCCGTTTAGCAACTTGAACATAGGAACTCCTTGTTAAATTAATCCACCGCCCAGGCTTCCTGCAACGCTCTTAGCGCAATCACCCTGATACCCGATAGCATTGGGATAGTTGTTGTAACCTTGCTCAATTTGGGCAATCTGACGCGCCTTGATCTCTTCAGTAGTTTCCTCCAAATGAACATGCAGCCCGAAGCCAGTCAGGTCTTTGGTACGGAAGCAAACCTTGTTGCCATTCAAATCAAGTTCGCAAAGGGGCTTGTCTGTGGTCACGGCATCCAGAAGTGTGTTGTAGATACCCTCGGCTTCTTCTTTGCTGTTGCACCGTTGACTTCCACCCATGTTGTAACCGCGTGTCTGAATCGAATAAACTTGAATTGGCATTATCGTCTCCTTTGTTTATGTTAATCTTCACTACTGATTTCTTTCATGAGTTAGTTTCTAAACGCTGGGTGATTTTCCAGTTCACTATCTTTTTGGGTCGGCGCTGACTTGGCTGCGGCCTGCCCTATCGGGCTCACGGTAAACGGCTTTCGCTGTGCTTTAGTAGTAGTCAGCGCTAACGTAATCGGCCCAGCAATATCAGACAAATGGCTAATGCGAATACCTCCAACATCAATACCTCCAAATTTTACCTTTTCATCCCGGTAAAGCGTCATGGAGCGTCCGACATACTTATTAGCGTCCGATCCCCAGCAATTTACCAAAACCCTGCGCATGGACTTCCCTGGCTTGAATGGCTTTCCATTATCGCCTTCGTAATGAATCGAAACCGGCTGTTCGCCCATAGCAACTTTAACGCTTGTTATTTTAATGGTGAGCGTTCTTCCGCCGATTAAATCGTCCGCGTTAAGCTGATCGGATTTTGGGGTTATGGTGGATAACATATCAGTCATGCATCACCTCCTCTTTGTTAATCTCGCAGAACCCGTCTTTCCACTCGGACTCCCTGCAATATATGATATGGGCAGCGTGTTGTTTCATCTCTTCCGTAAACAATATATCAAGCGCACAAATGGTAAGTGA
>Ga0247682_1000083_pt1 | contig 37161 bp, 60 predicted proteins | sample CNK23_metaG_FD_190130 | JGI IMG/M metagenome (GOLD analysis project Ga0247682, IMG submission 190130) | Soil microbial communities from Purdue University Martell Research Forest, Indiana, United States - CNK23 | ecosystem: Environmental > Terrestrial > Soil > Temperate forest > Bulk soil...
GGATCAGGCGTTAATGTAACGGTTGCATCAGCCGCACTAATACTAGTAATACCTGTCGCATCGCCTGTTTGAACAAAAGTAACGGCATCGGTTCCCACTGTCACAACGACAGCAGTTTCCGTCCAAGTCTGACCAGCTTGCACGGTTCCATTAATAATAAGAGTAGTTGCACCAAAAAACTGACTAGCTGTATCCATGTCGAGAGAACGCGTAAGTACCCAATTCACAGCACCTGAACCAACTGTCGTCACGGTATAAATACCATTCTGGAAAGTTGATGCTTGGTTTTTAATTAAAATTCGATCACCGACCGAGGCACTATATCCATCCACACTGAAGGCCGCCATGGCACCCGCATTTGTTAAGGTTGCACCAACTCCTGATGAACCATTTGAATATGTCGCTGTTAAAGCACCAGTCGTAGCAGCCGCGCAAGGATCTTTAAAAGTACGGCCTTGCGCTACATCGTCTACATACTGTTTATTAGCGGCATCACCATTTCCACTTGGCGTAGGTACGTTTGTCAACGTATTGCTATTCATATTAATGCCACCGGCCATCGTCCCACCCGCTTTTGCTAGATAAGGTGCGGCTTCTGGCCCATTTACTGCATTTGCTATACCAGTCATGATTTAATTCCTTTTAATTAAGCCAATACTAAGCCAGCCGATTGCGGAGCACCTTCCACTTGCCAGATTGTGTTTGCAGTGATACAGCAAAGTTTTATCGAATCACCTGCATTAGCGGCTGTGACGGTTCCAGCAGCCCCTAGCGTATTAGAAACAGAACCTACATTGATTTGCTGACCAGCACCCTGAGTGATAGACCATATCCCTAACTTACCAATAATAGAAAAGACGTCTCCTACGGCAGACGTTGCAGGAAGAGAAAATGCAACACCACCACCACGATTTGCGATGTAACGTGTATTAACAGAGATAACTTGCGTAGCGCCTGTGGCTTCAACCGTAGCCATGCCACCGCCCGATGAAGATATTGTGTTATTGGATTTAGTAATACCTGATCCTGCCACTACGTTTGATTCAAAGGTAATAGGATCAGTACCAATAGTCGTAACAACGGCTGTTTGAATCCATTGCGTCTTCCCATTGACAGAACCAGCACCAATCGTAAAGAAATCACCCTGATCAATATCAGAAGGTTCGTCATAATCGCCTGATCGTGTTAGAACCCATGCGGTTACACCATCACCAACTGTGGTAACAACATAAATACCATTTTGAAATGTACTCGCTTGATCTTTTACCAAGATGCGATCACCAGCCACTACCGAAACCGAATCAATAGAAAGTGCAGCGAGAGCACCCGCATTTATAAGCGTTGCCCCTACACCAGCAGTTCCATTGTTATAAGTTGCTGTTAAAGCGGTAGTAGTAGCTAATCGAACGGTAGGATTAGAAGAAATTTGCTCGGATATCTGCGCTAATGTAACTTTGTACGTTACACCGCCTTGCACTGTCGGATAGATGTCCGTCAGTTGTGGCGATCCTAGCGCGGGTAATGCACTAATTTTTACACCAGCCATGAAACTCTCCTTGTTTAGACTGTCTCCACCAACAGGGTCTTGCTATCTTCTGTCAATATGTCGTTCCCAGCTTCTGTGAGTAATACATTATTGCCTGAAGCTGCTTCGCCTATTGCATATAGAAGGATGATGATTAGACCACTGCCATAACAATTCATATTAAATCCCTTTAAAAAAGGGAGGTGTTACCCTCCCTGTCTCGTTACGCGATAGTTTGAGAAAATCTCAACATTACACCGTAGAAATCATAAGCCGATGTAGCTGAGTTATTAGCTGTGATTTCCATGACATATTTGCTGTCCGCGGTGACATCAAATGCAGGTGTGGTAACTGCAATGTTAGAAACGTAGGGATTTGCTTGTGTAGCTGTAGCAAGAGAACCGGTTAATGCAATTGAAGTTACAGAAACTGCAACGTTATCAGCATAAGCAATTCGATCTAATGTTACAGAGTGAGCATCCATTGCTAAGGTTCCGATAGAATAGATGTAATCAAAGCTATCCAATCTAAAGCCTTTTGATGCTGCTACTACGATTTGAGGTGTGATATCCACTGCAATAACAGAGGTTTCATCCGTTGCAGTATGACGTTTAACGTAATTACCTTGAGCAATACGAGTTGTTGTCCAGGTACCGGTTCCGAAGGTTAGAACATCATTGATTCCTAAGAATTGTTGCTTAGCAATGATATTGGCTGCACCTGTACTTAACAACACATTTGCAGTCGCAGCGCCTGGATCTGGTAAAGAAATAACACTTGATTGACCCATTACGCTATTACGTAATGTCGTATTGAACGCGCCACCCGCATTTAACGCTTCAAAAATGAAAGTGCCATTAGCTGCTGTTGCTGGAAAAGAAATGAAGCTACCAGCATCACCAGAAGAACCCGAGGTAATGGGGCCACTTGTTGAAGACAATGCACCAGCAACCGCTAATGCTTGTCCAAAGGTCGATGCAGTGCTTGCAGGCTTAATATTACCTGAAACATCAGAAAACACCGGTATCGCATTAGCAACAGATGGGCCACCGGAGAAGCTCACACCACCCGCTGATGGATCAGCATTAAACACAATCGCATCAACACCAATGAAATTAGGAAGTGGTTCGACTAAGGTATAGAAATTACCTGCATTGACAGAGCCAGCGCCTACCGCAACATATAAGCCAGGTTTAAACTGACCAATACTTTGTAAATCAAAAGATCGTTCTAATACAACGGTAGAGCCAATGTCTTTAACAATATAAATACCTTGTTCATAGGTGTTTGTTTGGGTTTGCAATAATACGCGATCACCTTCTACACATAGAACACTGTCAATTGTTAACGAAGATGCAGCAATCGTTAAAGTAGCACCTACACCATTATTTGAAGGGCCATTGTTATATGTACCGGAAATATTAGAAGTAGAGGCTAAACGTACCGGAGTTAACCAAGGAGATAATACGGTTTGTCCTAAGCTTGTCGTCATGTTGAAAATTCCTTTTTCAATTAAAGTAATATTACCATTTTGAAGTTAGCTAACTTCCCCAAACAAGATCAGACGCTCCCGTACCGGCAGTATTTATCTTTATTGAAAAGATAGGATGCCAAACGCCAGCAGCTAACCCTATAAGAGTCTGTGAGGTGCCATCCCATTTAACATAGGAAACGTCACCTGTCGTTCCAACATATAACCATCGAGCAAATTCAATAGTTCCATTGGCACCGTAATAAGTATCAAGCGTTATATCGCCTGTTCTCGCAACACCAGCCATCACTCTTGTTGGGCCAGTATAGGCATTTGGGTCTAATGCTTTGACATCAAGTAATTGAACTGCCATTTTACGCTCCTTGCAATTTTTATAGTTTGATAAATACGTTCATAAAGCTTGTTGGCTGCATAATCGGGTGAGGTTCGCCGCCACCCTCATCGCCTGTTGTAGGTTGCGCAGAGGTCGTTGATCCCCCTGTGTTTAAAGCTATGCCACCACTTGTATTATCCACAACAAAAGAAGGAGTACCACCATCGGGCGTACCTGTTGGAAAATGATGATGAGTAGGCATTTGACCGGATGTTAATGTATGGTTTTCACTACCTAAAAACTCGCCCAATACTCTATTAGTGAGTCCTGCTCCAGCACCTGCACCTGCTAATGCACGACCTAAAGAACGCGGAAGAATAAGTCTTCGATTATTATTAAAGTCCTCAACCGCAGATGTTCCTCTTCCGACAGGCGCGCCTGCACTATCTTGTAGGGGTGCAAATGTATTAGAAACACCATCCCAAATGGTTTTGAATAATCCAAATGTATCAATATTAGCTCTTGTAGTTGACAATGATGCAACACTGCCGATAGAGCCATCATTCATTGCTACCCATCCCTTATTAGCTGATGAAAGCATACTGGTTTTGATATCACCTGTTCGTGGGGTTTGAATAATTGAATCAATCTGATCGTAATCATCAAATGTCAGTGTTGGATTAATTGTGCCTAAAAATAAACATGGCTTTGTGAACCAAACATCACATGGCGTTCCAAGAGGCATTTCAAGCTGCAAATACAGCGCATCATCACCGCAAGTACCAAGCGTTTTTCCTGCGGTATTTGGCACATTAATTGATAGATTAAATTGTGTCCAAGTTGAAGTAAGAGGCAACGTACCAACAGAAGTACGAACTTCAGCACTAGGAGAACCACCAGAACCAAAATACTGCCTTAAATAAAGCGTGAGCGTTACAGCCGATACAGCAACACGCGCCCACATTGTAAATGTCATTGCCTGATTATCGAGGTTATTAACCTTCTGACAGATAGGAAACTGAAAAGATTTATAGGTTTCACCAGTAGGCGAATTGGTACATTGATAACGTACATAATCAATAGGCGTTACATCACCTATTAATGGATCAGAACCCAATGGAAACGTAGGAAAAGTAATCTGATCAGTGGCGGCAGTATTGTTTTTTACAAAGCGAGTATCAGGGCCAACTACACCATTTGTTCCAACAACCGGGTTAATTAAATCCGGCGTAAATCCATGATGATTTGCAGGTGCAATTACTAAATTAGTGGTATTAGTTGGATTTCCTGTGTCATCAATATGCTCGATGAAAACATTATTTCCAATATAATTTTTAAGTGGAACATACGTTGTAACATTGCCACCACCACCAGAACCAGGAGGGGCATAATTATCTAATGTCCACAACAGATTATCATCGCTATCATAAGCTTCTAGATAATAAGTCTCGTTAAGATTGGTACTATCAACCTGCCAATAAAACGGGCCTTGCGTACCATTAGCATCAAAAAGAATGGGATTTGTATAAGGAATTGTGCCGCCAGCGTCTTGATATACTGGTTTTTGCTGAATCTTATTTAGACTTCGATAGGTATAGAGTTTAGCACCACCGGCTGCCTCTCCTTGGTTGTTCATGATGACCCATTTAGGAATGGGCGCTAATAAATACGATAATGCCATTATCACAGTCCTTGTGAAAATACAAAACTATTCTACATTATTCCTTTTTAAAAGAAATGCGATAAAGCATTTCCTGTCAATCCGGCAATTGTGCCAAGACCTGCTATTTTTCCGCCAGTTAAAGCCATGTCTTTATTTCGTAATTTTATATTAAGAGAATTGATTGCCTGATCAATTTCAGGACTAAAATAATTTCCATACCCTTTGCTTCTGGCATTTTGTAATTGTTTAAGTAAGCTTTTGGCATCCGATTGGTTTCCACCAATGGCATTAAATAATATTCTATCTTTAGAAGATTTTGGTAAATCCTGCATTATCTTGTTTATTGGGCCTATTTTTTCTATCCCATTTTTATCTACAATATTTGTCGGAGTGTTAAATACACTATGAATATTCTTAATATTAGTCTTTCCACCCCTAACAATCTCTCGTAATTTTTTATCAGATAGATAAGGTGCTACATTTTCACGATATAAATCAATTCCACGTTGATATTTATCATAGATCGGCATATTAGAATTTTGATCTCGTTTCTTTAAAAAACTAGATATGTCATCTTTTAATTGATCTCTAGCAGACTTTATTAATCCCAATTGATTTGATTCATCAGGTGTTTTATAAGGTTTTTTTTCTAAATCACCTATCATGGTTCCCAATTCAGATTGTAATATATGTGCATTATTAAAAGTTGGATTAGATTTAAATGAATTATATAAATTTCCTACATTAAGATCTTTTATCTTATTGATAGTGCTTTTTGATTTATCTATAGACGTAGAAATAAGTGGATCAACTTTTTTATATATTTTTTCATTGCCAGCCTGATCAAGTGCATGATTAAGAAAAATACCTGCTTCTTGATTTCTCATGTTATATGCATTCCTAATCTCACCAGATAATAAGTTGGAATTATTATCTATACTATTTGTTCCATGACTTAATTCGTTTTCTATTTGTTTAGCATGATGAAATGGATTGAATTTTGAAATTACATTTTTCAAGAACTCACTGTTTTCCAAAGAATTTTTTATGCCCGATACGCCTTTATTTATTCCTTCTCCAAGAGCACCAGCACCTAAACCTAATCCCATACCAATTAAAGGATGATCTGGAGAATAAGCGCCACCAAGTAGAGAATTACCAACTAACCTTGATGCAATAGGTGATTTTCCCATTATATTAGTGGCATGTCCTAATGCTGACGCTATTATCGGTATTTTCATTGCTGAATGAGCAGTTGATGCTAATTCAGGAATCTTACCAAGCGATTTAAATAATGCACCTGGCCCTATAAAAAATGATGCTAAATTTCCTGCTTGAGCATTGATATCATTTGGAGCGAAATTAAACATAGGTACTTTAGGAATATTCCCACCTAATGCATTGATACCGCTTATGCCCAAATTAGCCAATCCCGGTATAATATTACCTATTCCTTGCTCAAAACCAGCGGCCATACTATTAGCTGGATTCACTATGTTTTGTTCTATAGGATTATTAATATTACTTTCTGCAAATTGACCAGCACGTTCTAATAGATTAGGTTGATGCTGTTGATCATTAACTGGAGGATATTTTTTTTGTACAACAGATTTAATATCATCCATAGACATATCTTCAGGAAATTCAGCAGTGTGCCCGTCTGGTAGTTGGATTAAGGGCATTATTTAATCTCCTCAAACTCACCAGTCGCTTGGTTATAGCGCAATGTTGCCTTTGAAGATGAATTTGACGAAGAATTATTTCTTAATGCTGATCTTATTTCACCTGTAGATTTACCTACAGTCTTACCTACCGTTTCTTTGAATAATTTTGTCATTTTACTGTAATTTTCCATAGCGCTTTTAGGATTCTGATCCCATGTAATAGGATTAATCACTTTCTGATAAAGGGATTTCTGAATATCAGAAGCATTAACACCTAATGCGCGCATCATCTCACCGGCCGCATATGGCACGAATGTTCTAGTAAAATACATGTAATTCTGATAATCAGGCGTATCAGCACCCAAAGAATTAGAAACTGCATCTATCCCACCTTGAGCTTTACCTAATGCACCAGCATATTTAGAAACGCTAGGCATTAACTCATTACCTTTGTCTAATATGGCATCTGTAGTCGCAGCAAATCTTTGTTGATTCAATCCTTGTGCAGTCGTACCTTGTTTAACAATCTGATCTACATAAGCTTGTCCTATGCCAGAAATAGGGGGTAATTGTGTGCCATCTGGTAATTGATTATCGCCAACAATATAAGCACTGGCGGCTTGATTTGTTTGCTGAGGATTCCAATCAGGATGTTCTCGAGATAATTGTTGCTGTAATCCCATTATTTGTTTTTGGCCTACGCCCATGCCCGTTCCACCCATGTTTCGATAATTTGCCATGGCATTTTGAGAATTGATATTAGCTTGGGTTTTTTGTGGGTAATATTGATTAGCCAATTGCAATTGCTGCGCTTCCAATGGCGTCATTGTCATCATTTTATTAGTTAATGCATTATTGTAGTTAATATCAGATTGAGTTTTCGGCCCATAATATTGATTTTGCAATTGAGCAAATGCATTTGCTAGTTTCAATTTATCTGGCATAAATTGATTTTCAATACCTTGTCCTTGTGTTAATGCATTACGATAATCAATTTGAGATTGCATATTAGGTGCATAATATTGATTTTCTAAAGCACTTTTATTTAATGCATTCATCCCTTGCATGCCAGTGACTATGCCGCCTCCTGGCCCAACATCAGCAACTACTTGTGGTAATGGAAGTGCCATAGTTCACCCTTATAAAAACATTGATGCTAATTGTAAGCCGCCACCAATCATATTAGATAAGTCTTGGTTTTGACCTGCTCTTTGACCATAAGCCGCTTGACCCATTTGCTGACCCATTTGGCCGTACATATTGGTAAGCGCATTAGCTGCATTTTGTCCCATGCCCATAAGTCCGGCTTGACCCGCGCCATATTGAGAATTAATACCTAATACATTTTGTAGCCATTGATTCATGTCTCCTGATGCAATATTCCCTGCATTTTGCTGCATTTGTTCCATCATAGGAGTCGAACCCATCATGCCACTTGCACTCGCTGCATTTTGTCCAGCACGCATCGATTGGTTTTGAAGGTATTTTGCATAAGGTGATTGCTGATATTGCCCCATTATATTATTAATGAAGCCTGAAGGATCTTTCATGCCACCCAACCAGTTTTGGTAATCTCCAATGGCACCTTGACCGGCCTGTAAGAATGGATTTTGAACGCCTTGCGCTTGATTAGCCCATTGCTGATACTGCTTCATGGCATCTTCATAAGGTGCGCCAGAATTGCCAAATAGACCGCCTAGAAGCCCTCCTAAGCCACCCATTGCACCAGCCATCTGTTGCGGATTAAAGCCGCTCATCATAGTCACATTCCTTGTGTTTAGACTAGATTAACCCAAACTCCATTTTCTCTTCCCTGGAACTTGTTTAAAGTCGTATTATAAATTAATTGCCCATTGATTACATTCTGCAACTGATCTCTTTGATCCGTTGTTAATCTCGGCACAAATATTCCATTTTGAGATAAATATCCTGTAAGCGTCTCAACAAAGGTTGCTAAGAAATCACCCCAAATATTACTAAGGCTACTTGTTCCTGGTTTTATTACAGGATCGTATGTCGGAAAATTATCAAAATCTCGTGCCATATTTACTCCGGCAACACTTCAAAATCCCATGCAGCACCAAGAACCACAAAAGGTACTTGATTAAAGAATTCAATCTTGGGTACAAACCCTTGACCTCTTGGGGTTGTCCCTATCTTTCGCCAAACCGTGCGATGCGTTCTTTCACCTATCTTTCCCATTGTTGCGTGCAGATAGTTTCCATAAGTCTGTCCACCATCACGAGAAACAGCTAAAAATACAGTCGGCTGACCAACGCTAATAACAACTTGCTGTTCAAGTAATATGGTTTGACTATCTTCTGTCAGAATATCTTGATTATTTTCGGTCAACAAAAATGCGTCATCAAAAACCTCTTGATCAACTGCACCTTGCAATACATCTAATTGAAATCTATCAATCCTAAGCCTGTTATAGCCTTCTGGTGTCATCTGACGGCCAATTCTCATACGTCTAATGGTTTCACCATCATTTGTATTGATGCTATCGTCTACTACATAAAATCTTGCTATGTTATAAGCCGCATAATAATTTACACCATCAAAATACGCATGGCTTTGTGCAGGATGACGATTATGGTTTAAGACTTCTTCTTCATGCCATCTTGGTTTATCAATAGTGCTCATCGTAACATTCAAAACAAATGTATGATTTGCTCTTGTGAAATTAAGCCGATAGAAAATAATTCCATTTTCTTTAATCAAAACACCACGCGCATCAAAAACACCTTGCGTAGGTTCAGTCGCATATTGAGCAAGTTGATAATCAAGTGCACGATTAGATACTGGGATTGATTCCGTACCTTTAACTTCCATCACCGAGCCTAAACCATCACGATCTTGCGATAGAAAAAACATTCTGTCGAAACCCACTGAGATACTGCCTATCGCTGGTGTTCCAACTTCCATTAATAAAGAATTATTTCTGCGAAAGGGAAGATTTGTGCCAATCCCTGCGTTTTCCCATATTTCAGTATAGTTTTGTGAGAATAAAAATAAACGTCTATGCAATGTTCTACATGCAACAATCGTGCCCGGATGAGAGGTAATATGACCTAATTGTAATTGTCCTGTACCCGTTATCGTAAGCGTAGGTGAACCATTAGTGCCAAGATCAATATATGTATTTGCAATGGCATTATTATAAGTAGTGGCAACACGAATATGAGTAGCATCAACACGAATAGCATAATAAATATCTGTATTATTTAATGGCGTCGGCAACACACCACCACCACTTGTCGACAATTGAAATGGAACACCGGTCTGGAAATTAGCAGTCGATGGCACTATTAGCCAATCAGCCGTTGAATCAGCCGTAAATGTCGCAGTTGATGGCCCCCATACCATTCCCTGATTTAACATGCTTAATTGAAAGCTATCTGTATCGCCATTAGCAACAACAAAGAAACCATCTAAAAAACATACATCAATTGGTTTTGCAGGAAATGAAGTATCAGTAATTTGGGTAAAGGTATTTGCATTAGTATCCCATATCCAACCTGTTTGACCATCAACAAAAATAACCTGATAAGTATTAGCATCAATGCCAACATAACCGATAGAGGTAGGTAATGCGCCAATCTTTGAATAAGTGAGATTATTAGTCACACCGGTAATACGATATACTGATCCACCGAACACTTGGTAAATCGCATTTTTAAATACAAAGGTTGCCCTTGATCCACCAGTTTCTGGGGTAAAATTCAAATTTGTATTAAGTAATCCAGAAGTAGGAAATAATACAGTAGGACGCTTGCCATTTTCATCAATATACTCGAAAAGATTAACAGTTCTTTCAGCATTAAATGTACTGGTTCTTTGATTATCATAACTACCAACAATCTCATAATCTTTCCGCATATTAATACGCCAATATATTTTGCCAGTAAAAAGGTTCTGGTCGAGTAATGATCGCAGACGGTCTAATCGTTAGATCCGTTTCATTAGCGTTCTTTAAGTTATTATAGTAATCAAGATATTCATCTTCATTTTGTTGCGGCCAATTACCTGATGGATAATACGCAAGGAATTTTCGTGCTAGCGCGTATTTCATAAATCCATAATAAAACGGAGGAAGCTCCGTCATTAATTCATGCTCTGTTAATTCATCCACCATCTTTTTGACTTGAATAAAGCCAGGGTAAGGTTGATCAGGTGCAGGATAGAGAGTGATTTCACTGAACGTGTCTTGCTTATTCAAGAATATAAATGCCGGTCGTGTATTAAGAGGTGTTAAACGAGTCACACCATAATATTCTGACTTTGTGATAATTTGCAGTGGATAAATAATACCTTGTCCTGCACTAGGGACAGTATAGTTTGCAAACGAAAGATCGACTACTCGATCAGCAATAATGTCATTTCCAGGCGCATTCCCAATGGTATAAGTCGCTTGACCTGGCACCATTGTCCACGGAATCGTCGACAAAAAAGGAATATAAATACTGTCCGCGCTGAATTTATTGATCAGTTCATTAATCAATTCCAGCCCGCTAGAAAGCATAAAAGAGTCCGGGGTTTCCCCGACTCCCAATTCACCAAGAAGATAAAGCGAATTGATGATTAACTCATTAGTCGTCCGTGTGATCTGAGCCATCACATTTCCTTATGTTGAGAAAAAATCGACATGCTTTTTAGACATGCCGATTGAGTCACTATTCAACAGTCAGGTTCTTGTTCAATGGGAACGCATCTTCTAAACTGCCCGCAACCTTGTTGGAACAAGCCCGAGTTGTTTCTCCATTGTTGCTCATAAAAGCATTGAATTTCTTCATTTCAGGAGGCGCACCTGGGCGATCACCCATTTTTGAACGCATCTTATTTTGTTCAGACTTTACAAACGCATTATTAGATTGTGGTGAACCTTTCATAATCTATCCTCCATTAGGAACCTTAGCCTTCTTTTGTTTAGGCTTTGGCTCATCCTTAATTTCTTTCTCTACCTTTTCACGCGCTTTTCTCGCTTCAGCAGGGCTGTCATACCAGAACCCCGATGCTAAGAGGCATTTTCTTTCCTCATCTTCAACGACTCTCATCGGATCAATGGGGTGATACACGCAATTCAGCATCGGTCAATTCCTTATGAAAGCACCCGTACAGCGTATTGTTGATGCCATTTAAAGCCACATAACAAGTCAATACGCATGTAATTCTGATAACCCAAGATATCGCCGGTTTGGGTGACAGCGAGTGATAACCCCGTTTCAGGATCAACAGCAACCGAACTATAAGGAACCTGTAGCTTATAAAGCGGAGGACATACGATATCTATTCCTCTTGATGGGTAAGCTACGTTGACATTATGAGAGCCAACCATAGTAACAGGCGCGTTATTGGGAATAGGATTACTGACATTACGATTAGGATTAGAGGTGTCAGAAATAATGCTTGGGCTAACCGAAACAACGATGTCACCAGTACCATTAGAGCTTGCATTTGCTGTCACTACAAATTGCATATCTTGACCGGTTGCAGCACGTCCTACAGGATTGACAGATTCAACGCCCGAGATAGAAATAACATCACCAACTACAAAATAGTCAGCAATATTGATCGTTGCACCATCCATTGCAATCACAGTACCCGAAGATACAGCACCATTTACTAGTAAAACATCGCCAGAATGTAATCGTGGGCCTGCACCTGCAATGTGGCGTTTAATATTTTGAGACTGGAAAATGTCAAAATAGGATAAGTGACCAATAGCAGAACTTCTGACAATATCTTCATTAAAAACTGGCGTAAAGTTGTTGAGCAGAGCGCCTTTCAGGGAGGAACCATCACGAACGGTCATGGCAAGATACGCATCGGAGGCAATATTGACGCCCTGTTCAAGCAACTTAGCACCCGCTAGATCTACCGATGTAAAAGAATTTATGGGGGTTCCCGCGGTTCCAACAAAGAAATTAAGAATCTGTTCTGCTTGAGAACCGATATCTTTTTCCATCTGTGTAATAATTTCTTGTATGGCCGGAGCGATAAAAAGACGCGAGAAGTCTTCAATTCGTAAGGTTAAATCTTGGATCGTATAGGCAATCAAAGCATTATATTGATGAGCGATCGTAATCGTTTCAACAGTTTCAATGATACTTTGAGGGGTCGCAACAGAACCATCACCAACAATAAAGTGATTCTGTCTACGTACTTGTAAGGTATCACCGATCTTATAGCCAGATGAGACGAAATCATCTTGGTATATACGTGAAGCCGTCATTACAAAAGGGGCATTGTTTGCAAACATAGCGAGCGCTGTGTTGCTTACGAGATCGGTGGTAATAAATTGGTTAGCCATTGCCAGTCTCCATTTAGTCCGTTAAATGGCACTGTTGTTGATGTCTTCAGCGATCAACGCTCAGTTGATTTACTTAGACGTCACTTCCATGTGCCAGCTTTCATCCGCGCTCTGATCACAGAAGCGGGAGTCTTATCCGTAACGGCACTTGAAGCATTGGCTGGATTTGTCTTGATAGAATTCATGGGTTTTGACCCGTTAGGTACAGAAGAAGCTTTCCCATTACCATTCATCAGAGCAAACGACAGCTTATTCACTTCGCGTGCTTGATCTAAGGGATGGAGTTCGGAGATTCTCGATAGCTCTTGTCTGTTCTTTCCAAGTTTGTAGGCTACTTCGGCCGGATTATCGACAAACAGCAAAGCGTCCCTGATTGCTGGTGAAAAAGGCGCATCATGCCCCCTTACCACATCGTCAAAATCTTCGTACTTATCCGAGGCTTTATCAAACTCGTCATTCAATCGCTGATATTGCTTTTGAACGTGAGCGTGACCCTGAGCCTGTTTAGCTTGCTGCTCCTCTGCTTCCTTAGCTTGGAGTGCATAGCGTACGGCGCGTTGTATCCTTTCTTCTTCCCCGCCACTTGGAACATTTGGTTGCCCAGGTGATGGATATGCATTGTTAGGATTCATCGTATGGTCTTGTGGTTGTGATGCCATCTGCGCTTGCTGCATTCGCATTAACTGCTCTTGCATTTGACGCATTTCCCTAGCGTGCTTTTTGGCTTGCATCCCCAACCGCTTTTTTATGCCGTGAGGATCATCCTTGGCTGCAAATTCCTGGTCTTCTTGGGAACTACCTTGTTCCTCAGAATCACCTACGCCAACACCACCATTTACCACTTCATCTGAATCGTTAACTTGCTCTTGGTTAGAACTGTCTTGAGTATCATCCATGATCTCTTACTCCACTCTGGCATCTTCTGCCCTAGACGATTTCGGTACGTCTGTAACCCTGAGAGAATCCTTCTCTCGTAACTTATATTCTATTCTGATCGATAAATGTGTCATCCCCACCGGTAGGGATTAGTAAAATATTTATACTAATTGACTAATCAGTAGGTTTATTTTTCTTATCTAAATCTTTCTCATGTTCATGTTGCTTAGTTTGTTTATGTAGATCAGCTAAAATAGAGGCTATTTTATGGCTAAAATCATTATCTGCTTTTACGCCGTCTAAATGATGTCTTGCTTTCGCAGTTTCAAGGTTCAATTGATGATCATAGACATTTAGCTTTGCATCGGCTTGGGCCTTTTGAGCCTCCAATAATAATTTAACTTGGTCTAATTGAGCTTGTTCCTTTTCTAACTGCAACTTTTCAGCTTTAATCTGAGTTTCAGCCATCTTATTTTTAATATCAGCTTGCCTAGCTTGCATTTCTGCTTGCATCATCTGCTCTTGAGGTGATGGCGGCTGCGGAGGTAATTGTTTACCTTCTTCTTTAGCCAATACTTGAGGAGGAACGAGTGTTTTAAAACGATCAGCAATTTGAGGCATGAATTGAACATCAAGGTTCTTTGCCCAAAGGTCAGCAATAAGCGAGAATGTTTGCGGATTAGCAGCTATTGTTTGTTGGAAGAACTCAAGTGCGATATCTTTCTGTACAGCAAAACTTGGGCCAGTATCGATTTCAATATCGAAATCACCACCTTGTATTTGGTTTTCCACTTCACCGTTAGGCAGCTTTTTATTTAGGGTAACAGACTCGGTTTTACCATCCTTCTTGGAAACGACCATGTGACGCTCATCTTCACCTACGATAACCGGTAAAAGATCAAGAACAACGCGGCCGCCTTGCTCAATAGCTTGATTTAAGTTATCAAACCAAACGTAAGCAGACATTGAACCTTCCATTTTGCGCTCACGTCTTGCTTTACCGGAGATATCACGACCTTGAATAGCTTCATTTTCAGAGAAACCAAGGATTTCTCGTAAATCTTGATTGCCACGTTGATATTGGAGAAGGAGTGATTGAGAAAGTTCCCAAGGTGGCATTTTCTGGGGCATTTGACCCGTTTTTGGGTCAGCTTTAGCAATCAATATGCCATTTTGCAACTCTGGATTACGCCACATTTGCTCATTGCCCAAGATATTGTCGGGCGTGCCGATCCATTGCTCTCTGCGACGGTTTTTAATTTCTGCCGCAACTTCTGAACCAACGTAGTTAATAAACTTTTGCGCGTCTTTGGCTTCACGGATAAAACTCCTTGTATATTGTTTGCCTTCAATAAATTCAGAATCACCGTCTACAAAGATGAGGGGTAAATATTTAGAAGGCCAGTCAACAAATTCAATAATTTGGTTTTGGGTAAGCTTATATTGACGAATTTTGTAATCTTGCGTGTTACGTTCCATCTTAATGGTTGGTACTTCGCGCATGATGATGCCGCCAACAATAAGCGATTTATCAGCCGTTTCGCGTACCAACTTTAACTTTTCTTGCATCTCTTCCCATTCATGTTCCGTTACTACCATACCATTAGAAAGTTTATAGATTTTGAGGGGGAACCATTCTTTTTGGGTATATTTGCATACCACGATGGTATCTCGTGTTTCCCATTGGAAATCCAATAAGGATCGCGGATCAGAATAAGATACTGGATTAATAATATCAGGATAAGTCGCATAAAATTCTTCCTTGGTATAGACAAATTGTCTAGCACAGAAGTTACCATCACCTTTATGAGGCTTCATCGCTGTTGGATCAAATGAGGTTCGGCTAGGATCAGGAATTAACTCAAAGCGTACAACTTGATTAAAACTGTAGGAGTCCTCATAATCCAGACAAATATCAAATGCACCAAAACCACGCATGAGAGCTGATCGAAATGCAGTCTGATATACTAAGTCATTTTGCGATTGGTAACTTATTGTTCTTACTAGGTCTGATCGTAAGTTTATTTGTTCCTGCGTGGCTTTGCCTGTTAATGATCGCACTATCAGGTCTGGTTTATTCTTGCGTTGTTCTCCTGCTATTTTTTTCGTTGCATCGTAAAGCTTATTGAAGGTCATTGCTGGTTTAAAAAGACGATTGAACTCAGAACGTTCTAATGCTGACCATTGATCACGCAAGAGAAAGTTCATATCATCTTGGCCGCGCGTTACGTTTTCATTGAAATAACCATCCCAAAGAACCATATTGTCGCGGGCTTGTTCCAAGATATCCATTTCATCTATGCCAGCCTCTTCTAACTCGGCTTTGCGTTTTTCATTACTTACACTGACATCGTCATATGAAACCTGTACAGATATCTTTTCCATAAAATCCCCTTCCTTGGGTCATCTTGGTATAGTGGTAAGCTGATGGGATTTTCGTTATGCATCGGGCAATTATGCCTAGGAAATTACCCAATGTTCATAACCGCGGATTTCAAATGCCACCCTCAAACATTCATCAGCTTACCTAACTCTTTGAATCGCAACTTTGTCATTCCTATGTCAAAGTCGCTCTTTAACACGCTATTTGTACTGCTTCATCTTGTAAGTTTTCACAATTTTTTATGTTATAGGACTGATCATCTTCCCAAACTTGCCAATCAGTCGCTTCAAGTTCTTCAGCAGAAAAGATATGATTGCCAGCATTAGGGCCAGGTTTAATGATAATCTTCCATACATGTTTCATGCCACGTAATAATTTCAGATAACCTTCTTCTTCTGCCCAGCATTCACGTTTAACATTCTTTCCTTCTCTCAATGCTTTTAATGCTTCTGCAAATAACATTCAAAACTCCTTATTTAATTAACAAAAAAATAAGAATGCTCTAAAAAATCATATTCCAGAAATCCTAAAACATTCCTATACACTCTTAGTCAGCTTTTAAAATAATACATTTCATATAAGCAGAGTTGGTTTGAGCATTTGTTCCCAATGAAGGGGCCGTTAGATTAACTAAAACGGTACTCGTATTGGCAAGCTCTAATACATCACCGATATCGCAATGCACAAAAACATCCGCTACAACCTGGTTGCTTTTTTGTTCGGGCGATAAAGTCATATTTGCAAAGGTGGAACCTGGGACAATAACACCATTTTTAAACAGTGATAATGTCCAGACGGGCAACGGTGAGCTTAGTTCATTTATTGAACCGCACATGCCAGTATATATATCCCACCACCCAGCTTTATTAATAATGACTTTGCCATTTAACCCAGATTGAGAGGTGTCTATGCCAGAAGTTGCATGAATTGTATGCTCAAGTTTTACGACACCACCTGGCAAATTTGCGCCGGGGGAGGCGATTAAATCTTGAGGCGTGATAGAGTAAACTTCGGCAAATTCTAGATCGCTACACTCACAAGGACATGCTACACAATCCCCTTTTACCCCTGGAATACCTTGATCACCTTTTACACCTTGTGGCCCAATGGGGCCTTGCAAACCATCTAAACCATTTGCACCTCTTGGCCCTTGGACACCAGGAATTCCCTGAATTCCGCTATTTCCTTGCGGCCCCATTGGGCCAACAGGCCCCTGACAACAAATACATTTATCGTGATTTCCGTCCATAATATCTCTCCTTAAAAAGGTTAATTCCCTTTGGTTAAAAAATACTAATCCCAAGATGCAGGATCAAATTCTTTGCTCCTTTGGAATGGTTGTGAGCAATCTATATTTACCCATCTCTCTACTACCTGACATCTAAGCCACCACTTGTAATAACTATACCAACTTTTGAGCTTTCTTTTCTGCTTTGGCTTCCTAATAAGCTTAAGTTTTGGACTATTGGGCCACTCGTTAAAAACTATTTCAACTGGTTTTAATGGCCTAAACATATCGCATAATCCTTAAGAAAGTTAAGTTAACTGATCAGTTTCATCATTAATTTCAATAAGACCACCATTCAGATATTTTTCAATAATGTAATTCATTGCATCCCTGAAACAATAAACACACCATCTACCTCTCGAAGGAGCGCCTTCCCATATGATTCTTTCTGATTTTGCAAGCAGCCCATGTTTTAAGCATTTATATTTAGTCATATAAATACTAGGGTAATACGGTCAATTGGCATGAGCCAGCCGTAAACACAGGCTTATACCATTGCGTGCCATCAGATCCTACGGCACCAATAATGTCAGTCTCCAGCACGCTAAACCCTTGGCTACGAATATAACTATCTAAATAACCAGCAGCCGAAATTTCAGCTAGTGTGTTGTTGGGAGCATATAAATGACCAAAACGAGGAATGATGTTATTCTGACCTGGAAAATTGATAGTGAATTGATTAATCGACATTAGCTTCTCCTTAAGTTAAATTTGATCTTCATAGGTAAAACCTACCCCAGAACAATGAGTACAATACGCTTTGTAGCGATTATCAGGTGGTAGCTCGCAACTCAATCCATGATGCTCTACCTTTAGCTCAGTCATAGGTTGATATAATATTCTACCTGTGCCTTGACAAAGTGAACACTTAGTTTTTATCCCCATACGATGCCTTTTCCTTCACACGCCTTACATGTCATCATTCTCTTTCCATTATTACGGCCACATTCCTCTACTGATTGTAATTCCCATTCGCAGGAGCCTTGGCAAACAGGACATTTATGCGGTCTGATAGGCTGGAATGACTTCTCTAGGTTAAATCTGCCTTCCAATCCTTTTAATGATGTAAATAAGCAATCAATCCTCTGACTGATTTCATGTAATTGTATCTCAATAGGCTCTGGCTCTTTGCAGTTATCACAATGCTCATTCCTAGACACATGGCACTTACAATGACATTCTTTTGTTGGTACGTGACAACCGATCATTTATTCCCTCTCGTCAATATCTAGTGTCATTAAATATTTCATATCAATATCTTCCCACATGAAAGCCACGGCTAATCTTTTTGCCCATTGATGATTAGCTGAATAAGCCTTACACCTAAGAGACATCATTTCTTTAATCTCACACAACAAATCTTCACAACACTTATTCATTTAAGCCGCCGGATATAGTTTACCTATCACCCATCCACAATATAGGCAGAAAGGTTTTTTAATGTGATACCAGTAACATGCACTCATAGATGCTTCACCAAAGAACGTTGAACTTTGTTCAATGCCTCAGTATAGAAAATCTCAACCTTACCTACGACATCACGCAAGTGATCTTCAACTTCTGTCATGGTTTCGCCACGATGTTCGTTAGCTTTTGAATTATTAATTAGGTTTAATGAGAACTTATAGTCTTTGATAAATGCCTTATTTAATGCTTGAAGACGCTTAGCTAACTTCTCTAATTGGTCTGCGCATAATCCTGCGAAATCATAATGCATTACTTAATCTCCATTATTTAAATATTCATATTCTACTTTTGGATATGCTTCATCTAACCAAAATAGTTCATTACAAGAGGGGCATTTGTACTCAAACTTCATTGGGTCAGACAGGTAAACATTGCGACCTGTTCGATTTAAAATACATCCAGGATTAGGATTTTGGCTGCACTTATCACAGGCATAGTTAACCAAAATAGTTTTTACCTCTGCTTTGATTTCAGCCATTACAAACCCTTTAATTCATCGGAACTCGACAATCTTCATTGGGATTTTTCTGCCACATCAGATTTGTTCCTGAAAGAAGTGCGCCATCATCAGACTTAATTGACCTGTAATAAATATTTCTCTCATCACAAAATTCTCTAAGGTTTTCGCCACCTAAAAACACTCTTTCATTTTCTTGTGTTTCTTGATTCTTTTCTTTAGTCAAAAGAACACTCCACAATTTATGTTTTTCAGGGTTGAGTATGAAAAGCTTTATGTTTTCTTTGGCAGTAAAACTAAATACCTTCTCTGTCAATTTATCATCCATTATCAAAACAAATCGTGACTCGATAGTAGATTTCCATCCGTCGGTACATAGAAATATTACACAATCAATCCAATCAAGAGGTAATTCCGTGAAATACTTTTCCTGAACAAAAAGAGAGCCTGCTTTAAGTTCTTTATCAATAAACTTCTTTGTTACCTTTCCTTCATGTTTAATCAACATCAAATTGCCCCTTTATTTAATACCCAACGACCTCATGTGAGCGACTACCTTTCTTAAATCATTATAAACCTTCTCATCAACTGAAGTGGTTTCGCTCATAGGTAATCTATCAAACCATGAAAGTGCCTGTTCAATATCATCTCTTTCAATTCGTACTTCATGCTCAAGTTTATGAATCCACGGATTAAAAAACTTATCTTCTTTCATTTTAATATTGACCTTTTTCACGAACATCAAGCACGTGAATTGTGCTAGGATTATGAGAGGCACCTTTCCCTTTATCCACATCATCTCTAAATAATTTAGCATCTTCTAAATCTTCAAATGCAAATTGATATAGTGATGATGAATTATGAGCACCAAGTGTCACTACAAATACATGTTTCATCAAAATATCCTTGCTACGGGGTTCCACATGTCTACGGGCTTTTCATTGCCCATCTTATCCTTGGTTATGCGATCTGATGCTAATTCAAGGCAGTTGTAGCCTAATGCATCCATCGGATGTGATGCCATATTTTTGTGCGGTTTATCTTTATAACGCTCTTCCCCTGCGACTGCAACACGCATGTAAATATAATCTTTCACAAAGCCCTTATATAAAGTTGGACATTCTTTTCTATTTATCAAGAAGGCTGGTTTTCCATCTACCATACGATTTAAGAAAAATCGAATAGCTCCTAGGCGTGGTTCAATGTCATTTGTACGTGCAGCAATGGTTTCAATGCCCATTGAGTTAAGCTCACCAATACATGACATTTCTTCCATAATCTCATTACGCGCATTACCCGCTGGGTCACCTACTGATTTACCTACCTTGCAATAGGTGAAATCCCTCGCAATGCCTGGCATTACGATTGATTCTGCAAAGGTTCTAATACCCATGCCATCACCAACATATTCTTTCAATATAAGTAGCTGACCCCGAGGCGATAACTGTGTGACAACACAAGCAGGTGTCAAACCAAAATCCCAAGCAATATATAAAGGGTCGCCTTGAATAGCTTGGAGTGTATCAACCGCATGTAAATCAGAATTAAATTCAGGGAATACCTTCTTACCAAATCCAACAGAGCCATAGTGACCCAAACAGAAAACTTTAACAAACTCTTCTGTTTGTCCTTCGGCAAGCTTGAGATAATAATCAAAAGGCAAATTAGCTGCATTATCAGCGTTGGGATTACGTTTCCAAAATCCATCTTCATCTTTAATCAATCCAGGAGGTTGTTTGATCATGCGATAACTTTCAAGCTGCTTCTCTTCAAAATCTTTAAATATCCAGTGGTCATCTTCAGGAGGGTTTGTGTCTGCAATGATGCCAGCCCAATAGGGTTCATGACAGAAAGTATGAGATGGATAACGATTCACACGGCCTTTCATGTGGGCAAGAGCGGCTTGAGGTATTTCTGATAATTCGTTGAGATAGCAGCCTGTCAACTCAAGAGATTTAACTTTTCGCACATCATCCGGTCTATCGAGTGCCATAAACAATAACTCAATTTCTATCACTCCATTGCCATCATTGAATGTATGTTCATAAGTGAGGATGGGCTTTTGACGCTTATGGATATCGCCCAGGTCTCCAAACCAAGCTAGCCAAGTTTGGAGAGTGGTTGATTGCAATTCACCACTAGTGTTCCTGACGATTGCCCATCTTGAGCGTCTGCGTCCTCCGTCGCTCCACCTAGGCATTGCACATGTTCGTCGGATAATTTCGTGAATTGCCCATGTAGACTTTCCACTTCCATAAGGCCCCATAATGACACGCACAAAGCTATCATCGCTATGAGCAAGTTTGCCAGTGGGAGTTGGGATATAAATTTTGTTCGCATTGCCTGCATAAATCACCGTCCGTTGGTCATTAATACTGATATGTGCCGTTACTTCAGCACGTTTATGATGCTTATACGCTTCCCAATCACGTTTAAGGCTTGCATAAGTGTGGGTCATTTAGGCAAGACCTTATTCGGTGGTGGCGTTTGAAAACGAGCACGTTTGTAGTTGTCGCGAAAGTGCTCTTGCGTAGTAAATCGACCACCACATTTTACGCATTCACGCCTGCGATATATTTGATTCAGTTCGTGATCTTTATTAGTTTCCACGACTCGACTTTCTGGATAATTACAATATTTGCATTGCATTATTTCCGTAATCCTCGCAACGTTTTGGCAAGATTTGCTCGCTTCACGGTGGTCGGATTTTTAGATTTCAATGCTTTATCAAGCTTAGCTTCAGGGATCTTTTCACCTTGCTTGACGTGTAGGGTTTTGTGAAGCGCACCCGGATGTTTGATGGCCTTTTGAATCCATTTATTAGATTTAGCTGGCATAAAATATCCCTATTTATAATCTTTATTGCCATAATTCTCTTTGGTTTGTGGTGGCAAATTTCGGAGAGCATCTTGTTCTTTCATGGTACGAGCGATTAACTTTTTGCCACGATCAAGATACACTTCGTTGCGAGTAGAGAGATAGCCATCTGGCTTTTGGGATTCGTATTTAGCGCCCATAACACAGCTCCTTGTGTTTAATATTTAGGTTTATCTTTCTTAGGCATCGATTTCTTTTCAGGCTTCTTGCCCTTTTTCATTTCCATTTCCTTCATTTCCTTTCTCATCTTTCCCACTGGACTGCACTTCTTCATCTTTTCGATCTCCTTTCTCAAGTTCAAAGTCCTCAGCTAATTCGGTGATAGGCGCATGTGAACTAAATTGTTTCCAGTACACACGCTCCAAAGTCCACTGCGCACCCTTATGTCCATCGTTAGTATCGACTATATTCTTTCTGCATTTTTTGATCTCATCTTGTTCAATTTTCCTTAAAGCCTTTACAAGACGAGCATTTATTGAGTCAATATTGTACCTCATATCAAGCTGACCTTGCTTAACCCAAAAGTAGAAAGTGATATATGCGATGCCGTTAGCTTCGGCTGCGTGGAAACGGGTTGACCCTTTCTCAATATCTTTGAGGATGGCGTCAATACGATCTTGATTGATCTTGACTTCTTGACGAGCAGGTTGTCTATCAAGTTTGATTCGATCTGTCATTATTCGCCAATCCTTAGCAAAATAATCATCATTTTAGAATGTACTTACACTAAAAGCACGTATTAATGCAAGTATAGTTTAAGGCTTCCTAATATTGCCAAAAAAGAAGGAAAGCACAGCAATAAATCCCGCTGATAATTGCCCAATCAGCATATTCAATACATCATGATCTGAATTATTACGCGGTGGAAACGCAATAACAAAGGCCATGGTAAAGAATCCAAGCACGACACATATCGCAATAAAATCCATGACAAAATCACGTCTTCCAAAAATCTGTGTCTTTTTCTGCTCAAGTCTGGCACCTTCAATTGAGCTTCTCTCCATTTGGCTCGCCGTCATATCTTCCATGATCACACCAATTCAAAGTGTACCAAATCATTAAACGTTTGATCATTGATATTCTTATCCCCATCCCAATCACCACCCCATCTTACGGAATAAGTCATCTTCCCTTCAGCCTTTAGACGCTCAGCAACCCCCATCACAAAGCCACCAAACCAATAAAAACGTTTCGTGTTTTTCCATTCAATAGGATGCGGAGCCACATCAACCGCCATGCTAGGATTGCCGTTATGCTTGCCATCAGGCCATTTAAATTTGCTATTACCTCTCTCAAAAGCGGCATCTTGATCGGTCTGTCCACGATGTCCTTCAAGCACACTGCAATCAAAATAACGTATAATCTCATAGAACAATGTTTGTAATTCCATATGGCACGTTGATAATTTAGAAAACGATTCTTGACTAAATTTCGGCATGTAATGGCTCATCCTTGAAGGCTAATTCGAACGCTGTAATCGTATCACATTCCATTTCGCAGCGCTTACACACATAGTACATTCCATAATCATTCACACATTTTACCCCCACATCTTGCTTACAACATTTGCTCAAAATCATCCCTGTTACCATCCTGTATTATTTAAAAAATCCAAAAAAAACCCCTCACTAAAGGGGCTAAGTCCAATCAAAAACTGGGGTTGCACAATACGAGGAGTGGTTGCACCATAAGGAACAAAATCAACCGCCATGACGAACTAAATGCTCTAAGGAAAACGTAAGTTAGTCAAAAACAACATACCCATTTTCAACCGTATCAGAAAATTATTGGCTAACCAAGATATTCTTGAACACTTTTTCGAGCTGTCTCCCAGTCATCAAACCACTCAGCTTTATAGCCCTCAAGCCGCATGGCTTCACCAAATTCGACCTGCAAAGGTGTCGGTTTTTTGCCATGTTTTTTCATCTCAATCCAGTATCCATGATACCCCTGACACGCTCTTGCCAGAAAAAGATCATAGGCACCTGGTCGTAAACCCATCGCCTTCAGCCAAGCAGCAAGGGCAAAACTACGCTTGCCTTCATTTGGTATGTGGATAACGGGTAGTTTCATGTACCGCATCCATTGCACGAGGGCTTGCTGTGCTTTGTCCTCGTCGATGATCTGCATTTTGAGTTTGAACGCGGCCATCCTTAGCCCCCTTCGTGTATAATTGCTTGAGCAATTCCATGCTCGCCTGTCTGTCAGCCAGATTAACGCTTATCCTTCGCTTACTTCCCTTTGCTTTGCACACTTTTATGTTCTCCGTGAAACATTAGTACATTTACCATACAAGTCTACCCTACAAAATGGGGACACGTAACCACATTCTCCACACACAAACGTTAAAACCCTCCTATTTTGCGTTTTAACGGACTTTTTATCCAGACCGCTAGTTAGGTACTCAAAACATAAGATCGCTTTACCTAGATCATCCTTGGAGCTCTCAATGGCATCTTTAGCATACTCCCTCAACCATTCCAACTCATCCCCCCCATATGCATCTGAAACCTGTTTGATCAAATAACAAAGCTGACGCTTCTTCGCTATCCATAGCGCACGGCTCATCTGTCATTTCCTGTCATCTACTATCATTGCCACTTTGTGCGTGTCTTGAACTCAAAGTAATTAAGATCAAGAACCAACCCTATTTCGCCGGTCTTGCCATTACGATGTTTGGCAATGAGCAGCTTAGCCACATTATCCTGATCCTTGTCTCGGTCAAGGAACATGATTAGGTCTGCATCTTGTTCAATATTCCCGCATTGCCTAATGTCTGACAACATGGGCGTTCTATCCACGCGCTTCTCAATGTTTCGGTTTAGCTGGCAGAGGACGAAAACAGGTACGTTAAAATCCTTGGCCAATGCCTTCAGGTCACGAGAGATGTTTGCCAAGCGCAACGTTTCATTCTCCCCTTCCCCGTCTACCAAGCCAATGTAGTCAATGAAAACGGCCTTTAGCCCATGTTCATTTCGAATCTTGCGACAGAAAGAACGCATCTGATAGACCGACATGCGCGAGTTGTCGTTAATGAAAACCTTGGACTTGCGTAGCTTCTTGAGACCTTCGCCAATCAATTTCCAATCGGAATTATTAACCTTTGCCTTGAAGATAAGATCGCCCTTAACCTTGGAAGCACGGGCAAGAGAGCGTTTGACCAACTGAGATTGGGGCATCTCCAAGCTAAATAAAACAACTGGCTCGTTCTGCTCAAAGCACCCAATGTTGTCAGCAATGTTTAGCATGAACATCGTCTTACCAACCGATGGTCTGGCAGCCAAGATGATGAGGTCACCGTCCTGCAAGCCATTCGTGTAATCATCCAGATCAATAAATCCTGTCGCCAACCCTGTAATCTTCCCCCCGCTGTCACAATCTTTATCAAGGCGCTCAATCACATTATCCATAATGTCCGCATAAGGCGTCACAATGAAAGGCATATCGTTTTCAATATTGTTGAGGCCAGAACGCAGATGCTCTAGGTAGTTCTCATCGCCATTGGCAATTTTGGTTTGGGTAATGTTCATCAAGGTAGCTGTCTTACGCCTGTTGCTCTCTTTCTTCACAATCTCAGCATAAGCCTTGATGTTGGTAGCACTGCATGCACTGGCTGCCACTTCTGCTATCTGCTTGAATATTTCTTGATCAGACTCGCCATTCATTGCTCGCATAAAGGCCGATACGGTGAGAATGTCAGTGATCGCCTTTGTGTCTATGCGCTTCATGTGACAAATGGCACTGTAGGCGCGCCGCAGGAAGAAATCATGAAAATCGTCTTCTTTGAGTTCGCCCGCTATGTCTGCAAATGCATCCATGCTGATTAATAAATTACCAACGATGGCTTTCTCGGCCATGTATGCCTTTTGGTTAATCATTGTTCACATCCTAATGAGAAAAAGTTTCTGAGGTCGGTGTATCATTCCTCCACGCATTTTCCTTTTCAATCCTCCTCTCTCTCTCTGCCATTCGCTCAGGATCTGCGGCTAGTTCTGCATAATATTGTTCCAAGGTTACAAAGCCTGGGGGATAGGAAGCGCGGCGCGCCTCCCAAGAGGCGTCGCGCGCGCCTTTTCTTTTATCTGTTTTATTTATTCTGTTAGTAGGGCTGTCAGCATACCTTCTAGGTGGGCTGTCAGCATACCTTGCCATGCTGTCAGCATACCTTTCTTCACTTAAGGGTAGCTCAGAGCATACCTTATCTTTCTCTTTATAGGACATAATATGATCATAATTGAGGGTATAGCGATTACTTTGCGTGCGGGAATATTGAGCAGGCCGCGTTATCTTTATGAATCCTTTTTGCTCTAATGTTTTAATATTGCGCTTAACTGTATCTGCACTAAAAGAGATCATCTTTGCTATGGAGTCATAGCCATGCCAGGTATCTTTTTTATTGTTTATGCAGAGGTGAAGGGTGCTGAGTATTGCTTTTTCATGACCATTTAAAATGGTAGAAGGAATATTTTTTATTGCCCATTCGATCTGAAAATAGGTATAATCTTGTTTCATAAGGTCTCCTTATGTGTTTATTTTGTGAAAGATTTAAATGGGCGTAGCGCTAACTATGCCCATTTTCCTGGGCAATTGACGCAATTCCATTGCGCCCCTTAAATCACTAGTTTACAGATGTATTTTGTTCTAAATGCTTGTAAAAGCTCCTTATAAGATCAATATTTACACTGTAATGTCGTTTATATTTATTTACTTTTTTGATGAAAATAAATCCTTTTTTCTCTAATGAGGACAAATGTTTATCTGCTGTTTTTCTGGAGAAATGATAATTCAAAACTTCTTCAGGGGTGGAAATATAATCATTTCCCTCTTTCATAGCAGAAAGCAACATCATGAGAGATAATCTTTCTTTTGCTCTGATATCCTGTGGTAAATGTAAAATACAGGCCATCAAATGAACGACCACAAAATGCCATTCTTGATTATCAAGAGCTGAAAATTTCTTCATCTTTTACATTCCTGAATGATTTAAGGACACGTCTAGCCTGAATAGGAACCTCCTCATTAATATCCCCATGCTTGCGATAGCGCATATAGTGGCTAGCACATAACTTATGTTTTTTGTAGATAGAGAGTCTATTACATCCCTTCGCACAACATTTTTCTTGCATAGCGCCTCCTATATATAATACTTTTAACAATATTAGTTAGAAACACAAATGTCAACCAAAAGGATTTTATGACATGAGTATGACGGTGCAGGAAGCGTTAACCATTATGCAACTATACGGCCAGGTGGTAACGCGTGACCTGGTGAAACAAGCCTATAGGAAGTTGGCCTCAAAATATCATCCCGACAAAAACCCCGAGGGATTGCGCCAGATGCAAGAGGTCAATGTAGCCTATGACTACCTCACCAAAATACCCGAATCAAGTCTCTCAGGTGCCTATCAAAAAGAAAGAGTGACACCCAACAAAAGGCCCGAACCATCCGAATATCACCTATTCAGAATCAAAGGATTAATAGTTAGTACGGATGACTTTTCGTGTAAAATTTGGGTATCAGGTAAGACCTTTCGCTATAAAGAACTGCTCAAAAAATATGGCTTTCGCTGGTGTCCAGATGAACGCGCATGGTGGCGTTATAGTTATTAATGTGATACATTAATGCAATAACATCATTATACAGACTATGGAATATAAAAATGAAAGATATTAAGACCTTTAACGTAAGATTAACCAAGGAACTCTGGCTATTCTTAAAGAAAGAAGCAGCCAATAGAGAAACCTCTATGACAGATTTAATAGAACTTTGTGTAGCAAAATTTAAAAAAAATTGTGAGAAAAAAGAGTTGACAAATAGTGGTGCGGATGTATAATTGCATTTTACAGCAAACTTGAAAGGAAAAAACAGTGTCAGACGAACTAAAAAAGATTTCAGTAGAAGTAAGTAATGATTGCTGGAAGAAAATAAAAATACTTTCCATACACAAAGAGATCACATTACAAGAAGCAGTGAGGGATATATTAGAGAAAGCAGTTTCATCTAAACGATTTGATATAAATGTTCCAGAGGTAAACTAGAAATAAAAATGGGATAGAAGATTCGCAGTCATCTATCCCTCACTAAATTAATCCACGCAGGAGAAACTTAATGTCTCACATTAGTATAGATCAACAGTTACAAAATTTACAAGAAGATACAAACAAACTTTGTATATTGTGCAAAGGAAGCACAGTCACACCTCTCCATGTCAAAGGAATGACTAACATGAGTTTAAAGCAACTACAGAACTTTATATCTGATTGTGTCAGCAACTATGCAACCTACAACAAACTAGATGACTTCTACAGTCTAAATATTTCTAACCTTCCCGACTTTGTGCAAGATGAATTTGCAGCCCTCATCATGGCAGAAAATGAATCATTAGCCTCCGAAGCAACAGGCCCAGACAACAAAAATTGGGAAAAGAAAATGTTACCTGCACTTCTTCGCTATCTCAAAAATTCAACCGATAAAGACGAATCAATCGAGTTCACCAATACATGGAGAACATGCGTTACTAGTTACTTCCTAGACCGTATGCAAGAACTTATTGATAGTGAATTGGGGAATTTTAATCATGAAAACTTCTACTGCAAATCGGCAGAGAAAATGTACGGCATACCGCGCACTCTTTAAGAACTTGTTTTGGAGTCTCGCCCTAATAGCACTTATTTACTACAACCTAATTGTATTAACCAATCAGATTATAGAGGGGAAATTATGAAAGTTTATGTAGTAATGAGAAACGGAGCTTTTGAAACAACTTTAGAATGTATTTTTTCTAATAAAAAAGATGCGGAAGATTTTATAAATGGAGATATAGATTTGTTCATAAAAGAAGAACTAGTAATACCATAGATAAATGCACCAGAGGCATTTTAAAAGTAAGGATTGAATCATAAAATTTACTGAACTCTTACCTAAAAGGTGCCTCTCATGGATTTATCTAAGCCTTTAAGTAGGCATAACTTTAGGAGTATGTGTAATGGCGTTAAAAGCAAAGAAACCGCAACAGATCGAACAGAGATTAAAAGCCTTATTTTATGGGCAAGCAGGTGTAGGTAAAACGATGGCAGCTATCCAGTTTCCAAAGCCCTACATTATAGATACCGAAGGATCAACTAATAAGCCACAGTATGTAAAAGCTATCAACAAGGTAGATGGCGTAGTCTTTATGACCGTTGATTTTGATGAAATGATCAATGAAATAAAATCTTTACTATCTGAGAAACACGACTACAAAACACTTGTCATCGATTCACTCACCCTGTTATACAATGACCTACTCGATAAAGCAGAAAAAAAGGTCGGTACTGACTTTGGTCGCCATTATGGAGAAGCCAATAAGCGCATGAAGCAGTTATTGAATCTGTTATTTAGAATTGACATGAACGTCATTATCACTAGTCACTCAAAGAATGAGTACGGTCAGAACCTTGCAGTCTTAGGGCAAACCTTTGATTGCTACAAGAAATTAGATTACCTATTCGACCTCGTATTTGAGATACAAAAGCGTGGTCAGACAAGAGTGGGGATCATTAAGAAGTCCCGCATTGAACCCCTACCTGATGGAGAAACTTTCCCCTTCTCATATGATGAGATAGCAGATCGATATGGTAGAGGTGTACTTGAACGAGAAGCAATTGCCGAAGTCTTGGCAAGCAAAGAACAAGTTGCCCATCTACGTCACTTGGTAGATCTATTCAAAGAACCCGAAGAAGTTGTGCAGAAGTGGCTAGACAAAGCTAATGCTGAAACGTTTGAAGAAATGAATGAAGAGATCATTAAAAAATTAATAACCCACATGGAAAGTAAATTAAAATCTAAAGGAGACGCATAATGTTTGACTACGAACCAATGTCTGAACAAGATGCAATGAAAGCAAGATTTCAACTGCTAGAGGACGGAGAATATGAGGCTGTAATTGAAAAAGCAGAAGCTCGCCTATCCAGCACAGGAAACAATATGATCGAAGTGCATCTCAATGTTTATGATGCTACTGGCAAACCAAATCCAATAAGGGACTATTGGGTATTTACTCCTAATATGATGTGGAAAGCTATTCATGGGTCAGATTCAGCAGGTCTTGCAAAAGAGTATGAAGAAAGAAAATTTCATCCTGATATGTTACCTGGTCGCAATGTACGGGTTATACTGGGCACCCAAATAGGTAATGAGATACCAGCTGATAAATTAAATGGAAAACCACCTGGCTCCCGTTACCCAGACAAGAATGTAGTTCAAGACTACGTCAAGAAGGCAGATCAAAAGGCAGTAAGTAAGCCAGTTGATGATTTTCAGGATGATTTAATTCCATTCTAAAAAAGGTTCATGGCCGACGATACTTTGTTGAGAGGACTAAGCTCTCTATTAAACAGAACGGACAAAGGACAATAGGCCACCAATTTATGGCAATTGCGGCGTGGACAGTGACACGCAGGTAAGGTTATTAAGGTCTTGATAGGCTACCCTGAAATAAATTAACCGCCGCCCTAAGCCTTCTCGGGCTATCCGGTGCAATTCCGGCCGATTGCCAAATTTTAATTTTTATCTATCATGATTGAATATTTAACCATCTTATCCATTATATTTTTATTAAAATTCATATTAGCGCATTCAAGAGTTTGTATAGAGGTATTGGTATACCAATTAATAGTATAAAGAAATCCATCATTAATATTACCTTCTATTATCTTATTAGAAGGTTTTTTATTAACGAAATATTCCGTTGTTTCTTCACCTAATTGAGCAGCTAGAATCCCCATGCGTGAATAAGAACAATTCCCTAATTCTTTTTCACTAAAAAACATCCTAATACCATTCCATCCCTTATCTTTTTCGAATGACCCTATCGGTGCATATCCGATGATATTTATATTAGGAATATTAATAGTAGAGAAAGGGAAAGATAATTTTATTTCCTTGTAATTGTGCTTCATTTTTGTATCTTGATTACCATAATCCTTGTAACCATCACCATAATTATATTGATCTTCAGCATGTTTTTTTATGTTCAATAAGAATTTGGCATTATTATCAGTAGTCAAAATATAGCCGTTAGTCTTTTCTTCATTTTTATTTGCCATTATTCTTTCTTTCATAGACAAAGGTAAATTCTGTTTGCTAACGGGTATAATCGTTATACCTCTTTGTGTAGAAGGGAAAGGAGGCTCTTCAGCATGGCAAATTAATGGTATCAATAAAGCAATTAATAGTTTTTTATTCATATTTTCTTTCCTTCTAAATTTTTATCTTTATCCCACCATCCATCATAAATACTGCAATCACTGACTGTCTCTTCGGCGGCCAGATAGCCATTGCCTTTAGAATCTTTCATGTAATGGGTTCCATGTACAATCCATCCTCCGGTCCCTTCACCCCAATGTACTTGAGCATTGCGCCATGTTAACACCCATGGCATATCCACGGTATGAACGACATGCCCAGTTTTTTCCTGGATATGATCACTTCTAACAAACAACCATCTATCTTGTGTCCAATCCCAGCTTATTGATTCATTATTGGCACAATTTGCCCTGGAATGGTGAGTAAGACCATTAAATCCTGCGTTTGCGCTTGAAAAGATACCTACTGTGATAAGATATATAATCACCTTTCTCATTTTTTAGTCCTTACTAATCTTGGATGGGCAAGTATATAATCATTTTTTAAAATGGCAATATCGGCCTATGGATGAAATATGAAATTCAGCGAAGCAATGCAAGAGTTAAAGAATGGATTAAAGTTAACGCGTCAAACCTGGGTAGGGAGTATGTATTTTCAGATGGATAGTAACACTGAAATAGTTCATTGCTTTCAACCTTCATTCAAATATTTTACTTATGATGAATCAATCATGCTTTCCAATGGATGGGAAGTTGAAGGCGAAGAAGGTGAATTTTATTTTTACGATATAATTTCCTTCTTGCAACAAGGAAAGAAAGCAAAATTAAAAGAATGGAAAGAAACTTATATTAAATATAATCCAAAAGAAAAATGTCTTGTATCGCATGAAATGATATCTTTTAATTACCATCCTGATTTCGAATCATTTACATCATTAGATTGGATAGTCATTCCATGAATGAAAAGTCAAAACAAATAAATGAACAAGAGTTTTATGAGATTGTCCATATTATTGCAAAACCTACGTTTCATTTCATTTTAAAGCGCATCACAAAAGAAATATTGAACAACAAAAAATATCAACAACTTGATGTGAATGACTTTTTTAATGCGCTCATTGCTTCTATGGCAAGCATCGACACTAACATGATTCGTTGGATGCAAGGGTTCTATAAAATAAAAACCAACAGCCAACTAGATCAAAACAGACTAATCATGACCCTAGTACGTAGCTTAAACGAACAATTAGAAATAATTGTCCAATAGGAGTTTATATGGCACTTATGATATGTCCATTGCACGGTTATCAATGTGGGGGAAATTGCATGGCTGCTAGCCAACAGATGGGAATGGCTGATTATCATCGCTATCTCAATGATCAGATGGGCAGAGCAATGCAACAACAAATTGCACAATATCCAGCATCATCAAAGGAAACAAAGAAACCAAACAAAAAACTTTTACTAATACAGAGGTGAAACATGTCTTTACTTAAATACAAAGAAATTTTAGTTCTTGCAAAAGAAAAAATTAACGAAGTAATGGCACCGCTACGCGCTCGTGAAATGCGCAAGAAAGGCGAGCTTGAGGCATGTAAGTTAGAAAGCATTATTGCAGAGAAAGAACAAAAAATTCAAGAGTACGCATCAACCTATCCTATTGACTTCGACAAATTGATTGATGCAATAGACGAACTTGAATTAGTGAAACGCCGAAAAGAACAATTTGAAAAAATTATTCAGGAGATGTTTGACGATGAAAAATGATTTTATAGATATGATAAAAGCGTTTGCAGATATATTGACAAATCATTCGTTCCACTTCTTAATTAAAAACTTTGAAGACGGCGCCGGAGTAAAAGAGGTTATGGATGTGGTTGTTAGCTCGCATATTTCTGCATTATTTAATGTAATGACACAAGTCGCCAAAGGCCAACCAGAATCAGAAATTCTCGTCGAAAATTTCATTTCTGGACTAGAAACAGCAATAAAGAACCTTAAACCAATACAAAATGTGGAAAAAATTTAATGAATGATTCAAAAGATATAATAAATAAATATACAAATTTTAATAAGAAAAAAGATCATTATATTCTTGATGAAAATAACAATGTTATCGAAGCAGACTTAACGACATGGGCACAATTTATTGGAGATGAAAGAGAAAGAAGTATCGTTAAACAAGAATATATTGGTGATCTTCAGGTATCAACTATTTTCATTGGTTTAGATCATAATTTAGCAGGTTTAATTACAAAAGGCGAACACAGGCCACATATATTTGAAACGATGATATTCAAAGATAATAAAGATATCTACTGTGATCGATATTCAACATGGGAAGAAGCAAAAGAAGGTCATCAGAAAGCCATAGATTGGATTAACAATGGATGCAAAGAGGAAGAAGAAAGTGACAGAACAATGTCAAAGATGTAAAGAAAAAGACGAAGACTGTAGAACACTATGGATGGCTTGCTTTTATGATATGGATGAATTGGAAATTCCATTTAAAGAAGCAAAATGTGATGGTAGAAAGTTCTTTACTCTACGTGTCTGTAAAGATTGCCGCGCAGATTGGATGCGCACCATTCAGTACTGGTGGAACACTATTACTCCTAAAACAGAATCTTGCGGCAGCGGTATTTTTGTTAGAGATTTCGGAAGCAATAAAGAAATAACCCTCGAAGAATATAGAGCTAAATATATGAAAGACTCATAACCAATTATATTTATATTGTAAATTTTATTACAGGGAATAGTTCATGGCCATTAATACTCTTGATTACAATGTTTTACCATACAAAAAAATAACTAGTCCAAATAACAAAGAACTAGTAACTGTTAGAGCTAACTTCATAAACAAAAAAACTGTCCTTACATTTTCAATTGGAACAGATATTTGTGAATTATTAGATTTCAAAAAATCAGACAGAGTTAATATTTACCTTCATAAAAGAGACAAAAATGTGCATCTTATAAAGAAATCATCAACTATTAATGAAGGGTATTTATTAAGTCATAATAATGATAAAAGTAGCTTTATGACATTTACAATAAGATATCCTGGACAGTATGATTTTAGGTTAAGTCAAACTATTATTATTAGCTATGATATTAACGATGATGGATGTTTGTTATTGAATATCGAAAAATTAAAATGGAGAAAATAAACATGTATGTATATGAATCAGAATTTCCTATAGATTATTTTAGTGGTATGACCCAATTAAGTCACTATATTAACCTTTGTTTTAAAAATAAAGAAGACCCGGCATCTTATTTATCATATTATAAATTACAAAAATTTTTAATAAATTCGTTCATGGCTGTTAAATGCGCTGTTACAAATTGGGAAGGTGATATAAGAGGGGATGATATTTTTATAAGTGCTATTCCGTGGCTTGATAATACAACAAAAAAAATATTAGCATTCAAACAAGATAATAATGGCACATCTTTTATTGTATCTGAATTTCAACTCCCCTTACCAGTTAAAGATCAGCAATTTCAACTTATGAAATTACATGATTTAAATTCACAATCCATTATGATCTATTTTGAAGAATCATTTGAGTTAACAGTTAATTTAATTGAGAGAGGAACAAAAGAAAATAATACTCAAGTGAATGTTATTCATTTAGATGAACTTAAAAATCTTTTAAATACACAAGAAAATAAAACATCAGAAAAAAAAGATAATTTATCTGATTTTGAAAAGATAGGATAACCAATGAAACTTCACATAATATTAAATGAGTGTTGATATGGAATGGATAAGCGTTAAAGATAGATTACCAAAAATGTATGAACGAGTTTTAACTTATTGTCCTGAGTTCCCAAGAATGCCAATAAAAGTTAATTACATTCATACTTATGACAATGAATGGGCATATGATCATTCAAGAGAAATAACTCACTGGCTGCCATTGCCAGAACCTCCCGAGTGATATATCATCGCACGCTCATTTACTCAGAGAGACAGTCATGGAAATCAAATTAGCAGAAGCCTTGTTGCGCCGAAAGGAGTTACAAGAGAAGGTTGAGATTCTAAAGAAATTCAAAGACAACCAATTATTTTATGAAGTACGCGGACAACGTGTTAAAGTCATGGAAGGTTTAGAAGATCTCAATGCTAATTATCCAAAGATGACAGCATCTCAAGTGACAGCTGAATATGATTGGCACGCACGTCAGCTACGTTTAGTTGATGCAGCTATTCAGCAAGCAAACTGGACTACCATTTTAACAGTTGATGACACCGTAATGGGTGACTTCAAGTAACGAGCAGTAGGGACAACCTAGGGCGTTATGGGAAAGGCCGCTTTGGAGCCTCAATCCATAGTGATTGGCCAATCACGTAAGCCAGCGCACCACTGTAAAGGTGTAAGGTTGCTCACTAGACGAAAGTCACCGAGCATCGCCCTGTTAAGGCATCAGTTTTTGGGACTGAAATAAATGGCAAACAAATCGTAAGATTTCACAGTTCGAATCTGTCGGGTTCCACGCCTAGCTTAGTAAGTGGGTAATTCCGAATAAGAGAACATTGAACAGTGTACGTCCGTTTGACCGATTGTGATTACACCCGATTTCCGATTACTAGAAGCCCGATTAACCGACCCATGACTAGGTTGTCCCTTTAATTTAGAGTTTAGATATGGCTTGCAACTGTAGAGATGAACATGGCGAACTTCGACCTTCTTGCATCGGTACATGCGACCTATCTAAACGTTTCTATAAAATTACGATTTTTGAAAAAAACGCCAAAGTAGAAATAAACTTCGCTGACTCACCTTTTATGTTCCCAAATAACGTTCAACTAGTAGGTTATGATCAAGAACTCAAAGACAGCATAAAATATAAATAGCTTGACTTACCTCTTTGCCATGATTATAAATGCCAACCTCTTTTATTGAGGAGATACCATGGCAAGATTTTATGTAGAAGGCATTGAAATTGAAATAAATGACCCAACCTTTTATCAATCAGTAGAGAAAATACAACCACTCATCGATCATCTTTCAGAATATGTTAATGACTATACTGCGCAAAATTAGAAACTCGTTTGGCACCCTAAAAGTGCCAACGTGTATTCGAGAAGGGACATTCCAGCCTGATATAATAATATCCATGTTTTAATTATTATTTTTGTGGAGAATCTTAAGGATCGGAAAATACAGTAGACTGAATAATTTGTCTACAAATTTCACTTAAACAAACCGCTCTTCATAATTAAAAGAGCGGTTTCTATGATTATTGATTACAAAATTCAGTCACAATACAAATTCCTAATGCACCAACCGCACCGGCAACATCCACACCACCGCCTGATGCAGCACCAGCCGCACCGCTACCATATACTTTAGAAGTGACAGAACCATTAAAGGTAGGGTTATTTGTGCCACCAGGGCATAGCTGAGTACCACCACCTTGACCTGGAATATTTGATTGAGCTGACCCTAAAACAACCTGACCTTGCGTTCCAGCATTTCCAGGTATATTGATATCACCACCCGTTGCCGTACCACCTGCACCACCATTTGATGAGGTTACCGTTGCGGATGAAGCCGCTCCCGCACTTCCAACGCCACCACCCGCTGTTAATACAGCACCTGCACCCGCTGGCGTAAATGTACTATTGCTAGCATTGCCGCCAGCATTAGCGCCTGCGCTTCCTGCGGTTCCTGCGGCCCCGATTACAACAGCTGTATTAGCACCAA
>Ga0247682_1000087_pt1 | contig 36533 bp, 54 predicted proteins | sample CNK23_metaG_FD_190130 | JGI IMG/M metagenome (GOLD analysis project Ga0247682, IMG submission 190130) | Soil microbial communities from Purdue University Martell Research Forest, Indiana, United States - CNK23 | ecosystem: Environmental > Terrestrial > Soil > Temperate forest > Bulk soil...
TTGCCGGGCGTAGCCAGGGCATGCCACGCCGGACCGTCCCACGCCACGCCTGCCGAGCCATCCCAGCCGCGCCGCGTCGAGCCCAACCTGGTCGATCCACGCCACGCCTGCCGTGCCTTGCCCGACCCAGCAGCGCCGAGACGGGCCGTTCCCGGCCAAGCCATGCCTGCCATGCCTATGCCGCAGCCTTGCGTGATGCGCGTTTCGCGCGCGTCTGGTCTGCTGCATCCCAGACCGGTTGCAACTCCGTTAGCTTGGAGTAACGGGCCTGCACCCGCTCCAGATCGGCCAACGCATCCCGCAGCATGATTTCACGCAGATCCGGCCGCCCGATCACATCGCCTAACTCTCGATAGCCGTTGCTGCCATCGTGCTTGCGGTCGATCGACAACGAGACGAAGCGGCGCCCGCCATCCGCATCAACGATATGCACCGCAATCAACTGCCGCACCTGCGACACCCGCCACCGCTCGCCGGCGATGGTGTCGTCCCACTCCAGCGAACCGTGGAGATGTGATTCCGGATTGGCCTTGGCCCACTTCACAGCCTCGGCCGGGTTGATGACGCCGTTGTCGTTCTTTAAGGCCAACAACTCTTTGCTGATGTGGTCTGTCCTGTCACTCATTCGTCCCCTCCATGCCTGCCTAGCCATGCCGTGCCACGCCATTCGGCACCCTGCCACGCCTGCCATGCCATGCCGCAACTTCCCCCACCTGGTCGGGCCCTTCCTCGCCTGCCTCGCCGCGGCGCGCCTTACGTTGCCCGACCGCTCCAGTCCGCGCCTAAACCTGTCACTCTTTGATCTCGAAACGACCCCAGCCGAGGCCATTGCTGTTTGGCGAGTCCGGTCGGCCTTCGCCAATCCCAACCTGCATGCCGGCCCGGAGCATCAGGTTGTAAACATCATCAGCGCTGAACTGGTCCTCGTCCCAAGTCACAGCGACATTGGCGCTCCATTCCCGCCACATTGGGCGCCATCTAATGTCAGCAACACCGCTTTCGTTTCTCACCGGCATCTGGTTGATCTGTGGCTCACCAATGATCCGTACCAACGGACCGCCATCGCTGCGATCAATCCCGTCAGCCTCGACCCACACCGAAAGCTTGGCGCGCGTCATCACGATGCCGACCAGCTTGCAAGCGCTGATCATGGCGTTGCGGAATGCCGACGCCGGAATGCCGCACCAGCCCTGCTCGCTGACGTGCTTGGCAGCTTCATAGATGGCGTCAAAATCTTTCGGCACGCGCACTTTCTTGCCGCGCGCCTGCTGGCCAGCCCGCTGGGTCTCTTCCATCTGCTTGCGCTGCTTCTCGCTGAACGCATGCTGCACGTAAGGCGTCAGCCCAACGATCGTGATGGTGGCAGTACGCAGCTTCGGCCTGGTGACGCGCACCGTCTGGCTGGCGGCGCCAGTCTTGAGCGCTTCGATCTCGCCTTTTGCCAGCGGCGGGATTTTGAGCGGCTTCGTTGTTTTCGTTACTTGATCAAGCGGCATTGTTCACCTCCCACGGTTTGCTATGCTGATTGCGGCACGGCTGGGTGCGCCCTGGCGTGCTACGGCACGCTGTGGCGGGACGAGGCGGGTCGCGGCATGGTGGCAGTGGAGTGGTTCTCACCGGATCGCTCCACTGCCGAACCCCACCACCAGCGCCCAGGTCGCAGCGGACGCCAGCGCCCATGAGCACAGCGTGATCAGGCAGGCGCGCAGCACGCTCACGCCGCGATCCTCCAGCGCACCATCGGCACGCCCTCGGCCTCCAGCGCCTCCAGCGCCTGCTCGACGGTCTCGCACACATACGGCCCGCGCATGCCCTGCCCCGCCAACCGCGGGAACACCTCGCGCTGCCCCTCGACCCAGCGTGACTTGCCGCTCTTGGTGCGCACCCAGCGCGAGCGGGATAGTGCCTCACCAGGCTTCTTCCATTCGATGCCGATCAGCTTACCGGCATAGAGGACGAGGTGATCCGGCCAGGAGCGCCGGAGACCGATGCGGGTGAGCCGCGCCGCCTGCTGTCCGGTCAGCTTCAGATGGCCGGCGGGAAACGCCGTGAACTCGGCGGGCGGCCGGATGAGACGGGAAAACGCCGCATGCCCGTCAGCCTGCAGATCCTTCTCGGCCCGCAGCTCCTCGGTGAGCCGGTAATAGGCCGGGGTGCGGATGGCGGTCGCGGTCATTGCCTGCACACCCTGCATTGCATCCCGCGGAACAGGTCGTGCTGCCGGTTGGTGCGCGGCGGCACAACGCCCCGTTCAAACTTGACCCGCATGTCCTTGAGTGCTGCCGGCCAGCTATCGCGCTGCGGCGACCGGAAGGTATGCCCGCGCTCAGCCTCGATGCCCTCGGCCTCAAGGTAGAGATCGTGATGCTCGCGCCATAACGTCCACCACTCCCCGAGTGTCTGGAAGAAGCACCAGGCGCAGTCGGTGCGCTCGGGAATGCGGACATGCCGCTGATCAAGGAACGCCATGACGTCGTCCTCACCCCAGCCAAGCTCGCGGAGCGGAAAGCGCGTCGTCACGTCGGGCACCCGGTGATAGTCGCCGCCCTCGCGCTCCTCCTCGTCGGCCCGCAGGCCGATGTAGAGGGTGGCTGGGGTGCGGGTCATCAGCCACGCGGCGAACGGGTCGAGCTTGAGCATCCGCGTGCAGAACCGGGCGCGCCAGTTCGGGATCATCTGCTCCTGGGTGATGATGCCCCTCAGCGTGCCGCCCATGACGGGCAGGATCGATGCGCCGAGCGCGGCCGACAGCGAGCGCATGTGCTCGAACCAATCGGGCAGCTCATTGCCGGTGGGGGTGGTGACATAGGTGTATTCGCGAGGCTCATTCTCGTTGAGCCACAGCGCCACGGCCGTGCTGTCCTTGCCACCGCTGAGCGGGACGACGTGGATGGCGACCGCGGTCATTCGGCCGCCATCCAGCGCTCGGCCTGCTCCCAGGCGTCACGCATACCGAGCGCCAGCGCGATACGCTTGTACTCCCAGCCAGCCAGCCGAAGCGCCTGCATGGCTTCGATCCTCGCCTCGCACACGGCGATGTCCCAGCGATGCTCGGTCATTTGCGCCCTGCCGGGTACGGCTTCGGGCTGGTGCGCTGGAGGTATTCCGGGGTCAGATCAGCGAGCTTGGCAATGTCTACCCAGTAGCGCGGCGGGATACCCCGTTCGCGCTTGTTCCAGGACTTCACGGTCTCCGCAGCCAGGCCCAGGTGATCGGCAAGCGCCACATGGCCCCCCAAGCGTTTGATGATTGCCCGATGCCGGGTCATACGCCATATTGCGGGGCTGCTAACCCCGAGGTCAAGCCCACGATTGGACTGCAGGATGGTTAAAATGAAGGCGGTAGCGAAGCGGGGGCTAAATGCCCCATACTCAGTGGCATGAAAAACACTGGAAAAGCCCAGCCGGCGTTCACCCGCTCGCCAAATGATTCGCCAGAAAAGCGGGCAGCCAGAGGCGCGCGCATCCTATGGGCGCGCGAGATCGTCGAGCCGAGCCGCACCGATTTTGCCCGCAAGCTTGGCGTAGATGTCACGACCATTCGGAACATAGAAGCCGGAAAAACCAACCCCGGCCTACAGTTGGCCCATAAAATATTCCACGCCCTACGGATCTCACTGATCTACGTCGTAGAGGGAAAACTAGAGGGGGTTGACCCGGAGCTGGCGGCTATTCTGGTGGCTGATCATCCAGAGCTTGCACCACCTCGGCAGTCACTGCGTCGATCAGGCAATCCCGGCACAACGCCCCAGGCCAACACATCCTCCACGATAACCGCCGCACCAGCTTTTTCTGGATAGCCGGGGCATTTAGCCCCACACAAACCTTGACCAAGGGGTTAGTAGCCCCTATGTTGCTTCTAGATTGTGGAAGCGACAGATGGTTGTTGTTACCGAACGGCACGGCGACGGCCTCCCCCCACGGTATCGTCGGTGTCCCTGCCAAGAGGGCCGAGCCGATAGCTACTCTGGAACGTCGCAAGACGGGACTGCTGGCGGGCTAGGCGCGCCACTCACCGATTACAGTCCTTCACGCCACTGTCACGCAAGTGTTTCGGAGACAGGTTCCGCAACTGCAAACTGTGACAGTCGGGGCGCTGCGCTACAGGCGACCCAGCGCCAGCGTCATCTGTCCGTTAATTCGCGCACCGCCGCATCGGCATTTCAGTGTGATACGGCCGTGCCCTGCGCCATCACATCAACCAAACAGAAAATCGAGGATGCAACCGATGGCGCGTCGGCCCCGTGCGGTTACCTACGCGGAGGCGATGGCGGCCCTGCACGATGCCTACCTGACCGTGTCCAGCCTCCTGCAGGCCCACCTCAGCCACGACATCCTGGAGCAGCTGGAGCTACTGCGCGGCCGGCTGGAACTGCTGGTCGCCAGGGACAATGGACGCCGGCGCTGAGCGCCACGACCCACGTTGCCCCGGTCCTGAACCACGCCCTCGCCGCCGAGGGCGAACAGTTGGTGGCCGAGATCTGCGCCAAGCATCGCCGCGGCAATACTGCGGTACACCAAATGGCGCGGGCGCAAGCACTCACCGAGGTAATCAACGACATTGCCGAATACCGCGCCGCCTCTCACCCGGCGCTGCGCGCATTCTGGCGCGTCCTCGCCCTGCACGACATCGTTGCATTCAAGCGGGAATTCTTAATCCCGGAGAGACAGGCTTTTGAGGCAGCTGTAGCGCGGTCGCAGGCCAGGAGGGCGGCATGAGCGAGCACGAGGATAAGCTGGCTGCTCAGGGCCTGCGCGCACTGCACTACGTCCAGGACGAGATCCGGCACCTGGACGCTATCAAGCGCACGCGAGAGGGGGACCACGCCCTGCTCATCTTCCGGCTGATGCTGCGAGAGGTGTGGCGCAAGGACTTCCGCGACGGCGAGTTCGTGTTCCTCGAGGATGCGCCATGACCGGCACCTGCCCCGACCTGCTCGCAGCACTCCGGCAGCGCATGAGCGACCTGGAGCTGGACGCCGTCGCGGTGAAGAGCCGCATCGCGGAGCTGCGCGACATCATCGAACGGCTGGAGCACCCGCAGCGCAAGCGCACGCGCAAGATCACGGTGATCAACATGCCGCAGCGCGTCGAGGGCGGCTCCGCTGCCAGCAACACCCCTGACGATGACGACCCCGATCCGGACAATGGATCCACCGCAGCATGAGCCCGTTGGAACGTCTGGCGCGCGCCGTACTGCTGTTCCATCGCGGCGGCCGCTGGACCGGAACAGACCGCAACGAGTGGGCGATGCTGACCGACGAGGAAGAGCCCACAGGGGTCGTGTTGTGCGATCTCGCGCGCCGGCTGCTGGCCGAAGACAGGGAGACCACACCATGAGCATCAGCAACGACTACCAGAACCTGGCTGACCGCGTTGCCGGTTACGCCAACCGCCTGGAACCCATCATGCCGAGCGTGGCCAAGCATATCGCGGCGAACCTGCTGGCCTTGGCCGATCAGGTGAAGCACATGGAAGTGGTGCCGCTGCGGCTGGACAGTCCTGAGGTGCGGCTGGGCTTCCACAACCAAAAAGTGCGGACTCTCTAAATGCCCGTCGAGGTGCTTTGCTTCAACTGCGGCAAGACCATCGTTCGTCCCCCATCGGCGGCACGATCCGAAACCACGTTCTGCACCATACAGTGCAGGGCACAATTTCAGGCGCGCGACAGGATGAACCAGACAGCAGAGCAATTCTGGTCGCGTGTAGCTGTCGGTGAACCGCATGAATGCTGGGAATGGACTGGTCATCGTAGTTCAAAAGGCTACGGGAGGATGGGATGGAAGGGAAAGCTTGCGCTAACTCACCGAATAGCAATGTCTCTGACCAACAACGATTGGACCAATAAGCTTCCGGTGTGTCACGGTTGCGATAATCCTCCATGTTGTAATCCTTCCCATCTTTGGCGTGGTACGCATCGTCAGAACTATGACGATATGGTGCGCAAAGGTCGGGAAAGGCGCGCCAGAGGGGCGGAAATGCCCCACTCTAAAATTACCGATCAGATAGTTCTTGCTATCCGCGCCAGCACCAAGCCCCTCAAAGAACTGGCCGAACACTATGGCGTATCGACAAGCGCTATTTCCCACGTCAAAGCCCATAGATCTTGGAGACATCTCCCATGACCCAGCTCCGCGAGAACCACGATGCCGAGTAAGCTGCCCAGCGGCATGGCCATCCAGGCCGCCATGAGCGCCGCCATGGCGGCCATCTCGGCGCTGCCAGACGACGAGGATTACGGCCTGCTCATCTCCACGGTAGAGGGCGAGAGCGACATCCTCGAGGTGCTGGATCGGGTGGTGGAGCACGCGGTGGCTGACAGCAAGCTGGCCGAACTGGCGCGGCTGCGCGCACGCCGTATCGAGGCCCGCGCCGATCGCGCCCGCGACATCGCCACCCGCATCGTGGAAGCCCTCGCAATATCCCCGCTGGAGCGTCCAGTGTATACGGCCAGCATTACGTATCCGCGCAAGCCGCTGGTGACGAATGCCGACGAGTTGCCGCGCGAATACATCCGTGAAAGTGCCGACATGATCGCGATCGGCAAAGCGTTGCGGGCAGGGGAGACGATCCCGGGCGCGGAGCTGCGAAATCCCGAGCCACAACTGACTATTAGGACAGCCTGACCATGAACGAGATCACCCCCGCCAACGGCGCCCTTATGAGTTTTATAGAGCGTGCCGCCAAAGACGACAGCTTCGACGTGGCCAAATTTGGCGAGTTGCTGCGGCTGCAGCGTGACGTAGGACATGACCAGTCGCGCCGCCTGTTCAATCAGGCTATGGCTGATGCGCAGTCCGAGATGCTACCGGTTGTGCGCGATGCCAAGAACAGCCATCTCGGCAACAAATACGCCAAGCTGGAGACGATCGACGCCGCAATGCGCCCGATCTACACACGGCACGGGTTCTCGGTGCGCTTCGGGTCAGCGCCAGCCCCGACCGAAGGCTATATCCGGATCACCTGCACTGTGGCGCATGCCGGCGGCTACTTCGAAGAGAACTACCTCGACGCTCCGATTGCCAACCTGGGTTCGCAGGGTGGACGCACAGCTACGACCGGCGTTCAGGCTGTCGGGTCCGCTGTCACATATCTACGTCGGTATCTGTTGGGGATGGTGTTCAACATCGTTCTGGCAGACGAGGACGACGATGGTGAGGGCACGCGACGAGCCGCCTCGATGCAACGCGCCGCGGCCGCCACACCGCGCCCAGAGCGCCGCGTGGACCCCACGGTGTATGACGCCGAGCCAGCCGAGAAGCCGCAGCGCACCGACGAGCAGTGGCGCGCATGGATCGACAAGCTGCGAGCCGCGTGCGCCACTCTGAAACACCGCCAGGAGGTAGTGGAGATCGGCAACAAGCCCTCGGTGGGTGATGCCATCGCTACCGCGCCAGATTGGGCGCGGCGCGAGATCAGCGCCATCCTGGCAGAGAACTATGCCAGGTTTGGTGCCGACTTAGAAGATGATATTGGTGAGGTTCAAATAGCCGGAGAAGAGAAGGTTGGCGCTGGAGACTAAATGATGGTCATGGAAAAGAAACCGAAAATTCCTCCGCTCGACACCAATCGTATCAAGGATATCGCGGAAGCGGTTTACCGTGATCGTCTGGGCGAACGCGATGTGGCTCGTATGATCGCGGACGACCATGACAACGGCGAGAAGCTCCGAGGTAGAGCACAGTTCTACGTGCCTCTCGTTGAGCCATTCTGTAAGGCCCTAGGCGTGCCGGTGCCTCGTCTTCCGCCCGACGCACCCTAAACCCCGGTGAGCGAGATGCGCTGGCGAATAACTATCGAACTATGGCCACACTCCACTGGCAACGGCGCGGAGGTCGATCAAAAAGCCGCTGGTGATCGAGAGCACTACTACTATGTGGACGCTCACGACATCGCTGAGGCGCTGAAAATGGCGCACTGTTTGTCGGATGGCGCTTGCCTCTGTACCGCGATCTGGAAGGCCCCGATCATGGGCATCCATAGGTATAACCCGTAACCCCGGAGGCAATGCGATGAAACGTTTGTGGAATTGGTGGTCACGCAAATGCACGAAAGCCTGGGGCGAATTGCTTGAGATGCGTCACAACCCATAACCCCGCCTACGAAGCGGGGCGCCGCTGTGTGTGACCACAACGACGCCCCTAACGCCGCGCCGACTTGCCCACCCGGCGCAGCGTCTCTCAACGGGCGTATATGAGGACCACCCGATGATGCGTATCTGGACCACACTTGCCCTGCTCGCCGCCATCTTGGTCGGCGGGTATGCCACAGCGCACGCTTACACGAGCTGCACAACGTCGTGCTTCGGCAACACCTGCACGACTACCTGCTTCTGACACACAAAGGGCGCCGGCGTGATTGCTGGCGCCCGATGGAGAGACTGATATAAATCGGGCCGGGCAGCACTGCCAATGCTGCACCGGCCCAGACACCAGACCGTAGGAGAGTACGATCATGGCCACTGACGATACTATCGAATGGGGATGGATCAGGCGAACCCTGACCGCTGTGCAGGCAGAGCAGCGCATGCTGCGTGGCCTGGTCGAGCCATTGCCAGCGCGCCTGTCAGCCATGGAAGCCCGCTTCAGCGCCCTGGAGGCACGCATTGGCGGCATCGAGGACAGCCTCAACGGTATCGGGCTAATCCTGCGTCAGCAGACCGAGTTGCTGCACAACCTGGCAACGGTGGCGTGATGAGCGACCGTCTCGCCCTGGCGAACGCGATCGAGGATGCGGGCATCCCGCGCGACAAGGCCCAGCGTGTGGCCTCAGTCATCTTCGACGCGATCCACGACAACGTCGCCACCAAGGCCGATCTGGATCGCCTTGAACATCGCCTGACACTGCGAGGCATCACAGCGCTTGTGACCGGCCTCGGCGTCCTGTTCGCGGCGCTGCATCAGTGGCCGCCCCACCTAACGCCATGAACACCGTGGAGCAGCTGTGATGCTGCATTTCCTGATTAGCACCGCGCTCTGCATCTGGATCGTAGAGCGCATCTCGCACTACTGGGGCGAGTGGAGATGGCGGCGAGCCGACCGGCGCTATATCCGCTGGTTGCAGGGTGAGGACATTCGTAGTGGGCTGCCACCATGGGTGACGTCGCATAAGACCGTGCGAGAGCCAGAGGTCATCCAGCCACCACCACCAACCCCACCAAAGTCGGCGCCGAAGGCACCGCCAAAGCCTTATGATCCGGAGCCATGGCGGAAGGGTTGCGCGGTCATTCCTCTCTGGACAATGCCGCGTTAAGGCGCCCCAGGCGGCTGCATCAGCGGGTTCGGCTTGGTGGGATACAGCGCAGGGTCTGGGTGCAGCAGCGCGTTATGCTCGCGCGTGGCTTTGGCCACCGCACGTTGTGAGAACAGATTATCCAATGCGCCCTTGGTGAACATGCCGGCCGATACGGCCGCATCGGGCCAGATTTTGCCAACGAGCATTCCGGCCGCAGCGCCACCGAGAGTGCTAACGCCGCTGCGAGCGGCTCGCTTGGCCATATCAAACAGCGTCGAGCTGGTGTCGGAGCCACCCCCGGCTGCGTTTGCCAACTCCTGCGAGGTTGCCACCCGTTGCAGGTCATCATGTAGCGACTTAAGCCGGTTCATCTGGTCTTCGGTCAGATGCTTGTACGGGTTCATCGGTGCGCGCGGATCGCGCCCTGCGATAATGTCGCCCATCAGCCGATGCATCGGCCCGAACGTCATGTTGCCCGTAGGGCCGGTGTAAAGCTTCGGCTCGTAGGCTTGCAGCGCCTCTCTGGCATCCAGTGCCTGCCGCGCCTTGGCATAGTTGGTATTCGCTTCGGTGAACCCAGGCGCTGCCGGCTCGACCTGTTTGGTAAGCACGTCCTTGACGCGCGTTAGCGCTGCCATGACATCGGCATCACCATAGCCTGGGTTTGCCAGTTGCCCCTTCTTCGACTGCATGAAGATGATCGCGCGACGCACCGCGTTAGCCTGGCGCGGGTCAGTCTCCAGCCCGGTTCCATCCGACTTCTGCGCAGCGTCCTGGATCTCCTTCATCGCCGCTTTCATCGGCGGCAGCTTGCCGGCAGAGCCAGACAGTTCCCTCTGGGTGGCGCTGATGACCGGCTCGAGATCGACCGTCCCGCCGTGGGCGTAGGCGGCCTGTAGCTGCTGCTCGATCTGCGCGTTCGCTTCTTCCATCGCCGTGAGGCTGGTAACGTCGGAGCCTGCAATGTTTCCGAACTCGTTCTTACGGATTTCGCTATGTTTGGCCAACTCAGCACGCTCGTTCTGATCCGCCTCCTCACTGATCCGCCGCAGCAGTTTCGATTCCCGCGCCGTCTTAACGTCCAGCTCGCGCATCGCCATCGTCGGGGTGATGCCGTCGATGTACTGGATGGTGTTTGCCTCGCCAGGAATTATGGTTTTGTAGTACCATTGCTTGTCGGCGGCTGACCCGGCGGCTGCCTCCTGCTTGGGTGTCAGGCCGCTTTGCGATGCTGGCGTTATCTGCGCGCCGGTAGCACCGGCCGGTTCGGACTGCGCCGCGTCCCTGGCCACTAGGTGTTCTTTCGGCACCCAGGTTGCTGGGCCATCCGGCGGCTTGACCTCGGCATACACCCGCCCATCCGAGTGGGTTTGCTCTGCGCCAGTCGGCGTCACCGGATTATCGTATTCTGGCCCCTGGTAGATGTGCGTCGGTTCGCCCGGAGGCGGTGGCTGCGGAGCATCCGGCTGTGGTCCTGGTTGAGACTGCAGCCTCGTGTCTGTCGCTGCTGGGGGAGCATGTGGCGGCTGTTCTGGTGCGCTAGGCGATGGTGGCGCTGGCTCTCCCGGCATCATCTGGTTCTGCTTGGCCAGCATCTCCGGGGGCACCCGATCGATCGCGCCGGCCAACTCGTTCAGAGTAACCGGCGGCGGACTGCTGGCGCGGATCTGCAGCGGGCCGCGTGTGCTGCCGGCGCGCGCCTCAGTGTAGGAGCGTGGCCCCCCTGGTAGCCCAGCATCGCCGGTCGGAAACGCCTCGGGCAGTGCCGCCACATCCCGCGCCAACGGCTTGCTGTAGGGAGCCAGCGTCTCATAGGCGAAAGCCTGGCCGCCTCTCAGGGCAGCGTTGCCGGCACCAAGCACCGCATTGCCGAGCGTAACGAGAGGCTGGTTCAGGCCAAGCCCAGAGCCAGGCGTGACCTGCTGTCCGCTCCCGGGCGGAAGCAGCGTCGGCGCGTCGCGCCAGCCTTCCTTGGCTGCCTGCAGCACGCGCTCGGCTGCTGTGGGGGCGTCGACTGCGTTGCGCTGCTCCTGGGTGAGTTGGTCGGGCAGACCGAGTACTGACCGGCTGGCTTTCTTTACTACCTCTGGGAACCTCGTTGGCAGCGCAGAGCCGCCCGTACCGCCCTCGTCACCCATCGGGTTGACCCCAACGGGTTCGGGAGCCGGCGGCGGCTCAAACGGCACCCAGTCGCCGCTGGCACTGAGCGTGAGATAGTTCCCTTTGCCGTCTGTCGCGATGGCAGCCATCATTGCACCTTAAAGCCGGGCGGCAGTGGCTTGGCATTCGGCTGCAACACCACCTTCCCCTCGCCTGGCATGTGGATGACAGCATTCGGATCGGCACGGGTGACGACGTCTTTCACCCGCTGGATTTCGTCCTTGCTTAGCCCTCTTGACCACATCTCTGGGTCTTGTCCGCCTAGGGCGCCGATCGCGGCGGCATAGACCTGCGGGTTGCGCTGGGCCTGCCATTTGGCATCGAACTCCGACAGCGGAGCATAGTCCCGTTCTGGCGATTTCAGCCGTTGATGCTGCGTGTTGTAGTGATCCTGTGCCGCCTGGGCGTAATCCGTCTCGGCCTGGTTGGCGATCAGCCGCTGCGCCAGGAGTCCTTGATTGGTGGACGTGAGCAGTTGTGCCCCCGGGTTGAACTGCTGGAACAGCTTGGTTGCCTGATAGCCACCGCGCGGCGTCGATCCACGCTCCTGCGTAACGGCGCCGACAAACCCAAGCTTCTGGAACATCTCCACGGCGGCCGGGCCGGATAGGTTGGCAGCGTTACCATCCCACTTCGACAATTCTCCAGGTGTCCATCTCGCTATCCATGCTCTAAGCCGCGCTGAAGTTTCGGTGCCTGGCCCCATGTCGGCGTGCTGGAGAATATCCCGCATTTCCTGGACGCGCAGATTGTCCTGTTGCGCGCCGCGACCGGCGTCGCCAATCGCCGCAATTTCACCCCGGTCCTTTTTCAGATCTTCGATCGCTATATCGTAATTAGCACCCGCCGGGATACTCGCCGCCGGCTGGAAATCGACGGGTTGAGAACCGGCGTAGACCCATTTTCCGGGCACGGCGCCGGAATCGTTGGGCGCCGCCCGGACCCACTTATCACCTTCCTTCTTGGCGATGCCTTCGACCGAATGCGTTCGCTCTGGATTAACCTGGATGCGTGGCGCGATTTCCGCCCCTGTGCGTGGATCTTGGGTGATGATTTCGCCGCCACTCAGAGTGACCTTGGCATCCGGATGTGCGGCCTTCCAGTATTCCAGCGCGCTGTTCTGTTGCGAGACACTAAGCTGGCCCTGTGAGGTCTGGAGTTGCTGCACCTGTATCCAGTCTGAGAAGGCTTTCTGTTGCAACTGGATGTTCTGGTTCCGGAACCCTTGCTCTGCCGCCATGCGCTGCTGCACCGTCATGCGGCCGGTGCCAGCCACCGCGTCGATCTGGGCTTGCTGCTGGGACGTCAAGCCGTTGGCGTTCAGGGGCTGCATTTGGGGCGGCTGCGGGCCACCGGCGGGTGGCGACACTGGCGCTGGCTGTGCCACACTTGGCGTGGCCGCTGGTGGCGCTGCAGTAGTCGTAGCGGGCGGTGGCGGCTGGTCGGGTGCAGGCGCTCCTGGCAAGTCCCACGCCGCGTCAGACGGCGCTGTGGACCCTGGTGGCGCTGTGGTGCCGTCTGTGGCTGTCGTCGGCGTAACGCTGGCCACCTGAACCCGGCCAGGCGTCCCCCCGCCGCCGATCTGCTGCTGCAGTTGCAGTGCCGTGGCCGATCGGCGCTGCATCTCCCCCACCGTATCCTTGGGCCGCAAGTAATACTGCGAGACAGCAGCGGCCTTGGCGGCTGGCCCTTGCGCCGCGGCAATCTTAGCCGCCGCCGCCGCCTCGCTCCCGTTCAACTCGTGCATCACGAAGTCGAGTTGCTCATCGAGCGGCGAGCCGTCAGGCGGATGCCCGTTCTTGTCGATGTAGGCTTGGAGCCTCGGACCGGTCCACATGAAGAGGCCAGCCGCGTTGCCGTTGTCGCCTCGCCCGGTGCGGGGATTGGCAACACTCTCGTGTAGCGCACTGGCCGCAAGCCCGGTTGCCGTATCCGGGTCCAAGCCGCGTTTGATGAGGCCGTCGCGGACGGCCGTCGCGTTGTTGAATGCCGTCGGCTCGATTGTCGCAGAAGGCGTCGTCGCGACACCACCGCCAGCCGCTGGCGCCGCCGTGGCTCCTGGCGTAGCGGTGGACGCTGTTGGGCTGGTCGCGCTGGAATACGCCTTATTGGCCTGGATATTGGCCAGCCATTCGGCCTGCTTCTCGCTCGGCGTGCCCTGTAGCGCCAGAAACCGCAGCGTCGACTCGTCCGGCAGCGTCGGGGGCGCGTGCATCGCAAAGCCCTGCGACTGCAGATAGCCCACCCCGCGCGAATACAACTCCGCACGCTTGGCCGGGTCCGGTTCATTCAGCAGCCCAGCCGACAGCCTCGACACCTGTTCGACGTTCGCGTTGCTCAGATCGATCTGCTGCCCCGCCAGCGTGTTCTGCAACTTCTGTGCCTCCGGCACCGCCAGGGGGTTGAACAGCACGTTGCTCTGCGCATTGCTGAACGTCGAGGTTTGTGCGCCCGACATCAGAACACCCCACCGGACTGGAACAGGGTGTCGCCATAGGGGCTCTGGAGCCCCGGCCCCGAATAAGAAGTGCTGAGTGTGCTACCCAATCCGCCCGCTGGATTGTAGAGTGCGTTAGATGGCGTCGAAGGGGCGAACAGATTATTGATGCCCTTCTGCACGCCCGGATTGTTGAGCAAGCTATTGACGCTGCCGCCGATCCCCTGCGCCGTATTGCCAAGGATCGAATTCTCTGCGTTGGTGGCACCGGTCGATGCGGTGTTCATCGCCCCGACGTTGCCCGACAGGTTGGCGACATAGTTCTGGTTCGCGGTCGCCAGGCCGCCGGCCGCCGTCAGGCCGCCGCCTGCCAATCCAGCCAGCCGGTTGTAGTAGTTGGTGAAGTCGGTGTTCGCCAAACCTTGGCCGAACTTCTCCAGCGCCTTACCGGTGGCGCCGCTGCGCAACATTCCGCTGGCTGCCGCGTTGGCATCAACGGCCCGCACGCCTTCATCAAACTGGAACTGATACCCTGGCGATTTCTGATATCGCGCCATCGCCGCATCGGCCGCCGGCTGTCCGTTCAACCCCAGCAGATCGCTGGTGGCCGTCAGTCCCTCCTGCCCCGTTGTCGAATAGGGCTGATATGCCCCGGTGGTGTTGGCGAACGAGGCGTCGAACTGCGGGTTGAGATTGAGCAACCGGTTCTGCACCGCCTCCTGATTGCTGCTGACGTTGCTCGATTGCCCCTTGGCGCTAAGGGCGCTGATGCCGGCACCAACCGCCGCCGAGGCCACGCCAGCCGCTACTGCTCCGAATGGCACCGTTCAATCCTCCAGATCGAGAGTATACATCTCGGCCACCGCAGGCTCGTTCACCTCGTCGAGGTGGTCGGTGTTGTGGATGCATAGGATCGTTACGTCGTCCGTCAGGGTGAGAAACGAGTGCATCTCACGCGCCGCGATCTTGATGGCGCACGGCGCCGCGAAGTCGCCCAGTTCCTCATCACCACACCAGACGCGCACGGCGCCTGAAACCACGTATGAAATGTGCGGATGATGATGGCTGTGCTGCGGCAGCAGCGTGCCGCTGTCCTGCACGGTCCAGGTCTTGGCGAACACCCCGGCATACAGGCAGAGGCTGCTTGTCGGTTGATTAGGGGCGCGTTTCATGCGTTTCACCATCTCGTCAGCTTCAGTTACGACGCGAAGCATCACCAGTGGCATCTCGTTCACTCCACCCGCAGGCACACGATCAAGGTTGAGCGCTGGGTGCTGCCGCCGTTCTCCATCGAGTGTGGCCGTGTGTTGTCGAACTCAAAGATCTCGCCCTCTCGAAACACCTGCTCCTCGCCATCGCACTCCACAATGCAGCGGGCGTTCGCCTCCAGCACGATATAGCATTTGAAGTTGTAGCGCTGAGCGTGCCATGCGCCAGCATCGCTGTGCCGTTGGATACGCCCTCCTGGGGGTAGCCGCGTGCAGAGGATGCCGCCAAGCTCCACCGACTTCTGCGACGCCATCAGCGACCATACTAACGGATGGATGGACGGCAGCTTGTCCCACACCGGATAGAACACGCACTGGCCTGGCCGGTTGTAATCAGCAGGCTCGTGCAGCGTATCGCGATCAAAGTACCTGATCCACAAGTCTGTCATGTCGCCGTGCGCTGTCCCGTTGCGCTCCTTGCGCTCGGCGTAACGGCCCCACTCTGAAACCTCATCGAGTTCCGCCATGATCGGCGCCACATTGAGGCCCGCGTGGATCAGTCGAAAGTTCCGCATCACCCCTCCGGGGAAGGGGCCAGCCATTGCGACTGGCCCCGACCCTACCTGCGGCGTATAGTGACGCGGACCTTGACTGAGATCCGCACCACCACCAATATCCGCGGCAGGAGCTTGTGATGTCCTACCATCACTTTGCTCCTCGGATTTGCCGGCAGATGATCCTGCCGGCATTTCCATATCTACCGCATCAACCCCTCACGGAATACCTGCCGCGGAGAGCCGCGAGAGGATGTCGGCGACCTCGCTCTGTAGCGTCGCGACCTGGGATTGCAGCGTGGTGATGTGCCCCTCGGCCGCCGTCATGCGCGTCTCCAGGTCAGTGACACGCCCTTCGAGGCTGGTGATGCGCGTTTCGTGGTCCGCCAGGCGATCGGACGTGCGGGTGAACCACGACACCCACGGCTGCGACACGGTCCCCAGGTCATCGAGCAACGGCTCGCGGAATGGTGGCTCGATCAGGAGTTGGCTGGTCAGCGTGTCGGGGCTGATCGTCCGCAACGCCATCAGTGCTGGCCCACCACGATGTCGGCATCGATCGCATACACGCTCATGGCATGCTGCGCGGTCAGCCGGAACACACGCTGGCGGAAGCTGCCGAGCCGCGTCGTATACACCCGCGTGCGGTAGTTTGATGACGACCCCACGAGCATGGTGCGCGGGCCACCGTTGAAAGTGATGCCGCCATCATCCGACCAGTCTAGCACGACATTTGGCGGCGAATGCGCCGTGCCAACCTCCATCTCGACTTCCAACCGCGCGCAGAACGCCCGCTTGGTGCCTCCATAGAGCGGTGGCAGCACGACCTGGCGCCGCGGTTCAACACCGAGGTCGGTCGACAGGTTAGGATCGGCCTGCAGCAGGCGGCCGGCAGCCGCATCACCAATCAGCGGGAACCCGGTATTGGCGGTGCAGCACTTGCCGCGCCACGGCCCGGTGCCGTCGGCGGCACTTGATGCCGTGTGCCAGACTTTGGTCAGGCAGTCGTAAACCAGCGAGCGATCGCCGAGGTTCAGCACGTAATGGACGTGGCCAAGCTGGTTGTAGATGTAGGCACTGGTAATGCCGGTCGACAGCGATGCCTCGACGCCATGCGTGCTGATGCGCTGCTCCTGATAGCCGCTGGTGCGGTATATACGATTGTCCGCACTCCACCAGAAGATGGACTCGTCCCCCTTGGCCACAGACGTTGCAGCCCCAAGCGTGCGCTGCAGCAGCCCGTTCGGACGGCGGCGGAACGGAAAGTCGGCATTGCCGGCGTCATACCAGATTTCCCAGCCGGAAGCCCCGCCGAACCACAGGTCCGCGCCAAGCGACACAACCTTGGTCATGGCGTTGGGGAACCCGTCGAGTGCAGCAAAGTCCAGTGCATCGACAGCGCTCGGATCTTCCAGCCGCGTGATGAAGAAGAAGCTGGGCGACATCTGTCCGGTGAACGCGAAATATCCGTCGAGGAATGCGACCGACGAGGCACCATAACTCGGCCAGGTCGTGGTGATCTGTGCGACCGCCGCGCCGGGACCGGCCGAGACGAACGCATTCGGCGGCGAGCACACGACGGCAGCGGTAGGCCCGACCGCGATGGAATACAGCCGCTGGTCTGGCGTGAACCCGCCGGACGGTGTGCCGACATCGCCGAGATCCGTCGCCGCCAGCGTGCTCGGATTGACCGAATAGAAGTGCGTGCCGCTGACCAGAAAGATGACGCCAGGCAGGTCGTCGTTGATGGCATGGATTGGCCCGCTGCCGACATTCAACCAGGTGCTCAGCCCCGGCGTAGGCAACAGCGCGACAGCATTGCGCGCGTCGGCCGGCTGCTGCTCTGCGAACATATTGCACAGCCGCTTGGCAGAGAGTGGCACGCTCTGATGCTGATAGGTCTCCAGCGTCAGCGGAATGCGCTGCATGCCGACCTTGGGCGTCAGCGCCGTCTGCAATGCCGCGAGGGTGGTGGCGTCAGACATGAACGGCGATCGCTCCGCGCAGGATGGTGGACTTCGCCTCCGCGTAGGTGAGCTGCGCGGTCCACTCCAACTCGCCGCGCCAGCTGCTGACGGTGCCTGACGGGATCAGCACGTCCACACGTCCGGGCGATGACGGCAGGATGGTGCCGACGCCCGACCACAGCAGCGGTCCCCATGCGTCAGAGTATGTCGGGCGGCCGTAGTCCCACGCCCACGAGCGATACCAGACGTTCACCAGCAGCCCCGAGCCGGCCGGGCTGTTGAGGTTGAGCGGCACACCGGCAGCACTGTCCTGGTCCACCACGGTGAACTGCAGCGCCACGTCCTCGGTGCTATCGAGCGCCAGGTCGCGCCGGCTGAGCCGAACCGGACCACGCGCCAGCGGCACGGTGAGTGCGAATGTGCTCATTCCACCCTCAAAAGTATTCGGCCCTTACACGTTCACCCGATGTCGGCAGAGCGATCAGCCGTGCGATGCTCTTCTCAGCCCAGAGGTAATCGTTGGGATTGGCAGGCTTGTCGAATTCCGGCGCCAGCTTGAATGCGGCAGACAACACGTATGGCTGCTCGGCTGCCAGCGGTATGTCCTGCAGGGTCCATCGCACACGGCCACGCGCTGCCAGATCGGCATGCACCGCGGTGACGGCTTCCGTCGCAAGATCAGGCGCCCGCTGCACCAGCGAGAAGTGCCGGATGCGCGCTTCCATCGCCGGGATGCCGGCTGGGTCAGCTTTGATCTCGAACACCGGTGCCAGCTTGATCATGGTCAGGGCCACGTAATCGTCCGACACCGCCTGCGGGATCGCGGTGGCGGCCCAGCTGACATGCGCGCTGCCCACCAGCTCGTCGTGGATGGCGTTGACGCGGGCCTCGGCCAGGCTCTGCGCCTGCAGCACCAGGGCGTAGCGCTTCACCCGTGCCTCGAGCGCCGGGATGCCAGCGACATCAGCCTTCAGATCGAACACCGGTGCGAGCCACATCTGCACCAACGCCACGTAATCATCAGACACGCCCTCAGGGATCGCGCTGACCAGCCACGAGGCATAACCGTTGCCCACCAGCTCGTCGTGCACCGCGGCGACGCGATCCTCGGCCATCTGCTGGCTCTGCATGATGAGCGAAACGCGCTTCACCCGCGCCTCGATCGGCGGCAGCGTGGCGGGATCGATGGCGACGCCGAACACGGGCGCAATCTGCGCGACAGTCAGTGCCACGTATTCATCGAATACCGCCTGCGGGATTGCGGTCGAGGCCCACGAGGCCATGGCTGCCGACACCAGGCTGTCATGCACGGAGGCCACACGCGCCAGGATCTCGGCGCCCTGCGACTGCTTGACCTGGCTGTATTTCCGCACCCGGTTCTCTAGCATCGGCCACTGCGCCGGATCGCCGGTCTTGCCGAATGACGACGCCGACACCAGCGCGGTCAGCTTGATGTACTCCTCGGTCACACCAATCGGGACAGCGCCAGCATCCCAGGTTGCGATCCCCTGAGCAACCAACGCAGCATGCACCGAGCCGACCTTATCAACGACCACAGCCAGATCATCTACGGGGGGCGTTTCGTCCGAAGCAATGACGCCTAGTTCGATCAGCACGTTGGTGCCGATGTCCGTCGCTGACGATGTTGTGGTGATGGGTGGCTGCAGCGCCGCCGGCACGGTGACGCCAACCGCCTGCAACGCGGCGTCCGCAATCGCCTGCACGGTGACAATGGTGGTCAGCGCTGGACGATCCGCGTCGGTCACCGTCACGCCAAGCGCCTGCAGGGCGCGCTCAGCGATCGTGGTGACGGGAACCACCGTGGACAGCGGTGGCCGCCCCGCCGCCGCCACGGGCACGCCCAGGCCCTGCAACGCGCGTTCTGCAATGGCGGTGACGGTGACGGTGGTCGCCAATGTCGGGCGCGATGCCACCGGCACGATCTCGACGCCGAGCCGACGCAAGGCACGTTCACCAAGGGCCGCCGGTGTGGTCATGCGACAACCACGGCATTGGACGGTGGCGCTGCGGTCGAGCCGTGCGCATTGGTCGCGGTGACGATGCAGGCCACGCTGTGGCCTAGATCGGCTTGCGTGAGTGGCAAGCTCGCGCCGGCGCTTGGGATGCTCTGGTCGTCCATCTGCCATTGGTAGGCATACGACACCGGCTCGCCCTGCCAGTTGCCCATGGTGCACGTCGCCGTAGCGCCATTCTGCTGGACATACGGCACGTCGACATTGACGGGCGCTGAGGTTGCGCCGCCGGTCCCGCCGTTGCCTTCGGTAGGTGGCGCCGGTGGCACCTCCGGGTCGGTCAGCTCGTTGCTGGGGTCTTGCGGATCGAGGCCCATCTGGACGAGGCCAGCGTCGCGCAGCGCTTCGTTCTGCTGCAGCTCCTCGTAGACGCCCATGGCGCCGGCGCGTGCTGCGCTGTCAGGCTCCAGCACCACCTGGGCGCCCTGCATCCGCAGCGCCACAGCCTCGGGATCAGGCGGCGGTGGCAGGTTGGCGGCCGCGGCGGCATCGATGATGGATTTAGATACGGTCGTGGTCATGGCTGGGCCTCCTCTGCTGTGGCGATGGAGAGCGCGTCCAGATTGCCCTGCATCGAACGGGGATTGATGCCGCCACGCGCGGCCTTGGCGACCAGCCCACGCCGGTCCAGCGTCATCTGCGGCCCGAGCGACGGGTCGGTGTCTTTCTCGGCCTCACGGCGTGCTGCCAGCAGCTCGGCGAAGGCACGGTCGGCCTCCTCGTCACGCTCAGCCTTGGCCTGCTTGGCCGCCTCGTAGAGCTGCTCGATCTCGGCGCGCTCGGCCTCCGCGGTTTTCTCGCGCTCCGCGGCCTCGGCCTTGGCCGCCTCCAGCACCGCCTTATCGTGCTCTGCCTGATCGCGCTCGCGCTGCAGGCGGCCTTCCTCGCGGATCGCATCGAGCTTGCGCTCCCGCTCCTCCTGCTCGGCCACGAATTCGGTGCGGCGCTTCTCGGCTGCCGCCGCGGCATCCTCAACCGGATTGGCCGCCGTGGACTGCTCTGCCATGTCATGTCTCCTGCATAGGAAGGCGCCGGCTGAGTTGCCCCAGCCGGCATAGTCGTTACGCTATGGGTCGCCTACACTGGCCGACCAGATCGTATATACACCTGCATCTACTGGAGCTGTCGTATCAGTCGTAGCATCGACACCGAAACGAAGCTTGGCGATACCACGTATTTCTTGAATGCCCACGCCATGCATGAAGTCGTAGTCACGGACGTTCGTCGTTGACTTGGCCCGTTGTGCCCAGGCGATACCGAGCGCCTGCGCGCCGCACAGGAACGACGCTGCGGTGTCGATCGTGCTGCCCCCCGGATCGGTGGTTTTGAGCACCGGCAGTTCCGGGATCTCGCGGACGATCAGGCCGTTCCAGAGGATGTCGCCGCCGGTAAAGAGCGGGTTATTGGCCCCTCTGTCCCAGGCGTATTGCATCGACTGGATTATGGTTGGATCGTTCATCAGATCGCGGAACGGCAGCGACGGCATGAACACCACATACCATTCCTCGTCGTTGTTGACGCGGATCGGCCGGATATGCGGTGAGGCAAGGCGCGCACGCCGCTTGGCAAGCAGCAGCATATTAGCGCTCATCTTGTCGGCCGTGTTGTCCACGGTGGCGAGCGCTGTCGCATAGACGCCGGACACCCCGTTGCTGACCGCAATGCCGAACTGCGTGCGATCGGCGTTGTTGACGAGGTGGTAGTTGCGCTGTGCCGCGGTGGCCGCAGCGTAGGTGAGCTGCGTGTTGGCATCGGCCGTGATCGCACCGAACGACGCGATGATGTCGTTCCGCATACGCTCTTTGTCCCACGTCAGCAGCCCGTCGCGGGCCGCATTGCGCAGGTCGATGACGCTCTTCTGCTCGTCCCATTCAGACACCGCGACGGCATGCCGCAGCACGCCCACGGTGACCTTCAGCGAGCGGGCGTTGAGCAGTTCCTCATTGCCCTCTAGGATCGTGTTGCCGGTGACCCCGGCCCCGATCAGACGCCGCACGGTGGCGAATACGACACTATCGCCATTCTTACGGGTCAAATCGTCTTTCAGCTGGATCATAGAATCCATACTGGTTCCGAAATAACGCGAGAACTGATTTGTACGAACGTACTCGGAAAAGTATTGGTCGTCCCATATAGTTGGGGTTAACCCAGGTCTCGCGGCAGAAATATTCATGTCGGCCATCGCCGAACACTCCTATACTAGGGTTGATCTTGCTCCTTTCGTCGGATCGCGCCCGTAGAGGCTCGGCGGCAGCCACTCACGCCCTTTGCATCGGTCGGCGGCACCTGGGAACGGCACGTAACGCCCGATAAGCCCCGGCGGCGGGCATGCGCGGCACCCTGGATGCCAGCGAATTTCGTGGTATGAAGGCGAGAGCCGGACCGTTGTCAGACGGTCTCCGGCTCTCTGACCAACCGAGCGGGAAAGACACTCGATATGGCTAAAACTCGTTTAGACGATCCGCTGACTGCGGACCAACTCCGAACCCTCCTGGACTACAACCATGAAACCGGCGTCTTCAGATGGCGCAGGCGAGACCAACTCGGGCACTACGCCAGGACATGGAACACGCGGTACGCTGGCACCGTCGCCGGCACGTCACAGCACGGCTACATCCAGATTATGATCAACGGCACTCTGTATCTCGGTCACCGCCTGGCCTTCCTGTGGGTGACCGGCAACTGGCCAGAGTTTGAGGGTGACCACATTGACGGCGACCCGGCGAACAACCGATGGGACAATCTGCGCGATGCTACGCGGTCACAGGGCCTCATGAATACCCGTAGGCGCTCAGATAACACTACGGGCTACAAAGGCGTGTGGCTCGACAAGCGACGCGATCAGTGGGTTGCCAATATAGAGGCCAACGGAAAGAAGCATCACCTTGGCTATTTCCCCACCCCTGAGGCCGCAAAACTGGCCAGAGACGCTGCCGCCGACCTGCTGCACGGCGAATTCGCCAGGAACGAGTAAGGACACCCCCATGAACGATGAACCATTCCTGCCGCATCAGCCGCAACTAATGAGCGCGGTGCGTGCGCGCAATCTGGCGCGACACTTCAAGGGCTTTGCCATCAGCCTGCGCAACGACGGTTTCTCCACGGAGGCTAATCAGGCGGAACGCGATGCGCACTGGTGGCTGAACTATGCGATTGCCCTGTCACAGATCCCACCTGGACGCACCGACGACGACGGCAGGTAGCTTCAGTGCCTGGTGTTGTGCGTCGTGCGCTGGGCCAGAATGTCGTCCAGCGACTGCGGCCCGGTGAACGCGGCTGAACTGCGCGGCAGTGCGCTGCGCGCGTTGGCGAGGCTTGGTGGCAGGTTGGCGACCGGCGACACACGCGGTGCGGGTTGCCCGCCATTGGTGCCTGCCTCGGCCTCCCACTTGGCGCGCAACTTGGCCTCGTAGCCGGCGGGGTCGGTGGTGACCTCGCGGATCAGCCGCAGCCGATCGACCTCCTGCGCCATCCAGCCATACGGATCGGTCTGTTGATACAGCTGGGTATACAGCCGGGGATCTCGCTCGGCGTGCTGCTTGAATTCGGCGATCGCCGCGTCCACCTTCTCCGCGCCCAGTTCCTTCCGCAGCAACAGCTCTGACACATTCAGACGCTCGTTGAGCAGCGCGCCCTGGAACCGGGCATGGTAGCCGGCCGGGTCTTCCGCCGGATTGATCGGCTGATACTGCGACTGGGCTTGCGGCTGAGCCTGTTGCGCCGGTGCCTTCTTCAGCTCCTCGAGCTGCTTGGCCAGCATGTCGCGCTCGGCCTCGAACTTGGCTGCCTGCGCCACGTAGTTCTGCCGCTTGTGCCGTTCGTCCTCCAGCGCCCGCCGCGGGACCACAGGCTCGCCAGGGGTGGCCTCTGGCGGCTCGGCGTCGTCATCGTCCGGCTTCGGCGTCGGGGCCGCTGGCGGGGCCTCCGGCGCCTCTGGCGCCTTGGGTTCCGGCGCTGCTGGCGGTGCCTGCTGCGGCTCCGGCTCGGGGGCGCCAGACAGGAACGCCTCCAACTGCGCGTTGGGTGGGTTCTCGGCCATGGTTATTCCTGTGGTGGCTGTGGCGGCGTTTCCGCCGCTGGCTGCTGCTGACCCGTCAGCTGCTCGCTGAGCTTGGTGATGATCGTCGCAACGACCTCGTATGGCAGCTTGCTCAGCGCCCTGATGGCAATGCCCCACTCCTGCGCCTCGAGCTGCGCCATCAGCGGCACATTGGGGCCGATTGGCATGGGCCTGGGCGGGCGCATGTGCATGTCCATGTCCCCGTCCATCATGCCGCCCCCGCCGTCAGGGCAACGTGATACCAAGCTGATGAGAGCGGATCGTAGATATTCAGGTTTTTCGTGGCGGTGTTGTAGCAACCGTATGCCGTGGAAATCGCGACCAGGGACGGCGCGGCGGTCGGAGCGCCTGCGATCACCGGATAGGCAGAGACAAATCCCGTGGTGGCATTAGACACCAACTCGATGTTGGCCAGAGCGAGGTTGCTGGTCGGCACATAGATGCGCCCTGGCGCCGTGGCGGTGCCGCCCTTCAGGGCCACGCTTGCCGTCACTGTCACATTATCATCGAGCGCCTCGAAGGCTGGCCCGAACGTGGTGTTGATCGTGGTCACCGCTGAACCGGCGCCGAGCACGGTGCGGTCGTTCACGTCGAGGTGCAGCATGTCGAGGAACGCTGAGCCGGCGTGGTTCTTCCCCATGAAAGCGGCACCGGTCAGGGAATTGTTCTCGATGCCGTAGCTGGCGGGGTCGCCGCCGAAATAGTTGTGCAGCACCAGAATGCCGCCGGCCGCCTGCGGCTCGACCCATTGCTGCATGATGCGCTCTGTGGCCACCGTCTGGTCGGTATAGCGCCACTGGTTGATCTGCGATTTCGAACCAACCGACAGCGTGGTGGCAAAGTTGCGTTGGCCGACATCGAACGCCACCTGGCTGGCGCCATCAGGCGACTGGAACGCGATGTTCCATAGGAACGACGCCGATGCGCGAACGCTGGTGGAAGCAATCGTGCCGACGTTGGCACTGAGGTTGTAGGTGCCGGTCGTCCCTGTGCCGGTGCCGAACGAAGTGATGGTGGTGTAAGCGGTGCCGTCCACGCCGGTCGCCTGCAGGCGCATGCCAACTGCGAACGTGCCCAGGCTCACCGCGCTGACCGTCATTACGGTGCCGCTAAAGCTCGCGGTGGCGAGGACAGTGGAGCCATCGAAGATGTTGTTGGAAAACGCGATATAGTTCTGACTGGTATTTGGCGCGACCTTGAAATACCCGTCATGCAGTGTGCCGCGCACCGACGAGCCGGCATTGCCGGTATACCAGTCATACTCGTTCTGTAGCCGCACGTTGTTGTAGATACCGGTGGTGTGCGGGCTGTCGACGCTGACGCTGCCAAAGGCGCCGGTCTGGCAGTTGTCGGCACCGGCTACGGCATAGGCGCCGACAGGGAAGCAGACGCTGGTGGCTGATTGGCTCAGCGAGAACCCGCTGACGGCGGTATGGTAGGTATTGGGGGTGGTCACTGTCGCGGGCAGCGTCAGCACGCCCTCGATCACGTTGAAGGTGTTCCGCGGCGGCACATTCAAGACCATGCCGTAGATGTCGACCGCGGCATTCGGGCCGTAGATCGCCGAGAAGCCCCAGCCCGGCACGACAGGATTGGCTGCCGTGTTGTTCCAGATCTGGGAGCCGAACCCCAGTTTCAGCAGGGGCGCCGGTATCTCCCAGGCGCTGACCGGTTCGTCAGGAAACTGTGCGATGACGGTGTCATAGGGCTTGCCACCGTTCCTGGCTGAGCCATCGACGCTGTTGCCGTCCGCCACCAGGCCAGCAGCCACCAGCGCGTCCATCGCGGCGATGTTCTCGCGCATGGTGCGCCCGCCGCCGCCGCGCGCCACTGCGCGGGCGTAGCCTTCCAGCACGACCTGCGGGCCGCGGGTTGCTGCCATGACTGTTGTCCTCGTTTATGTGTTGGTCAGGCGATCGACTGCGCGCCCGGTTCGTCTGGCGAACGCGCAGCGCCGCCCTTCGGCCTCACCTGTGGGAGTGGTTCTTGGCCGTCAGTTGAGCCGCAGCAATTCGACCGTGTAGCCCTCGAGCGTGATGCTCTCGGCGCCAGCGGTCAGTGTGCCCAGAAAATTAACGTAGCTCACTGCAGCGGTGTTGACCGTCAGGGTGGCGATGCCTGGCGTGCCGATGCCCCACGTATTGGTGTTCGCCGCGAAGAATTTCTGCGCCGCCACCGAGTTGGCGTTGCGGATCATCCGCATATCATTGAACGTCAACTGAGTGGTTATCGTCTGGTTGATGACGTTGCCGGGGCCGACACCGGCGGTATTGGAGAATGTCACAGCCGCGTTCTTGGTGGCGGTGCCGGTGAACGACCACAGCGTGGTCACCCGCAGTACGCCGTTTGGCCCCATGGCCCCAGCGGGAATGGGAACGACCTTGAAGGCAAACTGCACTATGTCCCCGGTATGCGAAATCGCCGCGTTTGACTGATCGATGATCTTAACAGCGTTGGTTGACATCATCGGGTCGTTGGCGGCGCCGCCGGTCTCCGTGGTGCCGTCAGCGGTGTTGTTACCTGACGGGAAGGCTCCGGCGAGCACATCGGCGCGCACCTTGGCGGTGTTGGCCTCCAGCGTGTTGGCATAGGAGCCACGGATGGCGCGCCCGGTGTCGGAGCCGGGGTCCACGATCACCTGGGCGCCGCGGCCGGTTGCTGTTGCTGGCATTGGCTATGCTCCCGTGCGGGTTGGTGGTGGCGGATTGAGGATGGCGTGGACTTCGGCGGCTTTCTTCACACTGGCCATGTGGAGATCACGCGCACGCGCGGCCTCTGAGGCTGCCTTGAGCCGCTCGGTGTCGGTCTGCGCCTGAGTGTGCTGGACATCGGCCAGGCCCTGTGCGGTCGCCACAGGGTCCGCAGGAGGCGCCTGCTGCATGAGCTGCGCGGCGTTATCATCGACGTTCGGCTGGCCGTAGGGCGGCGCGCTGAAGTCGGCGTGCATGGTGTGGATCTTGCTGAGCACGTTGACGCCGCGCTCCTTAGCGAGTGCTGCATCAGCAGCGGCCTTGGCCTGGGTGGCGGTGATCGTGGCCTGCGCATGCTGTTGCGCCAGTTGTCCGGCCTGCTGCTGCGCCTGCGCCTGCGCCTGCTGGTGCTGCTTCATCATCTCCAGCAGTTTGTCCTTGTTGCGGAGGCTGGATGCAGCGATGAGGACTTCTCCAGGGATCAGCCCTGGCTGCATGCTCGCCAACTGCACGAGCGACTGGAAGTCTTCGGCCTGGAGCATCGGAATGTCCTGGCCTTCCTCGATCGTAATATCGACATCGAGGTCGGAAATGTCGTTCTCCACCCGAATGACCTGCTGTAGCCGCGGATCGTTGGGCTGCAACTGCATCTGCTGCATCGCCGCGGCGCGCTGCTGCTCGGGCATGCCGGCCAACTCATCCTGCAACGTGACTTGCCGGTTGATGCCGACCCAGCGGACGCTACCGAGGTCGTCAGTCACCCGCACCCATTTACCGGCTGACCAGTATTGCCGCGCGCCCATCCAGATCATCTCGTAGACGTTGCGGCTCCAGAACCGTAGGCTGTCGGCAAGCGGCTCGTTCTGGGCGACGCCGCCGGCCTGGTTGGCGAGGATCGCGCGGCCCGACAGTTCCTTGCTGTCATTGCCCATCATCGAGGCATTGGGCCCACTGGCCTGCATCTCCATCGTCGCGTGTTCCAAGAGCTTCATCTGCCCTTGTGCCAGGTCGGCCGTCTGCGCGATCTCGAACCGCATCCCGGGGGTCACGTTGATGAACCCGTCTGGCTTGGCGACCTCACGCCTGGCTTTGTCCTCGTCCTCGACGGCGCCGGTCTCGGTGATCACCAGGCGGGTGGAGAGGAGGTGCAGCGCCTTGGATCGGCGCTTGTTGATTTCGTCCTGCGGGCTGATCATGTCCCGCACGATGCCGTAACATTTGTTCTCGCGGTCGATATAGGCGGCCTGCATGATGATGCGGCATGCTGCCTTCCCCTTACGATCCTTCAGCGGTGATTTCTGTGGTGCGACCAGTATACCGGCGCGTGTATACGTGACTTCCCACCACTCGCCCTTTTCCAGCCAGTGGCATTGCACGACGCGGCAGCGTTGCCGGGTGCTGTCCTGCCACGACACGCTGCCAGGGCGATCGTCGTAGGTGGTGCCGGAATGCGACGCGAAGCTGTCCTGAGTGACGTCCTCGGCGTCGGGATACATCTCCTCCAACTGGTCCTTGTCCATCCACAGGACGAGGCCCTTGTAGCGGGCATCGGAGAAGTCCGGCATGCGGGAATGCGGATCGCGCCAGAGCCGGTCCCAGGCGACCCAGCGCGGCTTGATGTCGGCGCCGCCCTGGCCATCGTCCTCGAGGTCGATGATGGCGCCGCCGAAGCCCTCGACCAGCATGTTCTCGTAAACAGCCGAGCGAATAATGGGAAAGTCGCAATCGTCGGTGACATATCTCAAGACTTGCGTTGCGGCGTCGGCGCGTTGCTCCTCGGTGGGTGTGCGCGGGAACGCTTTCGGATCGGTGCGCGCCTTCCGTTCCAACCCGCACAATAGATCGATCTTGCGCGACACATGATTGATGGTGGTGACCGGCTGGTGACGCTCGCGCAGTGCGTCGACCTCGCTCTTGGTCCACTGAATGCCGCTCTTGTAGTCGCGCGCCTGCTCGGACTGCTCGCGCTCGTCCCAGGTGGCACGCTCGGCCTCCTCAAACCACCTGACGCAGCGGCTATGCAGCTCGTCGAGGTCGTTCGGGTAAGCTTCATCCGTACTGCCGACGCCGCCGTCTTCCGGATCGGCCGCGGACGTGCGGGTACGTGTGGCGCTATAGGACATCAGCCCTCAAATGACGCCGCTATCGGCGCCGCCGTGATCGGCTGAGCCGCCGGCGCCGCCCTCGTTGGCGCGACCGGCATTGCTCTGCCAGAACTCCTGCTGCTGCTGGAAAGCCTTGGCCTGTGCTGCGGCCTGTTGTTGCTGCTGCGCCTGCTGGACCTGCATCAGTTGCAGCATCGCGGCATATTGCTGCTGCGGCGTCAGGCCCTGCTGTTGCGGCGCTTGTGGCAACGCGGGCGTGGGCTGCCCCTGCTGTAGCATCCACTGCTGCGCCTGTGCCGGATCGAGGCCCGTCGACGGGGGCAGGAGTGGCGCCAGGGCGTTGGTGGGCGATGACGCGCCGATACCAGGCATCGCCAGCGCATTGAGGCTGCCGCTCATCGCAGTGCCGTGTATGGTTGCTGCGCGATGGTTGCCCGCGAGTCTGGGCAACCCCCTCGAAAGGTCCGCCCAGACAGGGTAGCGATCGCACCGGAGAGCGCGAGGATGTTACACATCCGCGTCGTAATCCGGGTGGGCTGGAAACGGATACGGTTCGTGATCGTGTTCCGCTTCCGAGCCTAACCGGCGGCCGGGTGCCGTTAGCAGCGGTGCCCGGTTGCTGGGAATGTAGCCACAGACGATCATTGGTTCAACTCGCTCGGCAGTGGCGGCAGGGTGCGCGCGCCAGGCCGCAAGGGCTGGGCTGGCCGTGGCCTGTCGGGCGGCCGCGGCGTCATGTCGGGCACGGGACGTTGGCGTGGCAGGTGCATCGCCTTGAGCTGGCTATGCACGCTGTATTTGCTGCGCCCGATCATCTGAGCGATGCGCGCCGGCCCTAGGCCGTTCTCATACATCCGGCGCAGCTGCTCGCGCTCGGCGTCGCTCCATGGCACGCTAGTGAGGCCTTTGACGCCTGGCATGGGAGCCTCCGTGCGCTATGACCACGACCACAGAATTCCCGTCCTGGCTGTGTGACCGCTGCGGCTATCTGATGGACGCGGCCGACGCGGCGGATAACAGCGATGCGGTGCCGGTGCAGGGCGATCTGTGCCTTTGCATGAACTGCGGCGCCCCCTACACGCTGGACGGAACCGCGTGGCGCCCGCTGACGGCCGAGGAGCGGGCCGCACTGACCCCCGAGGAGCGGCGTGGACTGGAAGCAGCAGAACATGTCCGGCGGCTCGCCAACCTGCCCGATCTGACCGAGGGGGACGGGACGGTATGATCTGGGGCGGCAGCCTCGTGTTGTTGTGCGGCTTAGGGGCCGGCCTCGTCCTGCTGTTCGGCGTCACGGCCCTGGCTGAACGCTGGGGACGCTGGCGCTAGCCATCCTCGTCCGGTGGTGGACGCCCACCGCCCCTGGACGACGCAATCAGCGCCAGGATCGCGGTGAGGAGCTCGCTCATGATGTCACGGATCTGGCCCCCGAGGCTCTGACACGACCCCAGCGGCTCGCCCTGCTTGACCGCAACAATCCAGACGCACGCCAGGATGGCGATCAGCGTCTCGGTCATCATGATCAGCACGACTGTCGCGAGCAGCAGAAAGCACGCGCGGATGACGTCGAACGGCGGCCGGGGCATGCACCATGTCCATCACGTCACCCCCGGCACCACCAAACTGTTGTTGTGCCGTCTCTCCGGCTGTCACCCCCGCTCGTCTACTGGAATTGGGGTCCATCCTGATTAACCGACGAGTGGCCGGGGCGGCTCCTGCCGGATATTGCGTCCCCGTTCGATCGGTGTTTGCGTCCTGCCTAGACGTAGCCTCCGGCATCGAAGATCAGTGCGGATGTTACCGCCGCGGCTGCGCGCTGGGTGGCAGCGTATTATCCGGACGCGCCGGTGCAGGCGGCAGCCCCTGGTCGGGATGTGGCTGCGACCCTGGCAGTTCGTGTCCGGGACTCAGCGACGGATCCACCACGGTATAGCCAATCACCTTCAACCCTCCACCCGCACTCACCGCGACAATCGCCACCAGGAACTTCTGCGAGGGCAGGCCATGATCCGGCCGAGGAGGCGCGCCAGGGAGGCCCTGATCAGGACGTGGCGGCTGGCCTGGCAATCCTTGATCCGGATGTGGCTGACTGCCGGGGAGGCCCTGATCGGGATGGGGCGGGTAGACCGGCCCACCACCAACAACCGGCGGCCAGATCGAGCCAGGCGGCATCGGGTAGTTGGGCGGCAGTTCGACCGGTGGCCAGATGCCAACAGGCGGCGGCCAAATCCCAGGCGGGGGTGGCGGCAACGTGTTGTCAACGAAAGGCGGCGCCCCACCCCAGATGCCCGGCGGCTGCCCCGGAAGCGAGTTGTCGGGGCCGCCAGGCACCACGATGATGCTGCCAGCCGGAACTGGAAATGCTGCCATGTGCTTATGCTCCTGTGTGTCGATGTGTATACGTCTTACGTCATCACGTATCGATGTCGGCACGCGCCTCGCAAAGTGGCGATACATCAGGCGCGCCATGCCAGTCCCGCGATGGTTATGTGACGCTCACCACAGCAGCGGCCGCACCTTGAACGGCGGCGCCGTCGCCCGCTCCTGACGGGCCAACGTGATCTCGTGCTGCAGCGCCTTGCGTGCCCGCGCCACCTCTTCCTCGCGGCTGTTGTGTGCCGGCGTCCTGGTCAGCGCAGCCCGCTTCTCCTGCGACATGTTATACCAGAGATTACTGGCCTGACGCGGCCCGCTGCCGACAATCCGATCAATCGTCTTGAAGTCATACCCAGCCCCACGCAGCCGGATGATCTCGCGCTTCTGGTATGCCGTCAGGGGCTTCATGTGACAGCGCGCTCGAGGATCACCAGCTTCCGGTGCTTCGTAATGCCGCACGTCTTCCATCCAGCTGCCTTGAAGCAATACCCAGGATTAACGCTGCGGATCTTGCGCGGATTGACATACGTGTAGTGACGCTCACCCGGCCAGCGCTCGTCAGCAATCGCATCAGCCTCGCGGATCAGATCAGACGACCGCTCATCACCCTGATTGCGAAATACCGCGCAATTGATGCCCAACTGACCATCACCGCTCATGAACTTGCGCCAGACAAACAACGCACTGACATCCCGCCGCAGCAACACCAGCTTCTCGCCGGGACCAACAAACAGCATCGGCCGCCGCCCATCCGCATATGGTCGATACGAGTAGTGCAACTGGAACAGCGCACGCGCCGTGTCGTCGCCATCGCGCACCGCAAGCCACCCGTCGCCAAACAGATACGGCTGCAGCTTCATGTGAATGCCGCCACCACGATGACGACCAGCGCCACCACCACGATCCCGAGCAGCACGCCGTGGCTCATCGCAGCAGCGGCCGGCCGCCGAGGCCGATCCCCGCAAAGTCGAGCAGCAGCAGAATCAACACCAGGCACGCAATCACCGTCACAATCACCCGCGCCACCTGTTGGAACGGCGGCGGCAACGGCATCACGCTGAGCACATACAACACCAGCCACAGCACGATGCCGAGGACGAGCAGGTAAATCAGCAGGTAAATCAACGCGCCGATCATCGGGCTAGATCCCTGATGTTGCTATGTGCACGGGGTTGGTTTGAACCGATATCGGCGGTTCGGTTCGGCGCTTCGGGTGGTTTTTGGCCGCCTCAACAATCCACCGATTGGTCTAGATCACCGTGGATCCCTCATCGTGTCCGATAAAACGGGTTTGCGGACGGAGAACATGGTGATGCGTGTAGATACCTGTTGACATCCATCACCACTCGTCACATATTGTCTCCACCAACGGAGACAGACACATGGCCAACCTTCGCTTCTTCGCCGCCGACCAGCAGCTCACCGCGATCCAGCACGACGGCAGCATCTTCACCAGCGCCAAGCATCACACCGGCCTGACGCCTGCTGGTGTCCGCGTTCAGGTCGAGCGGATCATCGAGCGCAAGTCCAACCCCTCCAACCACAAGTGCGATGCGCGTTGCCTGCACGCCACTGGCTTCAAGTGCGAGTGCAGCTGCGGTGGCAAGAACCACGGTGCTGGCAACTTCATGTGCGAGGCGGCGTAAGCCGTCTCCACCATCCCAAATCTCGGAGAACACCAATGACCACAGAAGAGCTGAAGGCCATGCAAGAGCTGGTCTATATCGCGAAGGAGATTTGCCACGCGATGGCGGTGAACCCGGACCGGACGGCGCGGCAGATTGCGGGCGACATCAACGACCCTGAGGAGGAGTTGGCGCGGCTGGCGCGTGCGATCGATGCAGCTGGCAAGCTGGTTTATCCTGCCTGGGACCATCGCCACGCTGACGAGGTGTCGTCATGAGCGAGACACTCGCCCGCATCACATTCTACCTGCCACCGGAGCTGCAGGCGGCGATCCAGCGTGACGCCGCCGAGAAAGGCCAGACGCTGTCGGTATGGCTGCGGCGCGCGGCCGAGGCGGCGTTGAAGCTGTCGCGCGCTGAGATGCAGGACAGGATGGAGAATGAGCCATAACCTGCCCCGAGGTTTACGGACGGATCACGCGCGCGTAGGACGCAACGCCCGACGCTCTCGGTCCCAGTCGGTGGGATTGACCGTCTTCGGCAATAGGTTAAACGGCTTACTTTCGCTCGGCACCAGCCGCTCGAACCCATTGTCAAACACACGCTGCACCAGCGCCGCTACCGTCATCTGCTCGGCCGCAGCAAACCTCCGCAACTGCTCCAACCGTGTCTCCCCCACCGCGACCACGAACTGTTGCTGCGTAGGTCTCCGCATTGGCCACTCCATTCCTGCCCCGAGGCTGCCGGTTGGAACGCGCTCGGGGCCACACGCGCTAGGCGGTGCCCGGCGGGAGGTGCGGGGCTTCCGGCAGCAAGCTTGTCGGGTCAGTGCGCGGCTGGACTTAGGTCTGTAGCTCTCGCGGCAGCGCTTCCTCGTGCTCGGCCGTCCATTCGCCCTCGTGTCCCATCGCGTCGATGAAGTTCTGCCGGGTCAGCGGTAGGTTGTGCGCGTCCAGCCACTGGATCGTTAGGTTACTCGGATGCCGCGCCCGCAGTTCCGCCTCCGCGGCTCCATCCAGGCGGTTTGATGCCACGCTTGAGGATGGCTGATTGGGTGTCGGCGAGGGACGCGCGGCCATTTTCGTAGGCTCTCCACAAGTCGCTGTTCTCATTGAGCAGCTGATCGCCAAGCTTACCACGCCGGGCAGCTGGCTCATACAATCCCTTGATGCCTTCCCACGTCATCGATTGCAATTGCCGCGGCAGGATGCCGAGATCGTCCGCAGCCCGCCGGTAGGCCTCGGCGTACAGCGGATACAGCCCATCGCTTCCAGTCGCCGCACCGCCTTTGGCGCCGGTCAGGAAGCCTGGGAAGCCCTGCGGGCTGTTGCCGAACCCGTAGGCCACCTCGGGACGGCTGGCGCCCCACGGCATCAGGTTGGCGGCTGCCATCGCATGGGTGTCGATGGTCACGTCACTGCCGGCATGCGGCGAGACGATGTTGTTGTAGAAGTTCCTGATCTTGTGGCCATCGCCGAGCGTGTCGCTGATGTTCTCCAGGGTGCCGTTGCGGAAGATCGAGATGGCGTCGCCGATATTGCCGTTGCTGTTGGGCGTGTAACGATCCGGCATCTGGGCACCATAGCTGCCGTCCGGATTGACCTGGCGATAGCTGGCGTAGTCAGGATTGTGCGCCTCGTCGTAGAGACGGACGAACAATCCAGCATTAGGCCCGTGCAGATCGTTGAGCGTGGTGTTTGGCCGGTCGATGGCGTCCATCGCCAACGTCCAGTTGGGCTTGTAGTCCGGATTGGGCTTGCCGTTAGGCAGCGTTGGTGCTGCATATTTCTCGGCATACAGCTGCCGCATCGCATCCGTCATCGGCGTGCTGCCTTGGTTCCCGGCGATATTGGCCGTGCGGTTAAACTGCTCCACGTTCATGTCCCACGGCGTGCCGGGCGACAGCCGTGCCACCATCCCGGCGCCCTGTCGTGGCAGCAGCCCATACTGGTCAGTAACGGGCTTCGATACCTGATTGGCACCATCATACCAGTTTGCCGAGTGCGGCCCCCAGTCGGTCGCGGCCACTTCGCCGTGCAACCGCTTCAGATTGTCGGTCAAAAAGTCGACGTAAGCCTCATGCACTTCGCTCGGGTCTCTGTAGTTGCCGTTGGCGAAGCGCTCAAAGCCTGGTTGTTGGGCGATGATGTCGGCAGTGCGCTGCTGATACGGCACCTTGGCGCCGCCCTGGCTGGCATTGAAGCTGTCAGCACCGACCAGATAGTCCTGTGAGCTGTGCAGATCCGGCGCCTGCACAGTGCTTGGCGTGCGCGTGCTGATGCGATCGGCGAAGCCTGGCGCGTCGGGGTTCAGCTTGAACTCGAGCGCCCGGCCGCCGGATAGCCGCGGGGCAATCGTGCCCATCATGACGCCCTCGGCCGTGGCTCTGGCGGCGTCAACCAACCCCTTCTGCGTCGGTATGCCTGTGTCCGGGTCCAGCAAGCCCTGGCGCACGCTCTCGGCGCGCTGGCGGCTGATATAGTCTGATACGTCCTGATACGTCTGCGCGATGGCAACCCCAGGGGCGTCCGGGGCCGGCGGTGCGGCGTAGTTCAGCAGCGGCGGGCCGAGGACGTTGGGGCGGCCCACAGGGGCCGTGAGCCACGGCATGTCGGGCGGGGCTAGCTGGTTGGTGGGCATTGCCGCACAACCTGCGCAACAGCGGCGTTCATCGCATCACGCATCCAGCCGGTGACGAACGCCAGCCGGTCAGCGTCGGTGCGGACGCCCTCGGCCTGGGCGTATGCGGCGAGGAACGCCGCGGCCCAGCGCTCCGGATCAGCGCCGACCTCGCGGCGAAACTGCGCGCCGGTCAGGGTGGTGGTGTCAGGCTTGTCGGTCATGTTGCGTTCCAACGCTGCTGGTATTCTTCGATCTCACGGCGCCGACGCTCACGATATTCCTTCCGCGCGGCCTTCTCCTCCGGGATGTTCCGTGCTGCCCGACGCTTTGCCCGGTACTCCGCTGCTTTCGCGTTGCGCTTCTCAATTGCTTCCGGTGCGGTCTTCGGATCGTAATGCAGCTTGGCCTCGATCAGCCGCTGCTGGGCCTTGGTATACGCTGCCAGCGCTGCTTCGTATTCCAGCCGTGGTGATATGCGTTGCGCCATCACGCCACCCTCCAGCCTTCCACGTCACTGCGCGATGAGCGCTCAAAAGCTCTATCCCAGCTATCGCGCGGTGGTGGCTTCGGCTTCTCCGGCCGCATCTCACGCCAGGCCAGCGCGAGGTAGCGGAAGGCGTCGCTGCCGTGGCTCGACCAGTCATGCCGTGGCTTGTCGTTGAACGCCTTGCGCTTGTCGTCGTAGTCAGCGCGATAGGCCCGCAATGCCTCCAGCCCATCGTGGCACTTGTCGGCATCGAACCAGCAGGAGGCGATGCTGACGCGCGCGGCATTGATGCCGTCCATCAGGTTCTGCTGCGGCAGCACGCGCGGGATACGGTTGGTAAGGCTGCGCAGCGTCTCCCAGAGTGAGCGGCCTGTGCCAAGCTGCCGCGCCTGTGCGTCGTGCGGCAGGTAGTCGGTGCCGTAGGTGTATCCACGCGATGTCAATACAGCGGCGTAATGCGGCAAGCCGTAGCCGGACGCCTCGTAGTAATCGATGACGCGGACTTCGGCGCGACTGACCTGAAAGAACCAGATGGCCGTGCTGTCGCCTATCCCCAGGTCCCAGGCAGTGTGAACTGGCAGCAGCGAATCGTAGGGCACGCTGGTGATGCGCCCCGCGCTCTGCGCCTCGTCCAGCTCCTTGGCGAAGTAGGCACCGAGCACGGCGGCGTCGAAGCTGCACAGGAATTCCTGTGCGTATTGCTCCGGCGTCAGAACACGGCGAGCGCTCTCCAGCTCCTCATCGTCTAAAATACCGGTCTCATCGGCACGAAGCTGGAGCGAAAACCATTCCTCGGGATGCTGGCGCGCATAATCGTATATCTCATAGAACGAGTTGCGGCCCTTTGGGGTGCCGATGAAGGTGGCCCAACCTTTGCGGTCGGCGAGCGCCGGTCGAATGACCTGTGCCCAGGCTTGCGGCGCCATGTCGGCATATTCATCGAGGATGACGCCGTCGAGATAGATGCCACGTAATCTGT